>JAABUU010000678.1_pt1 | contig 72470 bp, 87 predicted proteins | sample 5559301 | NCBI WGS metagenome assembly JAABUU01 (sample SAMN10711884, study PRJNA513360) | rock metagenome | isolation source: Antarctica rocks | place: Antarctica: Victoria Land, Richard Nunatak white
AGGTCCTATTAGCTACGTAGTTCACCTAAAATGAATCGTTAAAGCGATAAAAAATGAAATGTGAATTTTCAGCCCTATAGGGCTGTCCCACTGCTAGGTTTAGCCCAGTGCTAGGTGAACCCTTCTACCTTGGTCTGCTAAGGTATGACTCAAGTGACTCATACTTCCAGTCCCTCTTCACCGAACTGCTACCCTGCACCCGTCAGAGCTATAGGATTCCGCTCTCCTCCCTCACACTCCTTTCTCCCTCCTCTTTAGCTCTCTTTGCCTTTCGGCTTAGATCAAGTGTAGTATCTGTTCTTTTCAGTTTAATCTCTGAAATTCTTCCACGGGAGAAATCAATGATTAAATCTATTTTTGTATTTCGCGATGGGGTCCTCTGGGCTTGCTCATGATCCATTGCACCGTGTCATCGCCCTTACACTGCCGCCGATTGACGCGAATATATTTTTCATCACTGTACTCAGCTTGTCTGGGGCTTTGAAGAAGAAGACAGACTTGCTTGACTGACTTGGCCCTCATGGTATGGGTAATTGGGCTTGAAATCAGATATAGCTAGTCGAAGATAGGTATATATTTGGACGAGATTTTGAAAGCAGCCTCCATAGGAGATGTGAGGGCGAGGCGGTACTCGTACTTGGAGCCTATCCCCCGCCATGAGCGAAAGGCTGATAGGCGCGTGCCGTCACTCGAAGCGCACTTTGACGTGCCCCGCTAAGGTACCTTATTATCACAAAATTTTCTTTGCGGATGAGCTGTACTTTCTGCAAACAACCGACGAACTTTCAATTGTTTCAAGCTGCACTGAGGACAAATTATTGCTCTTTACAGACGCTGAGCTCACATAGACTCCGTAAACCTTTAAGAACCAGTAGTGCCCGCACAATGGGCGAAATCACTCACCCCACCATCAAAGGTAAATCCCCCCTCGCAAATGCCTTCAATCTTCAGCACACCCCCAATTGCCTACACAATCAGCAGTCTCCTCAGGACTCTACTAACATCCCTCAGATGGCTGGTTCCGCGAGATCTCCAACATGTGGCCCGGCCAGGCCATGACCCTCAAAGTCAACCAAATTCTCCACCACGAAAAATCCAAGTACCAAGACGTCCTCATTTTTGAGTCCTCAGACCACGGCACCGTTCTAGTCCTTGACAATGTGATCCAATGCACCGAGCGGGATGAGTTTGCGTACGCTATCCCTTTCATTACTCTGCCAATGGCACCTACAAAAACTTGGTGCCCGCCAGCTAATTTGCGGACACTCCGCAGCTACCAAGAAATGATAACCCACCTCGCCATGAACGCTCACCCGAACCCAAAACGCGTCCTTGTCATCGGAGGTGGCGACGGCGGTGTACTCCGCGAAGTAGTCAAACATTCTACCGTCGAACAGGCCATCCTCTGCGACATTGATGAGTCCGTAATCCGGCTATCCAAAAAATACCTGCCCGGGATGTCGATTGGTTTCCAGCACCCAAACGTCTCTGTGCACATAGGCGATGGCTTCAAGTTCCTGGCGGACAAGAAGAATGAATTTGACGTCATAATTACGGATTCGAGTGATCCTGAGGGCCCAGCAGAGAGTCTGTTCAAGAAACCGTATTTCGAGTTGTTGTTCGGGGCATTAAGGGAAGGAGGGGTAGTCACGACGCAAGGTTGTTCGTCCTTTCTATTCCTCCATCCTTTCCGCCCCCTTCGCCTCCACTAACCACAAGACCCTCACAGCCGAAAACCAATGGCTCCACCTCTCGCTAATCACCGACCTCAAAAAATCCTGCAAAGAAGTCTTCCCTACAGTCGAATACGCCTACACCACCATTCCGACCTACCCCTCTGGCCAGATCGGCTTCATGGTCTGCTGCAAAGACAAGGATCGCGACGTGAAAACGCCTTTGAGAGAATGGAGCACCGAGGAGGAGGAGAAGCTGTGTAGGTATTATAACAAGGAGATTCACCGGGCGAGTTTTGTGCTGCCGAATTTTGCAAGGAAGGCGTTGAGGTGATAGGGATATGAGGGGGAAGGGGGGAGGGGGGAGGCATGGCGTTTCCGGGAGGTGGGGAAGGGGGTAGATAGTGGTAGAATCCGTGTGGTGTACAGTGGTACCGGGTCTGGACGGCTCGAAGCTCTGTCATACGTCAGAACTCGAAGTCGCACCAAGCATACTGCATCCTTCGAGTCGATAAAGCCTCGTTCAAGTTCTGAACAACACAAGACAACCCACCTTGTTTCGATACCGAAAACTCGTCACATAAACATATCGTAACATCAATCTCCGACGCATTTCACAACAAAGCACATCACTTCCACACCACACAATCGTCACATAGCGCCCTTTTCCAACCTGCACACATTCATTCCTGATAACTACGAACCGACTTGCCAACCTAACAACATCCACACCTCCTACCCAACGCCCGGGGGTAATGCCGCTCTCGCTCCTTCGCAACCCCCATCAAACCTCCTGGATATAATTCGCCGGCACGCTCCTCACCACGCCCCCTTTCTCCACATCCGCCCATCCATCCCCCGAATCCCCATTCACCAACACAAATCTCTCCCCCTCACTCATACTCCACTCGGCCTCCGTCCTCGCCTCGTAGTCGTACAGCGCCTCGACGTATTTCAGCTTTTTGGCGCCGCGCTTCGGCGCCACTGCGGGGCCTTTTTTCCTGCCAATGGTTGTGTTGCCGCTGGCGGAGGAGCTGGAGTAGGAGGAGGTGGGGCGGTCGAGGTGCGGGGTGGCTGGAGGAAGGAATTCAATGTAAGCGGTTGGGACGAGGCCGGTAGCGGAGGGGGTACGGATGGTTAGCCAGCCGGAGCCGTCGTCTGGGTCGGCGATGAGGACTTCGGTGCCTTCGTCGACGGAGATTTCGCCATCGCCGGTTGCGTGGTAGGCGTAGATCATTCTGCCGCGCTGCTCTGTGGGGTTGGAGGTTGTGGAGCCTCCGCCGTTTGGGCTATTGACGGGCATTTCGCTGACGTACTGAGTTGGAGGGGGTGCGACGATGCGGTTTTTGCGGAGAGTGCCTGGCTTGCTGATAGCGGGCTTTTCCGGGGGTTCTTCGGTTAGGGTTTTGCTGGAGCTCAGTCTTGACACGGATCGATTGGCGCTTGCGGCGTAGCCTGAGCTAAGCGTGTCCATGGTGTTACTTCTGCTCAAAGCTGGCAGTTCCGTAACGCCTTCAGGACGGCTGCCATTGGACTGAGGTACTGCAGCGTTTGATGCTGCCTGCCGTTCCGCTTTCAATTTCTTCCTATCTTCCTTCGACTGCTCTCCTGGACATTGGGCTGGAACTTTCATCTCGCATTTGCTGTGACAGGTGTAACCGCAGTCTCGACAATCAAAGCCTTTGGCGGAGAGTCCCCATATCCGCTCTCCACATAGATCGCAATTTGTTGGAATTTTGAAAGTTTGAGACTTGAAATTGTGATTTTGAGCTCCAAGTGATACGTCGCCGACGGCATCCTTTATAGTCAACGTTTCGGTCTCCGCAGTCGACCGTTTCCGCTCTACTTGATGCAGCTCTTCTTTCAGGTAGAACATCGCTTTTACTAGTTCTACCTCATCCCTGTTGTCTTTCCCTTCACGTATACTCTGTCTTATTTGCTTCACGTTATCAACCTCTTTCTGCTTCTTGTCCACGTCCTGTTTCAGCTCCGTCAACTGAGTCTTACTCTTCCCAAGTACATTCCTCAGAAAAACTTTAGCAGTCTCATCAGTTGCCATAGCACTGTCATCAAGCCAGACAGGGCTTGGCTCGAAAGCCATATCTAAGGGTTCTTGCCAGGGCGCTACGTTGTGACGCAAAAACATGATTGAATCAAGTTGTGGTTTATTACGCGGAATCTCCGAGCTCAGGTGTTGTAGATGATCCAGGCTTCGAGTAAGCGCAGAGGTCTCCAGATGTACAGCGAGCGACCATATTGAGTTAAGTTGGGATACACGGCTCTCGGAAAGGTCTTGGAGGCCATCTAGAAGCTCTGGGACGTATTCATGATAATACTTCTCCTTCTGCTTATTGGTGACGTTGATGCTGATAAGGTAGGTATTCTTGACATTGTGCATCTCGGTGATCTGCTGTTGGTATGCGTTCTGCGCCTTGTTCTTACCATAATCGAACGACGACTCAACCTTCTTTCGCCGGCTCTCCACCTCTTGGCAAGCTCCGTCATAGCGACCTTTGGTCTTCTTGAGGTCCCCGTACGACATGTCTCGTTCCTTCTCCAGCTTCGCAGCGAATTCGACATGGCTCTTGCGTATTTCTTCGTATCGAGCGGCAAGGTTCTTCAGAGGATCCGCAATATGTTGGGTGAGTTCGGAGGAATAGCGATCATGTTCCGTAGCCCTTGATTCGAGAGTAGTCAACTGCGTAGTCCATGTTGTCAAAGATGCGCTGAGAATAATGTTAGCGCAATCATGCCACAAGCTAGGTACCTTCTTTAAAGAGCGTACCTCTCCAGAGATCCAGGGGTCAAGGCGGGAGAGTCGCCAACACTTAAGCTGCTTGACCTCTTTGCCTTCTTCTCAAAATATTTCTTTGCGAGATTCGCAAGCTTAGAACTGTATTCTTTCTCTATAGCCGAACGTTCGCGGTAAAATTGCTGGATTTCTTCGAGCCAGGTGATACCATTCGAAACCTTCGCAAGAGTAAGCGCTAAAACAGAGGCTTTACGCCGAATTCACTGAGCTTACCCAGGCGTTGACAGGTTTGAACGCGTCCTTGTGCAATAGGGTCAGTGTTCGCTATCCTTCCAGGCAAAGAGGGCATACCTTGAGCTCTGCGCCAAATCGAGGCGTGATGTCAACCTCGCCCATGATGCTGGGCCCATATGGATTGAAGATACGCTGCGGAGGGTCCGGGGGGATCAGTATCCGCAAGGATTGGTGAATGATCTGGTTGGCCCCCCACTGGGTGTACACAGAGCGTGAGAGAGGCCTCCATAGGGTGCGGCTGCCGATAGTCGCCATTGCCGTATGCACCGTCCCGTCGGCCCAATGTATCTCCGTTCCGTCCCGCCGCTAACGGCACGCCGCCGTTGGGTGACTAGAAAGGTCTGATATTGGACTTAGGAATGCATACTTGATCCTCTGCCAACGTTGCAAAAGTTCTGTGATGAAAGATTAACGGTTATCGAGCTCTGGTGATCTTAGTAGAGCTCACTGAAGTGAATGAACTGGTCGCCGAGCCACTAGTTGCTAGCTCATCCCACGCATGGCCCATTTCTTCGTTCCTCCCTTTCCTTTTCTTTCTTCCATTTTCCATCTCTAGACCAACTATTTCAGAGAAATTCATCCGAGATCTTCCAAATTTTTGTGGACTGCCTGCGCTTCGTCCATCTACAATCAATAATTCGTTGCTACGGTTTCTACAAAGCCATGGCTTCCGGAAGCGAACCTACCTCCTTAGAGGCCCGTATCTCAAAGCCTGAGACGACAGAGACAACGGTCAGCTCTGCCGTCAACTCTGATCCGAAAGAGCCAACGACCGCAGACGTTGATAATGCAGAACCAACTGAAAAGAAGCCGGAAGAGAGCACCTTACCAAAGGCGCAGACCGACGGCGCTGCTGAACTAGGAGGCGGCAATACTGGAATCTACGAGCCAGATTATGAGGTCGAGATAAAGTTAAGCGATGCTCAGGCTGATCCCAATAACCCACTCTTCTCCGTTAAGACCTTTGAGGAACTTGGTTTGTAAGTCTTCAAGAGGTTTCGCCACATTTGCTGGCAATATTGATGTGCTTCTAGACCGGACAATGTAATCAAAGGTATCTATCAGATGCGCTTCACCAAGCCATCTAAGATACAGGAAAAGGCTTTGCCGCTTCTGCTTGGCAATCCACCGGCGAACCTCATTGGTCAAAGCCAGTCTGGCACTGGGAAGACCGCGGCATTCACCCTGAACATCCTTTCCCGTCTTGATAGCAGGACACCAGAGATGTGCAAAACCCCGCAGGCTTTGTGCCTTGCACCAACTCGTGAACTTGCGCGTCAAATCCTTGGCGTCGTCCAAATTATGGGTCAATTCATTCAGGATTTGACGACAGCGGTTGCTATTCCTGTGGAGCAGGAGAATCGGGGTAAGTCAATCGAGGCACAGGTCGTAGTTGGAACTCCTGGCACCACCCAAGATCTTATTCGGAAGGGTCTGTTAAACCCTCAGCACGTTAAAGTTCTAGTGCTTGATGAGGCCGATAATATGTTGAGTCAGCAAGGCCTAGGAGATCAATGTACCCGTGTAAAGCAGTAAGCTTCCTACATCCCATCCATAGGCAGTCTTTGATTTATGTGTATGGCAGAATGCTCCCGAAGGACGTTCAAGTTGTTCTTTTCTCTGCGACGTTTCCAGATGTTGTCGTAGCATACGCAGCCAGATTTGCCCCAAGAGCCAACCAGATCACTCTACGTCACGAAGAGCTTACGGTTGACGGAATCAAGCAGCTCTACCTTGACTGCACATCTGAGCAAGACAAGTACGAGACTTTGGTGCGCCTTTACGGGTTAATGACTATTGGATCTTCAATCATCTTTGTTAAGGTAACTCTGACTCCGCCAGCCACGCAAACTGTTCCCTAATGTTTATTAGACTCGCGAGAGTGCTCTCAGGATAGAGAAGCGTATGAACGAGGAAGGCCACAAGGTTGCTTGTCTGACAGGCCAATTTGAGGGCTACCAGCGCGACCTCATTATTGACTCGTTCCGTGATGGCCGCACAAAAGTCCTCATCACCACTAACGTCCTCGCTCGTGGTATTGATGTCCAGACCGTCTCCCTAGTCATCAACTACGTGAGTTATTTCAAATTAAACAATTGAATAACCATCATTCTAATCTCAGGACAGGATATTCCCATGCACCAAAACAACCAGGCTGACCCCCAAACCTACCTCCACCGCATCGGTCGTACCGGCCGCTTCGGCCGCGTTGGCGTCTCAATCTCCTTAATCTGCAGCAAACGTGACTTTGTCGCCATGACTGCAATCTCCGAGTACTTCAAGGTCGAGATGACTGGTCTAAACACCAACGATTGGGACCAGATTGAGACTGTTGTGAAGAGGATTATCAAGAGCTCGCGCGCAGACGCAAATTATAGTCAGGGCGAGGAGATCCAAATGTGAGCTTACCAAAACCAGGGCGGATGGAACGAGACGAGGGCCCCGAGCGAGATCTTGCGGTGTGCCGTCGAGCGTTTACGGGACGAAGCTAACAATGTTATGGCTTACAGGACATATGAGAGGACTCGGGATTGATGATTTAGAGCCACATGAGATACGCCTTGTAGGGGGCTTACTGGCCAGGAACAAGGCAAAACGAGTGCTTTTGAAATTCGGGAAACTACTAGGGATACCGTGCTTGTAGCTAGCTCGGTGACCGGAGTGGTGGTAGATGATAGCTAGCTACGGAGTTCAAAACCTTTCTCCAAATTTCCGTTCAGGCACAGTCCTGGCCGTTTGGACTTTAACGTTGTCTCAATGCTAAGGGGGTTCAATAGCGAGTCTAGGAAATGTCTTCCTACCACTAACCTTTCCTCCCACCCACTTCCTCAATCAAAGGTAAAAATAAATAAGTTGCGCGTTGGAAAATCGACACAACCACTTTAGACCACCGATTCTATGTATTCGCCTGTATATATGAATAATCCATCTACAACGGCAATAAGCCTCATTCTCCTCCAACACCGTCCTCGTCGCCAACCGGAATCATTCCCAACTCCCCACAACGGGTACTTTTCGGAAGGGGGATTTTGGTGCACAACCGGTAGTGTCACACACTAACGAATCGGTTATGCTTCAAATGCTTTTTGAGTAGCATTGGTTGGTGCACCACTAACCCTCTATATAACCCCCTCCCCTCCCTTTTCCACCCACCAACCCCAAATCCCCACACAATGCCCCGCCCTACCCTACACACCGAGCACCCCCCCAACACCCCCCACCAATTTCCACCCTGCCCACCTACATCGCCGAACCCACCCCCTGGGAATCGTCGTCATGATCCCTGATGCGTTTGGGTGGGAGGTAGTGAATTCGAAGGGTTTGGCAGATGCGTATGCGAGGGGGGGTGGGGGTGGGGGTGGTTGTTGATAGGGTTTATGGATGGTGTGTGTTGTCCTTGTGTGTGGTTTGTCGTTTTGGTAGGGGGGTAGGGGAGCAGGGGTGAGGTGAGTGGGGGTGGGGGTTAGGGAGATGGGGAGGGGGGTGAGATGGGGGACAAGGAGATTGTGGGTTGATGTGTGGTGCGTAAGGATAGGACATTGGCTTGATCGTGATATGCTGGGTACCACTGAGACGGTGACGGAGAACGAAGCATCTGCGGTGCGGAAGATGTATGCGATCCTCACTTTCCGTCCCTCAAATCTTCCCCTCCATCACCAATCCAGCGAAAGCAAGCAGCTAGTTGTTTCTCTCCCCGCCATAAATTGAAGCCTCCCAGGCATGTGCGCTTTCACCGGCTTTATCTGCTTCCTTTTCCACAACCGCCTCTCCACCACCCACCCCTGCGTCTTCACCTTCTTCACCTCCCTCCGCGCCTCCACCTCCCCCGCGCCGGTTTCTGCTGGGGCGGCAGACTCGTCGCCCAGCTCTGCGCCGCCTCCACGCGCACCAAGGACAGCAAGAAACCCCTCGTCGATTGCGGCTTCATGATGCATCCGGCCAACGAGGCTGTGCAACAGCCGTTGAGTGTTACCGTTGGGGATGTGGATTTTGCGCTCGAGGTTGCGCAGGCGCGGGATTGTAAGCGGGTTTTGGAGGAGGGGAAGGAGAAAGGGAGGCACGAGGTAGCGATTTTAAAGGGAGCGAGGCATGGGTTTGCGGTTAGGGGACATCCGGGGGTGGTGGAGGAGGTGAGGTTGGGTTTGGTTGCGGAGGATCAGGCGGTGGCGTGGTTTGCGAGGTGGTTGGGGAAGGGGGAGGCTTGAGATATCGAGGTCATTTTGTATAGGATTTGGATAACTGTGGATGAGGCATGTACTGCTTTCGAAGTGCTGTATAGTAATAGTCTATAAGTGTTCATCAGTTAGATCGACGGTTCTCCGATTTCTAGTTCCTGTCCTGCAGTTCTTCGAAAATTTTCCAATTAGGACCTGTGTCTTTCATGTGAACGGCTATTAGGATTGTCCTTTCCATACCGCTAGTCAACAAAGTTACAAATTGGAACGATGGTCACTGATCTGAATTCGGGAATTCTTATGATAGAGCCTTCAGCAAGAGCCTGATCTTTGACCAGCGAGGAAAGCACAATGCAACTACATTAGAATCCATTCGAGAGCGTAGAATGGTCAAAGCACGGTGTCTACACCTGTGATCCGTATCTTGATGTCTAGGCGTCTTGCCATTGGTTTGCTCAGTATCCACTGATCTGCACCGTGCCAACCAGGAAGTTTTGCTTTGTCTGATCGGCCTGTATGCGGACAAAATCCTTTTCCGCTACAAGAAGGTCTTTGTTTTGAAAAACAGCTTGGGCTCACATCTCTTTTCAATAATCCGACAAACACATTCTTCATTGGCCTCTGTCTTCTCCCACCAATTAGGCTTCCAGGAGAACACTCTGTTTTTGCTGGGACATACTGCCATCTACCTCTCAAATCAAGCCAGTGGATAGTAATGCATGAAGGGCGGACTGGACATAGGGCTAGAGCTCGTAGAACTTGGAGTGAATTCGTCTTTGAGGTCTTTATTGTAGTGACCGGGTACCATCAGAGGAAGCGGTTGAGTGGTCGAGGGGCCCATATTGAGCAACGTCTCACTGATCTTGGCTCTAACAAGGGGAAGATATCGAGAGTCGCCACCACGAAGAGTCGATATCAACGTGAGCAGTTGATTCAGATAGTCTTGAGGTCCAAGCTCGAAATTCCTGGGTTGAATGGGCACGCAAGCCATGACATCAATCAAGGTGCAGGTAACATCAAAGACTTTCTCGATCTGGAGGATAGTCAGAATCTGTACTTTGGCAAGATAAATACTACTCACCAGACCAATGCCGTGAACTTCCATCGATTGCTGCGAAAGGCGGCCGGTCACAGTCACAGGATCCTTTGCAATTTCGATGGGATATCTGAACGTCATGGAAGTATCTGGAGAGGCTGACGAGAGAAACCCTTTCGATATCGAAAGCTGCCAGACCATGGTGCGAAGCCACTGCTATGACGTCCTTAGATCTGCGGCTTGAGTCTGTGTGGTCTGTAAATCCATCGGCAACGCTTCCTCAAGTTGATGTTGCAGATGGGCAAACTGGCGAGTAGAACAGTCCAGCGTTGACTTGTTCCATAGACCGACGAAAATCTCATCAAATGGGCGATACAGACGGACTGAATGGATGAAACCCCTGATCGGGTCCGATGGTTCGTCACCGACCGTTGGGAGCCCAATTGTCGCTTGCAGTGTGAGTGGCGGATGTTTTTGCAATGCATAGGCCCTTCCTCAAAGATTAGCTTGCGTTCGACCTCTCAAACACTGACGGTTGAAATATCTTCATCCGGTTTGTTTTCGGGTAATGGGAAGTTACTTACCTTTCCATTACAAAAAGCAGCCAGAAAAGACGGCTTTCTCTACAGTTTTCCTTGGACTCGCTAGTCATGTAATGTTGCTCTTCCTGCATGCCCACAAGCTGAGCCAGTGCGGTCGCCTCCTGGATATGAAGCCAGCCCGTATTATGTTTATCTAAACCAAAGCAGCAGCCGAAGATGAAAAATGATGTAATGATCATGTTGATTGTAGGATTCTCAATGTACTCGTAGCTTTTTCGTATACACAAGGTTTCGTCTGATAAAGCAGTGCCCAGTCCGGTATCTTTGATAGATTTCTTGGACCCTGCTACGGTACTGACTGATTTCAGCTCAATTCCGGGTTGAATGAGCTTAAAAGCAGATAGTGAGCAAATCAAGCAGTATGCTTCCACCGACCGATCGATATCAGCCACGATTTGCTGCAACTGTTCCTCGTGCAAAATTGGCATGGTAGGGTACATGTAAGTAAAGAAAAAGTCCGCATAACTATCGATCAGCCCGTCATTCAGCAGGCTCGGTGTCCGAGTAAAGGTTGGAGACACCGGAGGAGACTCGAAGTCATGCGTTCGGCCTTTCATCGGCTCTGGCGGTTTCCGAGTCTCCCGAAGTTCGGAAATGATTTTGGCCCTACTGCCTTGCGGCCCTTTCTTCTGTGGAACAGCATCGTAGGAGCATTGAAGCGCGGCTTGGCTGCAATTCCGACATTGCTTGAGGCCGTTACAGCGAATCTGTAGCAGCTGTGTTGGCATCTACTTTTTCCAAATTTACCCCAGGTATCTTACCTTCCGGCGGTGACAAGCGTCGCAGGCACGCTTAGATGAAGTCGACATTCTTTCTGTTCAAGGAAGTAGACGCTGGGTTGGGAGATACTGAGGATGGTGGATAAAGATCCATATTGACGAAATCGTCAGAACCGTTTGTAGATAAATGAAAGTATATGCAGAGAACCATGGAGCTGCAACAAGAATAGCAACAATGGCCAAGCCATCGAGAAAACCCTGTGCCCCCCAACTACGTCGAGTGTCCAGCTGCTCATCCAGCATAGCGAGGTCCATCCTCCTCCTTTTACGCATGGCTTTCTTTCCATGGTTATTTCAGCCGATAATCTGGAAGATTTTCACAAGTGGTGAGATGTACTCCGTAGTCATCCAATAACCGGATCTCACCGGAAGCCCCCGTGAAAACGCCTCAGCCCAACAGAGCTTAATCTGGTTAGGTCTCCTAACACCCATGTCGAAGAAATCTTTTGGAACGTTCTACGCTTCTTGGCAAACCAAGCAAGATGCGTGTGGTCGTTGTACGAATAATGATTAAAGCCTTATGTAGGTATCTCTACAACTTACTACCTACAGTACGCTTAGGGCTTTGTGTGTGCTTTAGCCCTAATCTCCATCCGACCAGACCTTAGATTGGGTGCTGCTATCTTATCGACTTTATCTAATCTGTACCGTCGTTTTTTTCGCGCTTTTTAGATAACGCGGATGTACTTTAACAAAATGACCTTCTTCTCAACCGTCAGCGATCAAGGTTCCCCAAGCCGGATTTCATCTCGGATCCCGTACGAGAGCAGTCATCGCGTGAATGTGCTTCTGAAACATGTTCTTCAACGACAGATACTCTCCATGATCTGAAGGCCCGTCATGGGTGAACATCGTCCCAAGTTGACAGCAACGGAGCTGATTGCTCAACCCATCACACTGCCTTGCGGGTTGACTCTTCCCAACCGACTAGTAAAATGCCCTATGCAAGAAACACTCGCGGTTGCCCCTCTCTACGATCCTCCGATTGACAAATTTGAAAACCTTTACATGCAATGGGCGAGCGCAAAATATGGTCTTATCATCACTGGACAAGTCCAGGTTGACATTCGGTTCCTCTCCATTAAGGGCGATGTAGTATGCCATGATCGATCACTGGAAGAACCTCATTTCAGTAAATGGAAGAGATGGGCCAAGATATCGCAGGCGAATGGGACCCCTTGTATTGTCCAATTGGCACATCCAGGGCGAATGAGTCCAGCTGGTGCTGGGAACCGACCGGCAGATATGCCTGCGATATGTCCGTCGTCTGTGCCGGTCAAGCTTGGCGACGGGTGGCTGAACAGGAAGGTGATCCGCACTGCAAGTATAACATCAGCATTTCTCTGCTACTGACCGACGAGAAGGCTCTCGACAAGGTCCTTGGGACGCCTCGAGAAATGACTTTGGTGGACATCGACGCGGTGGTTGTATCTTGGGTTCACGGAGCGGTGACAGCCAAAGAAGCAGGCTTTGCCGGGTGTCAATTACATGGCGCGCACGGATTTCTGCTTTCTCAATTCTTGAGCCCTCATACGAATCGACGAACAGATGATTATGGAGGCACTCCTGAAAAACGGCTTACGTTGCTGAAGCGCTTGGTGAAAGAGATCCGAGAAAGATGCCCAAGGCCGTATTGTCTTTCGGTAAAGCTAAACTCAGCAGATTATATGGCTCAGGGTGGATTATCCCAGGATGAGGGCTTGGAACAAGTACGATGGTTAGTAGAATGCGGACAGGTGGATTTTGTTGAGATCTCTGGAGGCAACGCGGAAAATAAGACTTCAGGACTCCATAGTAAGAAATTTTCCTCCAACCACCCAGATACTGCTCACAGCTTTCGTTTTAGATTCCTTTGGCGCAAAGTCGATAGACAAGGCTCCGCAGAGAGCAGAATCAACACGGATAAGAGAAGCTTACTTCACAGAATTCGCAGAAAAGGTGCAGCATTCAGATTCAAAGGTTCCGGTTCAGCTGAGTGGTGGTTGGTCTTCAGATCTGCCTTTTCTTCAAGTTGAAAGCTCACCAGATTTGTAGGTTTTCGCTCAAGAACTGGAATGGCAGACGCTATTGAGTCAGGTGTCTGTTCGATGATAGGTTTAGGCCGCAGTGCGGTTCTGCAACCGGACATTCCAAGCGTTGTTCTTCTAAACTCATCAGTACCAGATGATGCCGCCTTTGCGCAATCACATATTGTCAAAGGACAATGGCTTGCTCAGATGATTCCAGTGAAAGTGGTTGGTGCTGGTCTCGCCATTCAATTTTTCTACCATAATATGAGACGGCTTGGTAATGGATTGAAAAGTGATCCGGATGTAAGCATACCTTATATTGTATTTCAAGATATACTTGAGACTGTCAGGAGTGGATTAGTGCGGACAATGGAGCGGTTGCTTGCAGATTTTCCGTGGGGAAGCAAGTCCTCGAAGATGGATTGAAGCTGTTCTGACAACAAATTGTATCGGGTATTTCTAGAAGTGTATTAAGGAGGCTTGATCTTTTAGATGACTTCGCTACTTCCGGAAATGCAGTCCTTAACATTCTGGAATTCAATGGTTCGTTGAATAGGATAAATCTTCAAGGTACTTTCAGACACCCTAAGTCTAAGATTCGTAGTTGCGATATGAAGAACAGTTCGTTCAACCCAAATCTCCAACATTAAGGCCTGTGTCATTGTTTGCAAAGGCTATCATATGCCTGCATAAGCAATGCGACTTTCCGATCCTAAACGATATTTTCAAGTCTTCTGAAAATAGCCATCATAGGTAAATCAGGCTTGTCCTTATTCAGAAGTGTTCCTGGGCTTGCGGAATGTTCAAAAAGGTTTTATTCATTAATGAGAGGCTCGCCGCAAGCTTTCCGCACCTTGATCTCAGTAGAGTCCAGCAGGGTCCTCAACTTCTGGCTCACAGTAACCTATACAGTGTGGTCCGCAACTGGTTTCTGCAGCATTCTTGTCAAGTTCATAGTCTGGTTGCGTTCGGTGATCCATCATTGTTACGGACCTCCATCCTTGTTCGAACCCTTGGTTCTTCTGCTTCTTCAAGACTGACTCAATTTTCCTAGGTTTACTTATTCTATATGAGGGTCGAAATACTAATGACATTTTCGAACTGCTCTTGCAGGCTTCTCGATTGGAGCGTCATCCAGCTCATCTAGATCGGACAATTAAACTAGGCTTGCATTGTTTAGCACGCTTACGAAGAGCTTCCCTCTGGAAGCAGTGAGAACCATACCTCTGGAGATTATGGTCAATCTAAACAAAACACAATCGAAGGAATCCCTAAAAGTTTATGATCAAGCTCGAGCAGTCCTAAAGCATCACAGATCTAAAAAGGAAGAGATATTTGCGAGAAAACTCGGGTTTTGGGTTAGATATACAAAAGGGCTTGGCTCCCCGAGTATGTGCTCTTTATCTTTGCGCTCTTAGCTAGTTTGGCTTATGGAAAAGTCGCAGGCCTACCGTGGGCTGCCCGATGCTGTACATAGTCTAACGATGTACGAGGCGGGTGACAGAATTCTTCCGCCCCCCTCTGAACATCTTGAAAATACTATAACTTTTGAAATTTTTGATTCATTCACAACAAATCGAATTTGCTTAAAATTCAAGAGACTTATATAATAGCTTCATTGCTACAGCCTAATATTTTTTTTTAACTCAACTGATATAGTATTGCGTTTGCTGTATTTTGGTTTAGGGAACGACTCTGAAATTTGAGATAGAAGGGTTCACCTAGCACTCGTCTAAACCTAGCAGTCGTCCAGCCCTATAGGGCTGATAATCCACATTTCATATTTTATTGCTTCAAACGATTCGTTTTAGGTGAACTACGTAGCTAATAGAACCTCTTTGAAGCCCTTCTGATACGCATGCCTCGCTCTGATTGATCAGTTATAGATATCACGTTATTCCTCTGCTTCTGATTCTGATCCTGGTCTTGATCCTGATCCTGCTTCCGATTCAGCTTCAGCTGCCTGACTCGTAGCTTAACTATCAGCTGCTTCTTCTTCTTTTGTCTAGAGCTTGCTGTCATTGATGCCGAAGTGAAGAGCTCAGAGCCTAGACGTAGTAGATCATTGACCTGCTGCCTGAAGACGTAGAATTCAGTCACATATAGCTGCTTCTTCTTCGGAGCTAAGTCTTTGAAAATACTGGTTGCGTACAGAAGCAGCCTTTCGACCATTGATTCGATCCGTAAGAGTACTCTTTGGTATGTCATGTTGACAAGCGAGTTTTGCTTTGGAAGGATTTTCGTTGGCTGCTGTAGCCTCATTCCAACGGGCTTGAGCAAGCGTTATGCGCTCTTCCTCTGAAAGTTCGATATCTTCAGAAGGTATGAAGAACATAGGGGGGGTGGCTGCCATCGTTTTGCTGATATGTTGAAGAATTATACGTTGGTAGCAATAAAATATGAAATGTGGATTATCAGCCCTATAGGGCTGAACGACTGCTAGGTTTAGGCGAGTGCTAGGTGAACCCTTCTATTCGCTTATTTAAGGGGGGCGGGAGAATTCTGTCATGAGCTTCTACATCCATGGAGACAGCTGGACTGGCAGCGATCTTTTCCTGACACCAATAGCTTTTGGCATCTTATTTAGCACAAAGAGTAGGTAAGATATGCAAGTGAGAAGTTCTATTGAGGGAATAGAGTAAAGTAATACATATGAGGAATCCGATTAATCGATCCAATAGTGTTTTTGCGCTAAAAACGCCTATGCTTGCAACCGCCTGAGCTGCCCCACCATCATTATTGACGTCGAATTTTTACTTTTCCCCCCAGCACTACCACTTCTGCGCTCCCCATTGAAATTACACAAAGGTCACAGTACCTTCAGCGACATAGCAATCTGCAACAATGGGTTACACAAAAGATGACGAGCTTGCCATTAACACCATTCGACTCCTTGCCGTGAGTACTACCCCACTATGCCTCTCAGAGCTCCCCCACTATAGCTTCGAAGCTCTCCAATTCCCATATCTATTACCATCTTCTCAAAACTTTCTACATAGCTTTATCATTCTCTTAGGCCCTGAGACTGACAATGTATTACTATCTCAGGTCGATGCCACCTTCAAAGCCAACTCCGGGCATCCCGGAGCCCCAATGGGCATGGCTCCTGTTGCTCATGTTATGTTCAATAAATTCATGAGCTTCAACCCGAAGAACCCCGACTGGCTCAACCGAGACCGATTTGTACTCTCGTGAGTCTCTGTCCAGTCCCTGCTTTCCTATCGTCAATCGATGGGCCCCGCTTGGAACCCCGATTACATTTGTTCAGGATTGCACACCTCATGGCATCGATCATACGCTTACAGTCTCTTCAAACGTAGGAACGGACACGCTTGTATGCTGCAGTACGCTTTGCTGCATATCTTCGGATATGGAGTGTCACTTGATGATTTGAAGGCTTTCCGAGTATGTGCGCGTCGCTGTAGATCTTCGATTCTTCTTGACTGCTAACGAGACGTGTCTGTAACAAGCACATTGATAGCATTACTCCCGGACATCCAGAAGCGCAAGATACACCAGGTATCGAAGTCACCACGGGTCCGCTTGGCCAAGGTTTCGCAAATGCGGTTGGTCTTGCCATTGCGCAGGCTCATACTGCAGCCGAATTCAACAAACCGGGCTTTGAGCTCGTCAACAATCACACCTTCTGCTTCTTCGGCGATGGATGTGCAATGGAGGGCATTGCCAGTGAAGCGGCTAGTACTGCCGGCCATCTCCAGCTGGGAAACCTCATCATGATCTACGATGATAATCATATCTCAATTGGCATGTACCCTATGCTGTCCGTAATACCGCACCCACATATCTAACATCTAGATTTTAGATGGTGATACAATATGCGCCTTTACAGAGGATGTTTTGATGCGGTTTGAAGCTTATGGCTGGCACACTCAATGGGTCAAGCATGGTGATGACGACCTAGAGGGCATTGAAAAGGCCATTGCCGAGGCGAAGAAAGTTACGAATAAACCCTCAGTAATCAAACTGACTACGACCATTGGTTTTGGGTCTTTATTGCAGGGGACTGGAGGAGTCCACGGCAACGCTCTTAAGGCGGATGATTGCAAGCAGGTCAAGGAGAAGTTTGGATTCAACCCCGACGAATCATTTGTGGTGCCTCAGAAGGTATATGACATGTACCACGCGCATGCTGCGGAAGGAGCTGCTAAAGAACAGGAGTGGAACAAAATGTTCGAAAAGTATGGGCAGGAGTACAAAGCAGAGCATGCAGACCTTTTACGAAGATTGTCCGGCAAATTACCCGAAGGCTGGCAGACGAAACTGCCTACGTATAAGCCAGGAGACAAGGAAGTCGCATCGCGAAAGCTGTCCGAGGCTGTCTTAGAAGCTATCCACGAAGCTGTACCTGACCTTGTTGGAGGATCTGCGGACTTGACAGGCTCAAATAATACTCGATGGAAGAATGCTGTTGACTTTCAACCGCCGGACTTGGGAATCGGCAACCGGGGTGGCCGATATATACGGTATGGTGTCCGTGAGCATGGTATGGCTGGCATCATGAACGGTATGGCTGCATACGGTACCATTATTCCTTTTGGAGGAACGTTCCTGAACTTCGTCTCCTACGCTGCTGGATCTGTTCGCCTGTCCTCCCTTTCTCACTGCCGTGTGATTTACGTCGCTACACATGACTCTATCGGCTTGGGTGAAGACGGTCCTACACATCAGCCGATCGAGACTCTTGCTCACTTCCGTGCTCTACCTAACATGATGGTTTGGCGTCCTGCGGATGGAAATGAGACCAGCGCTGCATACTATGTTGCACTGACCTCGAAATCGACACCAAGCATCCTTGCTTTGACACGTCAAAATCTTCCACAGCTTGAGAATTCTACCTTGGAGAACGGTATCAAGGGTGGCTACGTTGCCGTCGAAGCTGAAAATGCCGATATCACGCTTGTTAGTACCGGTTCAGAAGTCTGTATTTGCATTGAAGCTGTGAAATATCTCAAGGATCACCACAAACTTACGGCCCGTGTGGTTTCAATTCCATGTTTCGAAGTCTTCGACACACAGAGCAAAGAGTACCGTCTCAAGTGTATCCCGGACGGGATTCCCTCAATGAGTGTCGAGGTAATGTCGACTATGGGATGGGAGAGATATTCGCACGAGCAGTTTGGTTTGAACCGGTTCGGTGCTAGCGGAGCATACAAGGATGTCTATAAGGTAATAAAGCAGGAACACCGAAAAAGAAAATGCAGGGATGCTAACGTGGAACATAGAAATTCGAATTTACGCCTGAAGGCATCAGCAAGCGTGCTGTGGCTACAGTCGACTTCTACAAAGGGGACAAGGTCCGCTCACCTGTCAATCGCGCGTTTCAGCAACAGATCTAGAAGTCATTACTATTACTTTGTTGTTCAGTACTGCAGCGAAGAAACACAATTTTATGACCTGCATGCATCCCATGTTTTCAGCAATAGATTAGGTATAAAGCAGGGATTTCTGTTCAAACCAGCGGCAAGGAGTGAGCTGTATACACTACTGCTTTGAAATGTTGCGGACTTGCAAAATGATACCGCTCAACATATACTCTTACAGTTACCCTTCTCCTTCTGACCGCTACTCTTCTCTTCATTCTGCGCCTTCTGCCTTATTCTCCCCCTGCTCGTTCATCTCTCCCACATCCAATGCCACGAGAAATCTTGAGACACAGTTGTAAGCCGCCACTGTCGCTGTAATCTCCACGATCTCCTTCTTCCCAAAGTACCTCTTCAACTTCTCAAAAACCTCCTCCCCAACCCTCACGTCCCTAGTCATCGCATCTGTGTACGCCATCACTGCCCACTGCATCTCAGTTAACTCCCCTTCTGCTTCTCTCTTCCCACTTCTGACTTCCCTCTCTCCTACTTCCCCAACGTCTCCTTCGGACCTCAATATGCCTACGTGGTGCGCCCATTCGTACTCCGCCCCATTTAGGGCGGCGACACGGCAGATGCAGAGTTCGCGGACGGAAGCGTGGAGAGTGGTTTGAGTTCGGATTGCGCCGAGGAAAGAGGACCAGCCGGAAGCTACGGGCGGAGAGTGGAGGAGTGTAAGGTCAAGACGTTGGAGGGGCTGAGGGGCACGGCGCGCAGAGATTTGGGTATATGCGGGAGCAGAAGAAGGAGAGGGTGGATTGGATGGGGCGTAGGGGAGGCGCATTGCAGAAGGTGAGGAAGGGAAGGGTGTGAATGGCGTAGCCAGTGAGCGGGAGGCAAGCGGAGATGCTTCCGCTACTCACCTTATAGGGCAACTCCTAAATAGGTACCTAGGTAGTACTCGACATGTGCTGTTCCTCTTCTTTACCTCGCATCTGATCGCTTTCTTGCTCTATAATGTTGGAAGATTTTAATCTACTGCACCATCATGCACTTACTGCTGTGGAACAATGATCCATGTTGACTTTTAGCATGTGATCCCTATGACATGGAGCCCCGCGCTCAACGCAACGGTCCATGAAATCCGTTGCGACAGGGGGCAGGCAGCACTTTACCATAGCTACCTTACGATTACTTCTTCGCAGAAGAACAGTCTTGACAGCTACGCCTAGCATTGGTAACCGCTCTGAAAGCTATTGCGAGTTACAATGGTCTCCGATAGCTTCCAACCTCCTAACGTGATTCCTCCTCGCAGAAGCTCGACTGGCGTCAGTAATGGCTTTTCTTCCCCCAAGAAAACGGTCTTAAAGCCAGTCCCCGAAGCCGACTGGATGGCAGGTAAAAAGCTGCATACAACGGCTACATCCTCCGATCCACCTGGTCCAGACCCTCCACAGAACATTGGCAATGAATTGCGGTATATGAGCGGGAAAAGCTGGTCTCAGGAGAAGGAGAAGATATTGCTCGGACCTTATGATTACATGTTTGACCATCCCGGAAAGGATATACGGAAGCAGTTGATTGCGGCATTCAATGTGTGGCTCAAGGTTCCGGAGGAGAGCTTGGCGATCATTACCAAGGTGGTGGGGATGCTGCATACGGCGTCTTTACTGTATGTCAGATCCAGATACTTCAAGTATACCAGATTCTGGCGTCTGACATTGTGGACTATAGTGTCGACGACGTAGAAGACTCTTCTCTCCTCCGACGCGGCGTCCCAGTCGCACATCGAATCTTTGGCACAGCTCAGACGATTAACTCGGCGAACTATGTCTATTTTGGGGCTTTACAAGAGCTACTCAAACTCAATAACCCTAGAGCCATCGAGATATACACCGAAGAACTATGCAATCTGCACCGAGGCCAGGGCATGGATCTCTTCTGGCGAGACACCCTAACATGCCCTAGTGAAGACGACTACCTGGAGATGGTAGGCAACAAGACTGGCGGCCTGTTCCGACTTGCTGTGAAGCTCATGCAGGCTGAAAGCAGCAGTGAGACGTACAAAACCCCCAACCGGTACTCTCATACGACTTGCTAACAACAACCAACAGCGACTACGTCCCCCTCGTCAACCTAATCGGCCTGCTCTTCCAGATCCGCGACGACTACATGAACCTCTCCAGCACCGAATATACCGAAAACAAAGGCCTGTGCGAAGACCTCACCGAAGGCAAATTCTCCTTCCCCATCATCCACAGCATTCGCTTGAACCCGCAGAACCTCCAGCTGATCAATATCCTAAAGCAGAAGACGACGGAGGAGGAGGTTAAGAGGTATGCGGTGGATATTATGGCGAGGACGGGGAGTTTTGATTATTGTAAGAAGGTGCTGAGGGAATTGAATGGGAAGGCGTTGGAGATGATTGAGAGGCTAGACGGGGGAACGGGGAGGGGGGAAGGGGTTAAGGTGATTTTGGATAAGATGGTTGTGGAGTAGGCGTGTTTTTCGTCTGATGTCTGGGATATATTATGGTCATCCTCGGCGAATATCCGCGTTGTTGTTTTTTGGCGTTTATAGTTCATGTTCGCTCACATAAGAGCCATATATGAACATCCTCAATAATCTAAGATCTACTCGGGAGAATTTAGACATAATCCTGACCATCATTCTTGGTACTCCTGAAACTATGAGACTCAACGAAAGATTCACGACCGTGTAAGCGAAGAACAATACGAAAGACCTCATGCTCGGCCCTGTCTACCCGGATAATATAGACATCAAAAGCTACCTTAATCCAGCTGCTCTAGTAACAGGCTTCAAACCCACCCGGGCCACACACCTTCCTCCCCATCGATAACGACGACAACAAAGAACACCAACTCCCCTCAGTAACCCCTCTGCTCCCTCCTACCATCCCCCTCCCCCTCATCCCCGCCCGCAACTGCAGCCCCGCTAGCAGCTTTGACCGCCTGCTCGTCCCCTCTCAGCTTCTCGAAGTAGGCTTTGATGTCCTCTGCGCCGACGGCCTGCCCGCTTTCGGCAAAGGGCTGCAGGAACGATTTTACCTTGTCTTTGAGGTGGTTGTAGACCATTACGCCTTCTGTGATGGGGAAAAGGGGGACGGTGTTAGTTGTGTTCGAAGATGTGGGAAAAGAGGAGAGGGGAAGGGGGTTGGGGTGCAAACCAATTGCCCGCACGCGATCCATGTTGCTTAATGCTGCCTCGCCTCTATCCAGCAGACTCCCTGTTCCTACACTCTCTCCGCCCTCATCGCCGTTTTCTGATAGCGGTGGCTCGTAGGATTCTTCTTCTTCGAGCAATTGGGGATGTTTGCTGAGGGCTGGGTAGCAAAATGCGCAGCGGCAGAAGTGGGTGCGGAAGTCCTCACGGAGGAAGATGGAGAAGGATCCGGGGGGCGGGGGGGGGAGGAATTCGTGGTGTGGTTGGTGAGGAGGTGGGGAGAGCTTCGGCTTTTTGGGTGAGGTGGGTTCAGAAGGAGGGGAGGCGGAGAGTTTTCGCTTTTTGTGGTTTTGAGGTGAGGGTGAGGTTGGGGAGGTTGATGAAGAGAGAGGCGTGTTCTCCACAATCTCTTTTGCTTCATCCTTGACTAGCTGCTCCTTTGTTTTGTCCTTCACGTCGCTCTTATACACCGGAGGTAGAAATCCTTCTGTCCCCGCGTATCGCTTAACCCATGGGTTGGCTTCTACGCATTTGTAGCAAATGAAGGTTTCAAAGTGATCTTCGTGAGGGAATCCTGGTATCTGTGGTAGGCATGAGTCTGTATTGTCTTCAGCTTGAAGTTCAACATTTTCTTCCTCTTTGGTTTCAGCAGGAGCATGGTCAGGGTTCGCATTTGCCTCTGGGCTTCGGACACCGCATCTTCCAGGGCCCACCAAGCATTCGGGGTGCCACCAATCCTCGCCACATCCGCCATCGTTCTCTGTAGCGAGACCCAGACACTGGAACATAGTCCCCTTTTCTTTGTGCGCATCGTAAACCTCTTCACACCCACAAAACCGATTTTTGAAATTCTGGTTGTAAGTGTTTCCCTCCGCCGCCTTTTCTGAATGCACTGGGCCTTTCATTCCAGTCGCAGGGTCGATTCGTAGGGTACATGGAGATTGTGACGGCATCCGTGTAGTTCCACAGTCGCAGATAAAGTTGCGCCGGTTGAAAAGCTCGACTAGAGTATGCTCTCCATGGCACGCGATGGAGCAGGAGTAACAGACCGCGGCAGGATTATAAAGATCCGATGGATTTTTAGAGGGCGGATTACAGGTTAAACAAGAAAAGAGATTCTGGCGGAGGGGGCCGAGAGGATAGGTGCAATGGTCAAAGGCCTGCAAGAAGTCAGGATTACCTCACGGAAGAGCGCGGCTCAACGTACGTAGGGAAGAGCTTCGCGCGCATCCGCCTCGAGTTGCAGCTGGCTATCGATAAATCTGGAAGCTATATGTCAGCTTTGAACAATCTGAAAGACGCGACGAGTCCGAGAAGCGAAGGCGCTGAGGTAGCTGACGTACTCGGCGGCAGTTTGCGAGGTTTCTGATGCTTGACAGAGGCTGCCATTGCGGACCGGCTGGCTATCTGCTTCACTCAAAACACGCTCCATATTCACTAGGACGGTAGCTATATTTGTCGTTGTTGTCAAAGTATGGTGTATAATGCGCTCAAGTAGACAAGAGCTCGAGGTTACGTGCAATAGTAAGGTAGATAGTGAAGTTGTAGGTCACCGTACTAAAGTGGTTTCGCGACAAACTCCGCGAAGTAGAATATGTCAGGCACAACCATGAGACACCTCATTAGAATATATTTCTATGCGATTCCTTGAACTACTTTCTCTGGAATGACACCACAGATACTCAATTCTGCTTATTTTGATCTGTTTCTCAGCCTTCCGCACTGTTCTGAGTGAGTGGTGCGAGTGAAGGCCGGTTAATGCGACAGCACTGGCGCGTTGTGTTTGTGTATGTGTTCGAGGATGAAAGCTCAGAGGTTCTGGATCGTGCTATTAGATATAGACATCTTTCTGTTTAGTAGAGTAGCGTACGGGAAGGCAATGATACAAGTAAGAACACTTCTATTACCGTCTCTTGTAATTACAGATCCGGAGGGTCTCCATTTAAAATCTATATAATCAATCTACGGACCAATTGTTACAGGTCGGATGGTGTAGTTGGTTATCACGGTTCGTCTTCCAACCAGATTTATTTGAATCATTTCTAACCTATCATCAGTGTCCTTAACATTTATGTACGGACAAGGTCGCGAGTTCGAGCCTCGTTCTGATCAATTTTTGGCTCTCGTAATGATTCATTCCGTCTTTAATGTAAACACAGATCGTTTGAATCCTCAATAATTAGTCTTATTATTTGATTGATGTTTTTTCAACCTAAGTTTAGATTACTTGCCTCGGCAGTAAATAGTGAAGTTAGAGTAGAGGCCACCGTATTAGAGTGGATTCGCGACAAATTCGCGTTCTTGACGCGCTTCGTGGCCCGACTTTATCTCTTTCGAAGCTCATATTCTACACAAACAGTAATCACGACAAACATTGACTGTTGGGTGGCTAGAGTTGGTGTTAAGATCTGCGCATATTAACAATCGCAACATATCATAGAATACAGTACTTATGAGGTACGTCTCCACTTTCCCAGAACTCTATCCTCTGGCGGAACTTCCTCCTTGGAAACCACGACACCTTCATTACCATAAGAAAGCAGAAACTCACCCTATATAGTTCGCCGCTTCGTCCAAATATGTCTGCCGCGAACCGTGGAGCGATTGGCTCGACCGGGCGCAAGCGGTCCAGAGAGCCAGACGATGACATTCCTTCCTCTTCAGCAGCGCCTCCATCGAGTCGTAAGTACGGTAAAAACTACTAAATAGGACATTTCTAATACCCAATACAGCTCCGCCGTCTTCTCCGCCAATGATGCCCCTTGACGATGGTGACGACGACGTTTTAGACCCGGAGAACGAAATAATGGCCGACATTGATGATGTGGACGAAATGGCAGAAGAGGAGGGTGGAATCGACCTCTTCGCAGACAACTTCGAAAATGATTACAATACCCGTGAAAATGATGCCTATGCCGGCGCAGACATCGATGATGAAGATTATGATGAGCTGGATGTTGCAACACGACGACAACTGGAAGCCCGCCTGAACAAGCGCGATCGCGAACTTGCCAGGAGGCGCCGTATGCCAGCTGCCTTCTTGCAAGACGAGGATGAAGACGGAGAAATGGATCTGACCAGACAACCTAGGCGGCGAAGGCATCACTACGATGAAGACCAAGAGGATGAAGACATGGCTGAAGATATTATGGAGGAAGAGCTTTCGCTTGAGACTCTACAAGACGTCAAAGCTTCAAGCTTGACAGACTGGGTTGCGCTTCCTGCAGTTTATCGGACAATTTTCAGAGAATTCAAGTCTTTCCTTACCGAGTACACCGACGAACATGGCACATCAGTCTACGGCACCCGAGTACGAACACTTGGAGAAGTCAACGCAGAGTCTCTGGAAGTCTCGTATGATCATCTCTCCGCGTCCAAAGCTATCTTGGCATATTTCCTCGCCAACGCTCCCGCTGAGGTGCTGAAGATCTTCGACCAAGTCGCTATGGATGTGACTTTGCTCCACTACCCAGATTACGAACGCATCCATTCAGAAATCCATGTTCGCATCTCAGATCTTCCAGTACACTATACTCTCCGTCAGCTCCGTCAAACACATTTGAATTGCTTGGTGCGAGTTACTGGGGTGGTGACTCGGCGGACGGGTGTTTTCCCACAGCTAAAGTATGTGAGATTCGACTGTACGAAATGTGGTGTAACTTTGGGGCCATTCCAACAAGAATCGAATGTCGAGGTGAAGATTTCGTACTGTCAGAATTGCCAGTCAAGAGGTCCCTTTACTTTGAACTCAGAGAAGACAATATACCGGAACTACCAAAAGCTCACTCTGCAAGAATCTCCAGGAACAGTGCCAGCTGGTCGATTGCCTCGCCATAGAGAAGTTATTCTCTTATGGGATTTGATTGACTCCGCCAAGCCAGGAGAAGAGATTGAAGTGACGGGCGTCTACCGAAATAACTACGATGCCCAGCTCAACAACCGCAACGGTTTCCCAGTCTTCGCTACAATTCTCGAAGCCAATCACGTAATCAAATCCCATGATCAGCTCGCCGGCTTTCGCCTGACCGAAGAAGACGAAAGGGAAATCCGAGCGCTCTCCCGAGATCCTCAGATCGTAGACAAAATCATCGCCTCCATGGCCCCCAGCATCTACGGCCACACTGATATTAAGACCGCCGTCGCTCTCTCGCTTTTCGGCGGTGTGAGCAAAGAGACCCAAGGTAAACATCGCATTCGCGGCGACATCAACATCCTCCTCCTCGGTGACCCCGGAACCGCCAAATCCCAAGTCCTCAAATACATTGAAAAAACCGCGCACCGCGCCGTCTTCGCCACCGGCCAAGGCGCCAGCGCCGTTGGTCTCACCGCCAGCGTCCGCCGCGACCCCCTAACTCAAGAGTGGACACTCGAAGGCGGAGCACTGGTGCTCGCAGACAGAGGCACCTGCCTTATTGACGAATTCGATAAAATGAACGACCAAGACAGAACCTCCATCCACGAAGCAATGGAGCAGCAGACCATCTCCATCTCCAAAGCCGGCATCGTCACAACCCTGCAAGCCCGGTGCGCCATCATCGCGGCCGCCAACCCCATCGGCGGCCGCTACAACAGCACCATCCCCTTTGCGCAAAACGTCGAGCTCACCGAACCCATCCTCTCCCGCTTCGACATCCTCGTCGTCGTCCGCGATACCGTCGACCCCGAGGAGGACGAGCGTCTTGCGAAGTTTGTGGTTAATTCGCACGGAAGAGCGCATCCGAGCGCAAGCGCCACGGACGCGAATCAGAACGCTATGGAAACGGCGCATACGGAGGAAATGCGAGAGCAGCGCGTCAACGGCGGGGAACCGAAGCAGGAAGGGGAGATCCCGCAGGAATTGTTGCGGAAGTACGTGTTGTATGCGAGGGAGAGGTGCCGCCCAAAACTGTACCAGATTGACCAGGACAAAGTCGCCAGACTCTTCGCTGATATGCGGAGAGAAAGCTTGGCTACTGGCGCGTACCCTATTACCGTAAGCCCCCCCCCCCCTCTCCTCTTTCGAGGCATGCACTGCAACCATTAAGGATAAGAACCCGAGCTGACTAATCCCCAAAACCCGCAGGTCCGCCACCTCGAAGCCATCATGCGCATCAGCGAAGCCTTTTGCAAAATGCGCCTGTCCGAATACTGCACCTCGCAAGACGTGGACCGCGCGATCGCGGTCACGGTCGATAGTTTTGTGGGCGCGCAGAAGGTCAGCTGTAAGAAGGCGTTGGCGAGGGCGTTTGCCAAGTATGTCTTCCCCTGCTCTCCTGTTTTCATTCCGTCTCCCGTCCGGGTACGCTCTGTGCAAGTATCGCCAATGCGAGAGAAGAGCGGCTGACTGTTTTTGGACGTAGGTATACGCTTGCGAAACCGACTTCGCAGAGGAATGGGAGGGCGAGGGCGAGGGAGGGTGCGAGGGCGACGGCTGTGATGGCTTGATTGGCTTGGTTGTCACTAGCCTTCAAACACCTCGGATCCGGCTTGCTCTGCTGAACTTGGTTTGAATGTTTTTCCCCGGAGAGTAGGTCTTTGAACGGAAGGGAGCAAGAGGGAGCATAGGGAGGCGTTTGCGGGCGTGAGGAACGGAAAGGAAAGGGAGGGGTTTGTAGCATACATAGGTGGCTGATTAACGTTGTTGATCAAAATGGGATTTTGCGTGGGATGAAGAGAAGCTGTGACGAGAGCGTTGGGTTCAAGTACAACTTTCACCCTGAATACCCTGAATACCCTTTTTAACCCTCATACATTCTCCCTCGCTCCCTCGCTCCCTCCTTACCTCTATTCCGAGCACACCCTCCCCTCCACTTACACTCACATCCTGTCAGCAATCCACCCAATAATCACATCCGTCTGGCCCTCCATATCACCCACAACGTCTTTCAACGTCGGTGGGTCGTGAAACTCGTGCGGTATGATTACTAGGTCTGTTTTTGGGTGGACCGACTAGAGGGGGTGGGGGAGAAGGTATTAGCGAGGGCTGGGGGTGTGGGAGGGGCTATGGAGGAGGCAAGGGTGGGGGGTGTGTAGGAGAACGATGTTATAAACATGAAAAAGGCGTTTCAAAAATGGGAAACTGAACTAAACATCTTTAAAAAATAAAAAAAGATAGAAGGGCCTCCGATTCTGTGAAGTTGACCAGAAAAGAAAACAGTCATCACTCACTTGAAGCTTCCCTTCAAAAGCCTTGGTGGAATCTAACAAGACCTCATCCCCCCCGGCAACCACCAACACCTCCTCCACCCTCAAACCCCTCCACCACTCTGCTTCCGCAACCATCGGCTCATTGTACTGATCCCTCGGCTTTCCCCCTAGAAAATTGCTGCTCCAGAGATTGGCGCTTCTAGGGGTTACCGCATCCTTGTATTTATTGTATTTGACACTCTCCCACCCCTCAGTGTCGAAACTCGTCCACGGCCCTAGCAGCACAACGCCCCGGAGTGGGGCGCTGAGTTCGAGCGGGGCGATGGCAGGATGGGGATGGGAGATGTGGGAAAGGATGCCGAGGAGGAGATTTGCGCCGGCGGAGTCGCCTCCGATTATGATATTCTCTGGCTTGCGATTCAGGTCGTTGATGAGATGACGCAGGAGCTCCACGCCTTGAGTTAGTTGCTGGGGGTAACGCGCGTGTGGTGCGAGAGTGTAGCCTAAGAAGAGAACGGTGACGTCTGCGCCGGTGGCGGCGTTGATGTCCGCGCAGAAGTCCAAGTGGCCGGGGGAGGCGGGGAGGTTGTAGCCACCGCCTGGTAGAAAAGGGAGGAACGTTAGTGTTTTTAACGTGCATAGGATTAAGGGAAGAGGGATGGCAAACCGTGGCACCAGATGATAACTTTTTCGGCATTCGAGCTACCTATCCAGTAGCCCTTGGTGCCATCTGCTAAGGTAATAGAATGCTGAGGAAACCCTCTTTTCTTTGCGCAGTCTTCATATAACGTGGCGAGGGGAGGTTGCATGTACCTAGGCCGTTACGTGAGTACTTTCGAGCAATAGCTTGGACGCCTGATGGAGATCGTACTGCATATGGCGGACTGAGGTAACACTTAGAAAAGTCCGAACCATGCTAAGCTATCAATGCTGTAAGCCTCTATCGTTTCCAAAGGCTATGCCTCGCTCTCACAATGACATGGTTTTTCAGAGTCAACGCTCCCGTGTTTCCCCGAAACGGTCCAAGAAGAAGTGCCCAGAAGCCAGCATGTACTTTTCTATGTTAGCGGGGAATAGGCAGGACAGATTCGGAGCTCACCAGCACGCAAACAAGCTGCCACGAGAGTAACTTTCTCCCATGACGAGAGAACGATTTCCGGTGATGACATTTTTAGATCGAAAGACTGTGAAAATCAATGCTATATACATACAATAACAAAAAGAGCTTTGTACGCAAGTAGGTATATGTATCTATGTTATATATGCCTCGAACTCACAGTCCTCAGATGTTGTTTTGTTCCTCGGGCGAGAGCACCCCCGCTTTACAGGCCGCAGAGAGGACGAGTGGAAGATCGTTGGTGAAGGTTACGCCGTAGCGGTTTAAATCATCAACTGATGTCAACCTAAGCATATATTTGTAGCACGAGAGATATATCTTCCATCAAGCAAGTACAAGCAGCTGCTTCGTCGGCGCATTTGGTACGTGTTCGACTGTTATCCAACGACATCAAGAGATCGACCGATCTGGGAGCGCTTTCCTTTTGCTTTATAATCAAAGATAACAATAACGGGAGTTTTATCGTGGTTGAAACATAAATGGCTCAGGGAAAACCGCCTTGTTTCTAAGTCGTGCAAATTTAAGCCGAGTTTCATGATTATCGCGTTCTGTTGGGTTTTCAAGCTGAGCTGTGCGATTGCCCAAGGGATACTATCATACTGCTCGTGTTTGCGGCGAAGAGCTTTTTTTTGGCCCGTGGAGGGTCTGTAATTTTTATTATCAATGTCAAAAACCTGAGAATGCAGGTCAAGGGAAATCTATTTACATCTTTAAAGTGCCGCTATGAGTACATCTAAAACCCCTATATACGTCTTCTTTTACATCTTTACGCCCCATACCTAATATGCAACCCCATACGCATGGGGCTTGACGCTTTCAATATCAATAAACCCGTACGCATAGAGTCCCTGATCGCTCGACATTGTCTCGCTCCAGTTACCCATATCCTTGTAAAAAGCGTTCTCAAATTCCTCCTGGCTCATGTCAATGGGCTCTTGGTCCTTTCCAATCATGCGGATCTGAGTACCGGCAGCCACGTTCGTGATGCTGAAGTTGCTTTCGTCAAGTCGCTGCTTGATGGCGCCTTTGACTTTGCCGCTAAGGATGTCGGCGCATAGTCTTGGCTCCTGGCAGACGGGTCGTGCGAGGCCGACGCCGTCGACGGTTTTGAGAGCGCCGACCATAGCGCCGACGGTTTTGAAGCCGCCCGTGATGTAGGTTTTCGTCTTGTGCAAAGCTGGCACGATCGTCTCTGCGAATTCGAGGAAGAAGGCCTCGCGCTTCTTGGTACTGTCCCTCTTATGCGTAAAGGCCAATTCCTCATATGTACCTCCGCTCAACTCGACGAAGTCGAAATGGTGGGCTTCTAGACTAGCGCAAAGAGCCTTGCATTCTTCCGACTCGAAGCCCTTGTCTTGAAACTCGACGCTGTTGATCTTGATGCTGAGAATGAAGGACTTGGGTACACGCTTCTGAACCTCGTCGGCAATTTCCATGATTAGGCGAGAGCGGTTCTCAAGGCTTCCACCGTACTTGTCGGTGCGCTTGTTTGTGGTTTGTGAGAGGAATTGTGACAGAAGATAACCATGCGCTCCATGAAGCTCAATTCCATCGTAGCCTGCCTTGTGGAGGAACTCGGCCGCGTGGGCAAACCCATTAATGATTTTTTGTATTTCTTCTGTCGATGCCGCATGCGGTTTGGAAAACGTCATGCCCATGATGCTTCCTTTTAATTGGACGTCACTTGCAGAGACAGGGTCACTATTAATGTCTGTTGTAACTTGTCGTCCTGGGTGGCTAACTTGGCCGATTATCAGACTTCCGTGTTTCTTGCTCTCGGCCGCCAAAGTCTCGAATGCCTCGAACCGCTCGCCCTCAAATTTGGCTTCTGGAGGAATGATTGCGTTTCCCTTGGCCTCCAGCTGGTCATAGTCTATCATAAGGTTTCCTGTGAGAATTGTGCCAATCTGGCCCTCGCCCCAGCGTTTGTAGACATTAATCAGGTTTTTGGATGGTATGCCACGGGCCTCGAAGTTTTTGGGATCCCACGACGACAGCCGTTCCGTCATTGCACCCTTCAAACTGTTACTTTATTAGCTACAACTGGATGTGGATTGTAGCGTGTGGGAGGAAGCTCACAATCTGTTCGTAGCCTTCTGACCGCTGAATTCGAATTGGAGCGTTTGTCCCAGCGGGGAAGCGTCGACGTCGGCCGATTCATAGCGTGCTGCTGGTGCCATTGTGCTTGATGACATGGAATATATATGAATAGTAGAGATCAGACGGCAGATAAAAGGAGATGTATTGTAGGAATGCGACTATGCAGAATTGAATTGATGATACCAAGTCCCCTTTATATATTCTTACTCTATCAGACCTTGTTTACGATGACCGGGTCTTCTTCCGGTTCTTAGAAATCAGAATACCAAGTCGGTACTAAGGCACTCAACTCTGCCTTATGCCGCACTTGAAGCCGTGGGCCAGTAGATTCCTCGGGTAACGTCATCACCGACGTCATCTCTATGTTTTCAGCAGCCTGCATTTGTACGCCGGTCGAAGAAGGTGTAGATTCCGTCTCTGTGGCCCCAAGACCCGGCACAGAAGCCTTCGTCCATCGTTCCGCTGTCCGAGAGGCTTGACCTTTTCAGGCTGTCAGGGACGACTTCGATTGACTAATCAGAGTATCGTAAGGTACCTAATCAGGACACATGTTGATCATCACGGCGCCACCCGCACCGCCAACCCCGGAACATCATCCGTTCGGACAGGACACTTCCTTTCAGCCAGGGGCCCAGGAAGCTTTCGAAGTTTTCTTGGAGTCACTTGTCCATTATAAACCCGGAAAACCAAAGTAACAAGGCATTCATACCATTTGAAAGGCGTTGGACCAACGATACAGCGGTAGTTTCCCTTTCCTCCACCCCCAATCTTGCTATTTGCCCTAAGCATTGATTACATGATACTCTCTCATCCATATCGATCGGATATACAATTTAGACGCTATGTATCAGACTCAAGATTTAGTTCCCCTTGGAACGCTCGTTTCAAAAGACGCTGGTCTCAAGTATAACCTTACCTCCAGCATTTCCAAGTACATAGTTCCAGGTAATGCTCGGCAACGCGTTTCACTTGTGTTTCTTATGTCTGCCATTTGATTTTAAACACTTTCTCTGTCTTGCTGGAATCGAGCCGTAGCTTCTTCGTTGGCTGGAGCTGGTCTACTGGTAATCTTCTATCCTCTACCGCCTCAGGGAAATGCTTTTTCACACTCTTAATAGCGTCTCCCCAGATTTGGCCCTTAACACCGCTCGAACACGCTATAAGTTTTGGTTGCCCTTGGCCTTAAGGTCTAAAGCTAGAATGTGAAGCTTGCGATATCATTCACATGGATCATTGTCCCTGGACTCGAAGAAACTATCATCACCTTGCCTAAAACTTGTCCGAACGCTACGGCGTTTGTCCCTTTCAGGATGTCTTTGGCCTCGTCGACCAATTCATTCTTCCCAACGAAGATACTTGGGAGCATGTTGATGACATCGAACTGAGGCATCTCTGCTTCAATCCATCTTGCCGTTGCGTTCAGGGCACTGTCTTACTTGCGCCATAAGCCTGGAAGTGGTTATTGTAAGAACCAGTGCAATCCAGGATCGTCTCATCAGGACAGAAGACATGACTTAAATTCATTCTTGATGAAGTCTTCCCAAGGAATTACCGCAAGCTCCGAGGAGGTTATGACGACTCGCTTCATTGATGGAGCCTTAGCGGCAGACTTGGTAGAACCAATTGTGCCCTTGATTGCGGGTTCGATGAGGTCGCGCTCGTAACCGTCCGTTGAAAAGCAATAGGAGATGCGGCATGCACAATATAGTTTACACCTTTGACGGCCTTATCATCTGCGCCGTCGGCAAGGATATCCGACACGATAATGGATTCAAGCCTTGGGCCTGGTTTCACGGCGTTGATTGAAGGTGCAGCAAGGATAAGGTCCGCTTTGATTTGAGTCTGTACTGCTGCATGAACATGATAGCCGGCTTCGAGAGCTCCTACCAAAGCACAAAAACCCAAGTGGCCGCTGCCGCGAGTGAGAAGGTCAATTTCTCTTGCCATGATTTCTGTTTTTGCAGAAAAAATCAACCAGGGAAAAGCTACGACGAGCGGCTTGATTGTAAAGAAGAGTGGAAAATCTTTGTGTAGCTTCTCCTTTCAAGATGTATATATCTTGCTGCCACTCGCAACAAGGTTCTCCTTAGGGAACACACGGTCGTCTTATATTTGATATATGCGGCAAGCAAGATTCATCATAGAAGATAGTGGCATTGAGGTAGGCGACAGAGTCTGTATTGTAAGCACAATTACTCTGATGCCTGTAGATGAGTATATAGCTACAGCAATGAAAACTCGACTTAAGTGCCACAGTGTGTTGACATACGATGCCATGGCCAAGGTATGGAATTCTCCAATACGAACAGGGTTATATTGAAAGATGAATTATCAGAACTCCAGAAGTAATAGAGCGTGCTGGTGATGGTAGGGTCCCGTCTGTTCTTCTTAAGCAAGGCATCTGATCCGAAGGGGTTTAGTTGCAAAAACACGTCTGAGGTCCTGAGGCAACCACAGGGGTGACAGGGCAAGTCGTCAAAATAAGCGAGATTTGGCTCAGTAATTCTAGAATTTTGAACGGATAATAGAAATCGCCCAATCTGCTCCGCAGAACAATGCCGAGGCGCAGCCCTAGGAGGCGATTCCCGGCAGGGACCGGAAATTGTTCCGCCCACCCTTTTGTCATCCGATATCTCAAAAGCGCCGAGGACACTTCTTGTCCTACAAACATGCGATGCCTAGTCTGACCCCAGCAATGCGAGATTTGCCATCCCACGTCTCGCCAATCCTTCCTTCCAAGCCGGAGACTCTGGAAAATGTTCCTGAATATGTGCTCGACAATGGCAGATCAGACTCTCCCCCACCGAACACCCTACTCAGTCCCGCTTTTACACCGCCATCTACTCCCGGGACGGGCACTCCGGCTCCACAAAGAGAGCCGAAAGCGATACCGGTAGACACAACAAGCCAAAGGCCACCCAAACTTCTGGAAATCCTTCCGGAGGTCAATTGCGTTGTGCGCGCGCGGATTCCCACAGTGACCGGCGCAGAGATGTTTCTACATCTCTATCAGAACAATGTTGATAACAAGGAACATCTTGCGATTGTGTTTGGACCTCATATACGCTCAAGGTCTCTGAATGCGCCGCGGCCCGGAGAGTCAGAGCTTGACCGCATGATAAGGGGTGCATACACTGGCAGATTACACCCGGGGAGAACCTCGAGTCGAGTCGATCCCCAACCTCGTGACTATAGAGACAAAGGGCCTATATCTGGGCCTACATCATCCCCATCGTCGTCCCCAGAAACTCCAGACAATTCAGCGCCTCTTGTTCGTATACATTCTGAATGCTATACAGGTGAGACGGCGTGGTCTGCCAGATGCGATTGCGGAGAACAACTGGACGAGGCGGCTAGACTAATGTCCCTTCCTTCTTCCACGGGTGGTGTCATTATATATCTACGCCAAGAAGGTCGAGGAATTGGACTAGGGGAAAAGCTAAAGGCATACAATCTACAAGACCTGGGTTCAGATACGGTAGAAGCAAATCTGCTCTTACGACATCCGGCAGATGCAAGAAGTTATGGACTGGCTACTGCAATGCTGATGGATCTTGGGTTTGGCGGTGATGCAGGCATCAAGCTGCTTACAAATAATCCGGACAAAGTTCGTGCTGTCGAAGGTCCCAATCGTGAGGTTGTTGTCAAGCAAAGGGTTGCCATGATTCCGCTGGCTTGGAAAACAGGTGGAAAGAGGGGCATCCACAGTGAGGAAATTGAGGGCTATCTCAGGACAAAGGTAATGAGTGGTTTAAAATATCTGCTGACGGGAAATGGTCGGCTAACCTATGAATAGATCACTAAGATGAACCACATGATTGAATAGAATTCAGAGAGAAAGTACTGTGTATATTGCATAGCGAAGGAGCTTTTGGGAGTATGAATATATCTACGAGTACTCTCGTGTGTTTTGAATAGGCTTGGAAGACCTATTTGCCCCTTTGGCGGGTTGCTCAAATTCTGGGGCATGGCTCCTCGCTTCAATGGAGGCCCGTGTACAGCGATCGGAAATAAAGCTAGACCATTACCTTCAAAAGTAGATTGTATATAGGAGCATTAAAAGCCCGACCACCACGGTGCGTCTGTGTAGATGGGGCAAGAGACCTACAGTATGTACCCATTTGGCCCAGACTGCGACGATTGATACCTTCAGGGTTCGTGGAGCACTTGGCTAAGCGAACCCTTAGTGTGTCTTCTCCCGCCCCCGGACGTCTCGGACTTCATGACTCGCGACGAGAGCCAGCAGGATGGTTTACTGACACTGAATCTCCGGATTGCTGCATCTTTTGGCGAACCCTGCTAGTCGGTTGGATAAAAGGCCTTCCTGATTGAATGGATGCCCGACCAGACAGGAAATTCTCCGTACCGTCTTCAAGCACCGCCGCCACCTCCCCGACCAATTCCACATCCAATGGTTTGCCTCCGTCCGGCAAGAAGCAGAGGACATCTGCCTCAGGATCCCGGGGCGTAGCGAACCTTACTCCGGAGCAACTAGCGAAAAAGCGTGCGAATGATCGGGAAGCTCAGAGGGCCATTCGCGAGAGGACGAAAGGGCAGATAGAGACGTTGGAAAGGAAGATTGAAGATCTGACCTCTCAGCAGCCGTATCAGGAACTGCGACATGCGATTCAGCAGAAGGAGGCTGTTGAAGCTGAAAATGCGGACATCAAGAGGCGGTTGAACTCTGTACTGAGTATCATACAGCCCCTGCTGGGAGGAAATGGGGCGAGTGGTAACACTTGATTTACGGATGTTGAGTAGTATGCTAGCTTCAGCTGACAGACTGCTCTGCAGACTCCAATTCCGGGATACATTGTAGTACGAGGCAGCAACCAAATTTTCTTCCCACTTCTGTGACAGATGCAGGATCGAATGGGCACAACAATGTCACGAGCTCTGTTCTCGCGTACTCAGATCCTGCCTCACTCCGAAGCGGGGCCTCAACGTCATCTATCTATATTACCTCGCCCCAAAGCCGGCAACAGACCTCAGCAACGCAGTCCCCAGCCGCGTATACTCCACACGCACCAGCTCCAGACCGCCAGAGGAACAACATCACCCATGGATCAGACATCCGTACGTCGGGAGAGAAACTAGATCTCGGGTTCTTACTCGGCGGCCGACAAGAGATCGAGCAAGCTGGGGCAGCTGCCCGGACAGGCTCGCAACTACCGGAATACCTCCTGACCCCACAAACCGCCAAATCGCCCAACTCCAGCAGCCAAGGTTTCCCCAACTTCGAAACTCCTACCCTCGCTCACACAGTCCCGGTCCGCAACATCGGCCCGACCTGCCCCCTCGACGGCCTCCTTCTCGACTTCCTCGCCGAACAACAAGCCCGTGCCGCCGAAGGCATCTCTCCCCAGAAACTTGTAGGCCCCGCCTACCCCTCTGTCTCCTCACTCCTCAACCCCGAACGCAGCATCTACTCGCACCCCCTAAGCAAAGTCTTCACCGACATCCTCCGTACATTCCCAGATCTCTGCACCATCCCGGAGCAAGTCGCCGTGCTCTACATCATGTTCCTCGTTATGCGCTGGAAAATCTCCCTCACGCAAGAAACCTACGATCGCCTCCCTGATTGGGTCACTCCCCGGCCTAGTCAGCTCTTCACCCCACACCCAGCCTGGATCGATAATCTCCCCTGGCCGCGCATGCGCGACAAGATGGTCCAGGTATACCCCAAAATCCCTTTTGACAACTTCTTCATCCCCTACACGACGACGTTGAGTCTGAACTGGCCGTATGAGGCTAGTGATTGCCTGTTGAGTGTGCCTGGCAGTGAGGAGTTGAGCATTAATCCAGTGTTTGAGCAGCATTTGAGGGATCTGAATAATTGGAGCTTGGGGCCGGCGTTTGCGAAGGCGTTTCCGATTTTGGTCGAGACGACGAAGATTAAGGACGTCAGGAGGTGAAAGTTGGAGTTTGCTTTGGATTGGGCGCGTGGCTTGCGGATTCATTAGGGTCGGGGTTTGGACGGTATAAATCTGTTCTTACGCGGCATGAGGAATGTCAGGGGTTTTAAATGCAGGTGTCGACTTGTTGCCTCTTACTGGGGGTTTGTATATAAGTATATCCTCATGAAAATACATACTCGGAATAGCATTCCATACCAGAACTTCCTCTATATCCGTCGTACCCAACCGCCAACATACATAGATAATCAGTCCAGCAACCTACAGTAATCCACAACCCACCCCTCAGACGTCCACGCTTAATAAAGAAGAAAAAAGGAATTCAGCCCAAGACAGCCACGACCTGAACATCGCCTTCCGCCCGTGCGGATAGCTAGCCAACTTTTTTTTCACAAGCATGGAATCAGTCAACTCAACAAGCCAAGGCCCAGAAGCCCCAGCAAGAAACCCTGGACGTAGCACCTTCAAGGACATTACAGGGCTGGAAACCCCGGGCAGGGCAGATCGAAATGTGTCGCCCTCTAAGAATAAACATCATCACACTAAGCAACGCAAACAAGAACTGGCTACCTACTACCACATTCCTTCCACCCCCCCCCATTTCCCCCCAGCCCCCTAACCCCCTAACCCCCTCTCTCCTCACTAGGCGGCACCTCCACCAGAATCGCCGCCGCAGAAAACTTCCATTCCAGCTCTGCTTGATTGCCGTACTAAATGTTGTATCGATCAGCGCTTGTGTGCAGAATGAAATGGGCATGGTGGATGGGGTATGGTGAGGAGTTAAGGAGGGGGTTGAGGTTTGGGTTTGATAAAGTAGTTGAAGCGGATCAGGTGTGCTGGGGAAAAGGGGTTAAGGTGGGGAAACGAGGGGGGTAGGCGTACAGCAATATGCGCAAACGCAAACTCCTCATGCGCTGGATCGTTCATCCAGTGGATCTTGGGCACGAGGTCGTGGGGCCAGTGCTTGGAGGTGTTGATTTCCTACCCGTTGATCATCAGCTCGCCTTCTGGCTCATACACTCGTGGTAATAGGAAGCAACGGGGAAAACCATACCTTTAGAGCCCGCCATCCCACATCTTCAACATCAGCGGCAAAAGCGGGGCCGTGGAGCGCTGTACCGACGATGGAGCCGGGGATTTCGCGGTCGGGCTCTTCGTATTCTGGAGAGGAGGAGTAGTAGCGCTCGTCTTCTTCGTCCATAGTGTCCTCGTCGCTACCAACGATGATCGTATCCTCATCATCCTTCTCCTCCTCCCACTCCTCCTCATGTACCCCCTCATAATCAGCATCGAAGACCAGACTCTGCCTCCGAGGCATATCTCGCCCAGCCCCAGGCGCAGTCACCAAACCCTCCCTCGGCGGAGCATCCTTCACCCTCAAGCCGCCCCATCCCCCACCTCCCGGTTTCCGCACAACAGGCACCACCCTCACCCCCATCCCCATGGCCGCAAACACCGCAAACACCGCTAGGTCCACCCCCTTCAACCCCCCCGGCAGCCCCGTGCGTCCGCTCTCACTCGAATGCGCATACGCGTGATGGCAGAAAAACCCGAGCACACCCCCCCTTCTGAGGAACGCAGGCTGCCTCAGCATATCCTGCACAGGCGCATACAGCGCCAAACGCACCGGGTCCGCGACGGGCTGTGCAAGCGCGCCCAGGGAAGAGAAGTAGAGGTTGTAGGTTAGGGCGATGCGGTGCCCCGCGGTGACTTTAAGGACTTGGTGCGTGCAGTCGCCGTAGAAAGCGGCCCATTAGATCGCAGGGTCCGAGTCGCTTGTGCTGGTGCTGCTCCAGTCGAAGGTGGCGCTTTGGCCGCGGTGGGTGACGAGGAGGGCGCCGCCTTGGTGAGAGACAGGAAGGCAGACGACTAGGCTGCCGAACTGGCCTTCGCCGCGGGGGGTGTCGACATGTGGGTGGAAGACGCCTGAGGGGCCGGAGTAGATCTGTCTTTGTCAGCAAGTTAATCCATCCACTTCAATCCTCTTCTCCCCCCCAAAACAAGACACGACAAAACAACGGGAACAATGAAAACCACCACGCACATTCAACTTATAGATCTCCCCCTTAATCGCCCTCACCCCCAACCCTCCTCCCTCCCCACTGCCTCCAAGATCCCGCAATCCGCTGGGTGGAAATCCGTACAGAAGCTGTCCTTATCCATCATGGCCGCTCGGCGATACTGCTCATATAGAACGTCGCGGCCGTCGAAACCGAAAGTCGCGGGCTGGCAGTCGGCGATAAGGTCTGCGAGGGCATTCTCGTCGTCGTCGGCTCCTTGGAGGGGGAAGGATAGTTTTTTCCCGTAGGGGCGTGGTTGGGCTGCTGATGCTGCGATTGAGGTGCGGGAGTCCCAGCGAAGCGTGACTTTTTCTTTCTGGGTTTCGACGGGTTTGGAGTAAGCTCCGTGTGAAGACCAAGGGGAAAGCGGGATAAAACCCCCGCAAGCGAAGGTGGCGGAGGCGGCGTGCCCGGAGATGGAAGCGGAGAGGGTGCGCAGGTATTGGGCTGTTAGGGTTTGGGGTTGGGGAAATGTCGCAGGTTCTGATATCTGGGGTGGAGGATAAGAGGGGAAGCTTTGAGAGGGTTGTGGCAGATGGGGACGGGGACGAGGGGGTTGAGAGAGGAATTCTTCTCTGGAGATTTCTTCCATCATGGGCGGAGGAACTAGAAACAGAGATTGAAATTGGATTGATGAATAAGAAGCTAGGATATGTTCCGGATTTTTACTGGAGACAAGGTGTTTATATCGATGGAAAACTTCGTTAGGCAGCAGAGGCTCCTTCGAAGTAAGGGGGTCGCAATGCGTCAGGGGTGCATTAGTAGAGAAATTGAAGAAGATGGATGACTGTCTTCAATGATGTCCAGTCACTAGACACGTCGGTAGTAGATTTGTTGAATAGGTGTAAAGGCTCTGACTATGAGCTGTAATATCAAGGCTGGTGAACTCGAACACGTGAGAGATGATCAAGCGAGCTTCGGTAGCTAGGGGGTTTTCGAATTCGGTAGAAATGTTGCTCAACATTATTTTGAATCATCCTCTCACCAGTGACTTGCTCTGGGGCTAATCAGTTTTATTCATGAGATTTGTTCTAGCCATACGTGCTCAATAGAGAACATGCACCAGGTATCATAACCGCTTAATCAAGTAGTTGCTCTTACCCGTTTGAGCACCTCACATATCAGCCTTCACCTTGTCAATCTTCGCCTTGACCCTCTCCATCTTCTCCTCCTTGCTCAACTTCGATTGCTTGTATTTCTTGCTCTCCTTTTTGTACTCCTCCTTCGATTTCTTCTCTCCCGCCTCGTCATCCTTCTTGAATGGGTCCTCGCGAATAGCTTTATGGGCCTCCTGGTACAGTTCCTCTAGCCCGTCAGCCTCGATATCATCGTCGATGTAACCTTGGAATTGTGATTTGTAGCGCTCCTCATCGTCGTCGGCAAGAGTCTCCATATACTCGGCAATGTGACCACCGAAGATGTATTTACGAAGAGTCTCGGCGTCTAGTTCCTTAGTTTCGATATCGTAGCCGGGGAAACGGTTTTCGGAATGAGGGATGAGGATACCGCCGTCGGAAGCACCTTTCATAGCACCAAATATTCTAGCTCCAGTCGAGGTACGAGAAAGGCCGACATCCAAGAAGCATTTGAAGGGACGACGGTCTTCACCGTCAACCTCCGCAGCCTCGGTAAGCTTGTATTCTCCGTCCGCCTCCTCAATACCGGTGAACTCCTGGTCCAATCCCAACTTTACCAAGGCACGACGAGCAATCAGAAGACCAGTAGCATAAGCAGCTGCCCAGTTGGTGAGACCATGCTTGATACCATAGCGCTTGAGCTCGTGGGCGTAGGCGCAGCAGAAAACCTTGTCGCCGGTGATTTCAGACGTGACGATTTGGATGACAATATCCCGGTTGGTGAAGCGGACGACGAGGCGGTATTTGGGGGCATTGTATTTGTTCTTGGCTTGAGTGATTAGACGCTTGCGGGCGTAGTAGTCGGTTTTACCTGCGCGACGACGCTTGTATTTGGTTTGGTAACGGCTGCAACGAGTCAGTCCTACATTGATATGCCATTCAAAACATTTAATAGAATGTCACTCACCTGTAGTACGCACTATTCTTGACCAACTTGGTGAAAGGCTAATGTCACAATGGTCCAGAGTCAGCAATTTGCGCTTCAGATATTAACCGAAGCTTCTTGCAAGGACTCGATGGATCTTGGATTCCGAGAGATGGAGCACCAGGAACCTATGATCAGGATCGGGTGGACTCACCATCTTGATTGCGGTGCCTCGCTGCTAAGCTGGATGTTCTGTGTTTATTGTCAGTAATGCCGGATTTGAAAGTTTGTGGGCAAATCTCTCGCTTACCTGAAAGGCTCGAGAAGTGAACAAACTTGGGTTGGCGACGACTTCCTCTCCACAAACAGCAAAGAAACGAGGTGGGTGACGGTACTGCTGCTCATAACTTTATCTGAAAGTGTGGATCCGGAAGCCAGTATTCCGTAGATACGTGTTCATGGTCCATGTAAGATCTCACGAATTTCTAAGACTGCTCGAAGAATCGGGCATCATACGTAGGCATAGCATTTGAATGCTTCTATTAAGCAATTACATATTCAGGTCTATGTTCAAGAATATATCCCAATATACACTGCTGTCTAGCTAGATTAACACTGCCATTCGAATCCCATGCTACCTTATCCTGGCAATGTCAGCCCTACTAATCTATAATGTACTGAAATAGCGGCTTATTCTGATCGTTGGTTGCCAAGTGTTACATCAGGTGACCCAACATCAAAACTTTTCGACCCCGCACTATGTTTTTGGCTGCGTTGACCCGTGCAAGTCGTTTTCTTCCGTTCAAACTACCATCCTTCCTTTTTCTTTCGCTTAAACTACCATCCTGATTTTTACAGTTCATTGAAGTCGTTACATCAGATGATCGAAAATCACCTGATCGAACTGAAAATTTTCATCCCGTACATACCTGCATCTACATTATCTACATTGTACGCGTATATATCAATCTTTATTTCTTTTTACGATCGTTTTTCATGTCTCAACGCATCTGTACTCACTGTGCTCATAATCGTCTCATTAATGACTTCTTCGATTCTAATTCAATGCGTGTTTTGAATCTTTGTTCATCTCTGTTTACCGATTTACCTGTTTATTCATACACTCTGTATGCTTCGTACATGCTTCATAGCACATGCTAATTAGTTCAATAGAAAGCACTCTTCATGACTCGATACCAAACTCTCTACCAAACGCCCTACCGAATTCCCTATCAAACTCTCTACCAAACTCCCTACCAAACTCCCTACCAAACTCTCTACCAAACTTCCTACCGAACTCCCTACCAAACTCCCTACCGAATTCCCTACCAAACTCCCTACCAAACCCCCTACCAAACGCCCTATCGAACTTTCTACCAAACTCTCTACCAAACTTCCTACCAAACGCTCTATCGAACTTTCTACCAAACTCTCTACCAAACGCTCTATCGAACTCTCTACCAAACTCTCTACCAAACTCCCTACCAAACTCCCTACCAAACTCTCTACCAAACTTCCTATCGAGCTTACCTGTACATACTGTATGCTTCGTACATGCTAATTAGCTCGATAGAAAGCATCCTTTATGGCTCGATACCAAACTTCCTACCAAACTCCCTATCAAACTCTCTACCAAACGCCCTATCGAATTCCCTACCAAACTCCCTACCAAACTTCCTATCGAGCTTACCTGTACATACTGTATGCTTCGTACATGCTAATTAGCTCGATAGAAAGCACCCTTCATGGCTCGATACCAAACTTCCTACCGAATTTCCTATCAAACGCTCTATCGAACTCCCTACCAAACTTCATACCAAATGCCCTACCGAATTCCCTACCGAATTCCCTATCAAACTTCCTACCGAGCTTTCTATCAAACACCCTACATGGCTCTCTTCATGGCTCTCTTCATGGCTTCCTACCCCATTAGCTTCTTCATTGCTTTCCCTATTTACACCCCCGTTTGCTTCCCCATCGCAAAGCTTCATCGAGTTCTTCGTCTTATCTGTTTCGCATAGAAGAAAGGACCACATCAACTATTGTATGGAGAAGAGCTTGAAATAACGATAACGAGTCTTCTACATCTCATTGACTTCCTCATTGACTTCTTCATTGACTTTCCCATTGACTTCCCCATTGGCTTCCCCATTGGCTTCCCCATTGGCTTTCCCATTGGCTTCCCCATTAACTTCCCCATTGGCTTCCCCATTGGCTTTCCCATTGGCTTCCCCATTAACTTTCTCATTGACTTCCGATAAACCACATATGAAGCACTGAATAGGCCACATATGAAGCACTGAGTATATTACATATGAAGCACTGAATACGTCACATATGAAACACTGAATACGTCACATATGAAGCACTGAGTAGACCACATATGAAGCACTGAATACATCACATATGAAGCACTGAGTATATTACATATGAAGCACTGAATACGTCACATATGAAACACTGAATACGTTACATATGAAGCACTGAGTAGACCACATATGAAGCACTGAATACATCACATATGAAGCACTGAGTAGACCACATATGAAGCACTGAATATATCACATATGAAGCACTAAGTAGGTCACATATGAAGCACTGAATAGATCATATATGAAGCACTGAATAGATCACATATGAAGCACTGAATAGATCACATATGAAGCACTGAATACGTCTCATACGAAGCATTGAATATGTTAGGGGCCAGCATAGAGCGAGTCATATGGGTGTAATGTAACGAGTATATAAATGCTAAGGAAGGAAAGTATCTAGAAGGGAAGAGTCGGCTATCTATATGACTCAGGAGAACATAAGCTAATCCTGAATAGGATTGGCCTCGGAACAACCCTATAGCCTAGCGGCGAGCGGCCGACGATAGTCATCAACATAGCCACCAACATAGCTATCAACATAGGTGCGTAGCTAGGATCGTAACAGAATATACTACATATGAAGCATCGGAAGGGCAGTGAGATTGATTTTACAAATCTGTTTCTTATTTTGCACTTTTAGAAGATTCGCCACTAAATTTGGTGAGGCTCTCGACAAATTCTAAAAAACGGCACAGGTTTCGCAATCAACGATACCTAATTAAAAAGACGTAGTGCAAAGCAGTTTTCATCGGAAATGACGATCCCCTCGTCTATATAGTACTGAAGCAAGAGTTCATTCTGATCGTTGGTTGCCAAGTGTTTCATCAGGTGACTCAACATCAAAACTTTTCGACCCCGCACTATGTTTTTGGCTGCGTTGACCCGTGCAAGTCGTTTTCTTCCGTTCAAACTACCATCGTTCCTTTTTCTTTCGCTTCAACTACCATCCTGATTTTTACTGTTCATTGAAGTCGTTGTACGAACATCAGGTGACCGAAAATCACCTGACCGACGATTGAAATTTTCTTACCTGTTTACCTGTTTACCCGTACATACCTGCACCTGTCATTACCTTCATTGTACGCGTATATATCAATCTTTATCTCTTTTTACGATTCTTTTTCATGTCTCAACGCATCTGTACTCGCTGTGCTCATAATCATCCCATTCATGAATTTGCCGATCCTAATTCAACGCGTGTTTTGAATCTTTGTTCATCTCTGTTTATCGATTTACCTGTTTATTCATGCACTCTGTATGCTTCGTACATGCTTCATAGCACATGCTAATTAGTTCAATAGAAAGCGCTCTTCATGACTCGATATCAAACTCCCTACCAAACTCCCTACCAAACGCCCTATCGAACTTCCTACCAAACTCTCTATCGAACTCTCTACCAAACTCTCTACCAAACTCCCTACCAAACTCCCTACCAAACTCCCTATCGAACTCTCTACCAGACGCTCTACCGAATTCCCTACCAAACTCTCTACCAAACTCCCTATCAAACCCCCTACCAAACATGCTAATTAGCTCGATAGAAAGCATCCTTCGTGGCTCGATACCGAACTCCCTACCAAACACCCTACCAAACACCCTACCAAACTCTCTACCAAATATGCTAATTAGTTCAATAGAAAGCACTCTTTATGACTCCCTACCAAACTCCCTACCAAACGCCCTATCGAACTCCCTACCAAACTCCCTACCAAACTCCCTACCAAACTCCCTACCAAACTCCCTACCAAACGCCCTACCGAACTCCCTACTGAATTCCCTACCAAACTCCCTACCAGACTCCCTACCAAACTCCCTACCAAACTCCCTACCAAACATGCTAATTAGCTCGATAGAAAGCACTCTTTATGGCTCGATACCAAACGCCCTACCAAACTCCCTACCAAACTCCCTACCAAACTCCTTATCGAACTCCCTATCGAACTCCCTACCAAACTCCCTACCGAATTCCCTACCAAACTCCCTACCAAACTCCCTACCAAACTCCCTACCAAACGCCCTACCAAACTCCCTACCAAACTCCCTATCGAGCTTACCTGTACATACTGTATGCTTCGTACATGCTAATTAGCTCCATAGAAAGCACCCTTCATGGCTCGATACCAAACTTCCTACCGAATTCCCTACCAAATTCCCTATCAAACTCCCTACCAAACGCTCTACCGAATTCCCTACCGAATTCCCTACCGAATTCCCTACCAAACTTCCTATCGAGCTTCCTGTCAAACACCCTACATGGCTCCCTCCATGAATCCCTTCATGGCTCCCTATCCCATTAGCTTCTTCATTGCTTTCCCTATTTACACCCCCGTTTGCTTCCCCATCGCAAAGCTTCATCGAGTTCTTCGTCTTATCTGTTTCATAGAAGAAAGGACTACATCAACTATTGTTATGAAGAAGAGCTTGGAATAACGATAACGAGTCCCCTACATCTCATTGGCTTCCCCATTGGCTTCCCCATTGGCTTCCCCATTGGCTTCCCCATTGGCTTCCCATTGGCTTTCTCATTGACTTTCGATAGACCACATATGGAGCACTGGATAGACCACATATGGAGCACTGAATATATCACATATGAAGCAGTGAATAGGCCACATATGAAGCACTGGATACGTCACATATGAAGCACTGAGTAGGCCACATATGAAGCACTGAATATATCACATATGAAGCACTGGATACGTCACATACGGAGCATTGAATATACTACATATGAAGCATTGAAAGGGCAGTAGGGTTGATTTTACAAATCTGTTTCTTATTTTGCACTTTTAGGAGATTCGCCACTAAATTTGGTGGGGCTCTCGGCAAATTCTAAAAAACGGCACAGGTTTCGATATTAGCGTGTGCAGAAAGCTCTGCAATCCTTGGCATTCATTTTTGCGCTACCCCACGGTCCCTTTTGTATGGGGAATTCGAAAATTCAACCCCACCGCCCCCCCAATTGCCCAAAATTGAAGCTATTCAGACCTCTTTGTTTGTTGACGTTCTTGTAACCGTTTTTATTCGAAATGCCTCAACGCCGGAGTCAAAACCTACCTCAGATGACCCTCTCACCCCCTCTAGAGCATCCGGAAGGCGTAGGAAACCGACGACTCGGGCTGAACAGCCGTCAAAGACCACTGATCGAGCTGCCCCCCCCGGCCGTCGCCGTAGAGGAGCTCTCATTCCACCGGATGTAGATGAACCCCGATTGCCTTCAATTCCTCGGCAATCCTCGCCTTCTGAATCTCAGTTGCCTTCACTTCCTCGACGACCTGAGCCTCCTCCACTAAGACGTCCACGGCCTGATTGGCCCGCACCGTCGTTACGTCCTGGATATTGGGGGATTTCTAGAGGCTTGATAGCGAGCTGGTTGACCAACGGGGGCGTAGGCTTGATGACGCCAGCCTGTGGTCTCGTTGAATAAAGACTCATCCACGAACACGAGCTGTTCGGCCGTCAAACGAAGCATGTCTGCTACCCAATTCAAACGAAGCTCATCGTTTTGTCTGACTCCTACACGCTGTCCTTTTTTATTACTCCAGCGTCTCCTCTTCAGAATTCTTGATATCGTGAATCAATGCACGTTAATGCCCCACTCCTCCCATATGTACCAGACCATCTCTTTCTGCATGGCCCACGGCTGTTCTTCGAGGTAGGCTATGAGGCCATTTTCAGCTGCCTTAAACACCTTGCGGGGGGCTCCTTTGGGGCGAAACTGAGGTTTAAACGGTGACGAATACATGAAGAGATTCTCTAGGATGCTATACACCGTTCTAGGACAGCAGTGAACCTCTTCGACGATGGCGGCGGGTTGCCAATGAAGTAGTAGAAGCCGTACGATTCTGGAGCGAATCGCTGCAGGTAGTGGGCCGGTCATAGCTGAAAATGCGTTAAGAACGTCAACAAACAAACAGGTCTGAATAGCTTCAATTTTGGGCAATTGGGGGGGCGGTGGGGTTGAATTTTTACAAAAGGGACCGTGGGGTAGCGCAAAAATGAATGCCAAGGATTGCAGAGCTTTCTGCACACGCTAATACCTAATTAAAAAGACGTAGTGCAAAGCAGTTTCCATCGGAAATGGCGACCCCCTCGTATGTTGTACCTTTCAAACAGTCTTGTGCCAGTGCACAGATTGGATATACGTACTTGGAATCCTGATCAAGAAAGCACGCACCCCCACATTTCTGATACTGTCGTTATGCCCCCTGATGGTTACAAGCTTTCGGAAGGCTCCTTGCCTCGCAGAATCGCCTCCACTACCGTACTATCAAGCTTTGCGGTGTCGCTTATCGCTTCTCATCCTAAACTGAGACAGTTCCAGGTACCATCCGTGCCATCTTTTCTAAGTATACATTCCATGCATCTGTTGTTAATATTGTCTGCAGATCTCCGCATCTCAAATCCTAGATTCCGCTTGATCCTTCCGAAATTAAGCTTGTTTTTCAAACCTTCCATCTATCTTTCCTTCAGCTTTCTTTTCGTTTCAGCATCCACCGGGTACTGTTCCGATCCACCTGGAGTCAGAGAATGAAGGCGTCTGGGTTTTGGTGGTTTCTCGACCGAGGACGATGGTATCGTGGCGTAGATAGTACCAAAGCGTCACACAGACATTTTGAGGCTGGGTGTATGGTTCTTCATTTTTTTGATAGATGCATATCGCTTTGCTTTAGAAAAGGCCTCATATTTGCCGTCAACTTAATGTTTGTCTTTCTGCCACCGAGTCTCTGGCACATCCAGGGGTTACGGAATACTTGTACCCTAACCGACCGATATATAACTTGCACCGTTAGCTGAAAAAGACAGAACGAGACTTTCTTGACCAATTCAGGCCTGTGTCTTGCTACTCGAAAGACCAAAGAGAGGAGAGCATCGCAGAGATACGATAGAACTCTTAAATAGCTTTATGTGCCTTAGCTACATACCATGTAGATGCACTGATCATTGGTGACGGCAATGGAATTATCATTTCAGCGATCTCATCGCCTAGATCAATCGGGCACCTACCCATAATAACAAGACAGGTGGCTTCAGATGTTTGACGAAAGACGAATATGTACACTTCATTGTAGACGCCAGCGGACCGAAATTTTGGAGCTTATTGCACAAGCGAAAGACCAGAGGCATAGCAAAGCACATGTCGATTGTAAGGCAACCTGAGTTCCAAAATTCCAAGAGACAATGCCGATAGCATGACAAAGTGCTACTGTGGAGAGGGAGTCTCTTGTGTCTTTTCACCCACGTCAACATTCGAAACACTAAGACAGGCCAGTAGTATGCCTCGGAACACCTTAGTGATAAGTAGCGTTCAAGGCTTTCTCATATACTTTCACAGGCTCTATATATTACTATTCATGGCTCTCTTCAATTTCGAAACAGGGTCTTATCTTGGGGGCCAACGATTTCTGTTGTTGGATGGGCATGGGCATGGTCTCGTTAAGACTCTAGGGCCCTCGGGCGTTGTACTTGATAATTTCCAGGAATTAAACCCGCCAACACGATCAAAGGTTAGATAAAAACCAACTGAATGGCACCTTATCTGCTGAAGAACACTTTCACCACTTGCTTCTGCGGGGATCTAGAAGCGCAAGAACTTCTTTTGACGGGTACAACGCGGGGATGTATCCAAAACGGCACAGCGACTAAATTACCCCTAACTGCGCCGAATCCAATCCAATCATGAAGCAGACCACCAGAACCTCATTTTACCGACAACGCGGGCAAAGATCTGTGATCATCCAGAAGAGTTCTAGCGAGGCTGACGCTGTAACACAAGGGCCAACAGCAATTCCAGGCCTCAGCTTGGGTGTCGACGGCGTTGAGGACTAACTCTTGTGCATTCGAAGCTTGATAGCTTAGAGGTCTCATGACCGGATACAAGCGCTGAAAAGCCTGAGAAGGGATACTTTCGTCTCTTCTTGGATTGAAATAGTGGTGAACCGAGTGTCTTATTACGTTTCCCATTCTCTAACGCCCGAGACGCCCATTGGTATTGGTATAATGGCACATGGCCCGGATCGAGCTCGAAAGAAAGATCGTCCGGAGCTTCCGTTTTTATCGACAGGCAGACAAGACAGGATACCTACCCCACAGCGGATGGCGGAGTCGTGATTAGGTACACGCCACTACTATGGCCAATCAAAGTAATATCACACACGGCCACAAACTAAGGAGGTGTTAGCAATGGGGCGACGACAGATCAAGTAAAGTGTTGCCATGGTCCGACTACGACCATGTGCTTTCGTCGGCAGGAAAGCCTGAGATAAGGATGGGCGGAGGATTTCCTTCGACTCGTCTCAGTCATGCCAACGCAACCTTGATGACTCTAAACGCTTCTGACTGGTGGGAAGGGTTTGACTGGTCCGGGATGGAATGCTTCCAAAGTTCCAGACACGAAACGCAAACAAGCTTGGGGTTGGGGAGTCCTGAGGCAGACCGCACCTGCCGTTTTGTAGCTTAGCGGGAAAAGGTTACGACCGCACCAACTCACGCATATCATCTGCTTATCCGGGTCCGGTCTTCATGCTGCCAGTCAGTGGGTGCTAGTACCGATAGCGAATTAAATTAGGGTTGCACTTCGCGTAGGCGTATTTTGTTCAGGTCTCATACATGTATAAAGCAACAGGGGCCTTAACATCTGTCTTGAACCGCCCGTCCTTTGGATTAATATTCTCTATTAATATATGGTAGGAGAATTTGCGCCTTTATGCTCAGAGGTGGCAATTCATCCTTCACATTCATCCACTGAATTCCTTATCAGCCTGACTGCCAGTTCGGTTGATAAGCGGAGTATTAAACATTTCCGCTTCCCCTCCTCCGTCATTCCTCACCCACACATCATTTGATATATTGGTAAATCTTGTCCCCTTGGGACTACTCAAAAGATGGACAAGGAACAGTACAACATCAGTCCTGCAGGGAAATACAGCAATGATTCGCCTCCCTACGACGACATGGCGAGGGTGGTCGACGAGAAAGGGATCCGGATGGGTGAGGCGGCGGACATGTACGGTGATTTGGCGACCGCTGAAGAATACGGATATGTGACTCGTGGGTATGCTGATATATGAACCTTTCAACTCTCTACGAGCTTTGTAGCTAACGATGGCCTCTCAGTCTCAAATCTCGGCACATCCAGTTCATCGCTCTTGGCGGTACTATCGGTACTGGTCTGTTCCTGGGTATCGGCCGTGCTTTCACGCAAGCCGGACCCCTCAGTCTCTTGCTTGGGTACAGTTTCACTGGTCTGGCCGTGTATGCCATGGTAAGCTGCTCTCTTGGAACCAAAGCGTTACAATCGACTGACGCGTAAACCTAGATGCAATCTCTCGGTGAAATGGCTACATGGCTACCACTTCCTGGTGCTATCCCTCAATTCTGTGCGCGCTACTGCGACGGAGCCATGGGGTTTGCTGTGGGATGGAACAACTGGTACCAGTCTGCAATCACTCTTTGCGCTGAAATCTCTGCTGCATCGGTTGTCATTCAGTACTGGAACGGTGCAAAGGGCATCAATGTCGCAGCATGGATCTCCATTATCATCGTCATCGTCATCTGTCTCAACATTTTCGCAGTCTCCATCTATGGAGAAGCGGAGTTCTGCTTTGCCAGTATCAAGATCCTCACAATCGTTGGTCTACTCATATTCGCCTTCATCATCGATCTCGGTGGAGGACCCACGCACGACCGTCTCGGATTCCGCTACTGGAAGCACCCAGGTGCCATGAAAGAGTACATCGCCACTGGATCCGAAGGTCGCTTCTTGGGTCTCTTCTCCACTCTGATCAACGCTGCTTTCGCCTATGGTGGTGTAGAGATGGTAGCGGTTGCCGCTGGTGAGGCTGAGAACCCAAGACACAACATTCCCAAGGCAGTCCGCCGTGTGTTCTGGCGTATCCTGTTCTTCTACGTCCTCGGCACACTGGCCATTGGTGTGCTTATTCCGTACAATGAGCCAAACTTGTTAAGCGCCATCAAACACCATTCTGCCGGTGCCGCTGCCTCGCCATGGGTCATTGCCGTCTACCGTGCCGGTGTACCAACATTGCCATCCATCATCAACGCGGTCATCCTGACTTCAGCCACATCCTCCGCAAACGCCTTCCTCTACACTGGATCCCGCTACATGTACGCCCTTGCCCAGAACGGCCAAGCCCCAAAGATCCTTCTCAAGTGCTCCAAAGCCGGTGTACCTTACTACTGTGTCATGATTACCGCCTCCATCTCGCTCCTCACCTTCCTTTCCTGCTCGTCCGGCTCTGCCATCGTCTTCACCTGGTTCCAGAATCTCGTCACCATTGCCAACCTCTTCACCTGGATGTCTATCTGCATCGCCTATATCCAATTCCACAAGGCCCTCAAAGCCCAGGGCATCGACCGCAACACCCTCATTTTTAAATCTCCGTTCCAGCCGTACCTCGCCTGGTTTGCCTTTGCCTTCTTCTTCATGGTCACCCTCTTCAACGGGTTTGACATCTTCAAGCCCTTTGACATCAATAGTTTCGTCACGGACTACGTTGGCATCCCGATCTACTTTTTCCTGTACGTGTTCTGGAAGGTCTTCAAGCGGACCAAGTGGGTGAACCCTGCCGAGGCCGACATAACAACGGGCAAGGCGGCGCTGGATGCGGCGGATGCGCATTGGCCCGAAAGGAACCCAAGGAATGTGTTGGAGAGGATATGGTTCTGGATTGCATAGGCAGGGGGCGCTTGCTGAGTTGGGGAGTTGGCTTCTTTTTTGCTGGTACATGCCATGGGGGGTTTTGCATGGCTACTTTATTCTACACCTAGGACACTACTGGCAACTGCTGAGTGCTCTCGCGTACATAAGAGGGAGGCTGAATTGATAAATTTAATCTTGCCCAAGACCGTGACTTGTTCTTGCTGTTGAGGCTACGGCGACGTTCAACTTTCTTCGTGCTTACGTGCATACAGGAGTAGCTCCGATTGCATCTTTGTTTTGTGCACGCATGCATTACAGATTACAGGGGGGCCTAAGGTGATCCATCCAACTGCTTCCCTCGCTCATTCGTTTCCACCGCCTTGCTTTCAATGGCACCAACATCACCCAACACCAACAATGCCACAGGAGCAAATTTCCACATTATCGAATCGTGCACATTGGAGAGCTAAAGGTAAGATAAGGGAGAGCACCAACAACCTACGTAGGTACTGTACATAGGTAAAGCCGTATCGTGCTTTTATCTTGCTATGCATGGTACGGAGGATAAATGAGGTAATGAAAGAAGAGTGCGTGCGCTTTTTTCTTCAAATGGGGCGTTTAAGTTTTTTTTCTTGGGTTGGGTTTTTGGGGGAGCTGGTTGTGTGTGGTTGGTTCTTGCAAAGTCCGTTCGTTTGTTTGTTTGTTCTTTGGCGTTTGCCTGGGGTTGGGTTGAGAAGAGCGCTTTGAGGGATGTTGCACGGAAAGATGAGTGCTGCTGGGTATGGCAGCTAGCTACCTACCAGCTTTCGGAGACGGGAGCGAAAAAAAGAAGGGGGGAAAACCATAGGGCAAAGTCGTGATGACGGGTTAATTAAGTTCTAAGCACCCCAATTCCTCCCATCTCAGTCTCTTCCAGCCAAGTCCTACACCACCCATCAACCCATCTCCCAGAGTACCTCCCTCCTCCTCCTCCTCCTCCTCCTCCTCCTCCTCCTCCTCCTCCTCCTCCTCCTACCCCCACACTCCCCCTCCTTCTTTCTGCCCCACTCCATCCTCTTCCCTCTCAACTCCCTTCCCTCCACGGCACCCCCTCCCTCCCTCCCTCCCTCCCTCCCTCCCCATCCTGTACACACAACTCCAGCTACGAAATCTTTCCAGAAGCATAGAAGTCGGCACACACACGACCAACGACTCCGACAGGCTCAGGAAATCTTTCGCGTAACGGTCGCTGTTTCAAACCGTGGCTCGACGCAGTATAATCGAACACGTTTTCATTGAGCATACAGTAGCATTAGGTACGTCTTGGACCTGTTTTTCTGCGCGTTGAGGGGGGGGGGGGGGGGTGAAGCTTGTTGTTTCGTTGCTGTTTTCGTTGCTTGGGGTTGGTTGCAATAGGTGTATGAATGGTTCTATGGGGGGAGGGGGGGATTTCTGGCGAGGAAGTTTTTTGGAGTTGTTTGATTTGCTAGTCGAGCTTGAGTGCGTGCCGGAACGTGGATTTTTTAAAAAAAAATTTAAAAAAAAAAGGGAAAAGCGTGGGGTTTCTTTCCCCAAGAGCTCTCCTGGTTTCACGCAGAGGGGGGTGTTTTTTTCTGGTACTGCGTATATCGTCAGACTGCGACTTCGTGTTGCGTAGATGGTATGTATGCCTGTGCTTCATAATAGCTCTTCTTCTGGGCTGCATAAAGCACGTTTGGCATTATTTCACATGGAAAAAAAAACAACCTCTCTTCTACCCATCCTCGTTTCTCAAAATTCCCCCTGCCCCACCCCTATTCCTCCTACAAATACCATCAAACAAGACATCCCTATCCCCATCCCCCGTCTCCGTCTCCCCCCTGCGCCGTCGCATCCTCCGCTTTTTCTCTCAAACTCCCGCCCTTAGCTTAGTACGACCCTGTACCTCACTCCATCACATCCCCTTCCTTTCTTCACACCATCAATGCACGACCCCCCTCAGACGCACCCATTGCGGTTGTATAATAGTCCATCGCGCTCGATTTTACTTGTCCGTCTTTTAGCAAACGGGGGGGAAGAGAAGGGATCGCGGTCTGTGATGGGATAATAAGGGGCATGAAAGGGTTTGGCTGGGTGTTCTGATATCGGGGGTCTAATATAAATGTGAAAGGGTTTGCGGTTTTTTGGCGGTTTGCTCTTTTTCATTACTCCACCCTTTCCACACCCTAACCAATCTCTTATTAGAATTTCACCCCCCCGCGCTCCACCCTTACACAGATACTCGCCGACATCTTGATCCCCCCCTTCCCCTCCGTCTTCTTCATTCAGTGCCCTCGTTACGAACGGAATCTGCAGCGGTAAGGGTTTTGGTTGGGTGGGTTGATGGGTTGGTTTAGATTGTTAGAAGGGGAAGAGTGGTCGATTGTCAGTTTTGGAGGGAAGACGGGGGGGCGGAAGATGGGAAGGAATGGGGGGGTAGGGGGGGGGAGCGAGCTGGACAAAAGGGAAAGGCGATGAGCGAAAAGCGAGTTGGAGTGGAGATTCCAAGAATTGGAATGAGCGGGCTCGGAAGTGAATGCAAGACAGCCAAAAAGGAGGAGGGAGAAAGCAATGCTAGACGCTACTGACAGGACTGTTCGGATACGCAAGCTGGAGAAGGTAGAGATAAGAATAGTCTAAGACTCGCTACCCTATTCGATCCGACATCTTGTCATAGGAAACTCTCGGGTCAGCTTGCGGGCTGTGATGAATGCCGTAGAAGTATATCTGACAATCTGAGATGCTAGCTCGTCAACCATCCCGGAAACTTGTAAATCTAAAGGGCCTAATTTTCCAGACCATGCAATGCTTTCGACCCCGATGAAAATGCAATTTTCCCAACTCACCCGCACCACACGACTTCTAGATCGCCCACGACGTCCGCCCATGCAGCACCACAAACGCCGCAACTAGAGACAGCGGCCATAACACAACGAAGCCGAACAGGAGCTGCAGGATATTCTTCTGCTTTTGCGCCTTCCGCGTCACCTCGGACATTCGTTCGTTCCCAAACGCAACACGACTGTACAGCGTAGCCCATTGCAACCTAGGACACCACACATCGAGAAACTCCTCGATCCATTTGCGTGTCAAGGTCGGGTAAGATTTAACGCCAATGCGTAGCTCCTCGTAGTTTTGCAGCGCCAGTGCGTTCATTGCATGCACATCCGGTATCCGCGTCTTCGTGTACCGCTCCAGCACATTCGAAAACGGCGCGTCGGCGTCTCCACTCTTCTGGCCGACCTGCAGCCGTCCCTGGGCGTCGTCGTCCCTGTCGAGGAACTCCTCAAAGAGCAAGCGCACGTCCTCGAAGCCGGTGTTCATGCCCTGGCCGTAAAAAGGAACCATGGCGTGGGCGGCGTCGCCGACGATGACGCAGGTGTCGCGGTAGTGGTAGGGACGGCATTTGATGTCCAGGAGCGGGAGGTGGCGGTTTTTGAAGAATTGGCTGTGGATGGCTTCGGGGCGGATGAGGTCGGGGATTACGCCTGGGAAGTGGGTGTTGAAGAACGCGATAAGGTGTTCGGAAGAGCCTGCTTCGAGGTCTAGGAATACTGCTTCTGAGGCGAAGAGATTGCATGTGAAGGTGCCATTCTGTGTCTTCGTCAACGCTACACGAAGGGGAGGAAGCAAACATCGGGAGCTTACTATATCAGGTGCGGCGAAAAACATGAATTCTGGATGAGGCCATATATGTAAATGATTAGGCGACATTTTGTATCCTCCACTGGCCGCTGCGGGGGCAATGAACTCGCACCAAAACGTATCGATCCATGTCTGTTGAAAGTCGACTCTTGTGTGCTTGGTGAGTTGATGTCGTGTTGCGGAATGAGCACCATCAGCTCCAATGCACTGGTCGAAGCTGACTTCTACTGATTCAACAGGTATATCTTCCTCGACAATGTCCACTAGTTTTGCTGGCGGCAGCTTCTCACTGCATTCTTGGGGAAAGGTTCGTTTGAAGACGGCTTTCTTGTTATCAAAATCGGCGCTGACCAGTTGGTGATTGTAAAATATTTTGACGTTCGGGTCTGTTTCCAGGTCCCGCAAGAGTCGTTTGTTGAGCTTTTCTCGGTCCACAACTTGGAGATACTGGAGGAAAATCCATCAGCAACGCCCTTAGCAACTGTATCAACTCACTTACTCGACCGTGTACGTCATATGGCATTGCTTTTTCAGTCAGGGTTCCCAACATAGATTTCCCGTGCACCATGCGTCCGTATACAGGGATAGTCTCGCTAAGTATATCCTCCAACAAACCAGGACTACCGCTATGGCTCAAGCCTTGTATTCCACGTTCCGAAAGTGTCAGGTTGATCGATTTTGTAAAGTTTAGAGGAACCACGGTTGGCAGGGTAAGGTCTATTCAGTGAAGAGTCAGTGGTTGTAAAGTATATAGCAAATGACTTAAGGGGTGACAGATTACAAATGGCTCGGATCGAACCATAGGCGTAGATTGGTGTAGATAGCTGAACTCATTAATACCGTACGGCTTTGACAACGAAGAATGGAAAGGTCGAGTTGGAAAAGCTGGAAATGAATAGAACTCGACGTCCGAACTCACCATTGCGTAACTCGTATACTTCGACTTGGTAACCTCGTCTGGAAGCATATATAGCTGCCAAAGCCCCTACCGGACCAGCGCCAACGACCAGAATCTTCTGGCCCTGCCCTCGTGGATACATAATGCTGTGATATGCAGATTCTACAGTCCAAGGTCGCTGGTAATATAGGATGCTTTCTCAGTGGAAGATTGACTTCATGTGCCGCGATTGAAAGGAGAAACAAGCACTACAAGAGGCTCAGACATCACAGCCTGGAGAATACGTTACCATTACCGATGATGTAACCCAACAAAGAAAGTCGAGGACCATTGGCACGATATCAGCTCGTAAACGAGGCTGCAGAACCCAGTAATCATGGTCATACCAGGTCCCCACCCATTTTCATACAGGATTTAGCATCAATGTAAGGGCATGACTTGAGGCGTATTTGGGAGCTTTTGTGAGGCTTCTCAACTTTCCGCCCACAGTGCTAGTGTAATGAGGTTGCTCACTAGAGCATTACTCATAGCTCTTCCATTGCCCTGACGGTCCTGGGGTCATCCGGGTCAGTGCGGCGGCCTTGGGTTCTTTCCATCGTCAACAGTCCAACACGTGTCTAGAGCTGCCGTCCAGTCAGTGGAGCATGTGGCAGGCCGTTCAAACCTCGTGGCCCAGAGAAGCATCAGGGTTTTGCATAGAGACCATGTACCTATGTTAGGGTACATATATATGCCTAGTGGCTGCCGAGCCGCAATGGCATGTCCGTCCCCTGCTTCCTCACCCTTCGACAGCGGAAGGGAACTAGTAGATCAGCGAAGCCTTGCGGGGATACAGTGCAACCTTCCAATATAATCCCCGTACCAATTCTTTTTCAATTAGACCTGCACAGGTATCCTCTGCAAGAAACACTTCAACTCTTCACTGGCGTTGTGAAACCGTCGGAAACGATCCAATTACGCATCGCATCGGGTTCCTGGAAAAGCCCATTTGAAACTATCGCTACCTCCGACATTATTGTAAGATTACCTCGAATCAGCCATCATGTCATGATGCTGACTCTCTCAGCCGTCGACTTTTGTATATTGTCTCACCCCAAGCCTAGAACGACAGTGGAGGGCTGAATGGCGGTGAGTTGTATGGACGGCGTCGGCAAGTCGGATTGGACGGGGCCTGCTGGCTAAGATTGTGAATGACAGGACGGGTTAGGTACTCTCTCTATGCCAAGGCTAGCATTGCAATCGTCATCTCGAGAGCCTGGCTGAGGATGGCCAGGTGCATGAGGGAAGGCTGAGTCTCGGGAACCAAAAGGTACTTTAGCTGCGCCGTGTACTACGCATGAAGGTCGACAACGTCCGTGTGTGTCTGTGGTTGATTGGATTCATATTGGAATGTGAATAGTCTTTTCATGTCCTGTCCACTACTACGGAGAACTCTCTCATATTACGGGGAAACAACGCTTGACCATCGTATCTCGCATCATGGATCGATCGCCCTGGAATCCTTTGGGATTCAGGATTACAGAAGAACAATCAATGCAGGATCAGGAATCTTACAAGCTGACGTTGGAAATTAGCCCTACTCGGTTTCACGGGCCCGCTAATCCGCACTCTAGCCTTGTTCCGTATACTTCGGCCTACTTGGAGCTTAGTTCCATCAGCTAGTACTTGTAATACATACCTTAGTAGATCGGGGGAAACGCGGGATGGGTTTTAAACATGTACTGTAGTCTGTAGGTAAAACCTTACCTGATGCGCTGATCCTAGGTAAATATTCCTTGGTGCTTCCTTCGTAACCTCAGCTTCGGTTACAATCTCACTACTCTCTCTAGGTTTTCCCCACGGAGTCCCGTCCGATTCGTTGTCAGGCCCGCGCCGCAAACTTACGACATCCCGTCATCTTTGCTCGCCTACTTTACCTTACTCCGTATAAGACGATGGCGTGGATGGGTATTTGGTCATCGCTAAAATCAACCGCCTGCATTTGTACCATCACTCGCTTTTACCACCCACCTTCCCCCCCTTTCGAAGTCCCCAAAAGGTGATACAACACACAAAAACCATGCTGGCAAACATGGTCCAGAACGCAGCATGATATCCCCTCAGCAATGCGTCAGGGCTATTGGGGTCTTGGCCCTTGAGGGTTCCGTGAGCTGTGACAGATGCCGCTATTGCGGCTGTGACTGCTAGCCCAACCGAATTCCCAATTTGAGACATAACGTTGAACACGCCTCCGGCTAGACCTTGATTTTTGCCAGGGTACGCGTTGGATATGATCAAATTCGAGACGGTGAAGAGAACTGGAATTTGTCTTAGTAAAATCACAGGTCAGCACGTCAAAGCGTAGAAATCTTACCGTCAGGATGGAGCGGTGAGAGCAGCATTGACACAAATGCTGCTGACCAGTATATCCATTGCGGCTGAATCACTGCCATCAGGATAGGCGGCAAAAGGGTAATCGCTGCCGAACCAACAACTAGCGTCCGAACTTGGACTTTGTCGACAAGAAATCCTGTGACGATATTGGTTCCAGCCCCTACTACCACCATAGGAAGAAAGCGAACAGATGTTTGAATGGCCGACAGCCTTTGGACCCGCTGAAAACTGAAAATATCCAATTAGTAGTCTTACAACAACGAAGGTAGCATTCAAACCTACAATAGAGTAGCAAAATATTGAAAGGAATTGAAGACTGCCCACGTGAAGAATACTGCGACACAGGTTGCAGTAAAAGGAGTATTCTTCCAAAGGCTGTTGGGAATAATTGCTGGTTTCCCCAAGCGTTCTTGCCGGGCAACCCAGAAGACAAATGCTGGCATTAGAACGATCGCCACAACCAAAAGGGCGATGTTTGGAGCATCTCCAAGACGAGAATAGCTTGCAGTGACCATGCTAAATCCGTATTAACATCTTTCAGGTGAAAGTGCAGTCAAAGAAACTTACGCCAAAACATATGATAGTAATCCCAGCGATATGCTTATGATAAGGGCCCCAATCCAATCGATTTCGTGCAGGAGACGTCCCCAAGATACCGCTTCTCGTGACTTTTCAGATGGTAGACCCCATAATGCTCCAGCGAAGAGGCCCGTATTTATGATGGCGCTCAGGTAGTATCCCCATCGCCAGCCAATGGTATTTGTAAATACTCCTCCCAGTATCAAACCAATTGAGTAACCCAGTGGCTGTCCCATTCCCATGCAAGCAAAACCAATATTTCGTCGTTTCCCTCGAGGAAAGGAATTCGTCGTAATACTTACAGCACTTGGCAGACACATCGAAATAGCTATCCCAAGGATAGTTCGAAACAGGATGAGTTGGAGACCTGTTCTAGCAAGACCGCAGGCCAGAGTGAACGCAATATAGAACCCGGCCCCAGCCAACCATACTCTTTTACTGCCCACAACGTCTGCTACAGCACCAAAAATAAGCAGTGTACACCCGGCGGCAAGAGCATAGACGGAGGCGGGCCACAGTAGCAAATTCGGGCTCAGATTGATGTCTCGCGCAATTGTTGGAAGTGCAACAGTCAGAATCCCAGAACCCATCGTATTGAGAAAGCTAACTCCAGTGAGAAGGGATATGATCACGAAAGCTCGAGAGCGCGATATGTCAGGCAATGCTGGCTCCTCATCGTTAACCGGATTCTCTGTGCCGGTCTTTTGCGAAGATTGATGAGATGGCAATTGAGTGGAATTAGTTGAGTCTATTTCATTGTCCTTTCTTGCGGCATCACTGATGCCCCCAAAATTTTCCAGCTCGACCTCGTTCTTTGAATTTAACATTATAACCAGTGGAGTTGCGAAATAATGATCTGCCTCCAAAAAGTCATGGGTGCAGAGATTCTTCAAGTATAAAGATGTTAAAATTTCGAACCTAGAATATGCTAAAGTATGAAAGGTTCGGAATCGAAAACGTAGCAAGTTGATAAGCACAGATCTTTGGCCTTAGGGCTGCAGCATTACATATGTACGTCGCTGATCGTACCGCAGTCCGCAGCCTACAGTAAGTACCCTACAGCAATCGCTTACTACTGTACGCACGCCTCTGCTGATCCCCGACTGTGGACCCTCTCTTGGCTGTTTTCTGCAGGGCAACAAGCCTTGATCGTTGCATTAAAGTAGCTACCTACCTTACTTTGTTCCATTGAAAAAAGAGCAATCAATTGATCCCAACCGTGCTTCTGCTTTGATGAACTATCGAACCCAACTCCTCAGCCAGACATCTGTGACTATTTGTATTTATGACGATGATTTAGTGCCTCCAATCCCGCCTTCTCCCCCGGTTCCTCCTCCCTCTACCTTTCTCCTTCCCGTCCATTTGACAAAATTTCCACCCCAAGCTTCTCCTGCAAACATCGTATTCTACAGTCGAAATTTGGTTGTAGGGGGTAAGCTGGACAGGGGATGTGAGGAGGTTGGGAGAGGGGCGGGGAGAAGGGGTTGAGGACAATGAAATTATATTAGAATGAAATGGCGGAAACGAACTTTTGATTTACCCTCAGGACCCCCACCAACCGTGCCACTATCAGATTGTAATTAAATCCCAGCCGTATCAAGCAGAGAGAATATATCCTAAACTATTCAGTTAGGTATCTTACAACGACGAATAATAGTATGCCTGAAATTTGATATGGCTTCCGAACTTCGGCCCAGTGGCGGAAGAGTCTAGTATCTATTCATGAATTACCTGATCCACAACCTCACGAAACCTTGTTGTAGGTATGTTCTTTGATGTATTTTACATATCTCTGTCGCCTGCATGTAGATTTGGTAAGTCGTAGCACCGATTTTGACACCCATTCTAACGCGATATGGCTCCTCCCCTTCCCTCTACCCAGAGAGATCGAATTGCATTACATCTGCAGCAAGGATTGTCGACCGACATTACCGCCGACGTCGAGGGCGTCGCTTCCAGAACCGTCAGAACCGTCAGAAGGATCAGAACGCGATTAAGAACTTGGGGTCATCACACACCCCCCGCACAGCATGGCTGCACCTCACCGGCGTTGCAGCCAGGATCGGGCTGCGGCATGATGTAGGGACTCAGCCATGGGCAGAGTAGGATGGGATGAAGGAGTATCTTTTTGACGAGTGGGAGATTGTTGTCGGTCAGAGCACGATATCTAGGGCGCTAAAGGAGATGGGAATGCAGGAAAGGACGGAGGCGCGAGGGGGTTGAGGCGGGGGAGGGAGGGGCGGAATAGGTATTTGGAGAAAGTAAGGGAAAAGAGGGAGACCTGCGATGAGTTTGGAGCGACAAGAACCATCACCGCCTCTAAAAAGAAGTAGTAACAACCAGTAATTTCTTAAACCTTAGCATAAGAGAAACGAGCCCTGAAAGCGGGAGGTTGGTTGTGTGAGAGATGGGAATACTCTCTAAGGAACAGGGATTGAGGGAAGATGGAGTGAAGGATTGTAGTTGGCGGAATTGAAGGAGTGAGGGCGTTGGTCTCTTGAGAAAATCAGAGCCTGGGGGGAAAGAAGCAGTGGATGCAGGGTGTTTGAATGGGGAGGTCAGGGAATACAGGCACTGGGGCACTGTGGGGAGGGAGTTTCAGGTATGGGCAAGACTGTTGTGGGGGAAGGAATGGTGTTGTTGGTGGTAGGTTGAACCAAAGGCCGTTTCATGTGTTCGATTGGGGTATTTTATAGCCAAACGGTTTTTTACCGCCTATGGAGAAGGAGAGGGGGTGAGATGGGGCGAGGTTGACATTGACGTTGAAGGTTTGGGGTTGGGGTGTTCTAACTGGTACTTCTAGGAACGACCCTCGCTGCCTCACATGGGTTGAGTATCTGTATAGCGTGAGTTTCTTTATGGTGTCGTGTTGAGGGCCCATGGTAGCGAGCCCTTGCGGTTTAATTTTCTTGCTCGACTCCGCGGCGACACCTCTTGCCGTTTGCGGCTTTGTTTCACTGCTGTCTCGGTATCCAGTCCTATTTCCTACCACTTGTTCTCTTCGATCATGGCTATATCTGCCTTTTTCGTTCAACCCCAGGCTTCCCACCGGATAATTCAAATTCCGTAGTCTTGTTCTCTCACCTAGCATGAATATGAAGAGCGAGCAGCATGAGCATTGTAATTCCACCGAAATGTTCATAAATAATCCTTCTTCCTCCCGGTTCTCGTATACTGGTTCATATGCCACTCCGTGTCGCCGCCCTTGTCCTCCAAAGTCCCCCCTCTGATCTCGAACAAGCGCATCGTCATCCTCGGCCCAACCTCCGCCAACTCTACACTCTGATACCCCGTCCGCACAAATACATGATGCCGCACCTCAATACTATCCTCGATATTTTTGAAGGTAACGACCCTATTTCCGACCTTCTGGTTCGTTATCGCAGCCTCTCGAGGTGGGAAAAGATGTTTTAGGATCTGGCAGACACGTTTTCCGAGCGGGGTGGTGAAGCCTTCGAAAAATAGGTGTGGATAGGACTCGGAGACTGTGCCACGGGAGGGCGAGGGGAGGTCATGACGGAGGAGTACGTTATGCAGGGAGAAGGATGCGGTAGGGCCGTGGGGAAGGTGAGAGATTGTGAGGGCGGTTGGGGTGCCGCGGTGTTCATGGAGGAGCAGGAGGTCGCTAAGTCCAGACGAGTTTGCTGATTGGACCAAGTTGGGAAGGACCAGCGTCCCGCGGTTGAGGCGTATGGAAGTGGGAATCAAAAGGCGGATCTCTTTTGCGAAAGCAGAAAGGCGAGTGGAAGGGGAGCGAGAGGTTGTGACCAAGGGCCTGGGGTCGACGATACCGGAGAGATGGGCATATTCGTCGTCAAGGGACTCTTGGATATCTGTGGGGGCGGTTTCATCGTATTTGTAGTCTTCGCGAAGGGTTTTGTCGTTGGCGATGGAGGGGTCAAGGGGTTTGCCGGTTGCGAGGGAAGCCTTGAGTTTTGCACGCTTTTCAGCAGTCTCGGCGTCGCGGAGAGTAAGGGCGCGGCGGTGGAGGTAGTCTCGCCTCTGGCGGGCTTGTCGTCGCTTTTGGATGGGTCAGTGGGAGTTTGGTCATGGATTGAGGTGCTGTTGACTGTGGTGGGAAAAAGAGATTAAAGGCGGACAGGAGGCTCACTATCATCTTGTTGACCAAATCAGTTTCCTCCCCATTGCTTCCTAGTCCTCTAGATGTCGTGGAACGAGAGAGAGTCGATATTCTGGGCTGTAGTGAAATACAAAAGTGTCGAAGTTTTGATTCGGCTAGTGGGGTCACTTTGCATTTGCAGATCAGGAACGCGAACCTTACTTCCGTACAACAACCCGCCCGGAGCAACTCACTCTTCTGTTTCCTACTTCATCGCTTCCTTTTCCTTTGGAGTCTTGGATCGGAAGGGAATAGAAGAGTCCTGAAAATACATGAGTCCTGCGCCACAGAACACTTAACTCCTAATTCCCGCCTCTACATAAGGTACCATACACCCAACGACACTGCGTAGAGCGCTGTTAGGAGACGTGAACTCTTACTGGGAGGTCACATTCATGGGCATAGGACAATATATGTTCGGAATCTGAAAGGACAGACAGCTTACGAGGGAACAAGCTAATTGAACTATCGGCAATATCCTCACCCTACTATGGAATTCTTCAACAGCATCAACAATTCTATCGTTTCGGACTCCGGACCAACAATAAACGCTGGAGATGACCTCTCGACCATCGACCCAGACGAGAATATACTTGATGGGGAGTACGGCAGGGGCAATCTGACTGGAGGACCTAGGAGACGTCGCCATGATGACGAAGACGATGGTACAGAGGCTTTTGATGACGATGATACTGAGAGCATGCTTAGCATGCCACTGGATGGAGTAGATGGAAAAGCAGGCATGAGACCTGAAGAGGAAAAGGAACTACCACCACATGCATGCGCGTGAGATTAGCCCCCCACTGTCAAGATTGTAGCACAGGCGAGACTGACCCTTTCTGTTTAGCTACTGCGGTATTCACAACCCGAGCTCTGTCGTAAGATGTTTGGCTTGTAGCAAGTGGTTTTGCAGCGCTCGCGGCAACACCTCTTCTTCCCACATAATCAACCACCTAGTCCGCGCTCGGCACAAGGAAGTTCAGCTACACCCTAGCTCATCGCTGGGAGATACTGTCCTAGAATGCTATAACTGCGGGACCAAAAACGTTTTCTTGTTGGGCTTCATACCAGCCAAGTCGGATACGGTCGTGGTCCTCCTTTGCCGTCAGCCATGCGCCGCTATGCCTTCTTCGAAGGATATGAACTGGGATGTTTCTAGATGGCAGCCATTAATTGAGGACCGCTCCTTTCTAACTTGGCTTGTCTCCGCACCATCAGACCAGGAGCAACTCCGTGCACGCCATTTAAGCCCGCAGATGATTGCTAAACTTGAGGAGATGTGGAAAGATAACGCTGCAGCGACCATTGCGGATCTCGAAAAAGGTGTAGGCGTGGACGACGAGCCGGCCCCAGTACTACTTCACTACGACGATGCATACCAATATCAGAATGTGTTCGGTCCCCTTGTGAAGATCGAGGCCGACTACGACCGAAAGCTCAAGGAGTCACAATCACAAGATGGACTTATTGTTCGCTGGGACTTTGGACTCAACAACAAGCACCTAGCTAGTTTCGTGCTACCGAAGCTGGAACTTGGAGACGTGAAGCTTGCAGTTGGCGACGAAATGCGTATCAAGTATACTGGAGAGCTTCGTCCACAGTGGGAAGGAGTGGGCTATGTCATCAAAATTCCGAACAATCAATCAGACGAAGTCACGATCGAACTCAGAGCCAAGGGTGATCACAAATCCGTGCCCACCGAGTGCACCCATAACTTTAGTGCCGATTATGTATGGAAAGCCACCTCTTTTGATCGTATGCAGCTGGCTATGAAGACGTTTGCTGTGGACGAGATGAGCGTATCTGGATACATCTTTCATCGTCTTCTTGGCCATGAAGTTGCAGCAGCGCCTATGAAAACGCAGATGCCAAAGAAATACAGCGTACCTGGATTACCAGAACTCAACGGTAGTCAGATCAATGCCGTGAAGAGTGTGTTACAGAAGCCGTTGAGTTTGATCCAGGGACCTCCTGGTACTGGAAAAACCGTTACCTCTGCCACCATAATCTACCACTTGGCGAAGATTAACGGCGGTCAAGTACTTGTTTGTGCCCCATCTAACGTAGCTGTGGACCAACTCTGTGAGCGCATACACAAGACAGGCCTGAAGACTGTTCGAGTGACAGCGAAATCTCGTGAGGATGTGGAGTCTCCTGTTGGCTTCCTTTCCCTTCATGAGCAGGTCCGTATGAACGATAGCAATGTCGAGCTGGTTAAGCTGAATCAGCTGAAGAGTGAGCTTGGGGAGTTATCTAGCCAGGATGAGAAGAAGTACAAGCAGCTTACTCGTAGTGCTGAACGCGAGATTCTTACCAACGCAGACGTTATCTGCTGTACCTGCGTTGGAGCAGGCGATCCACGTCTTTCCAGGTTCAAATTCCGTACTGTCCTCATCGACGAATCTACTCAATCCGCAGAGCCAGAGTGCATGATCCCACTGGTGCTTGGCTGCAAGCAAGTTGTGCTCGTTGGTGATCACCAGCAACTTGGCCCAGTCATCATGAACAAGAAGGCTGCCAAAGCAGGTCTCAATCAATCCTTATTTGAGCGCCTCGTCATACTCGGCTGCGCTCCCATCCGTTTGAATGTGCAGTACCGTATGCATCCATGTCTATCTGAATTTCCATCGAACATGTTCTACGAAGGATCTCTACAGAACGGAGTGACTATGCAACAGCGACTTCGACGTGATGTGGATTTTCCCTGGCCAGTTGTTGATTCACCGATGATGTTCTGGTCTAATCTTGGAAACGAAGAGATATCAGCTTCTGGCACATCGTATCTCAATCGTACTGAGGCCTCGAACGTGGAAAAGATTATTACGCGGTTCTTCAAGGCTGGTGTGCAGCCCGGTGACATTGGCATCATTACACCATACGAGGGCCAGCGAAGCTATGTCGTCAGTTCAATGCAAACTAATGGGACCTTCAAGAAGGAAAACTACAAGGAGATTGAAGTCGCATCTGTTGATGCCTTCCAAGGCCGTGAGAAAGACTTCATCGTCCTTTCCTGTGTTCGCTCAAACGACCATCAAGGCATTGGTTTCTTGAGTGACCCTCGTCGTCTCAATGTCGCCCTTACCCGTGCGAAATATGGATTGGTTATCCTCGGCAATCCAAAGGTTCTCTCGAAACACCCATTGTGGCATTATCTGCTCCTGCACTTCAAGGAACGGAATTGCTTAGTGGAAGGACCGCTATCTAATCTCCAAATCTCTCTGCTACAATTCAGCCGTCCGAAGCAGTCGTACCGTGGCCCTCAACGCTACCAGATGTCTTACCAGCGTGCTTCCGATATGGCCAACGGAATGACCAATGGACGCAACGGCACCCGCCAGGAATACAACGACTCTGGCTCAATCGTAGGCTACATCCCTGATGATGTGTCGTCTGTTCACTCTTCCGCCATTGGTGGCGTCGGTGTTCCATCAGCATATCCGCAAATGTTTTCTGGTTTCCAAGACACTTGGCCTTCACTCAATGGACGTCGCATGAACGGTGCTAAGAGCAGAGCCACTGAGAGTGTGGCCGGTGAATCCAATGCGGCCACCGAGTCGGATATTAACGGAGCCAGCACCGTTGACGGCAAGTCTGTCGGGCAAGGCGGAGTCAGCTTGGCTGGCCTTAGTATTAATGACGCGAAACAGACCAGCCTCAGCCAATCTGACCGGCTGAAGCGCTATGTTGAGTCTGGTGGACGTACCGCTGACAGCAGCGGCTTCGGTGGAAGTTCCGCCAGCAGCCGCCTCCCACGCGGGCAGAATGGGGATGATGACGATGCTCGAAGTGTGTCTACTGCTTTTGCTAGTCAAGTAGGACTCGGAAACTGCGACTGATCCAAGACGTTTCAATGATTGCTTGGAGTAAAATGCCAGATGGTTCTAAGTTTGACAGAGAATCAAGGTCCACAACAGGCCCCGGATGCTCTTGCATGATCCAGCGTGCCTGAGGAAGTGCATGCACTGCCAAAGCACATTTGGGTCATGAAGCTACCACGGGCCTCTTGACCCCCATGAAGCTCGCCTATCCGCCAAGGGAGAATGCTTGCTCACGCCACACGACCAAAAGTAGGGAGGAGGATCTGTGACACCCTTGCCAGGCCGGAAACAGCCATCGCAGAGTGGGAGTACATATCCGTGCTCTGCCGAAAGTTGGGGGCTAGATCATGCTCGCCCTTCGGTCTCGTTGTTTGCAGGGGACGATATCAGAATGCAACATGTTTTATCTACGCCTCTTTGGCTTGCTGCTTCGCAGCGATTACACTCCTTTGATGCACTTTCTTACCTCGGTCATACTTTCGCTAGATAGAATAGCTGTGCGTTCTGCAATGACACTCGTTCCGGTCCAACTGTTCATTGACACGGGTATGCTGCATCTAACGTTTGATATCTTTTGCATCGGTTGTTCTAAACCTACTATAGACGATGCATTACCTTACTTTCCCCAGTAAAGACAATGCCTTTAACGCCCTTGGAGCCCACTTGTACAATTTAAAAAGCCAACCATGTTAAAATCTGCACAAGAGTGGAACAACCGTCGATAACCAAGATCTCACTTGTCCCACCCTCTCCCAGAGAACAATGGCAGTGCCGCCAAAGAAGGTTGTGAATGCGACACCGTTCATGTTTCAGCTGCAGGTCCGTTATCCAGCCGGAAAACTCTATATCCGAGGACGGTCACTGACGGTTGGCGCTTGCTGCGTGCTCCAATCGGAGTCCATGCCGCAGGGAAAGTGGCGTCGCTAGTGGTCACAAAGGAGGTTAGTGTATCGCTGAGCGTGAACAGATTAGGGAGTCCGGTTGCCTGAAACGGCAAGTGTGGGTGCCATGCTGCAAGATGATTTGCTAGTTAATCCTAGTGGCGATAGATCTTCCATGATTTCTTCTGATCGTTTTTAGACGCGGCATAGGTAGGGTAGGGAGATCTACGACGACTCCAGTCAGCCGCCGCCATGCTTAACTCAGGAGTGCTGGGCTTTGATCTCGTGTTCATGCGATCTGATATGCCTCGGCCTAGCGCCCTTCGTCTTTCACTTCCTGTCCTTCCTTTGTCTACAACAATCTGTCGTCTACACAACTACGTTGGATCGACTCAGCGGCGCGATCCCTTGAGATCTTGTGTGATACCTCCAACATATCAAGCGGTATGGCAATCATTACAGAGACCAACCAAGGGCCTACTTGCGATCCGAATGGCGATATAGATGTTTCCAGCAAGTCGCCCTCGAGATCGGATCTTGCGAAAGTCGCGGATCTTCCGGTCCTGGACGCTGCTGGCAAATCACATACTTTCAAGAGCCTCTACGCCCACAATGACCGGCAAAAAACTTTGGTCATCTTTATACGGCATTTCTTCTGTGGTGTAAGCGATTTCAAGCATGTTCGCCAGAGACTTTAGACTGACATGTTGAAGAACTGCCAAGAATATCTCAAAACCCTCTCATCCGCAATCACGCCCGAAGCTCTACAGACCCTTTCAATACCTACACAGCTTGTTATCATCGGATGCGGCGAATCAAGTCTAATACCCTGGTATACCAAAGAAACAGCCTGCCCTTTTCCCATCTATGCCGATCCAACCAAGAAGCTCTACGACCTTCTAGGCATGACCCGCACCTTGAACCTGGGCAGCAAACACCCCGAATACATGAAAAGCTCCGTCCCCATGAACACGATCAAGTCATTCTGGCAAACATTACGAGCGGGCCGTGACATGATGAAGGGAGGGGACTTCTACCAAGTGGGTGGAGAGTTCATGTTCGAAGACGGGCGAGTGACTTGGTGCCATCGAATGAGAAATACACGGGATCATGCCGAGATCGTGGAGATGCGCAAGGTATTAGGGCTTGATGGGGGTGGAGATGCGCCAAGACGGAAGAGGTGGAGTACTGGGCTGGGGAGGTCACTGTCTGAAAGACGACAGAGCTGGTCGAGAAGTAGAAGCCGATAGAGCAAGGGAGACAGACCGGCCAGTGTTTTTATGGACAAGGTCAAGGAGGAGCAGGGCGAGAATGGGGTGCAAACCAATGGCAATGTGAGAAATGGAGTAGTATCAAAGCTCGACGGCGGTGCTTCCGAGGCTGCCAACGGGACTATTAATGGGACTACAGAGGACACAGCAAATGGTCATGCTGTGGCGGGAGAATTTGTCAGCGGTGCGAAGCCATGAAGCAGTTCTGGCCAGGGTTGCCAGCTTTTCATTCTCCGATACCCAGAACAATATGTACTACGGCTTCAGGCTCTGTTTTCCCAATCATAGCATAGAAAGACGCTGCTCAACAGGTCGTTAGCTCTAACCGCAGCTCGAAGCCTTTCGATGACAAGAAAAAATATCAAGTGCACAGCCCTTTGAGTGACGATGATGTTTGATGAGCAGTAAGCGAATGGATATGGATGCTCGCTGACTAGAGGCTCTGGGGGTCGCAGCGCTTGGCGCTCCAGGGCCACCACCAGTTCTGACCACCACGAGGCTGAGCATCAATGCATTTTAGGGCTCTCTTTCCAAGCGTCAAATATAGCAGTCCGACGGATTCCTATATAGACCGCGGGACGGTCCGATTAGTATCTCGATGACAGTCACTTTGTCCCAAACGCAAGGATGTTGAATTTCTTGACAGGCGGCTTCCTCGCAACACTGCGACTTGACATTGTTGGCTTGTGAGTTTCCCACCGAGTGAGATGTCACTACCATGGCAATTAACGACTGATCCTCTCATCAAGTCTCGCAATCCTCGGAGAAGCCTCGATTCTCGCCAACGCCCAAGTTTCAACCAACTCGCGCTTCTTCCTCCTCCCCCGCCTGCTCCCCGCACCGCAAGCCCTCATCCGAACCTCTCGTCCCGAACGCCTCACCCCCTCCACTGGCAAAGTCCTCGGAGCTCGCTCAGGTGGTATCAGAGACCATGTCAACCACATCGCTCACCTCCTCCACGATGGCGATAACCTCCCCGCCTACTCTGTCCGCTGCGAACGCATCACCAAGAACCCCAACCGACCCACCGTGCAAGCCACCCTCTTCGGTCCCCTAACCTGGCTCTCCATCCTCGGCTGCGCCATGTCATTTGCCATCCTCGTCCTCGCCATCACCAAAGAAGACGGCATGGCCTTCCTCGCCGTCCTGCTGCTCTCCCTCCTCTCCACCATCATCGGCATCGGCTCCCGCTGGTCCCTCGAGCTCAAAAAGCGCATATCTACCCGCGAGGTCCCCGTCTCCGACGTCGTCATCTACTACCCCCAAGGCGCCTTCATGATTGTCAAATGCGACGAGGACGTCGCGCGCGAGCTCTACTGGCACCCAGAGCAGTGCATCTACCACGTCGGCCCCACGGCCTACCGCCTCATCTCCCTCACCGCCACTTTGCTCCTCATGTGCGCCGTCATCTTCCTCTCCAACGCCCAGCTGCCCCTGCAGCTCTGCTTCGCCGCCGCCTACATCATCCTCAACGCCGCCTACTGGACCGCCGCCGCCCTGCCCCAGCGCTGGAACTGGGACTTGTCGCGCTTCCACACCGAGCGCGTTGCTTTTACCGGTGACGAGCACAACGAGACGTTTACCAAGGCGCTGTGGAAGGCTATTGCGATCACCAGGAGCATCGAGTGGGTGCAGAACGGGAATATCGCGCCGCGCAGTCTGGCGTGGAAGGAGTGGCTGGAGAAGGCGGATGAGATGGCGGGGCTGGAGACGCCGGTTGTTGCGAAGATGGATGGGTGTATTGTGCTGCCGGAGTGGGATTGCGATGCGGCGCTGACGGAGGTTTTGTGTCCGGATTTGGCGGCCAAGAATGTTTGATGCGTTGTGATTTTATGGAGCGTAAAATGCGTTTTTCCTCACAAGGCGACATCATATACAGTAGCGTCCGGAACAAATTCGGATATTCCGACAAACTACCTATTCTCACCATTTAGGAAAAGGAAAAAGGGAACCGGAGTTTTTCCAGAAACCGGTATATCTATATTTTTTATGAAAGAAAATGATGACTGGAGAGATTTTTTTTGGAATTGCAAATACCCCCGAATTTTGCGAGTTATTTGAAAATGCTTCAAAAGCTATGTATCAGCGCAGTCCCCGCTTTGGTTTTCCCATCTTCTCCCTCCTTCTTCTCCTCCATCTCCATCTTCATTATCCCTCTTTTCCTCCTCTCTTCCTCTTCTCTTCTCGCTACCTCGCTACCTCCCTCTAGCATCTTTCATATCACATCTTTCACATCATCTCCACCAGTACCAGCACCAGCACTACCACCACCACCATCACATCTCCACGCCTCGTCCTTCTAAAACCTCCCCTCCACCCACCCATCTACCCCTCTCATCTGTAAAAACCCTATACATCCCCCTTCTCCCTTCCCGATCAACCCATCAAACCCCCCATCATCATCCACAACACATCACATCACACCACATCCACACACCCGCCCTATCAACCCATAAAACCCCCATCCATATAACCCATCAACCCACCCCACCACCACCACCACCACCACCCCCAACACCTCCCTCAACCACCTCCCTCAACCACCTCCCCCTCCCCCTCCCCCCCCCCGCCCCCCGCCTTATCAACTCATCAAAACCCCCATCCATATAACCCATTCAGCTCCCCCTCCCCTTCCCCCTTCCCCCCCTCACCACCTCCCTCCCTCTCCCCCTTCCCCCTTCCCCTCCCCTTCCCCTCCCCCTCCCCGT
>JAABUU010000679.1_pt1 | contig 72470 bp, 108 predicted proteins | sample 5559301 | NCBI WGS metagenome assembly JAABUU01 (sample SAMN10711884, study PRJNA513360) | rock metagenome | isolation source: Antarctica rocks | place: Antarctica: Victoria Land, Richard Nunatak white
GCATTGATCTTGACAGTGGTATTAGGTCTCTGATCACGTACAAAGTTAGAAATCTATTTGTTGCACGTTTGCTGGCTTGATGCAAGATGACAATTTCCTGATGATGATTGTGTTTGTCTGCGTCACCCTTTGTCTATTTCGTTTTCGATGAAAAACAGCAATTTAGTCAAATGGGCTAGCTGGCCCCAACGACTGTAAAATCCCTGACTGACTGTCGTTGCAAATCAGTCTGAATAGATCTATTCTAGATACAGGAATTTTTGGTGTGTGCAGTTTGGCTCAAAATTGAAGCGGCTGAGAGTTCCAGTAACAAAACTGAACATCAGTGATGGTGCTGAGTCAAACACATTGATGGTCCCACACAGCTTTAAACAAATTTGCAACTGCAATAATGCTGCAAAACACCCTGCAGAAGGAGTGTCATGCTTTGTGCTGCTCCGCAACCCTCTGTCAGATAAGCTGAAGCCATGTGCAGACTTACTTTTGAGGTGTTCCCTATGCAGGCTACTCCATTCACTCAATGCATCTGACAGTGCCTGTTGTGCTTTCAGGTACAGAGCAAGGTATGCGCAACACCTTTGGATCAACATGTCATGGAGCAGGGCGCTCGCGCAGCCGTAACAACAGCCGTAACAAGCTAGATTACCAGGAAGTACTTGATGCCTTGAAGACCAAGGGCATTGCTATCAGGGTGGCTTCTCCCAAGCTTGTTATGGAAGAAGCTCCAGAGTCCTACAAGGTACTTTACTCTGGCTTGTATGCTGACAGTGAGTGCCCGGCCGCAGCTTGTGCATACAAAACGTCGACCGAGCTCTCAACATATGCATGTGTACAAGATGCATGTTGCATCAGCTTCAGTGAACACCCATAGGTGTAAATCTAATATAGTGCACACAACAGCATGCTAAGGGCTGCTGTTGCTATTGCAGTCCTGCTGCTACAGTTCATGCGGTGTGTGCAGGACGTGACAGAGGTTGTGAACACGTGCCATGAGGCTGGCATCTCCAAGCTGGCTGTGAAGCTGAGACCCATTGCTGTGATTAAGGGTTGATCAATCAAGATGACATAGACTTGCGTTTGCAAACCTGCTGCAAATGCCAGCTGTTTGTGCAGTGGTGCTATGTTGAACAAAGTCACAAAGTGGAGATATCCCTGTGGCAGCTGCAGACATCAGAATAGGTCAGCCGCACAAAGTGTGCCAATGACATGCATGCATGTCAGAGTTACATCAGAATGAGAGGTCGGAAGCTGTCGGTAGCACTTTGTTTTGGTTGCACTTTGCCTGAATGGCAGGTGAGCAGCGCAGTTTTCGACACAATCCTTGATAGACTGGACGTCAGGTACACATTTACAAGGATGCACTGATCTGTCCAAGCCTACGCAGATTAGTGCATCCTTGGAGACACATGGTGAAGTGTAAATATACATGACTTAAGGAATAAAAGCAATGCAGCGCAGCGGTGGTAACTGATTGTCAAGATCGTGTTTTTTTAGCATCAAATGACAACAAAGGTGATTATGACGTGCTGTCACAACAAGTCCATTGTGGAGGAGCTAGCGCATAACCCAAACTTTGTCAAATGCTGCAGCTGTGTATGGCAAGCCACAACTTGCTTGCAACGTGGTAAACTTGGTTGAACGACTTCAAAGTCGTCCGTGCATTGCAGATCCTATCAACTGGTCATGACATGCTTAGTCTGTGGACACGAGGTTGCATTGTGCAGCAGCTTTCAGACAATGTGTGAACTAGACTTGCATCACATTGCTCTAGGTTGCACAACCATTCTGCTCAGCCTTAGCGTGCTTGGAATGTGCATAGCAAGCAGCCTGACAAGGCTGACTTGGAGGCATTCTGCTCGCAAATGCGGCGCCAAGTGTCGGTTTGAGACAGCAACAGTCTTCTTAAACAAGGTTCAAAGATTACATGTAGGTGTACAGTATGAGGTTGAGCTGCAACGTCAAAGAAAACATCACTACTCAACTCCAACTGCGGGATGTCTCAACAGCTCGAGAAGGTACAAATCAACAAGTTGTCGGGCATTGCTGAACACAGACGTGCAAGTTTCTGAAAATCTGAATCGAGCTTGGATCTGAGCGTGCTGAAGCTGGCCATCCTCAGTTACAGCAGACAGCTGCAAATCTCCTCGAGGGCGCAGCAGAAACACAAGGTTGCCAGGCTGCAGCAAACAATGACACACCATGATCAGCCGCTCTACTGTAAACGTGAGTTCCTGTACTACGAAATCATTCCGATGACCACTTACCAGTCGAAACAGAAGCCGTGGCCTCCACCTCCGCCCTGGGGTCCTTGTTGAACATTCATGGCTTTGAGTGCTGGTAGGGGATGAAAGCGATTTGCTAGAAACGGCTGAGAAAGCCAGGACACTTTGTGAGGACAGCGCACAGCAGCTTTATCTGAATATTTTCCGCGCCGTTCCATTTGAATACGAATAATGAAGAAGCTGCACGCCGTGTCTCCCCGCGTTTATCGTATTTAGGCAATAAACACCAATTCAAATGCCAGGCGTCTTCCCACCGGACAGCTTGCTATCAAACAAGTACTCTTCGCGTTGTCTGATTGCTCACGCGTCCTCTCGGCCAACACCTGCAGCCGCGCCTTCCACTTTCGAGCCAACATGAATGTTCAGCAAGGAGCCCCAGCAGGCGGAGGAGGAGGCCACGGCTTCTGCTTCGACTGGTGAGATCCTGGTGACTTCGCCGTTCCGCACTGTCTTTTATTTAGTTGTCACTGACTTCGCTTCTTTGTGATTCGCAGCCTGGCCACAATTTGCTTCTGCTGTGCTCTGGAGGAGATCTGCAGTTGCCTGCTGTGATTGGTTTCGGTGGGCGCCCTCAAATATGACATCCACGCTCCAATTTCAGCTCGGCAGGAGCGACGGAGGATGACATATTTGAGAGAAATGTACTCCGTCGTGATAATGACACCGACATTACTTTGTTGGACCTTCAAGCTATAAGGCTGAACTTCCCTTTGAACTACATCTCATAGCGACTGATTGTATTATGAAGCACTCGTCTCACTTGCTGCGCTGTCGTAGTGTGGTCTTTGGTGTTGCCAGTAGACAAGAACGGAAGGCCGTGCGCGGATGATGGCAATACTTTTTCTCGAGTCTGTAGCGTTGTCTACAGACTTGGAGTGTTGTAATATAACATACTATGCAGCTAACAATCACTTGCAGTATCAAACTGTGATGACACCATGATGCATGTTGACACGCTGAGGTAAACCACCGCGCACCTGCAGACATGCTGAGGCAAACTACTGTTTATGTGCAGACATACTTAGGCAAGCCTCAGTGCCTCTGCACATAGATTTTACTTTGGTTGAGAGCCTTTATCTGCAACTGGTGAGGGCATGTACGAATGATCTTCGATAAGCCTTGTCACTGACCATGGGTGTGTTGTTAGATGCCTGCTTCGGCGCATCGATACATCAAAGGGAATTCCTTTACACCCTTTCAGATTTAAAATGAGCACCCTTGGCAAAATCTCAACCCATATCAAACTTTGCAGACTTTAAGATTTCCCCAATGGGTGCTCATTTTAAATCTGAAAGGGTGTCAAGCGTCAACTGTTGTCCATGTGTCTCTGGTGGCCTGGCCACCGCCACCACCGCTACTGAGATGGCTTGATCAGCTGTAGATTGTGTTTGCTCCGCGACTAGAGCCTTGCATGCCTTCGACCGAATCAATGCACAGTATTGTGCACGCGGCTTGAGTGATGATCCCAAGGCACATCTAGGAAGTCAAGACCGAGTGGATGGACGGTCTCAGCAAAACCGATGAGGTGTTGGCTCTGTTGAACAAGCGCGAGCGGGGCGAAGGACCCAAGCCTACATCAGCAGCTGCATTTGATAAAAATCTCGGATTCACAGATTTCCTACCAAGCCCTGCCGCTGCTGTCCTCCACAAGTTGCAAAGAATATCCGCCCAACCTCGGAGTGACCAGCCTAAGCCTGTCATACATACTATTAACAGGACACCGTCTGATGCGCTCAAGGTGGTGCTGGGAGAGCAGCGACCCGAGCTTCGAAAGCTCAGGTGCAGCTACTTACCTGCATCCGTCATGTGGATGTATTGCTCAGTTGTTATAGATGTGTGAAGTGCAAGGAGCAGAAAGGGTTGCAATCACTCAATCAGATGCTACTGTAGGCCCATTGCAAGCAGTGGCACACCATAGCATGCTTTTCTGCATTGAGCCTAGCTTTGAAACGTGCTCGCAGGCGCTCTACTGCCAGCTTCAGAAGGAAGCTGTTTGGCCATGAGCAGCAAGAAGGGTTTGAGGACAACATCATTACACAAGATCAAAGCATGCACAACGTCCGTGTGCATCCCCTGTCAGCCTTCAAGCGCTATTGGGACCTTGCCATTGTTGTGATGGTGGCATACACGGTGGTAGTGCTACCTGTGCGCTGTGCCTTTTCCTGGGACTACTACCATGCTCTGGATGCTGGACACAACATTTTCCATCAGCTGGCGGTAAGGATCTGGCAATAGTCACCATGTCTGCACAAAGTCTTGCCTGCAGGCAGCTGCAAGCAGGTCTGGCACACATGATTGAGCTGGATAAGCAACAGGAGACCTGTTGCTGCTAACAATGTTAGTTCCACTGCAGGTTGATTGGACCTTGGCCACAGACCTTTTGATTGACCTCTTCTTCATGGCTGATATTGCCCTGAACTTTAATACTGGGTTCATCAGCGATCAGGCAAGGCTCTCCTGGGCTGCTCCAGTGCTCCTCTGCATTCCTCAACTCCTGCCAACCATCATCAAACTCTTGCTGCCTTGGCAGTCTAGGCTAGGCATCCTGCATTGAATGTGATGCTGCTCTTGGAGCCTGACGAGTGCAATGTTGCCTCAGAGTTTGGTCATGGGACGGAAACTGGTGGCCCAGAACTACCTACAGGGATGGTTCACGCTTGACCTTGTGTCATCCTTCCCTATTGACTTGGTGCTCTTTGGCAAGCGCTCAGACCTGTGGCGTTTGCCCCGCCTGCTCAAGGTACTCAACAAGCGCTGACCCATGCAATACTTTCCTGCTGCAATCACAAACAACATGTTATACCAGGCATAGCATGTTGTCTGTGTAGTCAGTTGCAGACACTCCATGGGGTGCTGCTATTTCAGGCGACCTGCACTGTCCCTGTTAGCATGCGTTTGCAATGAATGCTTGCTTTACGCTCTGTAGGTCATCAGGGTACTGCACAACAAGACCTTGGCAAAAGCAGCTCATGACATCAAGCGCCTCAAGATCTTGTCTGACATCAGCCAGTTTGATGCCCAGATCCTCAAGCTGACAACATATGTATTTCTATGGATTCACTGGAACGCTTGTCTGCAATATGGCTCCTGTGTGGCCCAGCCTGATTCCAGGTACACTTCACTGCTGCAATGCATGGCATCAGACGTAAAATTTGTGTAAGCTGCGTAACTTGCTCAGCACCGGGCTTGACTGTACTGTGTGCTTTTGCTTGCAGTATGTGCTGGGTGCAATACAATCATTTGCAGGGGTCCCCAGTGTTTGACAAGTACAGCTGGTCAGCTTTGAAAGCTTTGTCAGAGATGGTTACAGCAGGTACATGTGTTGCATAGAAAGAGATCTTGTACCTGCCTGCACTCTGAAGCATTGCCATCTTGAGTCACTCTAGAGCAAGCCAACAGCATTTGCAGAAACACAAGAAATAAGCAAGCCATAGGCTACTGCACAGGTGCTCTGCACCTTCTCCACATGAACACAGCTTCGTTGGACAGACATTGCCAAGAGTGCCTTGTCTGTCCTGCATATTTGTCAAGCGTCAAGTATTCCAAAGTGACATTGATTGGTAGGGTATGGCAAGCAAGAGCCAGAAACGATGATAGACGTGTGGGTGACCATGTTTTCCTTGCTAATGGGCACCACCATGTGGCTCATCTTGGGCAGTATCATCACCACCCTCCTCATTCATATCAACGCTGCACACTCTGAGTACACAGCCAAGATGACAGCATTGTCTCAGTATATGATGGAGAACAATCTGCCGCAGGTCAGCCTGCGCCTGTTTTGCCCTGCTGGATCATGTTTGTGTGCGTGCATGCTTGAATCTGCGCAAGACGCATAGCGATGCTCAGCAGGACATGGACCAATGATACTAGCGTCGCTTCAACGCAATTGCAAAATGCTAAGCCTGCAACAGAGGCAGTATGTACATTTTGTTTTGTTTTTAGCCTGTCTGAGCGGTCTCTGGTGCCATTTTGCAGGAGCTGCGTCAGAGGATACGTGACTCTTACGAGGCACGCTGGAAGGCTGAAAAGCATTTTGATGAGGATCAGATTCTGAATGAGATGCCAGGCAGCCTAAGGATTGAGGTCAGCCATGCATGTCTCCTAACAGCCTCTCAACATGCAATCAACCACTATGGCCCTAGTCATGTCATGAGTGTATGTTGCATAGTGTCATTGACTGCTGCCAGTAAATGCGTTGCAACCTGCAAGAGCGTCGCTCAACAGCTTGATGGTTCTGCAGGTGTGTATGCACACATGCGCAGACCTGATTGCAAGTGTGCCTTTCCTGGAGGATGCTGAGGATGACTTTGTGCGCTACCTGGTCACTCAGCTGCACCCTACGGTATGATCACTTCTATGCTACAGACTGAAATATTTCTCAACGCTGTTGCTTGCAGTTTGCATCGTGTGCACACCAGAACGTTGCTGGCAGATTGCATTGTGTGCACACCAGAAACTTTTCTGCAGGTGCTTCCTGCATTAGCAACCATTGAGCCATGCTGCATCTGTCTGGCTTCACACAAGCACTGTGACCAGCACCATCGCCTTGTCATGTGCGCTAGCAGTATGCCTCATGTGAACTCAAGTTGTCAGCACACAAGCCTCGTTGAAATCTGTTTGGGACTTGCAGGTGTACTTGAGGAATGACATGATCATCCGCGCTGGAGAGCTCGGCAGAGAAATGTTCTTCATCAAGGCTGGAGCTGTGCAGGTCTGCTTCCTCTTCTCCTGGATCCACAGACCAACTGGCCTGACTGCTTTCCTTTTCTTGTCACATTCCAACAATGTGACCAATACTCCCTGACACCATCACACTGTCGAATGGTGCAGACAGCAAACCTTGCATGCCTTCGTCCTCAATGTGTTGGTGGATGCATGCCTCGGTGATGCCCATGTGATGGCGGCTGCAGGTTGAGCTGGACGGCAAGCCAATCACACTGCTGAAGAAAGGCAGCTACTTTGGCGAGCTGTCACTGCTGCGCGACATGAGGCGGACTGCCTCCGTGCGTGTGGTCTCTGACACCTGCGACCTGTTTGTGCTGACAAAGGCAGGTCCTGCTGCAACTCATGCTGCAACCAGCTATGCACAAATCAAGCTTTTGAAAGCTATGTTAGCAGTTGACTTCTGGACAAAGATGGAAATGTCCAGCCTGGGCACACAATTCTATTCAAACCCAGTTTGGGACAGAAGGCTTGCTTGCTTACAGTCCTGAGCTCAATGCACGACTCCTGCTTGTGCTGGCGTCTTGCTGCTGCCATTGACAGGCTGCCATGTCAGGCTGTGCCCAATTGCAGATATGCCTGCTTGCCTGCTGATGTGCTTGTGCATAGCACGAAAGGGTGGCATCATTAAATTGACAGCTGCCTGTGGTGGGTACAAGGTACTCAGCCTGTGAATATTTGTCTGCTGCAGGAAGATTTCCATGAGGTGACAAAGGATTATCCAGATGCATGGCACAGCATGAACCTTGTTGCTGAGCACCGCCTGCGTATGCTGCATAGCTCTCCAGTGTACAAAGAGTGGAATATCAATCAGAAACAGCAGACTGCTCCCTCCAGCCTGCTTTCTATCAAGATAGAACAAGTGCTTGAGGTGAGGCACTATTGCAATGCTCTCTACAGGGAAGCTCAATATACCTCACCTTCAGGCTTTTCTTTCATCAATGCTAAAAGGCATAGTCTTTTCATTTTCCCCCTTTTCTTTCTGCAATGCTCTTTCAAGGTGCTGCTATACATGACAAGGATACATGCCGGTGTTGGTAACTTGTGAAGACATTGAGGCTCAATTGTCTTCAACAGACAGAGGCCATGTCTGCAGCTCACTGTTCTTGAGGCAGTGTGTCAGCCTTCAGTGTGTGTGTGTGTACTGTACTCATATGTGATCGCATGTCTGATGCCTGATGTGCAATCATGCAGAGACAAGATCTGTCTGGGGAGAGTGATGATGAGGCTGGTGACAGCCCCCTGCACCAAGTGCCAGCTTCTGGCTTCCCTGCTGCCAGGCCTGATCAGACTGGCCACAATAGCAGGTTGTCTTGGACAGACACAACATCCAGCAGCAGGCGGCCGCCCAAAGCTGGCCCTGGCTTGTCCCTCAAGCAGCAGGCCTCCAGCCCACGCTGGAGCGTCAGGAGAGGTGTTGGCACTGCGCTGATCAGCCCAGGATCAGCACTAAGACAGGGAACTGGCACAGTATCAGGACAGTCGCGGCGGTCTTCGCAGCTGGGTTTGCCTATCCGCAGCCGTCGTGCTCTGTCCCAGGATGAGCCAGACCATGCAGCTGCTGCTGACACACGGCCTCTGCACAGAGCACAGTCTGTGATGGTTCCCAAGTTGCAGCAACCAGACCTGGACAAGCCGTTCATTGAGCTGAGTGAGCTGGAGTCCTTTTATGAAAGGGACGGGGACAGGCATTTACATGAAAATTCTCCTGACAGAGTTGCATCAAATGAGTCCCTGCCATCATGGAGGGGCGAGCCTCAAAATGTGCATCAGGCTCAAGTGGAGGAGCAGCCAGGAGAAACCCATGACACATCTTATGACTATGGAGATTGGGCAGACGCCATGCAACAAGAGCAGACTGAGGACCCTAAGCAAAGGCTTTTGCAATAGTGTCCCTGATTGGTTGTGTGTTGATTGTTATTGCATGCACTCCTGTGCTGTGGTGTTACACCTCAGTCTGCTCTGTGTATGTCCAATTGACTGTAGCACAATGAAATATCTCCTTCTGAAGGACAATCTGCACATTCCTGACTCTACGGAGCCTGGCATGTGACCATTGACTGTTCAAGCCCGTAGCCTAGATCCAGCACAGACTGCGCGCTAGCTGTGAGTGCAGGGTTCACAAGACTCAACAAGATCAACTTACATCTGCAGTGCCTCTGTTAGCTGTTGAAGTCAGTTGCTCAATGACTGCCTTGCTTGTATCCAGAGAGGCCACCCTCACACGACTACGTGGAGGAGGAGGAGGAGGAGGATTTTACATCTTCAGCCAACCAACTAGGTTGTACAGATGTGCCAGGGTTGTCAATAACCTGGTCAAAAACATCAGTACTAAGCGTTTATCATGTCTAAACAGTCTGAAATAAACTTGTAGACAATCATGCGATCCTTCTGGGCAAAGAAGGATCGCATTGAAGAGGTTCGGGAATTGAAAAGGGTGTGATACTTGTCTCTGAGTGGCTGGAAAATTGGACACTCAAAGACAAGATGATATTTATCCTCAACGCTAGATAGGGGATAATGTGGGCAAAGTCTAGATGATCTGGGAATAGGTGGTCTGTGATGTCTGCCTGTCTCAACAGCTAAGTCTGAAACGTAGGAAACGCTTCATGCGCTTGCCAGAAACAGGTAAAAGAAAATATGGGTTGAAGGTGTTGAAGGGGCGAAACCAATTATGCCATGTACACAGTTTGGCATTCCTGGTCGGCGCTGTGCGTGGGTTGGATGACAGGTTGCTCCATGAAAGAGAGGCTTGATGTTTTATTTCCAGCTATGACTGTGTTGAAATCTATGACAGGAATACTTTGGACTTGAGTAGGTAAATGGTAGCCAACACTGCGAAGACAATGAGAGACTGACCAAGAAAAATTGTGAACACCATGAAGAAACGCATCCTGTAAATTATCAATGAGAACAAGCTGGAGCTGAAGCTAAGGCATTCCAAAAAGCAAACAAGAAGCTGGAGCTGAAGCTAAGGCATTCCAAAAATCTATGGTTTGTTGCCACCAAAAGTGCTTCAGACTACGCATGTTCAACTCTGCCAGAACGACAGTGGCTGCAACTTGCTTTACAGAGATGTGCTGTGCATGCTGTGCACGCTGTGGTTTGTATGAGTCACGTGATCTGCTTCGTGTGCTGCGCCATGCTCGAGCTTTGGCTGGCACCGGCAGCGCTGCATGAGCACGCTAAACGTATGCTCTTTGAAGCGGATCAGCAGAAGGTTGCGCCCTGCTGGGTCCTGCACAGCTGACACGGCATTGTGCAACAGCAACCGTTTGGCATAGAGCAGAACACGAGCTTGCTTGACAGGCAGACATGTCGCAGCCAAACTCCACCAAGGTGACGTTGGCTCAGTGCACTGGCGTCACTCCAGCACCTGTGTGCCAGCCTGCTAATTTGTCTCAACGTGAGGCAAACGAGCAAAAGTCCACGTCTGTACATGCTGCCCAGCAAATTGATTCAAGGCAGCCTCTGCATGACAACAACAGCCAAACTTCCCCTTGCAGCACCAACTCTCACAAGCGCTCCCGCACCACATCTGTGTCCATCATCATCACACCATCAGAAAAGCGACAGACAGTTCTGGCTCTCAGCCCAGAGAGACCCTTGCCAGCAGGTCAGCAGTGGACTACTTTGGAAGTGCAAAGGGTGTTGAGCCTCACCCCAGGTACCAGACCAGCATTTAAGCACTCAGATTGCCAGCATGGCTCACTGGAGACCATACAGACGAACACAGCTCATAACAGTCCTGCCAGCTGCAGTCCAGGCAGCACTGTTGCTGCTGATGATGCACCAACGAGGCACAGAGGCCCACTCAACACGCCCTTCACCGAAGCTAAGGCATATGCTATTGAGCAGCAGGGTACGCAAAGCATGATGCCCACAGATGCCTTCCCAGCAACCGAGCTGCAGCTGCCTGATATTCCACCAACACAGCTGGCGTGTGCTGCAACAGCACTGGATCTGCTGCTCTGTGAAAGCACCCAGGTAGTCGGTGACCCAGCATCAGCAATCATTGCCTCAAGACCTAGCTCGGCTGGTGCTGCTGGAGGCCATGGCGGTCTGCACATTGTGTCAGCTCAGCAGGAGCTTGCCCTGAATCTGGGCAATGCTGAAGGCCTGACTGCGACCCCAGTCATGATGCTGGCGCCAGCGCAGATGATAACCCCAGCTGACAATGAGGCTGTCACACATAGCAGAGCACCTGCTGGGCCTGTGGCATCACCAGTGGCAACTAGGCAAGCTGGCTTTGGCACTGCTCAAGATGCACATGCTCCCCCCGCTTCTGCAGGCCTCTCAGCTGCCGATGGGGTGGCAACAGCTGCGTTGGAAGGACAGCCACAGCAACAGCATGCTGATGAGACTTCAGCATCACCTACAGATGCACAACAGAAAGGGCCAAATCCAGATGTCAGTGGCACCAAGCATGCAGCTACAGGCAATCCGCAGCAGGCGCAGCAAGCTTCCCAGGCACCTCAACAAGAGGATGATAGGGCCCGTCAGCCCAATGCAGGCTTGCCCCTCATCAGTACTGAGTCTCAATTGGGAACAGAAGAGACTGCTAGTCAGGTGAGCACATGACGCACAAGTCAGCATATACGCCGTCATTACATGCAGAGCCCACTTAAGCGCCCTCAACAAAACTCCTTGGCCTGCTCAGCTTGAGGTGATGTCATCTCAGTGCAGGTATGATCGCCACTAACCTGGCCTGGCATGCAAAGTGCTCATACCATGATCAATGCAGGCTTGCAATGAGCAGTACAAACCTGGAGCAGCTAACATCAGTTGCAACCTTGCATGGACATGTGAGCAGACTGTTGCGCAGGCTGTGTGAGCAGACTCTTGCAAAGGCTGTGTGAGCAGACTGTTGCAACAACTGTGTGAGCAAAGTGTGTGAGCAGACCGTAACACGAATCACATGGCTGTGCAGGAGAGCTTAGAAGGCACGCAGGCAGAGGCAGATGCCCTCATAGAGGAGTCCTCCTACTGGGTCATTAATGTCAATGATGACGAGGGTCATGAGGAAAGGGCTTGGGGCGCCCTGGTTCTCCATATCTCACAGTCCACCTTTGCTGAGGTGGCTGCTGTACTGGGCCAGCCATTCAGCTCCTGGGCAAAGACCAAGGTGATTCTTGCGTACTGCATGTGGACCACGCCTTGCTTGCACCCCTTGTTGGGAGGCAATACAGATAGCATGAATAGGTCTGACAGTACACATGCAATTGCTACACCACTCAACATCATGTGACAAACTGTCTGTACACAATGTTGATATGCAGTACACGGCTTCTGTTGTGCGCGTGTGCATGTTTGACTCTCTGCCTGTTGCCTGCAAAAGGAATGCCTTGGCTTGCAGAGCTTCCCAGCTGTGGATAGACTGTTGTGGGCTGCCCGAATTAATGTGGACCGGGTCAACTTTTCCTTTGAAGGCGGTTTGGACACCCTCCCTCTATCTTCAGAGGCTGACTGCGTCGAGGTAACTCAATGGACTCTTCTGTGCCTAAAGGCATGACTGCATTTACTGCTGCAGTGTACAGTCCTGTCTGGACTTCTGGTGATGACTTACTCTGCGCAACACAGTACACTTTATGTCATGCCTGAGTATGTTACATGTATGATGATTATCAGGACGGAATGGGCAATCACACTCAGCAGGAGGCATACCCAATCAGTTGCAACAGGGTAGCTTGCTTTTGCCATTCATAGCATGCTTGTCGCACTCTGCATTTGATGTGCAAGTCAAGCATCGCATACATAATAAATAATATGCTTGCAACATTGAGCAACTTCCAACGCAGGGTGAGATGTGCAGTCCTTCTGAGGCAGCTGAACGCCTTGCCACACTTGAGGCCGAAGGGCACATCACATTTGTCCATCACCCGCCTTTCAGCTGCAGTGCAGCAGGCTCTTCTGCTCCAGGTCTTGAGCTTACTCAAGGCAACCAGTTTGGCACTGTCATAGAGGAAGCAGCAGCTATCATCAACTACTCTCAGATGCATGCTGCCCACCCTCCTGTGCCACGACACAGTCCTGTGCCAGTGGTTGAGTCACAGCTACAGCGTCATGCATCTCAGAGGATGCTAAGTCTTGCATCCCAACACGCGGTTGGTAAAGGCAGTATCACTGTAGCCCTGGCTGGTCTTGCTCAGCCTCAAGCGCAGCCTGCTTCACAGGCAGCAACTCAGCTTCCCTCAGATCTGCCAGCTGTTGCATCACAGGATGATGCTGTTGTGTTACCATGTGGAACAGGTCAACGACCGCCCAGTGCTGGCAGTGCACAGCCAGTTGCTGCGCAAGTGTCATCTCACCATACTACACCACAGCCAGAAGCCCCTGCTGCAAGCCAAGTGGCTGGTGCGCTGCACTCCCAGGCTGATGAATCAAGAATTAGGCTAGAACACCTTGCGTCAGATCCTGGTTCACCTGCGCAACAGTGTGCACCGGAACTGAAAGCTCCTGCAAACACATCAGCAGCAGCAGATGTTATGCAGGCAGGGTCACCGACCCAGTGCATGGATGATGTCATGGCTGATGTGGCAGCCACAGAGGTGCAGCTGGCCCCAGCACACTGTCTAGACCTGCCCCTGTCCCCACAAGCAGCTGCTGCTGGAAGCAGCGCACCTGCTGCTGAAGTTCCTCCTGCTGAAGCACCTGCTGCTCAAGTGACCACTGTGGCAGACACTGTTGAATTCCCAGCAGCAGAACACAGTGCTGTAGAGGAAGACCTGCCAGTCCAAGAGGTAGCAGCACCAGCTACAACACCAGCTAAGATCCCTGTGCCAGCTCAACCTTGCCAACCTGTGCCAGACTCACCGACCCAGAACCTGCATCTGCAACTCACATGTCTTGAGTCACAGGCAGCAGAGCAGCATCTCTTGCCAGCTGTGGCATCACCGGCACAGCAGCAGCTGAGGTTGCAGTTGACAAATCCTCAAGCCTCAAAAGCAGCACAGCATGCTGAGCAGAGAGCAGAGCATGGTGTTGATGAGCCCTGTGAGGCTTTCAGCAGCCCTGCAAGGCTGAGTCTGAATCTGGATACCCAGCTGCCTGATCAGGAGCTGGCGCCTCCTGCCAGCAAGGCACTGCCTGGGGCTGGGCTGCAGAGAAGTCCTCAGCCTGCTGCTAGAAGGGGCTGGTGGGGTCAGCCCTGGTCTGTTGCCCAACAGCCAGAGGAGACCGGACCATCACCCATAGGTCAGATACAAGCAAATGATTGTTGGCACATGCATGTGCAACTGTGCCTGTGTATAGCAATCGTGTGTGGATTGTGGGACAATGTCAATTGGTCATGATTGCCTCTCTTGATCAGCCATCAACTCTGCATGCATCCCTGCAAATTGTCATCATTTCTCTTATACCTGCAAATGCTTGAGGATTCATGTTTGTTCTGTGACAGGTGGTGCATGGGGTGCATTGGTAGATCTGGACGTCGCAGCAGAGGGGACAGAAGTGACACCTTCCGGCCTGCGCCCACCAAGGGGACCCTCTTCCACCCCCTTACTCCAGCCAGCTTCCACAGGTAGGACTGTGCCAATTTGGCTTTTGCTGTGTACCAGTCGCCTTGTCCTTTGCAGGGGCATCGTGTCAGCCTGTCAAGCAGGGAAATGTATGTCAGCTTGTGTTGACATTGGCTGACAACAGCAGTTACACACACAGTAGTGATAGACCCCATTCGACTGTAAGATGCGAGCGCCTATGTGAGCATGCCCTCAAGCATGCATACAGCAGCTGATCTGCTCAAGCTAAGCAGTCTCATCTGCTGCCTGCAGATGCTTCTCCACATGTACCCAGTTCCAGTTCAGCAGGCAGGGCTCCCACTCCCAAGCCTCAGGGAAGAAGCACTCAGCAGGAGGTGATCATTGCTGACAGTGAAGAGCCACTGGTTCTGCACCGTCAGCATGGCCCTGCCAAACGGGCCTTCCTGGATGCACATGCCCTGCCTTGCAGCAGTCCAAACAGCCCTCCAGACCCGTTGTGCTCGTATGTCCCTGCCACCGCTGACGGAGCCTCACCCTTGAAAGGCGCCCAGCAGAAAGCTGGGTCTCCCAAGGCCAAATCAGGCAATGTGGGTGAGCTTGCTGCTGGTGGGCTAGGGCATGTGCCACAGTTGGCAGATGCTGAGGCGTTAGACGGCGGCACAGCCGGGCGTGGCAAGCAGGGAAAGCATGCTGCAAGGTGAGCCCTTATTGAAAGTGTTTGTGGAGATCTTTAATGATCTAGTGTTCTTGCACGTGTCATGTCAAGTGCCTGATTCTCTACGTGAGGCTGCACATGTAGTAAGCCTCATATGCGACAATGCCACGCTGCATGCTTGCTCTGATAGATGTGTTGCATGTAGATGCATCAACTTTTGACCCTGCATGCCACCCCATTGCACACATGCAATTGGTCCCCCGTCCTGAAGCTGCTCCTTGTTCATGAGATGTGCTGCTGACTCAGGCCTGGCAAAGGGAAATTCAAGCGGAAGACAAAGGCAGCTCCTCAAATGGGTCCCCCAGGGGCTCGCTACAGGGCCGGCCTCCCTGCCCCTCGCTACCAGTCCCACCACCCCAAACCCCGGACCACTCCTCCCTTGGCTGCAAACAGGTACCAAGTCCGAGCGCAGACTTGCCATGAGTCATAGCTCTGGATAGTCAAACTTGTATGCATCTTCACTTGGTCGCTGTTTCTTCACACGAGTGCAACGAGAAGTCCACATAACAGAAGTGTGCTTCCATATGTGGCACCCTTTCCGTAATCTTGCATGCCATGTTTGCAATCCTGGAAATCTCAAAGCATGAACTGTTGCCTGAAGAGACATTCAATCTGTGCTAGCTGTGTTTCAGGCAGCAGCCACAAATCCAGATCCCAGGCCAAAGGGACGCAGCAGCAGATCAGCAGAAGTCACCGCCAGCTGTAGAATCAGGTGGCAAGGATGCAGCTGCCCTGCATGCATGCACCATGGAGCAACTCCCCCTGGATGCATTCAACAGTTGCACCATGGAACAACTGCCCCAAGGCAGTCGAGCCTGCTCTCCAGCTGTGGCAAGTCCCTGCATGGATGCAAGCAGCAGTCCTGTGGTGATGCCTGCTGGCATGCTGGCAGGGCATGGTCCGGGGCTAGGGGCAAGGCTGCGTGGGACAGGGCTCTCTGCCAGGAATGCAGTGGCAGCTCTGTGCAGTGCCAGACGTCAGACTGCAGAGCCACGCAATGCCTATAGGTGGGCTCCCATCTGTCCAGGAACCTCCTCAATTCTTGCTCATGCGTGAATGAGCGCTGCCACACTAAGCCATTGCCAGGCTTAGCATTCGTTTCACACAGAGGCTCACCTCAAGGCTTGAGTTTATGATTCGGACTGTGCACCAAACTAACCAGCACCCTTGCCAAGTCCACTACCAGCATGGTTAAGACCCCCTGCCAGAGACACAGTTAAGCTGCTGCGTTGACCTAGGCATTTGTGTGACTGGGTAATGACTTGCCCAGTTGACATCACATGTCCACCAGCACACCTGTCTCAGGCCTTGATGCTGCATGCAGCTTCCCAGACAGCCTGTCACCACCTGCTGAAGCTGATGGGGCTGAGCCTCATTCCTCACCTCCTGCCGGCATCAACGGCACAGGACCTGCACAGCAGGCAAAGCATGGCCAGCACAGATCTTCAGCTGTGGCCAAACTCCAGTTGCCTGGTGCCACTGCTAGGCTGCAAGCGCCTTGCGTGGCTGAGGACAGGGTAACATCTGCACCACCGCAACAGTCCAGGCGTAGGTGGCAGCTCAAAGCCTCTGCCCAGGTCAGTGAGGATGTGAATCTCAGAGTGAACCTTGATGACAACAACTCGCTGCTTTGGGACGAGTGATGTGAGAGCTGCGTCCTGGTGTTGCATGTCACAGCAAGCTGCACTCACTTTTTTCCTGTGATGTGTGACACAGGACAGTTTATTGCTCTGTCACACCCAAAGTCATCAATAACAGGTAACGCACTGTGTCATGCTTGCTTGCCGTAGTATTGCACTGGTTGCTATGCCAGCTCAAACTCAAACACCATGGTGCATGGCAGGCAGATGCAGTCAAACAGCAGCAGGCTGCAGCACAGAAGCTCAGCAAACAGCACCCAGTTGTAGCAGATGCTTTTGCAAGATTAGCTTCAAGGGAAGCTGAAGGCCGGGCCATGCTGTCAGCAGTTCACGGCAAAGCTGGTGCAAGGGCGGGCAGGAAGAGGGGCAGAGACACAGGCAGCATAGCCCTGGACAAGCCTGCCAGAAAGCGCCAGCCCCCTCCCAGGTACTCTGCTTGCTGTCCCACATCCCCCCCCCCTTCAGCCATTGGCAAATCGCAGCAATGCCAAGATGCTTTTGAGCTATCAGACAGCTGGTCGTAAATGTTTATGCCCATGTAGTGGGTCATGAAACTCTGGGACCTGTCCATGCCAGTTTCCTGGCCTTTCTTCAGCGTCAATTTCTCTGTGTCATATCTTTGCTGGAGCGTCAGCAGCGTAGGCTAGAGTGAGTGCAGGACAAATGGCTTGCTGATGCAGGTATGATGACATGGTGGGACACAGCCAGCTGGACTCTGACATGCTTCAGGCTTCCCCGCAAGCCCTTGCTGACCAGGGCAATGTTGCCAACAATGCGGCAGCTGTGAATGGGGGGGTTGTGGACTGTGAAGAAGAGGGGGCGATGGATGCAGAGGACAGCAATGAGGAAGGGATGGAGGGCTTTGCAGCAGGGCCCACTGCAGATGAAGCCTTGGCTGTGCCGAAGCTTGCCCGCAAGAGGAAGAGGAGCAAGCTGCAGCACAGCCGCATGCAGCAGGCTTTGCTTGTGAGTCTTGGCCTCATGCATTGTCAATATACCATTGTTCTGTGTGATGTTGCCTTGCCATATGCGTGCACCTTCGCTGAAAGGCAGTCGGCTGCAGCCTCATGGCACAGTGACGATACAATACAACATAACTTTTTGAGAACTTAGCGTTTGAAGAGGCTCAAGCTCAACTTGCAAGTGCTGGAACATGTGCCCAGCATGTGGATGTATCTGCTGCACAAACTAGCACATGGTTGTCTGCAGCAGTATCATACAAAGGCCACGCAATGTCTGCAACACCAGCAGGCATAAACACTCTCATGTCAAACACCAAGCAGGTTGAAAATTGGGCTAGTGACATCATTCACTGTTGTGTTCGTGCTACTGTAGAATGAAGCAGCTGATCCAGATTCAGAGCCCGCTGCTGCTGCTAGCCCTGTCATTCCTGTCAAGTCTGCTGCCCGGCTGAAAGTCAAGCTGCCACCGCTGGGCTGCTCCAAGTGCCGCTGGAGTGTCAAGGGCTGCAAGAAGTGTAGACATGACCAAGAAGCTGCTCTCCAGGTCAGCTTGCCTAAACAACACATTGGTCTTTCTACCATCAGTGCATGCATGTGGCATGCGGGATGGACTGTCTGCAGCTTGCAGTATACCTGAGCTACAACATGTACCTCTCCAATTTGTTCAGTTGTACAGTATGGCCTTGCACAAGTCTTGTTTCACAAGTGATCAGACATGTCGGCTGGCAGAAGCATTGTAGACCCTCTCATACCATTCTGAGAATGTTTCAGGAAGCCAAGCAAGAACTGTAATACAACAGGATACATACCTGCCACACCGTGCTTGCACCTCCTGGGGTTTGCACATTGATTAAGCGGTGTTGCACTCTTGTAGACATCACCAGCAGGGCTTGAACCTTCTTGATGTGAGCTTGGTCCTGCAGGCTGTTGGTGCTGCAGACGCTGAGGGTGCAATTCCTTCAGCACAGCCTGCAAGAGAAGCACTCAAGGCTGTTGCAAACCCTGGGTCCAATCAGGCGTCCCCCCTCATCAACCGGCCCACTCAAGCCCCACACCATGCCTCACCTGTCCCTGCTGAACCAGCAACCAACAGGCAAGGCAGACGCAGAACACGACGCTCAGCTGAGCCAGAGCTGCTTGGCCAGACACGAGGCAATGCTAGCCTCAGCCCTGCACCACTTGATGCATCTCATGATGGCCCTGTCACAGCAAGGCAGAGCAGGAGCGGTGGCTTTACTCCTGCTGAATACCCACTGCCTGTACAGCAAGCAAGTCGGCACAAGCGCAAGTCAGGAGCAGCAGCAGATGTGGAGAGAGCAAAGAAGGTCATGGCAGAGCAGCGCAGGGCTGGTCCTAGCTCCCATGCTGTGGTCCCAGCTGCTGCAGGTCAGGGCCTGAAGGCGGGCCAGGGCGGGGCTGATCAGAAAGACAGGCAGGGCAGGGCTGATCAGAAAGACAAGCAGAGCAGGGCTGCGCCCGGCTCCCCTGCCCTCAGCTCACCGGGTGGGACCAACTTCCACAGTCACAGCATCACATGACGGCATCTCACAGTCAACAGCTTGTTTTTTGTGGTCTCACAGTCTCATGTTGTGCATTGATGCACACTTGCATGCATGCACCCATGCATGCTTGTGTCTTTTACCCTCATCATCTAATGTTTGCATCGTCAGCATATGCTAGGTTCATGCCTGTTCATGACTTGCTGGAGGCTTGACACAGGGGGGAGCAGGGCTATGCAAAGACACAGGCGCAGCAGCCTTGGTGGAGGTGGAGTCCTGCCGTTTGCTGGCCACTCCTTCCTGCTGACAGCCTACTCAGACGAGAAACAGAAGGAGCGCATATGCCACAAGATCACACAGCTGGGAGGGCATGTGCTGGATGACGTTCCTAAGCCCCAGGTGCTTGCTTTGCTCTACCCAGACACCCAGCCTGACTGCACATCAGCTGTGCTTGTGCGTGTGAAGCACATCAGGAGTGCCCAAGACAGGGTGCTATTCTGCTGTGCTCTGCTACAGCAGGAGCATCATACATCATGCTGTAGCACAGACAGGGCATCTTGGGACTCTGCTGGCATGGCGGCTGCTGCCTTATATACTATGCTTGAACATATCGTAGCTTATTGCATATGGCATCTGGTTCCTTTTCCTGCAAGCTGCAGGTCAGTGCGCCAGGCTAGTTGCTGATTGCAGGATCACATGCAGGTTTTCAAATTTGGTTCTGACTTGTCTTGTTTTCCTTTTGTCTTCATCAATATGTGATCAGACTTGGCTGACAACAGCAGTGTCATCTCCCTTTCTGAAGCAGGTGATTGTGTGCACACAGGGTTCACGCAGGGCATCATTGGGTGGCAACGCCTCACACCCAGTTCTGGCGCTCTTTTCTGGTCAGCTCATTCGCACCACCAAGGTGATGTACGCGTACATCAACGGGATCCCAATTGTGAAAGAATCTTGGCTGCTGGCCTGTGTCTCTGCCCACAAGCTGCTGCCCTTTGATGCCCTTCACTTAGAGGGTGGCAAGGGGACCGAAGGGCACCAGGCATTTCAGGAGTTAAGGCTGCATCTGGCAGGCTCTCCTGCGTGGATGCCAAGCTTTGGCAGGCTGATTCAGCATGCAGGTAGGTGCACAGATGCTGCAAATGTGACTAGCTGCTTGCATTGGCACTTTGTCTGAATGGCATCATCTCGGAAGGCAATGACTTGTGGCATAGCAGCAAAGATCGCTGGCACGCATGCCTCCTTGTGTACTTTGCAAAGTATCAGGCACGCCATGACTCATTGTGCAGTGAGACTTTGTTGCGTCAGCACAGGCTGAATATGACAGGACATCAGCAGCCATTGCTCTGCTGAAGTCAAAACCAAGAACAAAAAGAAAGGAGAGGGATGTTGCATTGATATAGTGCAATACCTATTGTGCAATACCTATTGTCAACTTCACAGCACTCATGCTGGTTGTGCAAAGGACTTGGTTGGTTCTCTGCAGGGGGTCATCTGGTGAGCGGGACGGGTGATAGCACCTCCCCAGGGGGGATTCATCATGCTCTCCAGGCACCCTGCGACTGTATCCTCTCTGACTTTCCAGATGGCTCAGATGAGCTTCAGCAGGTAGCTGTGCAATCCCTTGTCATTTGCAGGACACCTGCTTAACAGTTGTTCTTCAACCATGTTTTGCAGCCAAAGGTACTCTCATGCTGACAGCGTGCATGAGGCGCTTTTGAATTTTGCTACAGATTTATCATGGGCCCATTGTAAATCTGCGACAGAACACATGCTGTCATGTTGAGTCCACATGAGACATAGGGATGACTGTTTGCAGGTGCACAGGCTGGCTAGACGCCTCAGGGTGCCGGTCAGGGACAAGGCCTGGGCCATCATTGGCTTTGAGGAAGGACACCTGCCTGCCTTGCCTTCCCCCTCCCCCAGCAAGCCCTCGACACTTCCCCCAAGCTCACCCCCCTTGCCTTCTGCCCTTACGACGTCTTCACCTACTGGGCAAGCCGCAAGGGGCCAGACCAGACACCCTGCTGCAGCAGCAAACCCAGGCAGCGCCGCTAGGAGGCAGTCTAGAGGTGCACTGCATGCAAGCCATGCGCATGGTGATGCTGACGATGGCATGCGAAGTAGAAGCGGCAGGATGAGGAAACGCTGCAGGGTTGATTTGGTCATTCCTGAGAGTGAGCAGCAATTTGAAGAGGAACGGGCGGCTGGCTCAGCATGGGCCGCCCACCCTGCAGGCCCTGAAGCAGAAGAAGCGCAAGTAGACCAGCTACATGACGATAGAGCATTGGCCACAGCTGGCAGACAGCAGCCAAGGCATCTGCGCAGTGGAGGAGAGCAAGAAGGGCGGGAGAGGCTGTGCAATGCTGCTGGCAGAGGCGTTGTTGTGGCTGACAGCATAGAGTTTGGCAGTTGCATGGCAGCTGCCTCTGCTGATGTACAGGATGAAGTCAGCTCGGCTGATACCAATGATGATCATCAGGCCGGCCAAGTACTGCTGAGGCAACAGCTTCAGGCACCTCAAACTGAGCAGCATCAGCTGCATTATCAACCTCTCCAGCCACAGCCACAGGCAGGCCTGGGTCCAATGCAGCAGCAGCAGGGTGAAATGGTAATAGCAGGGCTCAGCCGGGCAGCTGGTGGTGGTGTGGAGCAGCAGGCTGGTGGGGCAGGGCAGTTGCTTAGTGGGGACATCCAGTGGGTGGGGCCTAGCATTGAACCTCCGACAGGGCTGGGCCTGACCCCCTCACACCACCAGACCTTCTATGCTGCCTTTGCCCGGGTGAGTCCAGGTGGCAAATCAATGATGCCATTCAATATCACCCATTTGCACAATGCTTCAGTCTACCAACCATGTTCATGCTACTTACACCTAGTGTGAATGTCAGAGCTGCTGAAAGCAGACAAACAGTGTCTGATTCAGCAGCTCTATATACTAGTTGTGAAAGGACAGTTGCAGTGCGTGTCACCTGCACCGTATTGTCAATTAAGCAATGGGTGTTGTGCACAGGGAGGGGTGGTGGTGAAGGTTGGTGACTTTGTGGAATTGAGTCCCGTGCCGGGGGAAGACTTGAATCGCCTGGTGCAAGTGGCGGCGCTGTGGTCAGAGCCCACGCAAGCCCGCCAGCGCATGCTTGCCTCATGTCACCGCTTCTATCGTGCCTCGGTACGCCCCATGCTTTTGCTGATGCATTTTGAGCCACAGCTCTGGGTTTTGACCATATCTGCATCCTAGGCTGAATGCTGTGTTAAAACTACTGGTCACGTTATGTTGCAAGGGCTCTAGGAACAGGTCTGACCCATGCCTGTGGTCCTGTCTGTGTGTGTGTGTGTGTGTACTGTTTGTACACACATGTTGCAAGACCCTGTGAAACATAACCGCTGGTGAGCATGAGAGGTGTCAGCTTCCAAACCTGACGTGCAAAAGGTGCAATGTTGTCTGCTTTGACTGCTGCTGACAAAGGCCTCAGCGTCGTACCAGTACATCTGGTCTGCATGCACAATCGTCAGGTCATCTTGCATACTTACGGCAGTGAGCTGCTGCATGGTGTCACGCAGCAGACAGACTGCTGCAGCATATCATCATTTGTGTTGAGGCATGGTATGGGAGAGTTACAGCAACATAACCATATTGCATCTGCTGTGCAGGAGACATGCATACAGTATGGCTTCCCACCACATGAGGTATTCAGCTCACAAGATATAGAAGCAAAGGTGCCGTTACTGGCTGTGCTCTGCAAATGCTCCATTGTATATGGCAGGAATGGTCCAACTGGGAACCACAACTACTTGTGCCCTTTTGCGTATGACTATGCAAATAACTCTTTGCGCGGTCATTAAGTGGAAGATCATGCTTTATGTGAATGTACCAGCAGAGAATTTGGATGTTGACAGGAGCCTCAACCTGATGCATGGCAATCTTTACCACGTTCATTAGATCCTTTACATCGGTGCAGACACCAGGTTCTGATGTCAGTACAGTAACAGTTGTTACGTATGTGTCTTGTACGTCCACATGATAAATTCAATCAAATATTCATAGAAGAAACAAACGTACCCTGCTTGTTCATGTGTTTCAGTGTGTGAAACATATCGACCGTCCAGCATTCGTGCCAGAGCACTGGCAAGCAGGGAGGCTTTCATGACATGGTGATTGCACATAATACATACCCGGCCAGTAAAAATTAAAGAGGGGAATGAATGCTGCTTTACACAAAAGCATCAAACAAAAGCAGACTCTCAACTAGCTCAATCTTTACTAAAGTTAAAACTTCTATAACAAACATGCATGCTACCGAACAGACGTCATCCTATCTATGTCAAACCAAATCGGCAGACCACTGCTAGGCATAGTATCAACCAAAGCTGAAGCTGTAAGACACATATCTATTTGAGGTCATCATAGGAGCTGTCTCAGGCGATCCTAGCCATTGACCCTGTTTGTCTTGACAATGCCAGCGCACTGATAGCACTCAGCAAACACGCTGTAGGTGGATACATTTTGGATCAGATTGAGGATGGACGCCCACATGCCAAACCCAACTCCAAAGATTGCAAACCAAACAAACAGGAAGCAGCACAGGCACATCTGCGTCGTCCAGCCTCCAGGCAAACTGCGCAGACAATGCCTCAGCTGAGCATGAAGCACAAATGACACAGCATCAAGAAAGGTCACATCCAAAAGAAGGTTTGATTGTGTTGTACCAACAAAATCAGCTGCAACCTGACCAGACTATGTTGTCACCACAGCTTGGGCAAGAATTGGCACAGTAGAAAATTGAACTGGGAAACAAGCAACGCACAGCAGAACATTGAACAGGGACAAAAGCAATGTACAGCATACACGATTTGAACACTGCAAACCACAAACAGAGGACTTACAATGGTTGCTTGGGTGCATTGGCACGAGCAGCTGCAGTGCGGTACACCCAGAGATAGGCTCCAGTGGGGAACACAAAGGCTGTGAAGCTGTTGCCAAAGGATCCCATGATAGCATTGATGGTGCTGCACCCAATATTCAGAATGGTGAACAAAGTTGCATGCGGCTGTTCATGCTGGAAAGTCAACCAACACAAGGCTGAAGACAGTGAGAGCAGCTGACCACAAATTGATCGATCATGACGTGAAGTGTGCGAGCAAAAAATTGTTGGTATTGACCAGTACGTTTAGCATGCCCTGCAAGCAAGAATGCACCAAAACCAACACTGGCTGACTGCTATGGCATAAATAGAATACTTCCAGCACAAGTGCATGACCAAACACTGCACCGATGCGTGATCAAAATGTGATGCATCAAGAGGGGGCATTGCAGGGAGAGAGTTCTTACTTGTAGAATGGGATGAGCAAGGCTATGAACCAGATGAACAACGCTGCAGACACAACAAGCTGAAGTCAGTACTGCCCTTGGTGAAGTGCACTGCAACAACCAAAGAAGTGCATAATGCAAATTTACAGACAAAATAGCGCAGCTCGAGTGCTTGGAGCGCCCTCAAGATGTGTGACACAAATCAAGCAGGAAAGCAACAATGCAGATGATGCAGTGCGCAGGTGCAGCTGGTGCCAGATACTAGAAGAGCTGCAGACACAGAGACTTACAGACAGGAATCCGGGAGGGCAGTCTGATCCAGTAGCTCTTAGTGTGGGTGCGGATCAGCTTCTCCCACATGAAGAAGACCGGTGTGACATACAAGGCATATGCCACAAACTGGTGAACGACCATAAGGATGATGGACACATCCCTAGCTGCATTCACAGGTACCACACCATACACATTACCTGCAAAGGCAATTCAAGCACTTCAGAAACTGTTGGTTCAAACCAGGTGCCACAACGTCATGAAAGCCAACATGGCCAATGACAGGACTGTTGTATGCATCTGCTTCATTTTGGCTTGGCAGATGATCAATCCTGGTCTGCAAACTGTTTTAAGCACCTTTCAGGTCACTGATTGTTCTTTGGTTAAGAGCAAAACACTGTATTTGACTGCATAAAATAGCTCAAAGTCTATTGAAAATTCAAAGTCAACCACACATTTTTTGACTCACCGTATGTCTTGTTAGCTGTAGGGGATGCCAGCTGGATGAGAATAGAGTGGGGGACTGATACAAAGTAGGTGTACAGGTAGCTGAAGGGATACACATGGTCATATCTGCTGGGAGCATACATGGCATCAATCACCTCGCTGCATACCAAAAAGAGGTCATCATGTGAACAAGGTGGCTCAAAGTCATCACTCGTCAGAAACCCATTAGGCTGCTCTATCAGACAGCACTGCTGTCAAGCTCCGCAAATGCCAGCGCGCTGTGAGAAAGGAGAGCACAGGCTTTCATAGCTTACGTCAATTGCATGCAGTATACTTGAGACATCACATACGCTTGCAAGTATGTCAACAGGTGATATGTAGCCAGGAGCTTATTAGTACGCCAAGAGGTGTTAAGTAGCAAGGCTCACAATGAGAGGGTGTGGCCTCCAAAGGCATTCATGAACACATTGGCTCCCAAGAACACGTTCTCCATGCTTGTTGGACCAACATGGCCACTGCTGCTCTTCAGACCAATCTTGCCTGAAAATATGCAGCAAAGTCGCTGTATCTCGTTCACAAAAGAGTCTCTGTCATGCATCAGTGCTAAAAGACATTGACATTGGCTCAGAGTGTAGCAGCATGACAAGTGCAGCATTTAGTGCACAGCAAGCAGGAGCAATGACAACAACCACTAAGTTTTTGTTCAGACAGGCTTTAGGAAGTCAGGCATGGTGAGAGGAATGCTTACATGCAGTAAGGCATGGTGAGGGTTGCTTACATGCAGTAAGGCATGGTGAGAGGAATGCTTACATGCAGTGACGATGAGGTACAAGGCTGTGTAGGCGGTGCCAGTCAGAGAAATGATGTTGTATATTCTGAAATGTCGGAAGCTGGGAATGAAGGTCATAGTACATGTGAGCACAGCTCCAAAGATGATGGTCCATATCCTGCAGCAGATCACAACAGAATTCTGCTTTGCATACTGCTTGCATCACAGCTGAGATGCATACAGCAACACAACAGTCATGGACAGCTGGATGGATGTACTGGCTTGCACAGGATGCATGTATGAACTCTCAAGGAGACAGGTAATGCAGTCAAGCACTACAGGCTATACTGCAGGATTTTGGCAGCAGCTTACCTCTTGGTGATGTGAATGTCCAGGTAGTACAGGCCTGTGCTGATGGCGACAAGCTGGGCAATGCCAGTAGAACAGAGAGAGATGATAGTGATCAGCATCACAAAGTATCCCACCCATCTGTTCACCAGGTAGCCAATTACATTGAAATATTGGGTGGCTTTCTTGTTGTGCCCACCCTCCCACGTGCCTGCCTTGATCTGCACATGCCATAAGCACTTGTGTTCCAGCGCATTTGCGTGGTTGACGCAGCATGTGACAGAGTCTAGCACCAATTGTGCTCTGAGTGGACTTGCTTGGCTGCTGTCAGCATTACCACAAAAGGCCGCAATCGCTTGCTTTTGTAATGACAAAGCACCACATGCATGAGCATGAGCTTTGTTTATACGAGTGCAGCCTAGGTCAAAGCATGCTATACTTGCAGATATGTATATATGTTGCAACAGCAACAGCCACAGCAACAGCGACAACAGTGCTACAGCAATGGCTGGAAAGGTAGCACTTGGTATGTGATGCTCACCTTGCGGGCTTTGTATTCACAGTACAGCGCATTCAGTAGATGAATGGTGAAGATGGAGAACAGGGAGTACATGAACAACAAGGGTATTCCAGCTCGCAGGCCAGTCAGGGCAACTGCATTGGGCAGTGCCAGCATGACTTGCCCAATCTGTATACCACACAACGCCTGGTCAGCCGATGTTTCAGGACCACAACATATTAGTACTGATAGGTAGATTGGTAATGGAATCAAAAGCAATTTGGGGCACACAATATGCTATGGCTTCTGTGGGTACCTGAGCTGCCGCTGAAGTGAGCCATGCATCAAACCAGCTGCCTGCACCTCCTCCCCACCCCTTTGTCACACCCTTCTGTTCACTTCCTGCACAACAAAAACAGCAGCAGTCAAAGGCAGCAATGGCCATGTCCACAGTCTGCAGCATGAGGCAACGAGTGGCAGGGATGAGCCTTGCTGCCGGGGTGCACCTATCTTGTCATCCACCAACTCGGCTGAGGGTACGTGGCCAGCAGCCCTGCTAGCAGAGTCTTCCCTGACAACAGGGTCCATCGGGTTTGCCAAAGACAGGTCGTCATTATACGACATGGTGTTGCTGCCTGCGCAATCAAGCCAAGCATAACAAAAGCTGATGGTCGTCAACAGTTCGAGGTCGGAAACGCCGCGCAACGAAGTTTGGTTTGAGAGCCAGCTTTCTTGGAACGTCTAAAGTCAGCGTGTGCGACAGCAACCGAGAAGCTGCGCCCATAGCAGGCAGCTATGCACACATCGAGAAATTTGTTACGGGCAAAGATGGGTCCAACAATTAGTACAGAATGGAATGCAACTGTCTTGCCGCGAGTGCGTGTAGTGATCTCGGCTCAGTCAGCAGGGCATGATGAATTATGAAGCATAGCCACCGGTTTCAGCAGTACTGAAAGAAAGATACAGGATTTGATAGAGTCGATTACCCGAAGTCTGGAGCCGCACAAGGGGGCCGAGATAACACCAATTGAGTGGCAAGGGTAACCGCTGGACTACTCCGAATTCGGCGACGCAGTCCTGGCGCTCAAAATCAACGAAGACGGCGGCAACTCACTTGTGACTAACCTCCGAGTCTTTGTGTCGCCGCCTGTGTCGGAGTGTCACAAAGACACTGCGACATGTTCTTGATCAATCAGACCACACGCGCGGGCACGTGTAGAGATATTCACGTGTCTGCTGCTTTCCTGGAAAACTACCACAACATCACGTTTGGACTCGTGCGTTGCAGTCATAACCCAATCCTTAACTCCCTAGGCAGCGACGATGAATTATGCAATGTACGTAGTGCTCAGCAAGACCATGGCAGAATGAGCACGGCTGCAAGGAGAACATGGGGCATCAGATGGGGCATGGCTTCGGGCCTAGTCGGCTTATCGTGCTGCCTCGAGAGCTCTCTCATGTGAATTACAGTTGCAAGAGGTGCTGAGGAGACAAGTGCAGTCACAGTTAGCGGGAGAAAGCATAAGGGCATTGAGAACTAGGGGAGAATGAGTGCGCATGCTGCTCAGCTGGGACACCTTAAGCAGGGTGTATGTACATTGACGACGTGGCACTGCTAGGTATGCTAAAGCATGACAAAATTAAGGCCGCTAGCGCTGCTGCACTGTTCTAGTGCGCTGCAAGCTTGCCACTGTACTATGCACCTGTAAACATGTTTGTTGAGCATGCAGGCAGGCCCATACAGCAGCGCTCCACTATTAAGGGGCAGTACGGTAGAACAAAATGACCATGCAACTTTGAAGTAGGATTGACATTTTAGTCATGGCTGCTCAGAACTAGCCCGTTGTTGCACCAGTGTATATCATGTTTGAGATGCATATGCCCACAGCAGCAGCGACAAACAGCCATACTCATCGACCAAACAAAATGCCCTGCAAAAGAGGCACAACTTTAAGCTGGGACAAGTCTTCCATGATGCTCATAATTTGCTCCCTGCTGTCTGCTGCCAGCAAAACCTGCGCAAGGCACAACACAATTCAGCGTGTGCAAGTCTACAACCCAGCTATTTTGCAATCTGTGACACAAGCATACATGTGATTCTGATGGCTTTGCTTGACCCAGCATTTCCTGTTTCCTGCAACTGTTGTTACAAGGCCAAAATGTGTGTGCTGTGTGCTATGCTAACAGCTTGCAACTAGTGATTGCTGCCTTGTGTACGTTTTCACAGCCTGCAGTGAGCGAGTTGCAAGCCTCAGAGTCTGGCATCTGACCTGGCGTCTGAAGGCTATGACAGCCACAGCCAGCAGTGGCAGGGGCAGCAGGCTGTCAAAGCCAATAACGCGGTCCCACAGCAGCAGCACCTCTCCTACTGCCAGGTGGCCGGCAAAAGCTGTCATGATCCAGGGCAGGGCCAGCTGCAGAGGCGGGCATCCCACCGCTTTCAGATGCTCAGCCACCTCAGCCTCACCTTCCTGAATGCACCAGCTTTGTGTGGGCTTGTCTCTGCTTGCTGTGCCGCCGATTGACTATGCAGTCATGTTGTTTCGCTGCACATGTCAGTCAGATCCAGCAAAACAGACAGGCGGTGTTTGGATTGTTGGCCTCTGACTCACTTGCCAGTTATGCGCTATCAAAACCATTTTGGGCACAGAAACTGAACAAGCGTGCGCACAGGGACCGTACTCACGTCAGTGCAGAGCTACACATGTGCATGAAAAAGATCAGTACCTCCAGTAAATGAAGGAACAGCACACATAGGCTGACCAAGGTGGCATCTTTGCCTGCAGTGTTGTCTATTGTGTGGAGACGACACCAGAAGCGTGCATACATGCTACCAAACATGACTGCACAGCTGGCCTGCTCTGCATACAGGTAGCACAGGGGCGCAGCATACTCCACCAGACCTCTGCATCATGAGCACGCCAACTTTAGCAAGTTCATGCGCATGAGTGCTCAATACAAACAGCGAGCGTGTTTTACAGTTGATGCAGGTGATCCACCAACCAGACAGGGCATTGCATGCTGAACAAGCACATGGCAACACAACTGGGCAGAATGGTAGCCATGAATGTCAACATGGGCAGATAGCATCTTGTCAGGCAAACGCCATTCGTGTGTCTACAAGCTCCCTTGGCTGATGGCTTCCATGGTCTCCATGCCCAAATGCAAAGCTCAAAGTATCATGAGATTCACAGTACACAAAAGATCCATCAGTCATGCAGGGAGTGCATTACCTACATGGCAACAGACCGCTGGGAGGGTATGGCCCCTGGGTCTCCCCGGATGCTGTCTTGCCTAGCAGACATGGGAAGGGCTTGTGGTGGCAAGAGGGCCCCAAGGAAGGGTCTCTGCTTGCTGCCAGCAGCACTGCCCGTAGGCTTTCCTCAAACAGGAAGAAGTGCTCACTGTTGGCCACAGTTTCCAAGTCCTGCTCAATCTGCAGTCAACGACATATGCGTCAGCAGCACATGCTCAAACTATCCTTGGTACTGCAAAGTGCTGTCGTTGCAGGACTCATCACACAGCAGCTGGCAGGAGATGTGCCTGTCGTGTTTGACCAATGCATTGTAGGTTGCTGACAGCCTTGCTAGTCACTGCTGGGGGGCAAGCATACTCACCAACAGGTCAGTCAGCAGGTTGCATTCTTCGACCTGGCTGCACAGGTCCTCAAAACTTTCTCCCAAGGCTTCATGTTCAAGGTCAAGTGCCAGAGCAGTTGCCCATAGGCGAGGGCGCAAGGCGGGGGCTGCCCCTCTCTGCAAGGCTGCACGGCACTGTGGGATTGCTGCTACTTCCAAACACGCCTCACCAGTCTTGATACTGCTCTGCTGAAACCAGGGATGCAGCAGATCGTCCAGTCCTACCTGTAAGATGAACATTTGCTCACTCCATAGCTGTTTGTTGTCTCTGGCTTTGCAGCCTGCCTCTTGTGCAGTAGTAAACTATACAGAAAACCAGCTGTAGCAAAGCTACGACAGTTGCGACGTGCATGCACAAAATAAGGGACCATTCTGCATGATTGCGTGCTATGGCAACTGCATGGTGCTGTGCAGGCTTCAGGCTTATGTAACTGGCATACTGCAATGACAGTTGCTGCCATGGTAGTTGAAGTGCTACCTGGCGGTGCTGAGCATTCAAGCCCTGAAAAAAGTGTTGCAGCCAGGGCCAGGAAGTCCAGTTTGGCATTATTGTTTGGTTGTCAACGCTGAGCTCTTGACAGTCGTCAGTCCTGTTGTCTCCTTTGCTCAAGGCAGTGCTGATGCTATCCCAATGGCTGTTCAGCAGCGTGGTGACCAGACTATGCCAATCAGCTATGCCAAATAAGTAGCTCTCTTGCAACAGTGGCACACTTGCTAAGTATGGCTGATCACCAGAAGCAACTCTAGCCGAGGCAGCCTCTGGAATCTCCTCAGTTGTCGCTGTTTGTATTTTGACTCGGGATTGGTTAGGGCTGACCAGCGGCAAATCTACCTTGGCCCTGCACAAACAGCAGATATGATTGAGATGGAACAGGCACCTAGAAGACAACACTTGTAACTTCATAGACGTGCAGTGCAGCTGTACATACAACCTGTATCAGCAGTGCATGCTTTCAGATTACATGGCTCAGGCTGCACATGCTGTTGCTGACAGTGCAAGTAATCTTGTGCCACAAAGTCTTACTGCAGGTAATGCAGGCGCTCCAGCAGCAGCTTCTGCCAGGCTTGCTTGGCTTTGTGGAGAGATTCAGTCGGCAAGCCCTGTAAATGCAACTCCCTGCCTACATCAACGCTCACTTGTCCGCCAGATGCCTGGTTTATTGTCGGAAAGGCGCTGTGAGGGAGCTGCAACTGCTCTTTTGCTGCAAATGCAGTGTTGCAGATGTAACTTGCACCCCCTGAGGCAAGCTGCACAGGAAAGCACAATTTCATGTCAGCTCTTGTTGTCGCTTGTCCTGACACAAGAGGACATCGCGCAATTTGCACATTGACTTGCCAGGTGCTGCAAGATACTGGTTTCAAGCTCTGCAATGGGGTGCTGTGAAGCTGTTGCATGAGCCTGCAGCGCAACAAGCTGGATTAGCAATAGGGCATGACATGAGGACACTGGGGACTGCAACATCGCGATGTGTTGCTTTTGCAAAGCACAGTCAAATCTTACTTTTGCCTGCTGAACAATCTGTTGGAATGTGTGCTGCTGCTGCAAAGCATGTCTCACAGCCTGTGATAACTGTTCATCTTGTGCTTGCATGAGAATTCAATCATCAAGCTGTGCCATATGATGTGTCTCCCTGAGCACAGCATGAACCTTTGGAGGGGCAAGTCCAAGAAGGCTATTATGCTGCATCCCCAGCAACAAACAATTCCTCTATTTCTGCTGCATAGTCACTCAGCAGGTGTACCTGTCATGCTGCTTGTGCTTTTGCCATGGCTCTCACCAGGTGTCACTGCTTGTCACAGGTGTTGAATCCGTGGCAGGAACTTTGCCCACCTAAAATGCTGTCCCATAGACAAACACCATTGGTATGCGCACTAGTGGATACCTCGCTGACGTTGTGACAGCTGCAAGTCCTGAGATCTTTTTTTAGTAGTGTCCTTGAGGCATCTCTTGTAGCTTACTGTTTCGACTGTTGCATTTGGACGGACGTTTCAGAGACTTTGCAATCAGAATAACAGCAGCGCAGAGGGCATTGTAAGTCACCGGCACACCAACGACATCTGCCAAACAGATCTTAGTGATCAGACAGTCTGCCCAAACGCCTTTTCTTTACTACAACGTGCGGCTGTCTGACCAAACCGGCAGAGATCAAAACTCAGGACGCTATAGCCGTCAAAGAATTGCTGGCTCTGCGCAAGAGTGCTGAGTGTACGCTAGCTAGTCAGAAGTGGTAATTCACATGAGGGTGTCTGTCTGTGCTTTGCAGCAGGTGCACTAACTCGCGTTGCGAGGGAGCACCAGCGGGGAAAGCTTTTTCTGGCAACTGTATCAGTCGTCTCGCAAGAACAGCACGTACTGGTGATGCAAGCCCGCAGCAAAGTGAGCGATAGTACAGCTGAGGAAGCTGTCGCTCATCCTGAGGATTCCCGCATTCACGCACAAAGTGACGCGTGGATGTGCCCGTGAAATGATACAGGCTGAACTATGATCACTCGTTCAATAGACACCGCTGCTCTGACATGGAGCAATTAGTACTAGATCTTACCAACTCAGCAACCAGAGAGAACGCTCTACTCGAATTGAGCAAGAAGCGCGAGTCTTTCCCCGAGCTAGCACCTTTCCTGTGGCATAGTTTCGGAACAATATCCGCCTTGCTCCAAGAAATTGTCTCCATATACCCTCTGCTGTCCCCACCGTCACTCACAGCACACGCATCCAATCGCGTCTGCAATGCTTTGGCGTTGCTTCAGTGCGTGGCATCACACCTAGAAACCAGAAGTTTGTTTCTGCAAGGTATGCTAGCAGTCTGAGTAAAGCTTTTGTCCTTGCAAAGACCGAGCTGGTTTTTCCTGCTGATGTACCTTGCTTTTTCCCCTGCAGCGCATGTACCGTTGTTCCTTTATCCCTTCCTAAACACTTCAAGCAAAACTCGGCCATTTGAGTATCTGCGTCTGACCAGCCTTGGTGTGATTGGAGCTTTGGTCAAGGTGTGGAAAGCTTAAGCTAGCATGCATGGCGTGTTGCACATGCATGCTTCAATGCACCTCTGCTCTGCAGTCTGAATTCCAGCCAAGGGAATCTTTGATTTGCAAATGTATGGAGCTTGCTGCAGGTAGATGACACCGAGGTCATCAACTTTCTGCTGTCAACAGAGATAATACCTCTGTGCTTGCGGACAATGGAAATGGGCAGTGAGCTGTCCAAAACAGTGGCCACCTTTATTGTGCAGAAGATCCTGCTAGATAATGTGAGCATGCTGCAATCTGTTTGCTGTCCAATACAATGCCATACAGCCAGTCTGTCGTTGCCAGTACGGCTTGCTTTGCATCAATGTGCTACACAGATGAGCTGCATTGACTCATAGTGACCCTGTTGTCTCAATGCAGGTTGGTCTGAACTACATATGTGCCACAGCGGAGCGATTCTTTGCTGTGAGTGCTGTACTAAATAGCATGGTGCAAAGCTTGTCAGAAGCACCTAGTGTCAGACTGCTGAAGCACATCATCAGATGTTATCTGCGGCTGTCTGACAACAGTCGAGCACGGGAGGCTCTGAGGCAGTGTCTTCCAGGGCAGCTGCTCAGTCCGCCTTTCACAGCATGTCTTAAAGAGGACACACAAACACGCATGTGAGTTGCGGTCAAAGCCTCGTCTACGCCCAGCTGCTGAAGTACACATGAGCTTTGGTCTGGAGCCTGAGCTGTTGAGCATGCTTGCATCTAAGATGTGATTGACAGGCTGGAAAGCAAGACCTTCTGTATTTCTACTCCAAATTGCTTTGCTACAACGGCAGCACTGAAAACTGCTGATCGTGTTGGCGCAGGTGGCTGGCGCAGCTGCTCGTGAACTTGGGACATGCACACAATGACCCACTGTTCCAGCGAGACATTCATGAGCCAACTGTATTGCAAGCATGATAGCATGCCATCTGCTTTACACATGCTGAAGCAATGAAAGAAGTGTAAAAGGCTTTGGCTTGACGATTGAGCACTGCTAGCATGTGCAAATGCAGCATTGTGAAGGTCCAACAGACATCAGTAATGTGTCTTCTATCTTACCTGCACGCCGTTGTACTGAACAATACTATGCAGTACTCAATTTGGTATGGTACACTACAGGCATACCAGTTGCCTGCCTGCCTGCCTGCTGCATGCTCCGCAATTAGCAAGTACCACTAGTAAGCAGGTTTTCAGCAGCAAGGTGATTGATGCTGCTATCGTTTGACTACTCAAGCGAAAGGCCTTCACATGCAGCCTGTGGCGCTGGCTAGTTCAATTTTTCTGTGCTATGCCAATTGCAATGTAACAACACAACAAAAGCTTATTCTATGTGAGAACCCCAACCCTGTGCGTCAGATTGCTGAATGATGCGTTTGAACATAGCCTGAATATACTGCTGCCGCTTTCGTGTGCTTTAGCTTGTATGACAGATGCAGTGAAATTAGTCACCATAATCTGGTCAACGAGCATACATCAACGTGCTATGCATGCACCAATGCATGCAACGCTCTTAGGCGGCACAAAGAGCCCTGATTCGAAGTTCAAGTAATTCGAAAGACTGTGTTGCATCCATTTCAGTCGATCTAGATAGCTTGTATTGCCTCCTGCCAGGTCAGTTCCGCAAGTTTCGACCGATCAGGCGTGCATGCAGTGGCATGACAAACCAGTCTGCAGTTCTTGATACACGCTTGCATACTAGCACCGTCAACAGCGTCAAATCTGCAACCGCAAATATATATGAAGGGAGGTTGTGCGCATGTGCAGGCCGCTTAAGGACAGACTCTTACCATGTCGGGGAAAGTTGTAGGAGATGACAAAAAACCGGAGTTCCCCAAGCAATCCCAGGAGTTTATTGGAACGGTGCGTTCGCCCTAGAACTCATATGAGCATATGCGGGCTCTGCACGTCTGCTATGCAGCAACAGCTTTTACTGCAATGAGTTGACTAAGTATGGTACTGCAGGAACAACGCATGGACCCCAAGCCAGACTATGGGTATGACACGTACAAGGGTACAGGCAAGCTGAAGAACAAGGTAAACTCCAAGCACAACCAACGTCTGTTCAAAGACTGTGTTAGACTACAATGCATGACCTTCTGTTGCGTATACTGGCTACAATGCAACCTTCCTCATTAGCCATACCCATCAGCCAGTACCTACATGGTCATACCTACCTCGATACCACGTGTGTGACTGCTGCTGCACAGACTGGCAGTGTCCCAACAAAGGACGTCGCTATAGGCACCTCAAGCAATGAGCATAGCCACTCCATGAAACGTGGTGCATTTCTGCAGGTAGCCTTGGTGACTGGAGGAGACTCAGGTATCGGGCGAGCCATTGTGCTGCATTTGGCACGTGAAGGCGCAGACGTGGCCATCTCATACCTGGATGAGCACCAGGATGCAGAAGAGTCCAAGAAGGCTGTCACTCAGTCTGGTCAACAATGTATCCTGCTTCCAGGCGATCTCAGAAGTGAAGAAAACTGCAAGTAAGCTTGCCCAGGCGCTTCGGCGCTGCACTGAAATTGGTACTCTCCTTTGTCTGATTTACAAAGGAGAATGGAAGGTCAAAAACCCCCACTCTCTCTTTCCCCACCTCGTAATTCTCTCTCCCTACCTGCTAACTGCAGGAGGACTGCTTCCACAGTGAGCATGGCATGTAGCATGCTGACACAAGTCACAAACAGAAATGCTGCTAGCCATGCTTGTTGGTGTGACTGAGCATGTCGCATATACTTAGCATTGCTTGTGGCTATCCTTTTGACAACACAGCCACACTTGAGCTCTCCTGCAGAGGCAATGAGTGCATGTTGAGACAGTACAATGCAATGTGCTCTGGTGAAAGTTCGTCGCGATTTGCTGGCAAAAGCCTAAGCTGCGCTCTTGAAGTCCTCCTCTGGCAGCGTCTGCTGTGCTTGCATGTGTACAGTGACCTATTCACGCTTATGTATTGTGCCCTGCTGCAGGAAGATTGTCAAGGACACTGTTGACAAGTTTGGTCGCATTGATGTGCTGGTCAACAATGCCAGCTTTCAAGGCAAAGACGTGGAGAAGTTTGAGGACATCACCCGGGAGAGGCTAGAGTTCACCTTCCACAGCAACATCCTGGCCTACTTCAGTGTTGCTCAGGCAGCTGTGCCCCACATTCCCAAGGGTGGTGCCATCATCAACATAGCCTCCATACAAGGCTACCAGCCTTCTTTTGGCGTGCTGGACTATGCTTGCACTAAGGTAGCATGCCCTTGGCCTGATGTTCCTGCTCACACATTCCAGCCTGCTACCAGCGCGCTGCACTCACATAGCTTGCTCTTGCCGTGTGCGCAGCATCATGATGCTTGACATTGCTTGTACTGAGATAACACGCCTACACCTGAGCACTGGTGCTTGTACGCTTCAGCCTGCCTTTGCCTTCATATGCTGGCCGAAGATTCCCAGTCAGGCAAGCAGGCAACAGCATCAGTCATACTTGTGCTCCTTTTGTTTATGCTATAGTATCATATGCTGCTAGCCTCAGTCTGCATGCCCATGCTTGGCTGGTGAGCTAGCCATTGTGGCCTTTGATGCATGTATACGATGCTAGAGGGTGTGTTCTAACAGCAACATGGTCGGTGATCAGTCTTGGCCTATATGCGTCTTTTGTGAACTTGCAGGGAGCAATGACCACCTTCACCAAGGGCTTGGGGCCTCACCTCATCACCAGAGGCATCCGGGTGAATGCCATAGCTCCAGGACCCGTGTGGACCCCCCTCATTCAGCAGAGCTACCCCCCAGAGCAGGTACTTCAAATGCACTCTTTTCATATATGAGTGTAGCTGACTGAGTTCTCCAGAACTGCATCAGCATCAGCATGACTGCTGTGGAGGCATGCAGCGCTGGTTTCACAGCTGACGCTAGTACCACTGCAAAGATCAGTGCTAGACTGAACCAGGTGCCAGCTGTCAAGTGATCCAGCACTTCCTGATGCTGCATGTTCAGCACATCCCCAAAAGCAGCTTCCTCTTAATCTTCCCTTCAAGAACGTTCTTCGCAAGACAGATGCTGTGTTGCCTTGCAGGTTGCAGTATTTGGGCAGGACACACCCATTGGGCGACCAGGACAGCCAAAAGAGTACGGACCAGTGGCTGTCTTCCTGGCAACTGAGGCAGACTCCAGCTACGTGGTGGGTGCCATTGTCGGTGTGACTGGCGGGGGCCTCATCAACTGAGTGCGCAATGTGCTTGCAGCAAGACTCACTAGACTAGGGCTACCATGAAAGAGTTACACGTCCCTTTTTGTTGTCCGTCTGCTAATTGTTAGCTGGGCCAGAACAGATGACCTCCTCAACTACATGAGACATGCAAGCTGCGTTTCAAGCTGCTGATAGTAAACATAAGCATGGTGTAAACTCAGTGTGGAGGGCAACACATCGTGTATCCCCTGCGTGACATGATGACATGGGGGTTGCTGCAACGCTTTACTTACGTTCATCAATGCTACCCTATTTTATGATTAATGCAGCATTGTCTGTTATGCATATGCTTAAGCAACAGCAGCCTTTGAGTACTCAAGCACACGGTCAATCATAAATTTTCAACAGTGTTGTGGCAATGACATTCTCCAGAGAGATCACATGCAACTTGCAATGACGGAGTGCTGTGCAAGTGGCTTCTCAAATGCAGTGGGGACTGCTGACATCTGTACCAGCTTGACGTCTCACACGAGGCAGGTGTTTAGGGTGTCTAGGTTTCACACCCATGGTAGCCGTCATGTTGGATGCAATAGGGGGGGTAACATGCCTGTGATTAATGGTGGAAGCAGAACACAGAGACAGCGGTGTGCAGCACACAGCCCATGCACGCCACATATCAGCCATGTGGTTTGATTTACTGGATAGCAGACTGTGTGCATGAAGCTGCACTCACTCCAGTCAATGCAACACGGTCTTGCATGTCATCATACGGACATGCACGCTCACTAGCACCAGTGTTGTGAAGCTCTATCACTCCTCTCAAGACCATTCTGGTCAGCATGACATGGCTGTGAAGCCCTCACAAACACATCACTACATCTCCCTCTCTGACACTCTTAACATGCAATACCATCTACAGTTTGTCTATGCCTGCTGTTGCTTGACTCTGTCAGGACACTACACAGTGATGTTGGTGATGCTGTGCTTCTTGTCAATGCGCTTGAAGATGCCAGCAATGACCTTGTTAGGTCCAATCTCATAGCTGCGCTCAAGGCCTTTAGCCAGCAGAGTGTTCATGCTCTTCTCCCATTGCACAGGCGATGTAAGCTGCAGGTGCATGCGATATCAGTCACAGCCTGAGCTCACTAGGAACAACACCCAGCATATGCAAGATCGTCATCTACAGCATGATGCGTTTGCTATTGCTCAGCAAGCCTGAAAATGCAATCAGATGTGTGGAGTACCGTAAGTGAAACTGCTCAGTGCTGCAAGCAGACAGAAAGCGGAGCTTTGAACAACACAGCAGGATGGCATACATGTACGCAACCCTGTGTTTGACAGGCTGAAAGGGCTGCGTACCTGGCGTGCCAGGATGTCTTTGATGGTGTCAGGGTCAGAGTGCGGCTGAGCATCTACATTGGAGATGACAGGAATGCGCGGCTCTCGGATATTTGTCTTGGCCAGGGCTGCCCTGCACATGCTCAACACAACGTTGGTTTGCAAATAATTGTCAAGTGACAATCATGGCGATGCCGTGCAAGTTCTACACGCCTGACCATCGGTGTGAGTGGTGTTGAGTGCAATCTTCATGGGCTCTACATTGATGTCACAGCTTGTGATTGGAATTGCAGGCAACAGCTTTAGTACTTAGCGGACCGCACTTGTACTACATGTACTGCAATCCTGAGATAAGGTTGCTGCATGCTTGCAGCAGTGTGGCCCTCGGGGCAGTTTTATGGTCATGGCACTGTGAACTGTCCAGGCTCAACAAGGCATCCAGCTACAGCCAAAGCTCTTGCTGACAGCAGTTGCCAACAGCAGTTGCCAGGCAAACTGTCATAGTGACAACTTGGTGGTACTGTGACCGTTGGCTTAGCGCATCTGGTTCAACAATCAGCTACAGTGACATCCTGCATGGTGGCTGCTATCATGATCATAAACAACACTTTTTGCCACTGTCTGAGTAATGAAGCATGTGATAAAGAGCGATGACTGTGACATCAGCTTGAGCAGGAAGGGTATGAGAGGTGAGGCTTACTGTAGCTCCTCCTGCGCTGGCTGCATGTATGAGGTGTGGAAAGCTCCTGCCACGGCCAGCTTCACCGTCATTCTGGCACCCTTGCTTTTGGCTAGATCCTGTACGGCCTGACAGCCATCGTCACCACCAGACACTGCATAGTTTCCATTGCATAGGAAATTGGCAATGCGCACACTGTCATAGCCGACTTTCTCGTTGGCAGCATCACATAGCTCCGACACCTGTGCATTGCAACAAGGGCCTACTGGTAATCATACGCTGCATCCCACGATGATGATGCACTAAGTCATCCCCTCGTGTCAACACGGCAAACCAATATCATGCTTCTGATCCTTGTGTAAAATGCTGCAGAGTGGAATTTGGAAAGCTCTGCACACTTAGGTAGAATCCCAGGCACTTCTGAGTCATGTTAGAGTGAGATGTACAAACCTTTTCACTGCTGAGGCCAATGACTGAAACCATAGCAGAGGGTTTGGTATCTGCAGCTGCTTGCATGCTCTCCCCTCGTAGCTTCACTAGCTGAAGGCCATCCTCAAAGCTACACCAGCACACAAAGCTGAAGCAAGTCTTGCCATGAGTCAGGTACATGCGACAGGGCGTAATACCAGGAAGCTTGTAAACATGGGTAAGCAGTGATGTCACATGCATTATGCACCAAAAAAAACATCCATCACTTCATGGGTGCTGTCATGCTGCTGTGGGCAGAGTCCATGCTGTGAATAGAGCAGATGTCTGTTGGATGTTGTGAGTGTTGTTCATGCAATGAGATCGCTTGTGCATATGTATATGCCCAGTGACAGCGTGAGTGGAAGCACGATGCAGTGTAGACTTTGCTGTCGTGCAAGGAGAGTCATTCAGAATGCGGGTGCATGAGCACTACCTCATAGCGCCAGCAAATGTGAGGGCAGTGTACTCTCCCAGGCTGAGACCACCTGCTACATCTGCAGCGTCCAAGGCTTCCTGCAAACCCGCCACAATTTCAGCAACGCATTTGTAAGACCATGATCTATGATGCAGTGGTATGTTAGTGCAACAAAGCCCAAGATTGAGTATGGACCATGCTGATGTGAGACGTACAAACAGACCTGTCCCTCAGTTTGCTTCAGCTTTTCCAAAGCTGCAAGGCTGGCTACATAGATTGCAGGCTGGCTTACTGCTGTGGAGTCCAGTTTATCCTTGGGACCTGCGTACTGCACATAATCTTTCCTACTGTGCAAAATTCTAGATGAACATTTATGCATTTCATGCACCTCCAGGAAAGTAAGAGTGTCTCTGCTGTGCACAAGTCTGAACACTCGCCAGAGCGTAGTCCGTGAGACCCAGCTCACTCACCATCTGTGCAAACCTTGAGCAGATCGTATGACAATATGTCTGAAGCTTGCTGAAACAACTCTTTTGCTGCTGACACCTCATTTACGACATCCTGCAGAGCCAGCCCTTGAGACTGAGACCTAAACCTGAGTCTGAGACCCCAAATGACTCTGGTTACTAAGCAACCTTGCTTTTCACTTGTGTGCATGAAAGCACCGTGGCAAAAAGCAATCCAGAGTATCACCTTAGCCATGCCAACAGTTTGCGCCCCTTGTCCTGGGAAGAAGAATGCTACATGTGGCTTGTAGTCAGCAAATTTGGTGTCGCTTGTTTTCTGCATGCATGCTTGACAACTTTGCTTCCATTGCTTGCAAGATCTGCTCCGGTATTTCATGATGCTGCTGCTGCTCTCACAGTTGGGTTTGCTGAGATGCCATTCAGCATCATGCGTGGGCACAGTCCACCATTAAGGAGAAAGCTAGATTAGCTCACCTGATCAACGGCAGCTGCAGACCGAGCGCTTAGTCTGTGACCCCTGACACCTCTGGAAGCGACGCATACCGATCTGTACAACACACAGCACAAGTGAATGATACTACAGCAACATTGCCGATACGACTGCAGCTTGGTAACGCCTCACAAATTACCTGCTTGTTTGCATTGGCCGTCCCAGCTGATGGACGACACTGCTCAGGGAAGCGGGAATCGTCAGCATGGTTGCAGCAATTTGCTTGATATTGAACAGGCCGGCGCTGCCAAGGACGCTTTCACGGTGACTTAATGGCTGAACATTGACCGGTGACCATATGTCTGTGCGACCATACGTCTGTGTGTATGTCTGGCAGTGTCATCCAACAAAGCCCTTTATCGTTCAGCTGAACTGCATGCAAGCAGGAAATTTCGGCAAAAGGAAATTTGGCACGTGAAGGCTTGCCCATCAATGCATCGTGGTGACATGAAGGTGATAGCATGCATGACCATATGATTCAACAGATGCATGCACATGGTGCACAGGTGTGTTTGCGGCTTGAGCATAACATCGGTGAGCGTTCAGTGTTCATAAACCTTTGGCTCCACAGTACGATGGTGGTATGGACATAAAAAAGGATGGCGTTTTAGACATCATAAAAAATAGTCTCCCTCGCCAGGACTCGAACCTGGAATCTTCTGCTCCGGAGGCAGACGCCTTATCCATTAGGCCACGAGAGACCTTAGAAGATGTGTATGAGGATTATGCATTCAAAGCTGTTTTTGGCAACACATAATAAAGGCTTTCATGCCACACCAATGATCTGAGTGGGATATGGGCATCGCAAACAGGAACACGCTTGGTGTCTCCGAAGTCCATAAACGCAACTTCTGAATCTATACAATCCTGGGCTCCTGGATAGTTCCACCATACTTTGCACACACAAGTACTAACTAGCTTATAAGGCCTCACATGTACACACACCGAAACAGCTAAGTGGCCTTGATGCAGCTACAGTATGGCGTACAGCCTTGACAGACTCACACAAGCCACAAGCCCTGTTTGATGCAAGGCTGTTCGTCGAAACATGCTTACACAAACATTTTGATGTGCATATCTTGCATGCTAGGGCTAAGTATGTCCACCTGACATGCTGGAAACCAGCCCTACAAATAAGCTGGCTAGAAAATTATGCTGATGTAACGACGAGAAACGCATCATTGATATCTCCTGACTGCGGCAAGCGCTGCAAATCCTCGCCATGAACCTGTTCTGCCACTGACTGGACACCTGGCTGATGTTGAGAACGACCTTGACATGACTTGATTGACATCCACAACAGGCAGAGTAACACGTCCAGCCAGAATAGATGCCACTCTGTCAAAATCAGGAGGTATCTGATCTTCCACGTAGCTTACCGCTCGCACTGCTGCGACTGGTGTGTCCTTTTTCCCTGCACAGTGATTCAGTTCAATCTGACGTATTCGGATGGGCACCACCTCATCAAGCAGCATTGGCAGTATTAAGACAGGCACCTACCTACATAGCTTCTTGTTCGACTTGACTTTGCCAGGAGGGCAGGACGTGGGATAGGCGATCCAGATGCAAGCTTGCCGCGTGTGATGCGGACCTGGATAAGCAAGTTGCGATGCATTTGAGTCTGTACTTCAATTCGGCCATGGGTGGGAGAAAGACTGATAAGTATCTTGAATGCTGGCATATGACTGCAGCCAAAACAGTAAAGAGTGACTCAAGAAAGCCCATCAGGCCATGAACCGAACCTTAGTGCCATCTTCAAGATATCGCCAGGTTGAGCGACAAGGTGCCTTTGTCACAGGATCGATAAGAGCAACATTGCTGTAGGCAATAGGTTTCTGCAGGCAAACAGCAAGCAGTCAACATAGCATGAAAGCAGTGTCGCAGCATAGCTTCAGGGAAGCTTTGCTGCCTCACCTCAATGTCCACAATGCCACCTGGTCTGTCCTGTGTTCTTTTAATGTGCTTCTTGTACTGCAGAACAGTCAAGCTTGCAGGCGACTGTCGAATTGCTACTGCTTCTCCTGCGTCAGCTGTGCTAGACGCAGCAGTAGTAAAAATCTGAGCACTGACTAACCAGGTTCAATCCTTTGACAGTCACCCCAGGCTTCTTCAGATCCCTATGAACTTTGCTAATGACACCTGTTTGTCCAGCGTCTTTTCCAGCTGTAATCGTGACTGAGTCCCCCCTCAAAATCTTCCACTTGCCTTTTGGGAACATGGCTTTGATAGCCCTTCTGTGCAGACCCATTTGGATCTCGCACAGATCAGGAGCGGTGTGCCAATCTCTACACTGAGATGACGGTGGCGGCAGATGCGGCCAATGGCACCCGACAACCGATAAGCGATCCTGCAGATCCCTGCAAGAGAGAGCCGCTGGTGCAAGCACAAACACCGCCGAAGTACTATCACTCTGCGCTGAGGCTGTTCGAGCACAAAGTATAATACGATTACGCGTCGGTTGCTCGGCAGATTATCACAGGCTTGAGCTCAAGATAGTCGCGCAAACTTGCGCATGGACTGGCGAGGGTTCTGTAGGTTTCATCGTGCTGGGATATGCTGTGCTTTGACCCAGCATTTTGATCGCGCTTTGCATGTTGTGCCCTTTCTTGTGCACACCTTCCGAGCGACATGGCATCTCCAGACGGTGGTGCAAACACACAACAAAACACCAAAGAAGAGAAGCCTGACGTCCAGAGCTTACAAATCGTTGTGAAGGCCCAGGTGAGATCAGTCAGCTCTTGGCCCTTCCTGTCTCTGGTCGTCCGGTCTGCCGTAATTCAAGGTATGCGGTTGAACATGATTGAGCGATGCGGTGCTTGCGCAGGACGGCTCAGAGTTGCAGTTCAGGATTAGACACAACACCCCTCTGCAAAAGGTACCTGATTGTTGACTGCGATCTGCATACACATGAAAGCTTTAGTGAGTTGGTTTTACACCTGCAGGTTTTTAACGCTTACGCCCAGAAGAGGAGCTTGCAACTATCAGACTGCAAATTTGTGTGTGATGGTAACATACTGAACGGGACCCAGACAGCAGAAGAGGTAGGCAGCAAGATGCTTGCACGTAGCCCTCTATTGCCTGAACTCAGCATGACTAGCAGTGTGCATCCCGCAGGCTCAATTGGAAGATGGGGATGTCATAGACATGATGGCCTCACAGATAGGAGGATGATTACAACACGTCGTATTTTGCAGCCTTCACAGCTTTATTCAACTGTGCGGCTACCAATTTCCTGGTCCTGCAGCAGTGTCTTCATCCAAAGAACGCCCTGCAGTAGCTACACGATATTATGCTGATGGCATTCTGCAAAGTCCCTTACACACTTTTTCAGACGCTTAAACACTGTGCTGCTTTGTAGTGTTCTGTTGTCGGCAGTGCCTGAGCTGCCTGCGTACATTGACTGCTTTCTTTCTGCTACAATTGACTGTACTAGTGTGCTACACTCAGATGCAAATCTGACTTGCTCCTGAGCCTCCATAAGCCCTGCAGCACAAACACAATCCCTAACATTGCAGTGTACATTGCTTGTTATGTTGATGTAAATGGGTTGCATGAACACAATACCATCTATCTGCGTCTGGCATGCACAAATCTCACCTGGAGGTAGCTGTTGGATAGAAGTATGCAGCCAGCCTGCTATGCAGCTGTCTGGGGTTTGCCCTCCTGGGTATGACAAGCCTGTCATCTCTACTATGATATTGCACACTTTGTGTACCCTTGCCAAGGCTGAAACTGCAAGCAGAGCTGCCAACAAGCCCTGAACAATGCTTTGTCCAGCTCTGTACACCAGCTGGCCGCCACTTTGGAAGCTACTGCTGCTGCTTGCCTCTGCACGAGCATAAAATTGCATCTCAGAATTTGCTTGTGTACAGTGGACTAGCACAACAGGCTACAAATAATGTTTCTTTCTCAAGCTAGGTCCCATCAACTTACCTAGTATGGATGACATGCATGTTAGGCTGCTGGAAGCAACGTCCTTGTGATTGCAGGCCGCACAAGCTGCTGCTCTATACAAACCACTGTCCAGCAGAGGCAGACTGCTGCTGGCACCATTGCCTGCTTGTAGCTTGATAGCATTTCTTGCTACCGTGACTGTGAGATTCAGCACACTCTGCAGACAGCAAAACCCAGTTATAGGCATGGTCGAAACCGCGACAGCCAAAGTTTGCATGTGAGCATAGAGCAACAAACCCTTACAATGGCAAAATCAGGGTTTGTGTCACCACCCTCTCTGTCCACCAGACTCTGAGCAGGAGCTGACTTGTCTATGATGCTTAGCGCTTCCAGCAACGGTCTTGACAGGTGATCGAGCTGCTGTCCTTCAAGCTGATCAATAGCTGCAGCCAAAGGAGCCGTCCACAGGTGTGCACTGCTACTGCCAGTTGCAACAGCACCTGCAGCCGCTTGCAACATACCAGGCAACACTGGTAGGCTACAGGAGAGGTGCACACGGATGGCAGCTGTGCAGCATGAGGCTATCCTGTCCTTGACTGCAACTGCCGTTACATGAGACGACAGGGCCTGTTCCACAAGGGGCCAACAGCTGACAAAAGCCTCTGCAGCTGGATTCAGGCTTTGGTGTGGATTCAGGCTTTGGTGTGGCTGGTCATGGCAGTGCTGACTGTCCCGCCAAGACTGCATGAACATCATGAGTGTTCTGGCATGCTGAAGACTACTGGCTGCTGCAGCATTGACACTCACTGCTTGCTCTGAGCTGAGCTGTGCGCTGTGCTGGGGCGCAAGCTGCTGCAGGCAGGCTGGCAGGCTTTGTAGCAGTCCTGATACGTAATGCTCTCTGTTTGGAGAGGCTGGGGGTCTGATGGGGATGCAGGACAAGCACAGGGCAAGAGCCACAGCTAGCTCCTGTTCAACCTGCAGCATACCAAGCTGTCAGGCAATACTGACGTCCATATCAAGCCAAGTCACTAAACCTTCACTGGGCAGCATGCAGATATGCGTGAATGCAGCTCCCAGCCATTGATGTAGCAGAAAGTGCAGGTATACGCTCTGATCAGGCGTCTTAGCACAAAATTTACTGATGATGTGAACTCATGCCAAGGTTCAGGGGTTGATCACCATCACCATACATGTCAAGACTTACAATAGAAGTAGGACATGGCAAGGAAATGGCATGAGCAGACTCACATCAGATGTTGTGGCTTGCTGTATCAGCTGCAGCAGACTGTCCAAGGTGCTGACTGGCATTGGCATGTTGTGAGTCTCAGCCACCTCACAAACCTGCACAATAGCCCAAGCAGCAGACATGCTGACTACCGCATCTGCTCTGGGTCCTTGCAAAAGCTGGCCAGTCTTGTTCAGAACAAAGTTCATCAGGTCCTTCATCACCACAGGCAGGGAGTCAAACTTTCGTTGACATGATGCACCAAAGTCATCTTTGACCTATTCTTTGAAAGTGCAAGCTGTCATCAGGCTGCTATGTGAGGTCTGTCAAGGCTTTTGAATGTGCAACATGCACACTGCAGTTGGCAATGCTGCCCTTATGATGTCCCATCAAGAAAGAAGTCACGCAACAACGCACCTACAGAAATGGCTGCAGGCAAGGCACCCGGAATATCCATAGTAGAAGCAGAGAACAATCTGGTGGTGCAAGGTGTGAGCTGCGCTGAGTCAGCACCAGGCAAGGTCAGCGTGTGATGAGCATGCATTTACAATCTGGTGCGGGCATGGCACAATCTCACCTGGGCCTGTCCACCTGTTGCAGCAAGATGGTGCATGAGGGCAGGTGCTAATGTCTGCATCACTTCCAGCTCAACAAGCTGAATCCTAGCAGCACATTGGCCCAGGCTTGATGAGTTGGAAGACAGGTGCAGCAGCAGCTGTAGAATGGTGTTGGCAATGCCTTGAGCCGCTGTCTTGTCCTCAGGCCCATCAGCACCTTCAGTGCCCTCTATACTGCTGCTTATCACCTCAGATGCTGCTACGATTGCAACCAGTGCAGCCTGTATCACATGGTGCATTGTGTGCATCGAGGATGATGTGCAACCATGCCAGCACAAAGCAATAGCAGACAGCATGCCGATGTTGCGTCATGACATGCTAGGAGACTATGCAACCTGTTTCAAGGTGTAAATGTCTGGTGTGGACATAGAAGGAATGCAAGCTGCATAGACACATGTGACTTGGTCACAGACCCTCACATGTGAGAAGCAATGACCGTATGACCATACCGAAGATGTAAATCCAATCTGTAAATCGTAAACCTACACCCTGAATACAAGATCCCAAGCATTGTGCACCCACCTCCAGGACTTTGGGTTCTATAGATGCTGCATGATCTGTCAAGCCACCTACAGGCTGCAGTACCATCTGGAGGAATTGCTCTGGTCCCAGAAGCTGACACACAGCAGCCAGTACATCCTTGCAGGCCTCACGCAACGGAGACTCGGTCACCTGCTCCTGTTCTTGCTGCTGTTCTGGCTGCAGACTAGTCAAGAGCCCTTGCAGAAGTTGCAGGAAGAAGGCTCTGGTCTCTTCTGGGCCAAGCATGTCACTGCAGGATGACAGTTCACGTCTATGAACACAACACAGTATTAACTCCAGCTATATTGCCACTGCAGTATTTTGCTGCTTAGTGGGGAGTGATACTGAGACAGAGCATTGAGCATTGAGAAGCAGAGCCAGTGACATGATGCAGCAGAAATAAAACCTAGGCATGAGCTGCCAGGTGCAGCACATCTTGCTTTTGCAGCTCTCAGCAACAATTGTCTGGCGATGAGCGAACAGTCTGTTGCAATGATACATTGCTTGACAGGTCAACTTGAAAGGTCTACACTTGATTGATAACTGATATAAAGTGCGTTTGCACAACTTGGCTTACCCAGAGGTCTCTGTGTTGCGCTTCAGGGGTGTCTGAAGGTGTTCAGCAAGATATTGACAAGTGGCCAGTGGACCCATGGCCACAGGTGCACCAGATGTCTGCACTCACCACATCATCAGCACATCCTCTCTGACAAATGCTGCCTTGCAAACCGCAGCAATACACCTCCACATGCGCCAAGCTGTGCGCATAGGCAGCATGCATGTATGAGTGATCGGTGCATGCAGGCAGTGTGCATGTGTGGCGAGTGAGGCATGTGTGACAAACGGCAAGCCAGGCTCACCGGCTCAGCATCAAGGTAGGTAGGAATCAAAGCAGCCTGTAGCAGCCCTTTTCTGAGCTTGTTGCCCTGCACACAGCATAGCGTAAGAAGCATCCAGGCAATGCTGAGGCCAGAGTGGAGTGAAGGGCAGAGCCCCACTCACCAGGTCAGATGGTGAGCCGAGTGTGCTAACATTGTAGTCACAGAACTGTGTGAAGACCATGCACAGCCTTTCTGCTCTGTCCATATCCCTCGAGGTTGCTGCCTGCACAAAGACAGCGAAGGTTGATGTTGAGCGTCTCGACTGCAGTTGGGTTGGCGATTGACCATTGGCCAGCTGCAAACATGACAACATCACAACACAAATGTGAAGGACTTTTGACAGCATCAAAATGCATTTCCTGACACAACGCCTGCTTTCAGTGAAAGCATACGGTGTTGTGACTTGGAATGCCATGTGAATGAGTTGAGATGGCATTGACCTGAGCAGCTGCCTGTGGTATTTGAGGCATAACATCCATGAGGCGAAGGTGCAGCTCCTCTGCAGAGTATTCCAGTATGTCCAGAACTGTGTTGGAACCAGCCTGAAACTCATCTGCATATCATTCCCTTGATGGCTCAACAGCAGGAGCATCAGATGCATGCAAAGAGCTGCAATGGATGGCGATGTAACAGAAGGCTGTTGTCACGTCTGCTGTACAGGTCATATATGCTGATGCATGCCAAGCAGAGCGTGCCTGCGTTTTCGCTGGTGGTGAGCTGAAATGCTAGCTGAATCAGCTGGTCCAAGTGAGGTGTCTCAGCTTCAAAGATGGCTCCCAAGCGCACCCATGCCGCAAAGCAGTTGAGCTTGCGGCACTGCGCCTGACTAGCAGAAGGTGCCAACTCCTCAAGCTTGACTTGTGTCAGCCATGCAATCACTTCGTGGCTCCAAGGCCGTACCTGAAACAAGTGGATTGCAGTTGATCAGATCTGGACTTCTCTTCACAAGCCGAAGATCACTGTGTTTTGTCTATTTTGTCAATTTCTGGAAGGACAGAAATTATGCTTGCACTTGAGTCAGTCCTCAAGTGCTCTAAAGCACGTTTGTCCAGAGAATGGCAGCAGAACATGCAGTGCTGTGCACGCATTGCAGTGCATGCAATTAAGCCAAACAGGTCGAAACTATGTGCACAGCAGTCAGAAAGCTGGCATATGCAATCTTCTTGCAGGTACAAGCGACGTGTTGTTGTTACGCAAGCCTCACGGAGTTCAGCGCACCTACCCTGTATTGGCTCTGGGCCTCCCACTCATAGGCTGAGCTGCCTGACAAGACTTTCCCATAGACAGGATCAGAGGGCTCTTGTGGCAAATACTCTAACAGCAAAAGCATGTTGCTAGCTGTCAATCTGCGTCCTGCACCCAACAAAGATGCTGATGAGCCACTGCTTTTGGCTATGTCACACACAATCATGTTGACTTGAGCACAGTCACCTAGGTATTGCAGCACATCCTCCCATTCAGTCCATTGCAGCACAAGCGCTGACATGGCAATGCAGAGCTGTAGGGACACAGGCTGCAGCTCAGCTGAGTGCCTGTTGATACTGTTGGCCAAGCTGTCTCTCAGTGCTGGCAGTGTGCCTGGTGCCAGGGACTGTGTCTGCTTCCGAATTTTGTTACGCAGTATGTGTGCTGCGTAAAGCAATGCAGGGTATGGCTGGCCTGTGCCTTGCAGTAACTCAACGCAGACCTGCAGGTCAAAGAGGGCTCATTCAGCAGTCTAAAAGCACTTCGATACCAAAGTAAAAACAACAAAGTGATTACAAATTGATCATCGGCGTCGAGGACCTGCCCACGCTCACACCACAAGCCAGGTAGCTGCGCCTGTACAGGACAGCATGCAGAAGAGCTGAAGGACTGCTTACCTGCCACGCCACTGCATTCTGCTCAAAGCTTTCAAGCCATGCATTTGCAGCTGCACGTTCAATTGACGATGTGGCTTGCTGATGAAGTGTCAAGATAGCTTGTACCAGTCTCTGCGCAGCGACCTCGGAGTGCTGATCACCCATCTTGGGATGTCAGGTCTTTCTTCAACTGTGCGACTAAATTTTCTTTGCGGTGACTCCTGTGTGCGATTGTCAAACACGCGCGCCACGCTCGCGCAAGTCAGCGCAGAGGTCAGCGCAGTGAAAGCATCCCGGGGAGACGATACGTCGAGGTCTGTGTTTGAAACACACAGAGCTGTGTTGCAGGCTAACACTTTCCGAGCATTCCAACCTCAGCTCGAGGTCAGGCCATCTGACAAATAATAATGTCAATCGCTGCGTTTGTTGACCTGCCGCCTATTCGGAAGCCGACTGTGTTGTGATGCACAATATGCATAACGCTCGAACTGAACGTAGCGGCCTAACGATACTGTACGGATCGCAGACTGGGAACGCTCAAGTAGGACCTGAGTTGATTTCAAAGCTGCGAAACAGCACCCACAACAAGCCAGAGATGTCGCAAGTTGTGCAAATTGTGCAGGATGTCGCTGAGCGGATTGGAAGGGAGGGTAAACGGCGGCATTTTGCCCCACGTATCATGGCAATGGATGCCTTTCCTGTCAGCCAGCTGCCAGAGGAGCAGAATGTGATACTTGTCAGCTCCACAACTGGTCAGGCAAGTGCTGGATTGTGCATGCTTTATGAGCAGACTATACTGTTTGAGCATAGCTGGCCACTTTGTCTTTCTGCCGGTCAGGGGGAAGTGCCAAGCAACATGAAAGCTTTCTGGAAGTTTCTGCTTCGTAAAGCGCTTCCTGTGGATAGTTTGAAAGGCGTCACCGTGGCAGTCTTTGGTCTGGGAGATTCAGGTGTGCTGAGTCATGCTAGGTCATGCCCTTTGCTGCTTTGCACTGCTAGCTGCACATGCCTGCTGACTTGTGCACCAGAGCCAAGCTTTGACAGTGCTGAAACTGTCCAGGCGTGCAGGCTACCAGAACTACAACACTGTGGCCAAGAAGCTTGACAGACGCTTGACAGCACTTGGTGCATCTGTGGTATGTGAGCGAGGCTTGGGTGATGACCAGCATCTCAATGGATATGAAGCTGCTCTGGACCCTTGGCTGCAAAAGCTGTGGTCTCAGCTGAGGGCAAAGTATCCTTTGCAGCTGGGATTGTCAGAGGTGCACAGCTTTAGTGATAGTCTGCATGCTGTCTGATGCGAATATTGCAGTAGCAGTTTTGTAGCTAGCCCACATGCTTGCAGTCTGCTACCAATGTGGTTCACACAATGCAGCAGCTTGCTCATTTGACAGGCTCAGAATCCTGGGAACCTGGAATGGCACACAAAGCAGTGTTTGTGGCGTCTGGCACACGATGAACAACCTATTATACAGACCCAAAAAAGCCTTGTCAGATACGGTGATGCTGTGCTGTTGCAGCCAGCACCTGATGACACGAGCACACAGCTTGACCCCAAGTACCAAATATCCTGTCTGGCTTCCCATGAGGTAGCAGAGCGGCCCAAGTATGAAAGTGAGCAGGAAGAAGCTGTGGCAGCTGCCTTTGCTTTCAGCCAGCTAGAAGCTTCTGTTTCAGGCGTGCACACCAGTCCAAGCAATGCTGAGGCCATCAGTAGACAGGGCATGACAGCAAGCACATCTGGCACTACTACTGCCACTGAGAATGGTGATTCCTGCCTGCACACAACCTCAGCTTTTATGCATGTCATAAAGCTTAGATCACCAAGCTGCAACAGTGTCACTGCTGGTCCCATGATATACAGTCAGCGCTCTGCCTGTGACATCATGCATTACACATGCCTGCCCTTGCTACTTGCATGACACCAGGTCCATGCTGATGCATGCCCAAGAGATCATCACATGGATACGTAAGCCTCACCATCCTCTGTGCTCTTTGTCATCAACAGCTCACAAACTGTTGCAGCTCGGTATGGACTGTGGCGGCCCTTCATGGCCTCTCTCACCTGCAACACCCGCGTCACTTCAGCGGACCACTTCCAAGACACCAGGCACCTGGAGTTTGATCTCACAGGATCTGGCATCCACTATGCGCCAGGAGATCTGCTTACCATCTTCCCTTGTCAGTCACCAGCAGCAGTCTCAGCCTTCCTGCAACGCATGAACCTGGATCCTGACGCATGGGTCAGGATACAGCCAGCTGAAACACCTCTTGGTAGCGCTGTCAGCAGCATGCAGGTGCGCACAGCAGCATCATACCTTTGGCAGACATATGAATTGTGGTGTCCCTGAAACCCCTGAAACTTGGACTATGTTTCGAGCTGGTCTCTGAGTTTGTGTGGCATACTTGTGCAGCCTATGTTCAGCCCTGGTGCTCAACAACATCGCCTGTGTTTGTGCAAACTTGTGCTTGGTCGTGTGCAAAGCTGTCCACTGTAACTTCCACTATGTGCTGTGGGTATGATCAACATTCTGTGGCCACCAGGTTGGTATGTTTGCAGGTGCGTGTGGCTGCTCTGGTGCAAGGCATTCTGAACATCAGCGGTGCCTCTCCACGTAGGTACTTCTTTGAGGTGTTGCAGCACTTTGCCACTGCCGAGCTGGAAGTAGACAGGCTGGAATACTTTGCAACTCCACAAGGGCGCAATGACCTGTACACCTACAACCAAAAGGAAGGTGAGCAGACTGTGGTAGACACTGTCAGGCTGTGCATGTTTGCATCTTGTTAGCAAGCTCTGCATTGGTGACACGCTGCCTCTGTAAGGAAGTCCAGCTTTGATTCAATCTGAAACATGAAACGCCTGTGTCTGTCTTGGAATGGCTGTTATAAGCTGACCTTTTCATTGACCCTGCATGATTGCTCATGTGTTCTTGCTCACCTCTTTCAATTGGCCCTTTTGTGGTTGATACAGTCCCATCCATGATAAGAAGATAAACGCAACATTGTTCACAATGTGGCCAAGACACCCTCATGTTCAGCACAACTGCTACTTTTGTGCAGGCCGCACAGTGCTGGAGGTGCTGCAAGACTTCAAGTCGGCACAGCCGCCGCTAGAATGGCTTCTGCAAACAGTGCCACATCTCAAGCCCCGCCAGTTCTCCATTGCATCTTCCCTCGCTAAGCACCCTAACTCAGCACACGTTCTCATGGCAGTGGTAGACTACAAGACCCCCTTCAAGCGCAGAAAGCAGGGCCTCTGCTCAGCCTGGCTAGCCAGTCTCACACCTTCTCACAGCCCTTGTTACAGCTCTGACCATGCCAAACAGCAGGTCAATGATACACCAAATGATGCTTCTGCAGATACAATGGCATCAGATGCAGCTAGCGCCTCTAGTGCACATGGAGCTGCAGTGCTTCGCAGCAGCACTTGCAACAGCAATACCACCCTGGATGTGGATGCAGCCAGTGAGGACAAACAGGCTTGCCTTGTGCCTGTGTGGGTGGAAAAGGGGGTGCTGAGGCTGCCAGCCTCCCATTCCACGCCCATGATCTTGATAGGCCCTGGCACTGGAGTAGCTCCCTTCAGGTCTTTCCTGGAGGAAAGGCAGATGGCTGCTGCAGGTAGGCCCCTCATGTCCATTGACTGCTTCACTGCATGCTCCCACGAGGGGAGTGCACAAGCAGAGGCTGCTGTGTTGATATGTGTTGATGAAGCACGAGCGATGGTAAGCATCTGTGCGTAATGAAGATGCTGCTGACTGTCTGTGGAAGGGGAGACACTGTGCTTATGCCCTTGCGCAGTCTACCACATCCCAATGAGCAAGACTCCAAAGCATCTGCTTGATTGCAGGCGGCGCTGCAGTTGCACCCAGCTATCTCTTGTTTGGCTGCCGAGGGGAAAAGACTGACTTCTACTACAGCCAGCTGTGGCAGCAGCTGCTGGCAGAAGGTATTTTAGCACCAGAAGATGGCCTGCTGACTGCTTTCTCCAGAGACCAAAAGCATAAGGTGTATGTACAAGACAAGCTTCGGCAGCACAGCAAGTTGATGTGGGACCTCCTACAACAGGTAGCCTCCATGGTGGGTGTGCGTGCGTGCGTGCGTGCGTGCGTGCGTGCGTGCGTGCGTGCGTGCGTGCGTGTGTGTGTGTGTGTGTGTGTGTGTGTGTTATGTCAAGTCACACAGCGCTGTTCAGATTGTTGCAAGCAGCTCGTGTACAAGACTCTAGCTTGATTATTCCCAAGAGATGGCCAAGGACTCAATGCAGGTTGGTCATCCCACCAACTATGTGGCACATTGCATCAAGCCCTAAAACATCTCCCCAATGTAGAAACGCGTTTTTACTGTCCCCAGGCGTTTCTGAGTTTAAATTTCCAGTGTAGGGATGACGTTTCTGAATTAAAATAGACGTTTTGGGATTATAAAGAGCTGATGTATCAGAGCAGAGTTGAGTACCACTACTCCATCACATACAATTATGCATTGGACCTGTAAATGACGCACTTGCATCAATTAGCCTGAATCGGAGGCTGCTAGCATACAGAGACACCCTAATGACAAGCAGCAGCTGAATTGAAGCTTTTCCTCATCAGCCCCACAGTCAATCTGTCAGCAAACAACGCTTGCACCATAAAGTCACAAAATGTGACAGGCAATGCAATATGTACATCTGCCTCCAACGTGTTGCAGCCATTGCCTGTCTGCAGGGAGCAGTGGTGTATGTCGCTGGCTCTGCAGAGAAGATGCCGCAAGCTGTGGCCACAGCTTTTGAAGAAATTGCAGCACAGCAACATCAAGAACCAGGCTTTGGACGCAAATTTGTGCAGAGACTGGAGCAAACAAAGCGGTACCATGTGGAGGCATGGTCTTGAGCATCAACACATACTCTCTGCAGTCATGGCACTCTCAGAATGGCCCATTCAAACCAGGCTCTTATCAAACCAGGGGATGGGCTTGTCATGAACATGAGGTCTTCAATCTAGACTAAATGCGAACATGTGCAGCTGGCATGATCACATGGTATTACAGAACCGTATTTTTACATGCATGTCGTGTGCAATGAATGAAGACTACGTAGCAAACCTTGCCAAACCTAGGTTTTTGACCAGATAGCATATCCAAGTAGGACGCAGTATGCACATACAAAGTGATCCCACGAGCACCATTTGATGACTTGACCAAATTTCATGGGCTCATGCTTGCACTCAGCATGCACGCGGTGTCAGCAGCATACAGGCTATCCACGTGAGACCCAGCTGCATACAAACGGCAGGTTTAACGCATGCACTGCTGCAACATGTGCAGCAAAGCGACTACGCTATCTGCGCATCTACATGCAAATGAGGCCTGTTGCATACAGTGTAGTCACCACAGGAGTCCATATCGAAGGCACATGAACATGTGTGCATGAGATCAAATCGTTCAAGTGCAGCACAAGGTTGGGACTCGGCCAGGCGTACCACGCACAACCAATATCAAGCTAATGGTGACTTGCTTGCTGGGGATACAACATATAACGACATGCCTCAAGCCAAGGTACAATGCAAGAGATGTCTTTTAGTAATGTGTTGGCTGCAGCCTTTACATTGGTGGCCATGCAGTACCAAGACAGAGCTGCAAGTCCAAGCTTGCCAACATTGTCAAAACCAAGACCGTATCAATTTGAGCAATACTCTGTTCCCTGGACAGTAGGATCTAGCCAACAAAGCAGAGGCTGTGCGCTGACACAAGGTGCTTTGTAGAATAGCGAGCATCAGCAGAACCTTGATGTATGCATTTGCTGAAAGCAGCATCAGCGGTTGATGATATTTCAGGTTGTCCTCTTGGACCACTCCATTGCACTGCTTTCCTGTTCTAGCACTGCCAGAGAATGTCTTCCTCTAAACGGTTCTACCAGTTGTGCATTTGCTGCTGTTGCACTACAGCCAGATTGCAACGCCTGCATCTTGTGTGAAGGTTTTGCTAAGGCTGAAATACTGAGGGCGACGGTTGGCCCCAGGCTGTTCTTTAATCTGGGTTTACCAGCAGATGGGCACAGCTGCCTCATGTTGCCTTGATTCAGCGCATGGTCACTGATGCTGCAACACTGCCAGCTTGGCTGCTAGTCACAGATGTTTTGCTTAGGGTGTTTAGGACCACCTCAATGCTAGCACCTTCCATCAACACCCCTGCAATCACTGGTGCTCTCTTGACGAACGCAAAACCAGTTTGCTTAGTGATAAATGAATCTGTTCATTGCCATTCTGTATTCTCTCTCAGGTGTTGTCTGTTGGCCTTCCATTGGTCCTCAGGACACAAACATAGGTAGTAGTTGTAATAGTGGTAGTATGTATACAATCTCTGTGCAAGTGTTGTGAGTAACATGATTTCTGGAAAGTCTGCTGCAGTGGTGCAGCTGACAAATGTCATAGCAAAGGCTATGTTGTAGCCAAAAAGCACATCATTTCTGCACATTGCACTCAAAACTTTCTAAATTTTGCTCAACGGATGTCAAGGTAACGCCAAGACCACATCTTGTGAAGTGCTATGTTGTATCACTAATCCACATCCGTTATAGCGAATTGTATACACTACAAGCCAGAGCTGCAACAATTTGCTTTGCTCAGGCACAGCTTGAGGTGAACCCCGCTCCACGCAGTCTCTGAATGCTTTTCACATTGTATAAATGTGCTGTTATCAGGGCACGACATCTGACTTTGCTACCGTTATATAAGTAATCCGGTTTCACCCGCAGTGGCAATGCAAAACATGATGCATTCCATGGATTGCCCTTTGCTCCTACTGCAGGGTTTGATGCGTCATTGTAATTCATCTACACTGCTGTCTGCAGCAAAGTGCACACAAAGTTCGAGCATCATGAGCATTCTGGTAACACGGCTATTTGCAGCAAAGTGAGTTCAGGCGCACTTGAGGCACAATGCCTCATGCAGACAGTATCTGGTTGCACTTTCCCTTTGCAGTCAGTTCAGGATAAACATATATGCAGTTCCGATTTTCAGCGCATACGTTTGATGCTGATTAGCTGCACTGATACCAGGCAACCACTTTCACGATTCTTGGTTGCTGACAAGACATGGTCTTATAGTGATCATAATGAAACGCTTTCCAGCTCATGATGAACAAATGGTTTTATGGTCAGTAGCGTTCAACGCAGATGGATTCTTAGTATTGTGATCATGGTGTGTCCATCATTGATGCTGTCTGTGCATACTCGACGATGCAAAGTGCAGAGCTGCCTAGCTCAACCATCTGGTGAGTCTAAAATGCATTGATCAGCTTGATCTGTATACATTGTGACCACGAAATCTGCAAAGGGATTGCAGCAGCTTGCAAAGGCCATGGCAGCTGCACAGTGTACAGGCCAATGTGAAGTGTGTAACATGGGCCAGGGACAATGAGCTACCCACTGGTTGACCTATAAGCTGCCACATTCCACATCCATTCATTCATGCAACAGGCTGCAAAGCCCCATTAGATCATAAATACCATAAGCCCAGGTGGACATGAACTAAGGCATACTTTACATCAGATCAATAACAACTCTGGCGTATCTGCCATCAAAATGCGTCTTCAACAAAATTCTCAGACAACAGAAGATGTCTCGCATGTGTTTACAAAACTCCATGACCTAATTCTTGTCAGGACGAATCTTGTCTACAGCTCCAGCGATGGCATCTCCTGCCTCCTGTGCTTTGTTCTTCACACCATCAGCAGCATCCTGGTAGCCCTGTTTCACCTCTTCATCGTTTACTGCCGTCTCGTCCTTCAGGCCTTTGCTCTGGGCGCCGGGTCCTTGTCGAGACAAGGTTTGCTTCTCAAGCTTATTCTTGTTCTGGGGCTCGGCCCATTGACCCTCCGAGTGCTGCAGGCCAGAGGTGAAGTGATGAGCGGAAGTTGCGGCCGAGATCAACTCGTGCTCCTCAGCCTTACTGCCGAACAACATCTCACCTTCTTGTTCTTTTGCTCCTGGACCTTCTGAGGGTCAGAGTTTCCGGCACCTGGGCCTGTCCCTCGGGCTACAACTCTCAAACTGCGCACTGAGGACTTGCTGACAGGCCTGTTTGCCTTGAAGGCAATGGCAGGACGCTGAACGCTGGTTGCAAGCATAGTCATGGTGATTGATGCGGAAGTGATCGACTGCCGAAATCAGAGACACAGCCAGAATCAGATGTCAAATTGGTATAGCCTGGTCAACTGGTTAGCTTCTTTGCAAGTTCGTCACAGCCACTCGACCTAATCTTGAAGCTTTTACACTTACAGCCGTATGTCTACATTTACAAGCGTAACCTGCAATCCTGAATCGCTGCAGCTTGAGCCGTGCGCCACAGTAAACCTGACCCAAGCATGACCTACGACAGTGCTTGCACGGAGTCGTGTCCTATGTCAAACCCATAACGGGCGCCAGCTGAGGACTCACGTCGTATGCAAGAAAGAGTGTCACGACATGCGCATATGACTGCGACACGAACATCGTGACCTGCGATCAAGGCACGCTGCAGGGGGTCGATCACCAACTTATCATCCACTTTGATAGCATGCAAGCGCACCGCACCACAATACAACCTCTGCCTGCCACGGGCTTGCAACATCCACGCTATGTCAAACGTGAACGACAGACAGCAACCAGCGCTAAGGCGTCTTTAGCCCGTGACAGCAGCCCACCATGCAATGCCACCGATGACATCGAAATGGACCTTGTCGACAGCCATGCCCTGGTCATTTCGACAACTGATCGCGCGCACGTCAGCAGAAGAGATCTGCTTCGCGGTGCGATCACTGGGACAATAGCAAACAGCGCACCGGTGGTGTTGCATGAAAGTTTATACGTCCTGCCCGTTGAAGCCATACCAACAACCTCCGAACTGCCCCCAATTGGCCAGGCTGCGCTTGGCACCTACAATTTGGGAGTAGCTGCTGTGCGGGATCCTGCCTTGTACAGGTCTGACGCATTCACAGTCAGCTGGCCCACAGCAGCTGGCAGTGCTGCATAGCAATCCAAAAGAATGCTTGTGTTTAAAGGGGAATGGCCACCGAGCAAGCTGTCAGGAGTGAACTGCGCATGCATGGACTAATGCCATATCGCCACGTGCCACTTCAGCTTGAGATTGACAGAGCATATGGTGCCTTGCAGACTTGCAGCAGTGCCATTGATCAGTATCAGGTCAGCGTGTGAAGTGAAGTGTTGGAAGTGTCAGGCATACTTGAAAGGGTCTGGACACTAACCTTGCCTCTTTCATCAGCTAACAGTGCGCTTGCTGACTATCAAGCAGCAATGGACGCTGGTCCCAGAACCAAAGTTGCACCTGCTTTTGGCTGGGATTCTCCTGGTTGTCATGCAAATCAGCAGTACCGCTGTCTGCAGGCTTTAGCCATTCTCCGGGAGCAGAATCAGGATGCTTTCTTTGGACTGCTTTCTCAGAACCTGACCAAGCTGCTGCCAGTCATATACACTCCTACAGTTGGCGACGCATGCAAGCAATGGTCTACCCTGATGCAACGGCCGCAGGGGCTTTATGTTTGCATCAAAGATAAGGTTTGACGCCCAGCATCTCCACACAGTGCCTGGTGTCAAAGGCTGTACAGCTCTGTGTGCTGCATGATGCCCTGCCAGCCGGCATATAGCCCCACTTAAGCTGCATTCCAGCCTCAGCAATGCAGCCTCAAGCTATCAGCTGCATTTGACACATGCATGCATGCATGCATGAAGTCAAAAGCTTTGTTTCTATGCCTGCTGCATGACATATCACACACCATCAGCCTCAACAGTGCAAAATCACTGACTGGTCCACTGCTACGGCTGTTCAGTCTGGATTATGTCATCAGCATGCCATGCCAAGCATGCCATACAAATAATGCTATGCCTGCTCAATTTCCCAATGGCGTGTGTGTCACAAGGGTAATGTACGAGCCCTGGTGCGCAACTGGCCATCAGATGACGTCAAGATAGCGGTAGTGACTGATGGGGAGCGTATTCTGGGCCTAGGAGACCTGGGCATCAATGGCATGGGCATCCCTGTAGGTCAGGCTCACCGCCCTTCACTCACCAGCTACTGTCAAAACAACAACATCAATGGCATGGGCCCTCATGTAGGTGCAGTTCAGTATGCTTGACAGCAGAAATGCTAGTGAACATTGAAGCTTGACATTCTGCAGCAGCCAGGTGGATAACCTGCTGAAGCTACCTGCTGAAGCTACCTGGGCGGTACATGACTGCCGTTTGGTCTGTATATGTGTTTAGCAGCACTCTGCTGTAGCATTGTCACATGTGCGTCCAGGGTGAACAGCCTTGCTGATATTGACAAGTAGACAGCTTGCATAGCAGCTTGCTGCTGATGACATTGCTTCTGTGGAAATCTGCTCAGCATTGCACATGATGTACAAGCACACCAGTTGTGTAGCATTTTTGCAAGAGGACTTGCAACATACGACGTCATGCTTGCTTGCAGGCAAGGCAATGGTGTACACAGCAGCAGCAGGGCTTCAGCCGCACCATGTATTGCCCATCCAGCTGGATGTGGGCTGCAACACTGCTGAAGTCAGGGACGACTCCTTGTACATGGGCCTGCAGCAAGTGGGTGGCTCTTGTCCTTGCAAGTAAGCCCACCATTGCTGCCTTGCTACATGTTGTCCTGTCTTACATGTCTGTGCCTCACTGACACTTCTGCCATGCACATCAGCATTGTCTACGTGCTTAAGAGTGTGCAAAGTTTGGCATGCATGACTCAGACAAACAAGCATTATGATGCTGACCAAATGACATGTTGACAACAAGAGTGCCTCTGTACTGGTATCCACATTTTTCAGACCTCCAAAAAGACACACAAGCATTCACGCCTATTGACTGCATTGAGCATGGAAAGTTAAGCAATGAGAAGGCAATGCTTGAGGTATTGCACAGGAACGTGTGAGGGGCAGGGAGTACGACGCACTCATTGACGAGCTGATTGTGGCCTTGAGGGAAAGGTATGGGGCCAACTTCATCCTTCACTGGGAGGACTTCAATGTACGCAACTCCTTCCGCTTGCTGGACAAGTATGTGGCTCAGGTATGGTGTTCAACCTCTTTCATCATAGACTGACCTTGTCATGTATCAGCACACTCACAACAATGCACAGCACAGTCATGCTGATTGCCTGTCACAACAGGCCAGATGAATGATGTCATCATGCATGTCCTGGTTCATCTTGACAATGCGAGCATGTATGTTGATTGCATGCCCAATGCTTGCTGTACATCGGCGAAAGGCTAAGTGCAATATATGTCGTAAGCATATGCCACCATGACACCTCTGGTCATGCCACAGATCTGCAGTTTGCTTCCATCACTTAATAGCAAAGCCATCCTCCAGCTTGCAGCTGTTGTCTTGAATGCCCAGAATGGGTTGACTGAGCAATGGGATGCTACAATGCAATACTGAGCTGTGCTGCATGCGCTTGTGAAGGGTGTGTGCACCTTCAATGATGACATCCAGTCCACAGCAGCAGCAGTGGTAGGGGCAGTTTATGGTGCCCTAAGGCTAGCTGGGGTGCCCCCTCTCAAGGAGCAGGTCTTCCTCTTCTTTGGGGCTGGCCAAGCCAATATTGGCACAGCCCGCCTGCTGGTTGCAGCTCTGATTGATGAGGGCCAAGAACCAGATGTGGCTGTATGACTCCAAGGCAAGTCAGCTGTTGACAACAACCTATTCTGTCTCCAACTGCTGTCTGTAGCAGGGAGATGTAGAACAAGGAGATGAAGAGGTGTCATGACAGACCCTGGTCTGTCAAGCTGTGCCTGGTGGTCATGTCCGTCGTATGTTGTAATGGCTGTCCCAGCCACAGTCAAGCTTGCTGCTGTTGCAGCATGCAATGAGCTATACCATTCTAAACCATTTCACAGGACACGATTAGCTCTTGGGAATGTCAAAATTTCCCCTTTTTGAAGAAACACCTGTTTCATAGTGGAAATTTAAACGCAGCAATGCTTTGAGACCAACATCGGGCAGTTCTAGTTCATGGACATGCTTTAGATTCTACAAGATTCCCCATACTGGGCCTGACAGTATTGCCCGGTCTAATGTGCACCATCCAGCCTTCACTGCATGGTCTCAACACATTCAACCAATAGGGTTCCTGGTGTGAGTCATTGGTGTCCAGAAGCATGTTGTCTGATTGTTCAAAGCTTGCAGGGCCTGGTGTACGAAGGCCGCCCCACAGGGCGGCTCACACCGCAGAAGATGGAGTTTGCACGCTCTGCGTCTGAAGGTGATAAGGTACCGAGTGGTGGCAGCCTGCTGGATGCGGTGCAGCAGCTGCAACCATCTGCCCTCATCGGGGCTGCTGCCAAGCAGAACGCCTTTACTGCTGACACAATCAAAGCCCTCACCAAGGTCAGCAATTCTGCCCCCTTTGCAAGGACATGGCTGCTGCAATTGCCATGAATTCCCAAAGGGCCTGTCCACTGTTTCAGTTTTCCAGCACTGTGCAGAAATAAGTGCGTAGTGTAATTTGCAAGGGAACATCTGGACAGCTTGAACAAATCACGGTCACCCCAAGTTGATGCTGCTACAGCTGTCTATAAGGCTTCAAGCATCTGATGTATAGAATTCTGCTCAGCGTCTCAATCCTGCTCAAGAAAGATGCGGACAGTGTCACCTTCCATCAGAACACAAGCTTGCTGAGGTGTCATGGTACCACCTGTCACCCTGTGGTGTCATATCACTTGAACTCTCTTTCAGAAGGTGCCTGTTGATAAGCACAACAACGCTTGTGTACAAAGTCCAATGACCAAAAAGCAATTGATTGAGAGATTGAGTATCTTCATGTCATCCTGCCCTCCCTGCCAATTAGCAAAACGTGGTAGCTAGGCTGCAGTGACTGCAGCATCATCAGTTTGCACAGATGGCGACACCTCAATACCTCATCACCTTCCAGGCACAGCTGACAAATGGGAGCACATGATAGCATGCGCACTGAGCTGTCAAGGGCTGAACCAACGGAGGCATGGCATGAAGCTGATGGCAAAAGCTGCATCACTGTCAATTTGACTTGCCTACCCAATGCTTTGTCAAAAGGCAGGGAATGGTGAACAAGGCTGATGATGCAGGGTGTGCAAAGCCGGTGGGGGCGGGGCAGCAGACCCATAGTGCTGGCCCTGTCCAACCCCTCTGAGGTGGCTGAGTGTACAGCTCAGCAGGCCTATAACTGGTCTGGAGGCAAAGCTGTATACGCCAGTGGCACCGCCTTTCCTCCCTTCCAAACCGAGGAAGGCATGAATGTCCCAGCACAAGCCAACAACTCACTTATCTTTCCAGGTGGATTTACTTGAGCGCTCCGTCGCATGCAGCTGCAAACGCAGGATGCAAACTCTGCATGCAACAGAATATCTTTGCTCTGCAATCAAAGATACATGTCTTGCTGCCTCTCTTGCAAAGCAATGGAATCTGATGTTTCTGGGCCACGGCACCTGTTTTTGCCATGCAGTAGTTTTGCGACATGTGGTTTTGCTGTGTGGCACAGGAGTTGGGCTGGGCTGCATAGCTGCAGGTGCCAAGCAGATTACACCTGACATCATGCTGGCAGCAGCCAAAGCAGCTGCCATCAAGCTCACAATTGAGGAGCTTCAGCAGCAGTCCATCTTGCCTGAAGTCAGTCGCATCAGGTGAGGAGGCAAAGCAGCAATGTTAGCCTGCATGAGACTGCACAGCAGTGCTACTTGCCATTGACTGCTGCTAACAAGACAGCTGCAGAAAGATAAACTGCAGTCAGGTGCGCCACAATGCCAGAGGCTCAGCACTGAACCTCATTGTATGTGTTGCAGTCAAGTAGGGCTGGGTGTGGCAGCGGCAGTTGCATGCTGCATCAAGGCTACTCAGCATGCTGGCGAAGCTGCTACGCAGGTCGCAGCCTGTTTACCTGCAACAGCAGATGTGCTTGCTGATAAGGACGCCTTCAGGAAAGCAGAACATTGCATTGCAGGGATGCAGTATAACCCTTTCTCACCTCAATATGACTGACGACTTATGCACATGGCAGTCAATGCCGCTGAGGCAGCTGCTAGCTTTTCATTCACTAGTTCACCTGCAAGTTGAAGTAGTTGCAAACAGCATAAATCTGACAATAGTGCCCCATTTCCAGACCTTCTTCGTGAAACCAGTACACGGTCTATGCAACCATTGCAAGACACAACATATGTCACCATTACACTGCCTGGGTCTGTGACACTACACCTTCCCATCCCACACGATGTCAAGTATGTGTGCTGCAAAGACGATCATCATGAGTGACAACATGTTGAACAAAGTGAATTCTGCTGGCAATACACAATATGATCCTTGTTGCGTTTGCAACATTGCAAGTTGGCATACAGAACCCAAACAAACTAAATGCTGAGGTGAGACAGGAATGGCTCCACTTCAAAAATCATTGTGAACTCTTCAAAACGAGCTACATTGCAAAGCCTTTCTTCACTCATTGGCCTGGGAGTTTCCACGAACACCCTTGTGCCAATGTGATACAGGTTATAATGCAAAGCAGTGTTCTCTAAGTTGATGTGCATGTGTGGGCGGTAGCAGTCCTGATGCATATATTGGTGAATAGCCTCAGAAGCACACTGCAGACCCCATTGCAATCAGCAAGCTTTGTAAAGACTCAAATACCCTGCTGGCAAGGTCAAAGAGGACGAGTATATACATCCTTTGTTTGAGTGCAGTGTCTGCTGGCCAGTTAACAGCTTCACATCAGTGGGAAGTTGTGCCATGAAGTGCTTCTTGTTGTGGAGTGATGAACAGCTCCCTGCATTGACCAATGGTGTCAATAGGACTGTTCACAGTGTGCCCAATGGTCTTGGGACTTTCAAAGATCTCATAATCATTGCCTCCCTGCAGCAAAGGGAAATTGTCAGGTCATGTCAACGTTGTACTTAAAGAGTACTGCGAGTACAATGTACAAGGAGTGTACAGAGAGACACAATAACTATTAATTGCACACCTCATACGTCTTGTCTCCAAAGAAGTGGATCTCGTCGTACTCCTTCTCAACATACTGTAAGCAGAAGGTCTTGTCCCATCCTTGAGGGAAGACATCAAAGCTGATCTGTCCCCCTATGGAGTATGTGAGCCCAAGGTGGCCAAACTTCTTCTTGAGGGCCTCGATGAATTTCTTCCTGAAGAAGCATCGCTCATTGTGCACTTCAAAGTAAGGCATATGGTGATACTTGGAACTGTGGTAGCAATCAGATGATGCCAAAGCATAATTGCTCATACAGGCAAGACGCATCAATGCAGCAAGCATATTGTCCTTCTGACTTCATCTTGATGAGGAGCCACACGCCACACAAGGCATTACAGAACAGTGACCTTAAGAAGTAGCTGGTGGTTGTACCTGACTCCAGCTCCTTGGTCAAACCTTTCAAACTCATCCCTCTCCTCTTGACTGCAGTTCCTGCCTATTGGTGAGACATTGAGCATGCCGCTTCTGAACTCTATAAATGTACCCCGTTTGATTGGAATGTCTAGGTCTGCTACGTAATGCAGTATGTAGTTCAGCAATTCTTTAAGCTTGTCTTCGCCTAGCCAGGTCTTCAAGCTCTCAGTGGCAAGGATCTTTCCCTCTTTGTAGGCCACGAGACCGTTTTCAGCAAAGAAAAAATCGACCTGGTCCTTCGCTGCATTTGGGTTATGATCATCAGAGGTGTTCTGGCAAACTACAAGCAGACACTGAAGTGACAACGGTAGTGAGAGCGTGCTGTAAAGCATACCGTTGGCTCCTAGTTGCTCGCAGATCTTGCGCTCGTCTGATCCGCCCACAATACCAACTTTGACGTACTGCACAGAGGCAAAACGCAGCATAAGCGCGACGATGGCCGGGGTGCATGATCAGCCATAAGTCGAACAGACCTCGCGCAATTCTTGGAGGAAGGCTAGAGTAGCTGGGTCGGCTGTCTGCACGAAATTGAAAGTGTGAGCTGCGGCATGATCCCAGCCTGCGCGAATTGCCAGGTGCTTACCTTGCGAGCTACGGACAACGTGCCATCGACGTCAAAAAGAGCTATCGTCCGATGACGGCTCCGATGCTCTACCTGCACCATGGTGATGACAATGGAGCGCAGTCGGCGGATGCTGACAGCCAGCAATGATAACGCGCGCGGCTTGTTTCGGTCAGACCAAGGGTGCAAGGGTGCGCTCTGCGGTATCGCAAATGGCGAAGAGGACGAAAGGGGATGCAGCATAGCCAGCCAGGCTCACTTCTGAATCAGTGCACACTTGCGACAAAGATCACGCATGGTCAGGCGTGAATCTGAGATCCAATTCGTCAAGGAAAGGTCAGGCAAAGTTCATTTGAGCTGCCACTCATCACCTGTCCATGCAATACCACAGAGATGCCATGCTTGAACTCGTCTTTGCCTTTTTGCAACTGGACTATATTTACCTTTGAGTTAGGCTACAGACTTGCTACACATACAGCCTTGAAGTTCATGATCACATGACTTGATCATCTGGAACATCACGAAACGAGGATTTCACTCAACCCTGCTAAATTCCACACGCTGCATGTTGGCCATTGCCTCATTTCTTCAGCTATGTGATTGATTGGTTTGTGCCAACAGTGCTGAACGTATATTGACTGTAGAAAATATCTACAGCCCTTATTGTTGGTTTTTCTGATAAATCTCAGGAGTATCATACTCCGAGTATGATCGGATGGGCTTGATTGTGTAGCAGCAACGCCGTCACGATGCATTCCAAAGTGCGCTTAATATGTTCACTAGAACCATCCATCTGTCACTCACTCACACAGTGATGGAGCACATGCATTCAACATCATGATTACATGAGTATGTTCATAAGATGCATGTGATGATGCATGCCATGAATATGAGTATAATCATAAGATGCATGCAATAACGTATGCATACAAAACAGTTAAGACACTCGATGCAGTTTGCGAACATTTTCTTGCAAGATTGAGACTATCATGCTAAGCATGTCAGACAGGTGAAGACTCTTGAACAGGGTTGGACTGAACCAAAATTACTTCCCTAGTGCTCAATAAATGCCAAAACGCAGCATAATGTTAAAATCCAACAAGCACTTGAGTCATTGTAATAGTGTTTGAAGAAAAAAGGAATAAAAAGCTCCCTTCCCATACTCTGAGGGAGGATGACCTTCATTTGGATCCGACCCTCATCCAGGTGACTGCGCAATACTCACAAATCAGCCTATGTATGCAAGCAATGACCACAATTCATCAGGCTGGCAGCAGCAACTCTGACTTAGGACAACTTTTTTGGCATATGACTTTGGACAAAAATTGATACCTATCCAATCTGGGCACACTCATACCACATCGATAAGCACTGCCAGCTGCAGCAAAACTTCATGACAGATGAAAACAGACAGGCAACTCTTGCTCAGATGTACCCATCATCTGCATCATCTACAGTTGCTAAGATGGAGCTGAACACACAAACATCAACATCATTTGACGGCTGCATATTTGCTCGTTCTGCCTCCAGCTTCTGCCGCCTCTTCTTCAACATGTCAGCGTTGAAGTCCCGGCGAAAGTGGTTGGTGTGTCGACGGCAGTAGTTCCTCACCATCCACTTGTCATTGGGCCGCCGGGTCAGCACCTTGATCATCTTGTCTGCATCTTCCCTCTCCTTGCTGACAGCTGCTGCCACAGCTTCAGCCACAGCCTTCTCTGCTTCAGCCCTGCTGATGAAGTCATCAGCAGCGGTCTCCTGCATGACAGGCAAACCGTTAAGCAACCGGCTTGCACATTGCAATACTTGCCCAACTTTGACAGCTCATCACTGCTGCTGCTAAAGCCATATTTGTATTTGATTCAGCATCAACAGTAAGCACCATGTATGCAACAAATGCAATTTCACATGCACAGCAGTCACAGAAGCAGGCAGCACGGAACAGCAATCCAAATCACATATGCATTGTCCAGTAAGCAGAGGAGGAAACACAAACCTGAGGCGCATTGTGTGCAGGCTCTGCAGGATTGGTTGCCTCAGGAGATGCCGAGAGGGAAGTCTGACTCAAGGTCGGTGAGAGTGATGACTGCTGTACAGCTGCAGCAGGTGAAACATCAGATGTATACAGCCGCTGCTGTGTCAGCTGACCGACACCCATCAAAACCACATCCCGGGTGTTGCTGCCGATTCTTGCTGGCTGGGGCTCGTCGCTCCACACAATGATGTCATTCTCCACAGGTATTGGCATGAGCGCCCACTGACTCATGATTCTGCAAATGCTGCGCTTGAGTTCTGGACAGGCATTTAGGAGAGAGTGAGCCTCAGCCAGGAGCACCAGTGTGTCCTCAAGGCAGGGTGACTTGGCAACAGGGATCATCCTTGCAGTCTGGAGCAAGACCTCTAAATGAGGGAGGACGTTATCTAGTTGCTGCGTGGCACAGGCTACATGGATGAGGTCACCAATGTTGTACTTGCAGGTGATGATGTTTGTGTTGAGGCCAGAGCTGCCCCTGAAAGGCCACACGCCAAGTACGTCTGCACTTGCTGCATGCTGCAGAGCTGCGCTGAACTCTGCAAGCTCCACCTGAGCTGACTCACACCCATGCAAGACAGCCACCATTCTGCCATAGATGTTCTGAACTGTCTGCTCTTGCTCCTGCATGCAGTCACTGTTTCAGTACAACCTCTGCAACCATCGGCCAAAAGGGTGCTCCTTTTGTGCTAGTAGCCGTCTGTCACCAGCACAGACAAAGCAGTCAGGTGACTTCGACCTATTTCGAGAAACATCACCTACCAGTGTTGCCTGGATTAACGGACGGTTATCGTCCTGGTCTATTAGCACGCCAGCAGCATAGTGAGCCACTTCCGGAGCCTCCTTATAGAAGCTGTCGTCCAAAGCGTTTGCAATGGATGCAGTGCGTCTAGTAGTCAAGGCAGCCTGAAGCTTGGAGTTCCGGTGAGTACAAGGATTCACCTGCATAGCGAGCAGTTCACCACCTGTCAGTGCAACACCTTGTCCAAATCGCTGAAAGGTGCAGTGGCAGCGATATGCAAGTTTGCTGCACACCGTACGCATCAATGAAATATCTAATCACATAGCGCGATAGACAGTACGGCATGCACATCAGAACACGTGCGGGTTACCTTGAAAGCTGTTCCAATATTGGACGGTCTTGCGAAAACGACAGTTGTGACCTTCTTACAGCCAGAGGCAAGAGCGCTGCAAAAGCCCATCACGCAGTGGCGCAGGAACAAAACAAAGCCAGAAGCACAGGCGGGTAGTCGGTCATGTCCGCAAGCATGCCACTGCTCAGTGAGCAGAGCTCGTGTGACTTGCACACCGGAATCCAGCTCGGAATCCCAATCCCGGGCCAGATTCCAAACCAAACCCCGGTCGTCATCCATGCGTACGTGTGTCCGATGTCATGCATGGTGTTCCCAAGGATGCACTGGTTTTTTCCTATCCGATGACCAATTCCCGAAAGGCTGCAGGCTGCACTGATTTGCAGAGCCTAGCAAATGCCTGGATCATGTTGTGGTACAGATCAGCCTAGCTGGGCTGGCATACACTTAAATATTTTCTCTGTTCGCTTTTGCGAGGCTTTGCACCAGCAGCAGCGTGAACGATTTAGCAATGTCAGTCACCGTGCCCGCATCTTGCAGGCCACCTCTCAGTATGCTGTGCCAGACAAGGGGGCCAGGATGTGTATATCTGTGCAGGTCAGAAAGGTATCATGGCACAAACTCAGTGTTTATCAGTGTCTACTTAGCTGTTACTGCGTCAACGTATGTCTGTGTCAGAAAGCTTTGCAACCATTGGAGATTGCAGTGCAGAGGTTTGAGCCTTGACCCAAAATTAGGGCATCAAAGCAAAGGTTTGTCTTTGTAGTGGTGCTTGCACTGCATAAAAGTCTTTGTGCCTGAGTGGACGAGTATTTGCTTGTGCCTGAGTGGAGTCTTTGCTCAAGCTTCCACACACATTCTGAGGGCTTCGTGTTCTTCTGATATAGGTATAATCACCAACACAACCTCCGACTTCAGCTCTACATGCGTTATGCTTGCGCTCGTGGCCGGCCGTCAGGACTGTCAGCCTCGACCTAACAGCCAGCGACAGCCGCTACGATTGTTTCTCAGCAGCTTTCGACTTCAGCATTTCTACATGACTGTAAATATAGCCTCCGAGACGCATTCCAGTGCATCGCGCAGCCTAACACAACCTTTGCTTGACTGCATGCTGTATCTGACACAATATCTCTATGATCCAGGCACTTTACCAAGCTCTGCAAATCAGTGTATCCTTGGGAACGTGTATCTGAGATCCAATCTATCAAGGAAAAGTCTTTTTAGCTGACCTCCCTCAAACTTTCTGGCATCGAGGATCAAAACCGCTGAAGAAACCATCATCTGGATCAGTCATCCTTGCTGCAGTGCAGCAAAAGCCAGTCAAATGCTGCAGCAACTTCTCTGATTGTCCAGACATCTGTTAGCCTGGTGAAGCAGATGATCAAGCAGGCACAGGCTCTTCAAGAGGCAGATGAGCTGCAAGCCTACTTGCAAGTGGTCACGGGCTTCACAGAGGGACACAAAGAGGTGATTGACAGGTGGAGCAGGTATCCCCATAGGAACAAAATTCTGGGCAGAAGCAACACGCCCGAACAACGGCTGCTGGCTTTATTCCTCATTTCTAATTGAAATCAAGTTTTGCACATTTTTGGCATGCCTAAAGTCACTGTGACAGCAATCAGCATTATGCTGAATGCACAAACACATGTACTCTTCTCAATCCCGAAACTTCTGTTCAAATCTAAGAAAAAACACATTGGTTTGTTGCTGTATGTAGATATGAATTGCAGATCTGTTGCCATCTGAATCTGAATCAATGCCTTAGTGTTGATGCATTATGCAGCCTAGATAATATCATAGGTCAATGTCAGCATAATTATCACACCTGAAATTGGTAGGCTATCATCAATATTGTGTATTGAACAGCAGCAGCTCGGGTGTGGCCATATAGCGATTCAGACAGAGTCGATATGCTGTTGACAAGCTGAATTTGACGCAGATTTACACTGTTTCACACAAGGACGCGTTGCAGACGCTGGCATGCAGATAAGTCGGTTTACCTGTCAGGTGATCAGTGATCCAGCGATGCCGATACATGGTAGCCAAACAACCTCCACCGCGGGCTGCTCGATACAGGTTGATGAGCGCGCAGCCAGTGAGGTCTCAAATTTCTTTCCTGCCGAGACAGGCGCTCGTCTGCTCGCAGCCTGGCACTGGAGCAGGAAAACCAGGTTTTCCCGCGTCCCATACTCAGCAGTATGCCTGTGCCGTTGAATTGTTGATCGTTGCCTAACATCACATCTGGCCTATCACCACTGATAGGACTACCAGGGGACAAACATCACTTGTGAAGCCCAACAGCTTGCCAATCATCACTTGTCGCCCAACAAGCAAGCCAAACATCACTACTTGCCCATCTCGCCCATGGGATGCGCTGCTGGCCCCGGTCCTCGTCCGGCATTCTGGAAACACCTTGATAGTCAGCACTTGCCCACAACCTTGCCAATTACCACTAAACCCATTGAGTTCTATCATCCAGAATCTGATCTCATTCAAATCCCCATGCTGGAGCAATCAGGCAACGAGTGACTGTGTCACATACGATGAAGAAGTGGATGAATGTATGCCTGGCACTTGTCAAGCAACTCTGAGTGCAACACCATCATACGGCCATTGCGAGTGTTACGTTGACGGCAGCAAAATACAGCAAGGCCATGCATATGCCATGTCTGACATGGGCACTCACATGTCTTTCCTACTGTGCAAGCACAACCTGCTGTCACTGCACTGGTGAGCATGCTCAGCGAGCATCATCATAATTGACTTTCTAAGTGCTGCTCAAACATCACTGGAACAAATCATGCATCTGCTGTTTA
>JAABUU010000682.1_pt1 | contig 72096 bp, 39 predicted proteins | sample 5559301 | NCBI WGS metagenome assembly JAABUU01 (sample SAMN10711884, study PRJNA513360) | rock metagenome | isolation source: Antarctica rocks | place: Antarctica: Victoria Land, Richard Nunatak white
TGGATAGGTGCCTCCATTGATGGGAAAATCCATGGGTAGAGTACAACATCTACGATAATATTGTAACCCTACTTTAAGATACAGTCACCTCTTCCGCTGGTCGACAAATGAGCGTCAAGGCTCAGGGCCTGAGCAACAATCCAGATCTTACTCCTAGCCAAAAACATTGAAAATAATACTCACGAGGGCCACCTCATGATCCAGAGCCTCAAGTCTAGGCTTCTGAAATGTATCATGGACGCGCGGTGGGATATTGTCCAATACAGCATACAGGTCTGTGGACAGCACGACGAATTGACCGGTGAGGTCAGAAGCGTAATTTCCGTGCTACGACGACTTGAATTGGAAATGTCAAGGTCTTTAGAGTATGATCCGTGGAGGTGATGGCTATTGAGTCGAACTGCAAGGCATTATTGGCCGCTGCGGGTATTCAGCTGAGGGTTTCACAATTGATTCTCATCCAAAAACACTGCTTGAGCGAATAGGCAAATATAGGTAGGGATCTATGACCTATATTATTAAGATGACAGGTCTGGGATATATCAGAGTCGATCTGTCATTTTGATTATTTCAACCACTTTTTCTTGAAAATTTCATATTCTATTTGCGAATCTGACAGGCAGGGTAGAACAGCGAAGACAATTTGCGGGCGGTGAGCTTAAGAACATTCGCTTTTCTATTGGAAGATATCACAGCACATCTGATGGCTAGCAATCAGAATGCTCAGTACTTATGACCTATAGTGACAATGACAACAGAATCTATGGGAAAACTTCCGAAGAAAGCCAGTCTGCAAATACTTTATCCGGTGTACTCATCAAAAGGTACAAAGCGACGATAACATCTTATATTAGAGCACCTAGTAATTGCTGTTTACTTAACGAAGCAGCAATAATAGATTATGGAAGAACATTGTGAGCATGCAGGCCGGACCAAGTCTTGAACGATCTACCGTGCCCGGGCATATTACTCGCCAGCATTAATCTGCCTCTAAGAAACGGGGCGATGTATGTGCATTAGAAGTATTCCGTCTATATCTGAGAGGAATATGTTGCTCACTAAAAGTCTACAAACCCTCCAGTTTGTAGGGCAAGAGTTTTGACAGTAGATTTTGCCTGCCATGAAAGGAGTTGTGATTCACCACACTCTGAATCATGCCCTTTGTAGTCAGGGAACCCCTCCCACACTTAATCATTCAAGATTTCTAGCTGTGTGTTCAGTATTTCTCAAACAGAACTACCTCAACCTTCTATTCCTAGAGTTCACCATGTAAGCGAGGCTCTGAGACAGTCTTTGAAAAACGCATGTACCGTTCTGAGCTCCTCTCCATCGGTTCACCTCATCTTTTGACACTTCTTACCCAAATAGTTCTCATTTTCCTGTGGAAGATATTCTGCGTCTGTTGGACCGAGCTCAATCATATCAACACCCTCAACAAATATGGTCGAAGGTAAATCAACGCCAGACACGTATCCCCGTAAAAGAAATCCATGGATAAGGCTTCAATTCTACAACTCACTGAAGAAGCTGCCACCCTTGATACCTATACTATCCTTGTCCATATCCAAATCCCAAGGTACACTGACGTCAGTCTGACGTTACTTGGGCGCATGTGCTGTCACAATTATCCTACCCTTTAGACCATCACTTAGTCTTGGACTTTCTCTAGATTGTCTTCCTATTTCCAACTCAATCGACACTTTCCACATCAATATCCCCGAGAATGTCTGAATCCGTCCAAGACAAGAACGGCCAGCCTATTTCCGTCGGAGACGAAGTATACACGAAGATGAGAGGGGGAAAGCACCAGGGTGAGGTAAGTTGCCTTACATCCACGTCTCTCCTTGTAGAAACCCCCCAGAAATCACTCTTGGTTGCGCATCTGGTGCGGTTGTTGCTCGGTAACTAAACATGCATCTACGCTTACAAAGCGGTGAAAAGAATGAGTGCTAGAGAGTAGCATTTACTGGTAGGTAGATGAAATAGCCACGAACAACGAAGAAGCAGAGAAAGAGGGTGTGGAAAACCCGCCTAAGGTAAGCTTTTGTCTTAATATCTTCCGCCGCCCACTGCTAACTTTTCCTACCTATGTCAAATCTCTCATAAGTTCACTCAATCGTATATCATCTTCCCCTCCCGCCACCTTCTTCATCTGCAAGCAATATTGCAGGAAAAAGTGGTTGCGATTGAATCGCTGTACTCGTTTATTCTCCTGAGATAAAAGCTCATGAGAAGACACAGGTCCTGTTTACGGACCAGCACGGCCACTATGTTGGCACATAACCCGGGGACATTGGAGAATTTTAGCAAAGGTGGGAAGGAGTAAATGTGGGTTGCGTCTGGATGTCTTTACGGGAGGTTTGATGAGGTGTGAAGGTTTGGATCCTTGAGTTATGGCTGAGCTCTATGGACGGGGCAGGTCCTATGGGGAGAGAACACATACGATTAGAAGTTCGCGTAAACACGATGCAGTCCACCCAAGTAAAACATACCAAGCTTTTCCCCATGAAACGATATTTCCCATTCCGAAGATAAATCCATGTATCAGATCATTAAGGCGGACCATCCGCGTCTCTCCTGACGGACTCCGCCGTAGTTCTACAAGAGCACAAGCCAAGCAATAGATGCTATCAAAAGCCTAAGCCTAAGACAGCATCTAACAGTCTTAGCAAACAACTGGATCACGGGGCGCAGAGGACGTACTTTTAGTCAATACCCAACGTGTGAACTAAAGCAAAGACCCCATGATTCGAAAGATGTCGGATGTTAATGGCAAAGAGATCCAGGCCAAACCTCGAAGGGTACGTTTTTCGCTCGATTTGTGAATACGTTGCACTGGATGCCAAGAGGTGGAAGTATGTACTAGAGTTATGAATGGGGTAGCAGCCACACCTCAGGGGCAGGGAGTCAAGCCGAAGTTACCGGTTTTCCAAGTTGGTGAATGGACGGATAGATTGTCCGTTTTTCTTGTTATATTTTGATCATTAACAGGGTTCAACCGTAGAGAGTGTGCGATAAGAAGAACTGAGCAATGAACCTATGAAGCTGATCAATTTCGACATATTTTACTCGACTTGGCGTTTGGTCTAATAGTTGGCCTGGCTATCGATTGTTTGTTCACCGACTTTCTTCATATTTTGGCAGCACCGGTTTGACCAATCCATAAAATATCTGATAGAATGTTTCCAATTCTCCCGGAAGCATCGGCTCTTGCGTTAAGCGATCTAAATAAAATTGATCCTATCAAACCTACAGCTTACTCTTGCCAAGTCCCCAGATCTCAGCGCCGGGGTTGTTCATGTTCTCGCCAACCGTACCAGGCGGAGGAGAGGCTGCCTTTGATCCTGATTCGTTACCGATAATCAGCGAACTGGCCTTATTGATGGTTTCTTCAGCTTCGCTCTCAATGCGCTTAACAAGCTCCTCGCACGATGGGATATCGTGAATTAGGCCAATTACTTGACCCGCTGTCCATACCTTCAATGAACTCGTTAGCGTCGTTCCGGAAAAGGCGAAGGTATACTTACCCCGTAGTCCACGTCTCCATTAATAAAGACTTCTCGGCCACGCTTGCCACTGACGTATGGCGCAACGTCTTCAAATTTCCCGCTAGTGCTTTCCTTTTCTACCTTGACAGCTTCTTTTGCAACTTTGTTCGCAAACAACCTCGAGGTATTCTTCCACCTTCGCAGCACAAGCTCTGTATCCGTCTCCTGCGCATCGACAATCGCCTGTTTAACCTTCTGGTGTATAGGTGCTTCTATCGTACACATAAATCTTGTTCCCATATTAATGCCTTCGGCGCCTAAGCTCAAGGCCGCGGCAAGTCCTTGGCCATCTGCAAACCCTCCCGATGCTATGAACGGTATATTCAGCGACTGACGAGCTCTGCTGAGAAGGATGAAATTCGTAATGTCCGACTCCCCAACGTGGCCAGCACACTCAAAGCCATCGATTGATAGGAAGTCTACACCAAGCTTGATAGCAGACTGTGCGTGACGGATGGTGGTACACTTGTGTAGGATGGTGCAGCTGGCCGCTTTTAGTTGTTTGATCACTGGCCCAGGGCTGTTACCAGCAGTCTCGACGATTGTGATGCCCTCATCAATTATAACCTTCGCATAGCCGTGGTAGTCTGGCGGAACCAAGGCAGGAAGCAGGGTAAGGTTCACACCGAAAGGGTTCTTGGTCATTGTCCGGCATCTCCGAATTTCTTTTCGAAGGTCTTCTGGTGTAGGTTGTGTGAGAGCTGTGAGCTAGAGAGTTAGTCAGCTTCAATGATTCGATTTAGGTGTAGGTGAGCAATACTATCCCCAATCCGCCGGCATTGCTGACGGCACTGGCGAGCTCAGCGTATCCGACCCTTGATAGTGCGTCAGTTGTGCCTGCCAAGACTGAAACAACTTGTGTTCATACCATTGCATTCCCCCTTGAACCACAGGGACTATCGGGTCGTTAGCCAGCATAATGCAGTGTAATGCTCCGTGATCTTACTTTTAATGCCGAGTCGCCTCGTGAGGGCGGTGTTGAAGGGCATGATGGCTGACTTGTCACCCAGGTTTCGGTCAAAATAAGCAGTAAATTGGACTGCGCTGGATAGCTCTTGAGAAGATCAGCAAAGGGCAATGTGGGCAATCACGAGTAAATAGAGGGCCGCAGTGTCTCACGCGCCTCGGCGGTCTGCAGCCGAGGTCATCCCAATTCAGCCATATCACCGTTAAGTCCGTAAACTCTTTCCTTTATCTTGTCACAAGCATTCAGTGTGCCGCTTCAACAGCGAACACTCAATCTTACCGAATTATCGTCCTGGACATCTTCGATTTTAGGGGTTACAGTTGGTGGGGGGTTGGTCTGCATATGCTAACCATGAGTTCAAAATTATTCCAACCCCCTACCAGCTGCACCCCGTCGATGTTATTACTCTGAGAAACCTTCATTTGCTGACTCACTATCTGGATAGAGTCTCTCAAGCCCTCATCCATCAGATCGAATATCTACGCGTCTGTAACGTGTTCTTTGGACTAAAGGGAATTCGGCCTGGGGCTTCTTGATACTTAAGAAGGCAGAATGTACTGATATCCCTGCCACAGAGCGTCGAAATACTTCGAAATTCTCCTCTGCCTTTGCTGGAGTGTGGATTGAGATAAAATAAAATGCTGCCTGACCAGTCTAGACTTGGAATGCAATGCGAGATGATAGAAGAAGCCAAAACGATCATGAAACACATCGTAGCGAGGCTGAATGAGCATTTGAGATGTTTTGACGAACTGTGTAGAAATACTTTCCTTCACTTTTCATTCTTGAAAAAACTTATTTTGTGAAATTACCTCTCTATCTCCTCGAGGATGTTCCATTTCGCCGTTGTACTTGTTAATTTCTTCATGTTGCCTTGAGTGTTACCTCACTACCCATCGTTGATCTAGGCTACGTCAGTCCTTTCTGTTCCACTCAACAATGGTACCAAGCGTGCCAAGCTAACGCTACTAGAGAGAAGGACACCAGGCTATCAGTCTAATTATGAGTCGGTTCAGCATTTCCAACCAAGCATTACTGACACTATGTAGGAGACAATCGGGTCCTATCACTTCTCCAATATTAGATATGGGCAGCCTCCAACTGGAGATCAAAGCTCCGCTGCCCAGAGAGGCCGCAGTTCTGTTGCCACAAAGAGATCACATGGGATAGTATGCCCCCAGGCTAGTCCAATATGGCTTACCATTGACCCAGATCAGCCGCAGCTTATCTGAAGGGTCAATCTTTTAACTTCTCAGCTGCCAAGGTAGCTCAGGCGAATTCTCCTACTAAACACTCTGTGGATCCTATGGAAACGGAAGTTTGCGTTGGAGCAATAGGTAAAAACAAATACAAGCGCAAGCGGAATTCAAATGCTTGTCGAAAATTTCTCTTCTTTGTTAATATCACCTCCACCTATCCATATTAGTCGCCATACATTAATTCAACAGAATCGTAATCCATACCACCGTCCGAAATGTGGCTATCCTAAACTCTCTGTTCCGAAATCTCGATTGATGGCGGAACGCTTCGATCCAAACCTAAGCAAGAAACCAAAAATTCAACTCTTACATACGTTTTCCAAATCTCTAATTCGAAATCGCACCTTACTCCTTGGATACATAAAACAAAGCCAATGAAAGCTTTTAAGGGGCAGGTTGATACATGGGTTGTCATGCATGAGGGAAAAGGGATGTGAAGGACTGGGAAACCTCCGCTAGGTGGGGCGATGCTAAGAAGATTTAGGTGACTTGATGTTTAGAGGTTTTATGTATGGGAGGATCTGGTTTCCTGTTGAAGAGTCCTCTTTGTCAGGGAATAGTTGGTTTGCGGGGTCATGCTATATTTGATTCAGATGCTGTGCTCTTTGTGCAGCATATGTGAGATCGATGCTGCCACAGTAATTATACGTAGATATAGATGCCCGAAACCAGATTATTCCCGTAGCATGTATATAGTACTTGACTTATACCGCAGATATCTTGACTGATCATGGAAATAGTAAGATTAGACACGAAGATTCCCTTAATATACAAGACAGGAGCTCTAAAATTAGCGGTTTGCTTTCTCACTTCGAAAAGAGTACTGACGCTAGTGTTGTGACCATTGATACGATAAGGCGGAAGTTAAGCAGATCATTATACCAGATAAAAGAACAATAGAAGAGATGTACGCACAGCGCAAAGGAAATGTCCATCGCAGCAAGTAGGCCAAGCACCCAACGTTGGTGATGGGGACGGTGTGTATGCCAGCATCTAAGTCGAAAAAGGAAAACGAGAGGCTTATGGCGGACATTCTTGTACTGGGTGACGATAGATGGAAGTCTTTATCCAGTCGTGTAGTACCATACCAATTACATATGTGGTACAAAATTCGACCACTCCACATTAATGTAAGACCCATGTGGAAGTGAGCGCAAACTTGAGAAGGCCAAAGCGACTAGTAACATGCGGGCAAAGAAGTAGAGAGTCCCAGGAACAAAGAAAACCAGATTCCAGGGCCACAGGACCTTGTAACCCTCGATATATCGCAAAGGGATATGATGGCTTGTATTCCAATACGCTATCCTTTCTGAAACACCATGAATGAACAACGATGCTTCAGCCAGAACGCAGCAGATGCGCCAAATCAAGCGTTCTTGCTCGGTAGGGAAATGGAAATTCCATTCGATGAAACTGATTGTCGAAAAGCAACAGACCAGGAGACCGAGATAGGCATGATGATAGACATTGAATAGTTGAGGGTTGCGATCGTTTGGGATCCGTACCAGAGGTTTCTTATAAGGTCCGCAAAGCCGTGATAGACGTGGCCATTGATCGAGAGTATAGATTTCAGGTTCCGCAAAATCCATTGGCGTGTTCCAGAATGGCTTTTCTGCAGACTCTCTCTCTTGAGTCAGGACCTCAGCAATCCCGCAGTCTAAATTCAAAATTGTGGGCGTGAGGACATTGAGGGGCTTGTTAAGCCAGAAGAAGTATGTAGTGGCCGTGCAAAGAATGATAGCACATGTTGTGATCTCTAGTGGCGAGACTGGCAGGTGTTCAATGGCACGAGCAAGGCATTGAGTGACGAACCACCCGCTCTGTAAGCATGCGATCGTCTTTGTGGTTTGATCTGCTTTACTCTTATCCAGTATCTCTTTCTCGGATATCTCTGGGACCTTTATATATTTTCCCTTCACTAGGTAGTGAACCTGTTTAGCGGTAACTGGAAATGGTCCGTAATCTGGCGGCTGAAGCACGAATCCTCCGCTGTCGGCGTAAAAGCCATGGGCCATACTCCATTGATCATGTCCCAACGCCTTCATGTCTACCTTTGATCGCTTTGCTGAGGCCCACTGACCAGCAGAAGCCAGAAGCAGAGTCTCTGGGGCCAAGGCGCCAAACAACAGCCACCTTGATTTACGAAAAATCAAAGTCCAGAATCCGTCGGTTTTGGCTGGAACATTGAGATGTAGCATGACCCACAAGCAAAGAAAAAGTGTAGTTGAGCAGCCCCATATGATATCGAGGGTCCCGCGTTGATCACATTGTTTGACCCAGCCTTGGCTCAGGGAGGTTTGAACAGTGGAGGCGTTATTGATGGCTGGAAATATGGCCATCATATCCTAGAACTCCACGGCCGGTCACGAAGACTCATTGCTTGAGTATTGGGGAAATAAAGGAAATAGTAGACGAAGCCTTCGGTTTTGTACATGATCACGTGGGGTAGATCTTGACGCTGCAAGGAGACCGAGAGACTGAAACGATCAGGCCTCGTAACACCACCTCAACTGACAAAGATCACGATAGTAAGTGCGGGGATAGTGCAGACGACCGTCGAAATTCCTGAAACAATATTAGCCTAGTTACCATACGAGACCTTCCTGCACGTAGCCGATGAATTACCTATGATACTATGTATATGCATAGCCAGGAACCATGTATAAAATGGAGATCGATTATTTATGGCTATCCGAGACTCCCCGGTGCAGTGCATGAAGCAGTATCGAAGGCCAAAGCAGCGAAGCCTGCAAAACAACACGTCTCATGGGACACCGTCCTATGTCACGTAATACAGGTGAGGCTGATCAAAGTCAAAAAAGCTCCGAGCGATACGCCTTGTTTGTTTTCGGAATATTCAATGGAAAACAGATGCAGTACGACAAGCTTTGCAGGAATGCAAAAGCTAATCGAGAGATTGAAACGAAAATTGGGCATGACTTGCAGAACATTACGTATATGGCTTGATTCAAGGTGACATCGAATTCGTCCGAGCGATGCATATGGTCGCCTTTGTTTAGGTTCCACAACATATACGCTCCGTACTGAGAAGGTATCAGGGGCTTGCGAATTCTCTGATACGTGCCGCTGATTGGTGTCGACCAACGACATGGTGGTGTGCCATGTGCCCTACATGAGCTGCGAGCCAAGAAAGCGACTGGCATGAAACTTCTGTACACTTTATAGATTATTTTCAGAGTCTCAGAGTCATTGGGGAGTGGGGGAATAATGGAGGAAGACAACCCAAAGGATTCATGTCCAATTCTAGAAAAGGGGAAGTGGTTGACGTCAGATTATTTACAGTACGACTAACGTATTTTACTCGCCGGGGACCTTACTTTTCAAAGGGCACATGAAAGGCTGACGGAACATCTTACACTGTATGATACGCAAATACTGTTTGGAAATTAACGTGGATATGGATATGTGCAGTGTTGGGAAGGCTGCTTCTTGCCCAATCGGTTGTTGGTTGTTGCCTTCCCAAAGCTTGACCATACACATCGCCTCTTCTCGTTGACTACTCCATTCATCCTCCGTCTCCAGACATTCTGCATTCTCCTATCTGTCATGGCTACAACTCTATCAAATGGCAGAGGCATAGTTAACGAGCTTTCCTTCTTCCTGCAGATGATCTCTCATCAATGGAAACTTCTTCTCTTACCTTCGGCAATCGCCTATCTTTGCCTGGTCTCATCACTACGTTACAAGCGTATGAAGGACATGCACCGACGCTTTCCATATCATACGCGCGAGTCCCTTTCCAAAATGACTGTAGATGAGGCCTTCGCCATTCACAATTATCTCGTCAAGCTCGAATTTCCAACAGTCTTCAATGCCGCTACGTCGTTTGCTCTGTTTAAGGTACATTGTAACTTATTCTTCGGTCGCGTTTTTCCTGTAAACTGGACACTCTCTGACTGACTCTGTTCTGGGAACTTCATAGACCTATGGCATTCCATCAATATCCAGTCTTTTGGTTGCGACCGGGCAGCTTGTGAACGACACCAGCGCGTCCAAGCGCTATGCGGATACAGGGGCCCTCCTCCTCGAAGCCGTACTCAATCGCCCAACGTCAGATCGCGCCATTGCGGCTATTGCACGAATCAACTATCTCCATGATCGGCACCGCAAGCACGGCAAGATTACGGAACCAGACCTACTGTATACTCTGAGCTTGTTCGCCCTTGAGCCATCCAGCTGGGTTCCTAGGTATGAGTGGCGCGACCTAACTGATATGGAACTCTGCGCGATTGGTACGCTCTGGAAGAGCCTAGGTGAAGCTTTCGATATACCCTATACTCTACTTCCGTCATCTCCAAGCGGCTGGGCAAATGGCTTGGACTGGTTGGACGAATTGAGGGAATGGAGTCGCGTGTACCAAGAGAAAAACATGGTTCCAGCCGTCAGTAACAAACGATTGGCAGATTCAACGTTCCAAATCCTGCTGTGGAAGTTACCAGGTCCGCTCAAAGGCGTCGGAAAGAATCTCGTTGCCGCTCTTCTCGAGGATCGGCTTCGTGAAGCGATGATGTAAGCTGCGCTCATTTTCATCTCCAGCTGAACCCCCAAATGAGCATCGGTGGTGAGGCTGAAACCCAGATAGGATTCCCCCTCCGCCCGCTGGCTACACTAAGTTTCTCAGTGTAGCTATAACAATCCGCAAATTCGTCCTTCGTCATCTGACTCTGCCTCGACTTCGCCCGAAGCGCGTCCTTCCTCAAAGCAGCCCTAGTTCAGACCGCCTGTTCCTACTCAAATACCGCATGCATCCTTGGTATATCGAGCCAACATGGAAATCAAGGTGGGGCTTATCGGCTTGGACGAACTGGTTTAGAGGTGCCACAATGCCTGGTGACAGCAAATACTACCCCGAAGGATTTCTATCGAGCGAAGTGGGTCCTAATGCTTTGATTGGAAAAGGGCATGATGAGATGGAAGAAACAAGGGAGCGACTTATGCGAGCAAATCGTGGGGGATGTCCCTTTGCTGCCTTTTGACTGTTCTGCTGTCGGAACCGGTGCATTAAGCTTCAGAGCGAAGGTCTCCAGAGTCAATGGTCGAGTGGATAGAGTGACGAGAAGCACAACGGTCGGGCTTTGAGGTAAATTGAGACCGAGATCTGAAATTGCTAGAAGCTAGCCTTTGCACAAAAGCTAGAACAGAATCATAGCTTGAAAAGCGCAATAGACACAGGAATTACGGTTTGTTCCTTAAAAAGCTGATGATTGACGAAGTTCTCAAGCACCTACGGGAACCCAAAGCTAATGCAAAGTGATTCTAACAATTGTAGGGCGAAACTTCTATAAAGAACTCTTCTCAACGAACCACACACAAACTCCACTCTCCACCGCAACTGCCTTGACCACAAAACCCCCGGTTCACACACACACCTGCTGTATAATTCGTACCATGAGTGAAGACTTCGCAACTGCTTGAGTGAAATAGCCAGCGCAAGTACTCGGGATTCTGGGTGCTCGATCAGGGGCTGAGTATGCTGTCAAGGCTGGGATTCGCAAGGGTTTTGGTGTTTGGTAGTGTTTATCTAGGGGGTGGGTTGGGGAGTGGGATGGCTTCTTGAGGAGGTGGGCGGTGCCGGGGGGGGGGAGAAGTTGGTGCTCATGGGGATTAACATCAGAGGAGGAGGCGTTGAGGGGTTGCATGGCGTGTATGAAGTGAGTAACACGGACGTAGTTCATAGAGAGGACGTCACGTCGGTTGTGGCGGCTTCGTTAGGGATTCCTGGGGTTTGGAAGGATTCATGTCGATGCGGACGTGGTCTGCAGGTTTACTTTGCTGTTAGATGGTCGTTGAGATCTACGGAATAGCTCGAGTACGTGCGCTTCATTGATGCCATAGATGGCCGTGCGTTTTAGCGCTTTGTGCCCTTGTTCGGCGTGGAGGTGTTTGGTGGTGTAGCTAATGTTGAGAACCGTGGGGGGGATCGGGGATGTGGTGAGGCGGTAGCAGGGGTGGGAATGGGAGTCGAGGATAAGGTTGCTGGCGGGGTGGTTGTCCTGAGGGGGCTGGGTGTGGGGCTTGGGGTGTGGAAGATGTTGTGGGGAAGATGTTGAGGGGTGGCTTGGAGGGCAGAGTGGGATTTGGGTGGTGGGGGAGGTGAGCTAGCTGCTGTAGGGTATGTTTTGGGAGAGAACATCTTGAGAATTGGGGTGAGCTGACATGTGTTGTAGGAGAGGATATGAAATGATATAACCCTTAGACCTATGACTGCTTGTACGAGACCGCGAATGGCAGCTTCCGCTGGAATGCCCTCGACTGCGCGCTCGATATGGGCCTTGACAGTCGCGTTACCTCGAATCATCCAAACAGTGTTACCAGCCGTTTGTTTGAATGTCTTTCACTAGATTGCCAGCTTTCTCAAATCAGCGCCAGATCTAAACACGAACATGAACAGTCGAGTTCCTTTCATCATCATCCAAAAAGTCAAGCTTCGCCCGAGTCCACCATGACAGCTCCAACAAGAAGTAAGTGAGTGGCATCTGCTGTGAACTCCGACGATGGATGCAATGGTAGTAGCTGTACTGGGATCTTTGTTGGCTCGTAGCATAGAAGTGTCTTGACAAAAGCTAGGTCATTTGAAAATGATGCCACGGCGTCGTCGATTTCGGCAATGTTGACTTTGCTAACTCGTCCTAAAGGCGGGATTGACTGTTGGCGGTAGAGATACGTTGTAAGCCGAGGGAAGTCTCCAAATATCTTTTACATCCATTCGTGCATGTCTAACATGTCGAGAGATAAGTAGTTACCCTAGATGGTAGAAGCACTTATGATACCTTTTGGCAATGGGCTTTCTGTGGGGAGGAAGCTTGCGTATGGGGTTTATAATCATTTTGCTGCAAGCATTCTGCCGTAGCCTTTTCGCTGAACCCTCCTCTCTTCCATTGATACCATTTTCCTGACCAAACCAGACTCTCCACGCAATACCTCGACACCCTCGCCCACGACGTCAGCATCAAAACGAACCGAAAAATCAATTCCATCGCTGAAATGTCAGCGCCGTATCAATCGAGCGATTACGGGGGGTTGTTTGAGGAGTTCTTGGAGGCAGGAGGAGGATGGCGCTGTGGCTGAGGTTAGTGGAGAGTTGAGTGGGAGTGAGAGTGGAAGGTGGGTGGGTGGTATGGTTTACGGCGAAGGATTTGAGTGGTGAACGGGGAGGATACTTGGGTCGTGGTTGGTGGATGAGTTGAGGGTTCTCGAGGGGGGTCTAGTAGGTACAGGTCGCCTAGAAGGGTAGTCGAATGTATGAAATTTCCAGATAGTCGCAAACTCGAAAATCCGGTCGATGTAAGAATGGTTTGACGAATAAATCTCCCAGGTAAGAAGTCTCTCACTCCTATTTCTCGTTCAGTCGGTTGCTAATCATCTAACTTCTTCCAGCTACTTTCATTTTTTGGGAGAAAGCGTCAGATCATATAGAGAGAAAATTCGCATACACGAGAAGTTGGCCATGCCATTATCGTCAAGGCCCCGTGCAGTAAGACTCTGTCTGTGCATCTTAGGTATAAAAGGGAAGATGGGAATGGTTGATTCGTGGAGATGTATGCATTGTGGGATGGAGGGATGTTATTTTGGTGTCTTCTTTGCCTTTGCTAGTTTGCGATTTGGGGAGCTGGATTATACGAATATCAGCTGTGTAAGATCGTGTGTTACGGATTGAAACTGAACGGTTTCGAATATGTGTGACTGGATAGGCATTAGTAACTGCTCCATTAGGCTCAGCTGTTCACGAATGATTACATGGACGGTGAGTGTGCTAAAGCTTCTTCTTTTCCACTAGGTCGATGAGCCGAATCGATGTTCTAGTATGTGTCTAATTCCATAAGCACTCGAGAGTCCTCTAGTTTATGAGATCGAACCTGTACATTTTGATGACGCCGCCTTTATTGTGCTTGATGCATACTTTGTACATGTCGTATAAACACGTTTTTTGTCACCTTTGCAAAGCACTTAGTACGACATGAGAGCGCAAAGAACAGGACGAACTTACCAGTCCCATATACCTGCCGTTCCGCACAATATAGAGATAGTCAAGTTCCAGCTTTCTGAAGCAGTCGTAGGCGAACGCCTGTTTCGTGTTTGCCTCGAAAGTAACGGTTGATTGTTTAACGTAAGGTGTAAAGTCTACCATATAGCCATTCCATGCTGCTTCTTCTTGCGGATAGCTGGGGGCTTCGGAAGATAGCAAGCATAGGGTGAATCGGGGGTCTTCTAGTCCATTTAATGCATTCTGAAGAGCTGCAGCAAGAATGTGGCCGACTATTCTTCCGTGCGATAAAATGGGAAGCCCGAACTCGTGCTCTTCCGGATCTTGAAGTTGGTCGAGCTTTCCCTGGAGACTGCTTGCTAGAATGCAAGGAGAGCCTGTGATGTTGATGACTTGATCTTCGTGGTATGGGGCTGGGACTATGTCTCCAACTGTTCCGGTCAATATGTGACTTGCGTTATGACCAGGGAGCGGATAGGCTTTTATCTCGCAAACGAGATCCTAAGGCAATATTTGATGAGGCGCTGCGTTCTGTTGATCAATGGGACAACTTACATATATACTGGAAATCTCGATAGCGTCCGCAACCCACTTTGAGACGAATATTGCCATAGAGAATGGAATTATATAATTCAAGTTTCCTGTCAACTCAAGGACGACTATTGCAAGCGTCACTGTCAATCTTGTCGCCCCACACATCGTAGCCCCAGCACCTATAATGGCATACACTCCGGGTGTAATACAATCCATGCCATTTCCAGCCTTGCATACTGAGAACATCATCGAATTGGGAAATGTGAGAATCGCCAACTGAACGGCATGGCCAACGAATTGTCCGAGTAAGCCTCCAACTACCGTAGAAGGTATGTAGATCCCAGCAGGTACATGAAGTCCGAAAGTGACGACTGTGAGAAAATACTTAATCACAAAAGCAATCGCCAAAGATCTTAACAAGATAGGAATGCTTTCAATAGGAGGACAAGCGCCTGAGTCAGTCATGGAGATATGAGCCCATTTATCGCAGGGGGTGGCTAGTTCGGACAGCAGTTCAGCCGCGCCGAATCTGGTGTGTCTATTCCAGAAGCTCAGAAGGCCTGTAAGCAAGCCAACAAGAACCGTCTCCAATAGAGGATTTCGGTTGATTATGGGGATACGGCGAAAGCTATTTTCCCAAAGCCGGGACATTTTGACGAAAAGCGCTCCGATTGTGCCGCCTGTGATCCCAATGAGGACGAATACAACTATTTCGAAAGACTTCCAATCGGTTGTGTAGTGGACCTCGAAAAGTACCGTTTTATTGCCACCGTAAGGATTTAGAATCTTCAAAGATAGCGTTGATACCTATGGCTGTCAGTCTTTAGAGTAAAAGCCGTTTTACCTATTCCTGTTGGAAAACTTACAATGCAACAGAAAAATACCAGAAAGAATTGCTTAGGCGAAGCTCCCTCGCTTATCTGACATTAGCTTCGTCCGCAGCGATCATGAGATGGCCACATACCCAAGATCCTCTAGAGCAAATATAACACCACTAATGGGGGCGCCAAATGCAACCGCGAGCCCCGATGCAGCTCCTGCACGTAAAATGTCGTTCATTTTTTCAACCTTTTCGTAGCCAAATAATCCAGGCACAATGTTGCTAATACAAGTGGCAAGATGAACGTAAGGTCCTTCCTTGCCCAAGCTCATACCAGACGCAGCACTCAAAACTAAGGCCACGGTTTTGAAGAAGAGAGTCTTGGCACTCAAATACCCTGGAAGCCGAAAGCCACCAATAATTAACCTCACTTCTGCGACACCACTGCCAGCTGCTGAGTAGTACTTTATAGTCGAAGAGACCTCAGGACTGCCATGCTCATCGCAAGTGTCTGGTGTAACAGAATCTGCCGAGAATAGAGAAGTTCTGGTCCGCAAGGAAAGTAGACATGATAAGGTCGCAAGGATAACGACTAGCAATATATAGATTGGGAAATCGATGAGACGGCTGGCCTGGACGGCTCAGAACTTCCGACCATTTCGACCACGAAGTACAGCCTCCAGCTAAAACTTCGAGTAAGCTGATGTCGTGAAATATTATTGAATCACGAGGGACATAGAAAGCATGTTGGAGCGTGGAAGAACACTCACAGCCAGAGCAGCACCTTCTTTTGCTTAGATACCATCCACCTTTATTTTATTATCATTAAATCCTACGTCATGACCAGAGGATGTGCCCACTTTTGCAAAATCCATACTTGTAGTCAAATATAACAATCTCACTTATGTTGACCATGGAGGCCATCAATGCAATCAAGCCGCCAACGAAAGCAACTAGTAGCCAATATCGCACGGCCATGGAGCAGGTCAATAATTGCCGCCGAAAGCTTCTGAAGTTTCTTCCATTAGCAAAGTCTAGAGGGTTCCCAAAAGAAGAGAATATACCTTGATGCTTTGTCCAGGTCGAGGGCATTCTATTACAGAGAAATAAGCACAAGGATAGCTTTTACATCTCAGCGTAAACCACAGCACATACTCGACCGAGGCATGCTGGGTCTTCATATTCTAATAAAGTCGACGATACCTCGTCTTGCGGTGATGTTGTTGCGCGGAAAGCCACCAACAAGCGCTCACCACAGGACCGCACATTTTCAGCAAAGAGAAGCATTTGATGCTTTGCTTTGGCTCCGGTTGAGGGTCCCTCATCTTCAGGTAATGCATGAGGTCTAGGGAAACTGTGATACTGCTGGCGTACTCCGTTTGTTTGCTCAAGAAGCGCCGAATACTCTGACCTTCCCTCATCAAATGTCATTGTCCCTTGATTGAAAAAGAAACATGAACAAAGTGTAAATGTAAGGTAGACATCAACATATATACGCTGCATGGAATGAAAGCACGATGATGCATGAACCCTGTTAGATAATGGACGAGACGAGTTAGATCGGCGAGATAAAGTACGGTATCCGAAGACGATGCATATGACAGAACATTGATCGAGCCGCTAATGCTCAAAACATAGCGAAGGGAGCAATCATTACAATGGAACGTAATTAAAGATGCAACTCGGGAAGGCCAATGCAAACGCGTGGCTGGTGGCTAGTACAAGGTCCATGTTCGAGAATTGGATTGCGCAGATCTACGTGGAGCACAGATTTCGCGACCGACAAGCAGCTGCGTTGTATTTTGCGGAGCGCCATAGCGCAAGTAGATTTGGACGTGAGCTGCAAAAGGCTGATCAGTGGTGGAGATAGTAAGCAACCTATCTATAAACCCACCAGGTAGCACCCCCACATGTGGTGAACCTACTCAACTCAAGTATGTGGAAGATCTTTTCGAAGATAATAATGCAAGGAAGAATGATCGGGTAAATTACTTCAGTAAGGACATATAAAATACTCTCTAGCTGATGTTCCAAAATGTTTAGCGGTACAGTATCTGTCACCCAGATTGGCGTTAGGGCATTTCATGCAAAGGGGGGCGGACCACTCAATATTTGAGTTGAAGGCAATAAAGGTCTTTTCTATACGCAATTTGAAGGAAGAAGCGGCTTAATGGTTCACCCCTGTTCCTGTTGCTTGTATATCCGTTCAAACAGGGTCATGGTCTTGGGCTGGTTTGTATGGCACGAAATGCCTCTTCCTCCTCGATCACATTCTCGATATAAACCTCATTGTTTCGGCTGGGTCAAGCTATGTTACATTGATGACGAAGTTTATTGATTTTCACTTACGAAACGTATAATCTCGTAGAAGTTCCGCAACTTCGATTGAAACCTCATTCAGTAGTTCAAAGGAATGTGATGTGCTTGTTCTTATTGAGGCATCTGAGTTTGCCCATGATATACTAGATGATATCCCAACAAGTCATCGAATCGGAACGCGCGCTCTAGATTCGTGAATAGGCACACACTTACCCTCCCCACGAAAACAGCCTCCTCTGAACGGCTCTCAGCAAGGTTTGCCGATTCCAGCTGCGATCGGTCGCAGCCTCCACAGAGCATTGGCTGTGATCCGTAAAGGAGATGGCGGAAAGGGAGAAGGGGAGGGAGGGGGGGGTTAGTAGAACTGGAGTATAGTCGAAATTTTTCTGGCCCGTCACCGGGAGTTGCTTGCGGAATATAATTATTATGAAAGGACCTGTTCTGCAAACCTTACTGTGAATACATACTCCTAGATATACAGATCGAGTGTAATAGTTGAACCAAAGACGCTGCCATCCGACCGCAAACAGGCAAGAAAGGCAAACGTAGAGAATGGGGGACGAATTGATGCTGGTAGTCCAACATGGATTAAATTTAAAGTTGCTTCATACACTGTAAATAGAGACTTTTTTTGCCGTCAGGCTAGACACATAATAGTTCAGGAAACAACCATCTTCCCGCAAACGCCAACCACTTTTACTGTACCAAAATCATTGCGCCTCACGAGCCTTGCGACCGCGCACCTTCCTCGTCAAACGCATAGCCTTGCTCCAAACGCTCCCACCTACCCGCTTCTGAGGCGGAGGCTGCTGCACCACCACAATCTGCTCCTCCACAGGCACCACCTGCGCCTGCCCATTCCCATCCAACGAAGGCGACAGCGTCGAGGTAGATGAGCGACCCACCGAATCCGAAGTCCTGCGCGACGAGATCAGAGCGATTTGCTCGCCCATAAGGGGTCGCTTCATCAGATCCTCGAGGCGGACGTCATAGCCTTCACCCTCCAAGAACGCGGTCAGAGAAGCGAGGCCGATGAGATCTCCACCCATTGTGTAGAAGGACGAATCTAGGCTCAAGAAAGCCGAATCTTGTTTGCTGCGGGGTAGGACCATCCTCCAGGCGCGTCGCAACGTATCTGCCATTTCAGATACGTTACGTTTTGTAAGACCGCGTAGCATTGCCTCTAGCGGAGGTGTTTCAATGCGCTGGATTTCGTCGTGTTGCTGCGTCAATGGCTTCGGGCCTAAATCGCCATATACGAACGGGATCGTGCTGTTTGGGTGGTCGTCGAAGTCTTGAGCCACGGAGCACATTAGCTCCAGCGCTTTTTCGACGAAGCTTGGGAGAATGATGCCGTCATCAACAAAACCCAAGCATATTTCCACCATATCCCCATCCTTTGGCGTAGACACCACAGTGAGATCGGCAAGTGTGTCCTGTGTACCGACGAAACCAACTTTGTATTTAGTTCGGCCCAGATGGAGAGCGACATCTTCCGCAAGGTTTTGATGCTGGACTATGCTGGAGAAATACGTCCAGTCAGGCCAGTCTGTGCAGTGCTGAACTATTTCCCGAAAGCCCAACGACTCGAATGGCATACCAGCGACCTGTTGATTTTGGATGCGGCGGAGAAGATCTAACGCTGTCCATTTGGGATCGAGCTTCATTCTGACAGGTATTATGTTCAGGCACGGCCCGACAATGCTTTCGACTCCTTCTACTGCCACATTGCGACCGCTGATTAGGTTTCCATAGACGATGTCAGACTGGCCTGTTAGCTGAGCCAGTGTGAGGGTCCATGCGGCTTTGAGGATTGTGGCCGGTGTAATGTTCTTGGAGGTAAGTGCCGGTAGTTTGATAGTCTTCTTAAGTGTTGTTGTCGTCGAGTTCGATGCGTCATATTTTGGTTGCTCGCGGTGTACAACAGCAGTCATTGATGACCCTTGGAGAAGCCCCTTCCAGTAGTCATAGTGGCCGTGATTAGCACTTCCAGTAGCCTCCGCGACGTAGCTGGAGAATGGCGGCGAAGGAAACAACTGGCTGCCTTCGTATCCTGCCCGAAAAGCCTCGATAATCTTGGGAAGACATACACCATCATACTGTGCATGTGACAGCCGTAAGATAATGCGATGGGCATTATCACCTGGCCTTCTGAGGAGGATAAACTGAATGAAAGGCTCGCCCAGTCTTGGCGAAGCATCTGGACCGTGATCTCGTAGCTGGCTGGTGTACGTGTCGAAATCCTCTTCAGTCTCGTAAACGTGAACCTGGGGCCGAAGTTCTCGAAGGACAACTTGGTAGAAACGATTTCCACATGGTATGAAGACGGTGCGTAGGATATCGAAAAGCTGTACGAGCTTGAAAGCACTCTTTCTGAGCCGCTCCAAGTCCAAGAAACCTTGACCATCAAAGGTGATGTAGTTTAACATCCACTTCGACTCTACCAGAGTGCCAGCGACAGCAAGAGCTTGAAAGTCCGTAACAGGGAATGCGTCTACAATGCCGCCACGGAAGACGCCGATTTTGGGGCATATGTAGTCTTGGATAAAAGCCTCGGCGTTTGCAGCTTTGAGAAGAGAAAAGCGGCCAAACTGGTCTTGCTCCATGATTTCAGTCATCGCGCCATTCTCTGTAACGCTAGCGGCCTGCATAACCTTCATCTGGTCCTTCCTCGCAGAGCTGACTAGAAGATGTGCCATTTCTGAGAAGACTGGAGAGTTGAAAATGTCCGCGACTGTCAGCGTCAACCCAACATCCCGGGCAGCGTGAGCCAACTCCATGGCTAGGATTGAGTCCCCTCCAAGAACGAAGAATGAGTCATCGTCGTATATCTTTCTCTCGGGTATGTCTAGAAGCGGACTCCAAAGCAATCGAAGCGTTCTCGACGTCACTTCAAACGGTCCTGCCTCAACATCTGGACCGTCCCATGTCGCTCCCCCCTGGGCGAGGGGTACTGGATCTTTCGAATGTTGTTCGGCTTCCCCACCAGGAATATCATCTAACGTACGTGTGTAGCTTACCAAGTCACCATCCCTGAACATCTGTTCGATTGTTTCACGCACACATTCCTCGACAAGGTCACGGTATGCTTGCGGCTGTAGGTTTGGCAGATCCGGAAGACCTTTAGCAACCGCTGGCGAATCTTCGGCGAGTGGAGTCTCTTTCACTTTGGCCGGCATGTCCCTGACTTGCTCCTTACTGAGCATCTCTGTGTTTTCCAAGATGCTTTGGTCTTCGACTGGTTCTGTGACAGTATTAATCTGTGAGACTGTTTGTTCTGCCTGGCCTAGTATTGAGCCCAGTACATCAGCATAAGTTCGAGTTAGCTTTTCACCTTCTTCAACCGAAACATGGGACGTCCAATGCTTGATACGAGCGCCCTCATTACCCGGGGCACTGCGTATGTTCACAGTGACAGCGTACTACAATCATAATATTAGCCGTTTTCCTGTTTCACAAGAACATGTCACTTCGGCTTACCTCAGTTGGGTCATGATCTGTGAGGGGTTCTATCTCAATAGAATCACCCTCCTTCTCTGCATCTTGTGTGGAGATCTGGTTCTGGATCGAGACAGCAGTGTTGAATAGAGACTCTCCAGAAAGGCCAAGATCATGTTGAAGTTTGGCGAGCGAGCAATGTTGATGCGGCAAACATGCAAGATAGTCGCTCTGTACGTTGCGAATGACATCTTTCAGAGTCCTTGACTGCGCAAAATCCACACGGCATACGAGCATGTTGATGAAGGCGCCTACTGCGTCTTGTATGCCATCTACCGGCGCATCTCTTCCTGCGGTGAGATTGCCAAAACAAACGTCGTTACTGGAAGTGTACTGCCTCAACACCAATGCCCAAGCAACAAGCATTACATTCGAGAGTGTAAGCTCGTTGGCTCTGCAGAATGCATGAAGCTCCGCAAAACGGTCGAATTGCAGGTATATGGCGTTCAAGCGCTTGGTTGCTCCAGGCACGGCATTCAAAATGGGTAGGTGGCAGCGTGCAATTCCATTCAAGTATTTCTTCCAGAATGTAATGTCGGCACTGTCACCGCGACTGCTTATATATCTGACGTAGTCAGAATATAACGGTTTAGGACCGTCCGGTAGGCGGTTCTCGTAAGCTAATGCTAGATCGCGTGTTATCAAAGCTCCTGATCCACCATCGATGACTGCGTGGTTCAATTCGAGCTTGAGGTAGCACTTTCCGAAGGTTGTAGTACAGATTGAAAGTTGGTGCGGTAGCATCGGCCGCCTCACGCGATTTACATCCCTCAAACTTATCTTGCCGAGCTCACTCTCATATTGCGAGTCTTCGCAATGTACGACCTTGGCTCCACCAGCCGCGTGCTTGAGTGCCACTTGGTCAAAAGCATGACCCTTGCAAACACTGTAGACAAAGGCAGTCCTCAGAGACTGATGCCGATCGACCACTTTCTGCCACGCCCTCACAAGTCGCTGCACATCAATTCGAGCACCCTTGTGGGCTAGCTGTACCTCCGAAATCACGTAATTGATATACTGATCAGGGTTTCTGATTTGTGAGAAGAGAAGTCCCTCTTGCGTGGGCGCGCAGATGTACATATCTTCCACCTCGTCCATACTAGAAATTCCGACCTCGGGAAATGTTTCTTTGACATGTCTTTGCAGCCCGCTGTAGGTTGTGGGCAGCAAGGGGAAGTCGCTAAGGGTTGGTTCCGGACGAAGCTTCGCAAGTTGCTCGACAAGATCTTTGAGAGTGTGTTCGCATTGTGTTACCCACTGGTGGATCTCATCCTGGTGCTGCATGTTTTTGTTGTACATGAAAGAGAATTGAATCTGATCATTTGAAGCTGCCACAGAAACCTCGAATAGCGCCATTCGTGGTGCTTTCGGTCCCACATCGGCCGTCAATCTTTCGTCGTTCTCGTTCTTTGTAAGGTTGATTGGCAGAAACAAGGAGTCACTGTGTTCAGACTGATGCGAGTGCCCGGTGTAATTCAGAAGGATCTCCATTGGCATGTGATCGCTAAAGCGCCATCGGCCGTCAGGTGTCAGATAGCGGTGAGCAAAATATTCCGTTCCATTCCCAGGAAGAGAGCGTCGAAGATCCTTTGCTCGTTTTAGCACTTCCAAAGCACTGGCCGTTTCCTTACTAGCCGCCACGTTGATGGGGTAGATGGATGTAAACCACCCGGTTATCCCGGTGAGATCAATAGCTGTATCCCAGGCATCGCGTCCGTGGCTTTCGTTGAAGATCGTTGGTGTGGCTCGTTGTGGGAATAAAACTTTGAATGAATGGATTAATACCGCAAGGAAGATCTCGACTGGCTGTGTACGTAGTGCTTCATTGGACTTTCCGAAGGCCAATTGAGTGGTCGACTTGTCGAGTAAGAAACTTTCATGTCTGACGTCTGCATATGTATTTGTGCAGCCCTCCATGCCCCAGAATGCCATGTCCGCCCTTTTTATATTGAACGGCAAAATATTCTTGACGCGTGATGCATCCCTTTGGCTGGCGTGATCGTTTTGCAATGCGCACCAGACTTGAAATGATAGAGGCTTCTCGATTGTTTCGGCCTGGAAGGTAAGCAGATCCTCCAATTGTTGGAGAATGATGTTCCAAGACACGACGTCAATGACCAAATGATGCGCAACAAGTGATAGTACTTGTCCATCTCTCTCGGTATGAAAAAGCTCTACCGCCAGTAGGGGTCCATCCTCAATATTCAGGCTTGTTTGGCTGGCAGCAAGCAAGGGCACGACCTCGTTGGAACGTTCGAGTTTATGTTCGCGGAAGCGGTAAGAGTTTGAGGCGACCTGAGTGATTCGCTGCTGCCAGTCGCCTGCATGGTTTTTGAAGAATCTTGCTCTGAACATCGAATGTTGCTGGACGATAATCTCAATGGCATTTCGCAAAGTCTCAGCTTCGGTCTTACGTTTAATGCGCAGAAGCTGACTTTGGTTGAAGCGACCGTCACCAGTATGATCGCGGGATGGTCCGGCTAGTTGAAAATACAGCTTCTGGACTGGCGAAAGGTCGAACGCCTGATCCGTCTTCTCTTCTAATGATGTCACTTTGCTGATTTTCGAGGATTGACCTCTTGAATCGACCAAGTTTGCGATTTGAAAGAGCGACTTGCTCTGGAGAACCTCTTGTAGCGATAGGATGATACCAATCTTGCGACATCGAGCAATGATTGACATTGAAATCAAAGAGTCTCCACCTTGGCTCATGAAAGACTTGCCTGGATCAATCTTGTCCATAGGGTGGTTGAAGACAGAGGCCCAGACCTCCCTCAGTTGTTGTACAGTCTCTGTAATTGGTGCTGCATCATAGGCATCATCCTCGTCAGCCGTAACGTGACGGTATCCTGCTTCATCGAGATTCTCAATCCATCGCTCAACTTGCTTCCTGTCCAGCTTACCCGAGACAAGCAAAGGAATTGCCTCCACAGTCACCCAAATAGCTGGCATCATATATGCGGGTAGTTGGCTGGACATGAACTCTCGAACATCTTTCAGTAGGAGTTGCGCTTCCTTCACGCTATCTTCCCCTTGGAGAAGTATGCATTCGCGCGCTGCTGACGCTTTCGACTCAGCACATAAGTCGGACATAGAAAAGACTGCTACCAAGCGCTGTTTACACAAGCCTGTTTTTGGTAACAGAGCAACAGCATGCCGAATTTTTGGATAAAGCTCGAACTTGTGCTCAATCTCTCCAAGCTCTATTCGTTGTCCGTGCAGCTTGATCTGATTGTCTTTCCGACCGATGAAGATGATACTCCCATCTTTGTTATATTTGACCAAGTCCCCGGTGTTGTAGAGTCTTTGGGAAGTCGGCCGCTTATCACTGACTTGCATGGCCCACGCTGGGTCGTTGATGAAAGCCGCTGCTGTTTTGTCTTTATCATGAAGATATTCACGGGCGAGAATCGGGCCCTCCAAGAGAAGCTCCCCAATACAGCCCAAGGGCGCGAGGCGATCATGATTGCCAGGATCAGTAATCCATGCGTGACAGTTGGCGTGAGCAAAGCCAATATTCGATGGGTCTTTCTCTCGCGAAACCTGCGCATTCGCTACAGATATTACAGAAGCTTCTGTCGGACCGTACCCATTTACGAGGGATACGCGATCGGCCCATTTGACTACGTTCTCTTTCGACATTGCCTCGCCACCGCATACCAGGACCTTCAACGATGGGACAGCGACTGGTTCGATAAGATTTGCGACTGATGGTGTCAAAAATGCCCACGTAGCACCGAGACTGTCGATAGCTGAGGCAAGGTCTGACATCTTCGCTTCGTTATCTGGCACGCAGACGCATGACCCCATCGTCAATGGCGATAGATTTTCCATGAGACCCACATCGAAGGTGACAGAGGCGAAGTTGAAGACACGGGAGCTGGGGTCCATAAGCATAGCTTTAGAGAACGCCATTGAACTCGTGCAAAACGCTTCATGCTCCACAACGACTCCTTTGGGACGGCCAGTTGAGCCAGAAGTGAAGATTACATAAGCTGTATTCTTGCTTGTCGCCTGAAGAGCCGATAAATCGCTGTGATCGGGCACATGTAGTTTTGACAGAGACTGCTCATCAATGGGGATCACCTTTTTGATTAGAGGAGCATACCGACTTTGATACTCTGGCGAGCAAAGCAATATGGTGGCCTTCGTGTCTTTTACAATTTCCGAATGACGGTCCAAAGGATGTGCTGGGTCAAGTGGAACAATCGCCCCGCCGGCCATGAGTACACCCATTTGTGCCACCAGCGCCCATCGCGATTTGTTCATGCAGAAAGGCACCAAGACCTCGAGCGAAACGCCAAGCTGCCTTAAGTGTTTGGACAGCCTCTCCGCATGATTTCTCAGATCTTGGTAGGTGAAGCTCCCATCCCAAGCACACACGGCTTGGGACTTGGGAATTCGTTCTGCTTGGTGCACGAAAAGATCATGGATACACTGGTTGACCGTAATTGGCTGATAGTCGTTCCATTGCCGGATCAGGTTCACGTCTTGCTCACTGATGATTTGCACATCACTCAATTTGACATCGCTATCTGCTGATGCCGAACAAACTCGACTCAGAACAGACTCGAGTTGGTAAAGTAACCTCTGGGCATGCCACTTGGAAATGATGTCATCATTGTAGTGAGCATCAACGTGTACGCTTGATTCACTTGCGTTGCATTCCACAACAAGTGGATAGGTGAAAAAATTAGAGCCCACACCGGTGTCCTGAGGATTCCACAGCTTCGGCTCGTCCTTGGCTTCTGCTGTCTGAATGACAAGCAGGTTTTGGAAGTCGCAAGCAATCGCTGTCTCCGTGGTGAGCCTTCGAATATGCTGCAGTCCTGCATGTTGATGTGGGATAACATCTGCGGCCATCTGGTTGATCTTTTCCAAGTATTCCATAATGGTCGAGGAAGCATTTACGTGGATCCTGGTGGGCACTGTTGTCAGAGTTGGGCCTAGCATATCAATTATCCCATCGATGGGGATATCTCGCCCTGTCATGGTCTCACCAAACACCACGTCTTCACTTCCGGTGTGCGCAGATAGCAAGATGGCCCAGGCAGCTCTGATCATCGTTGGTAAGGTAATTCCAGTACCAGTTGGCCTCTTCGGGAGTTGAATGGTGTATTGCAGAGTGTCAGTAGTAGCAGGTTGATCCGCAGCCGATGGTAAGATTTTCGGAAAATGCAAGGCCTGCAAGCCATCGAACTTGGACTGCCAGAAACGATCGCAAGCTTGGGTGTCGACGTCCGAGAGATACTTGATGAATTGCGAGTAGGAGGCTTTTGGTGGAGACGGTGGATCTTCGAAGTAGATGTCTTCGACCCTTTGAAGCATTTTTGGCATACTCCAACCATCATAGAGAGCGTGATGAATCGACCACACAAAATATCTATTCTGGCTAGTGCTGTTGTCGACAATGGTAAATCGCATGAGTGGCCCGCCGCTATGGTCAGGAATCTGCAATGATGAGTCCGTTACATCTTCTGTGCGCTCTGCGGTATACCACTCGATCTTTTCTTGCTTAAGAATGACTTGACAGAAGGTTGACAGGCTTGTATGCACGATTCGGGTCCTCAATATTTCCATGTCCTCCATCGCTCTCTCCCATGCTGCTTTGAATTGAGCAACATCGACAGCTTCAGGAAGGTGGAATACGTTGTGAGCGATGTAAGCACCGGGCTGCTTGATAGACAGGGTAATAAGGCCCTCCTGGAGAGCGGAGCACGGGTAGGCATCCGCCAGGTCCTCCTTTTCCACGTGGCATTGTGCTACCATCTCGTCGAGCAGTTGTTCGAGAGCATCAACATTGGTAAGCAAGCCGAACGGCTTGAGCACCGTCTGATCTTCCTCTTCGAGGTAGCTACAAGCTTTCGCCATCTCGAAGAGTGTTGGCTTGCGGAAAATGTCCAGTACGCTCAACAGTATCCGATCTGTCCGAGCTGCGGCAACTAGCCTCATCGCCTGAACGCTGTCTCCGCCCAATACGAAGAAGCTGTCATCAAGAGTGACCGATGCAGGCTCTAAGTTCAACACAGTTTCCCACAGGCTTTGAAGCACCTTCTCCATTTCCGTGGTGGGAAGTCGCTTGTTATTGGAGCTTGCGAGCTTGAATGGCACTGTCTGTTCTTTCGCCATCGCTGAGACTATTTTGCATAGTCTTAGACGGTCAAGTTTCCCTGAAGGAGTCCATGGCATCTGGGAAAGGGGTACAAAGAGAGCTGGGATCATGTAGGCTGGCAATTGTCCGGCAAGGCTGGCTTTGAGATTCTTGCAAAGTGAAGTTGCCGTCTCGGACATCGGCAACAGGAGCGAGTCCACCTCCGAGGTGGCGGGTTCCGGCTGCGCCTCATTATCAGGAGAGGAAAAGAACATTGCCAATGCGCGTTGTTGACCTGAAGGCGCGACCATCTCGACAGCCGTCTGGATGTTCTCAGGTAGCTGTTGCTTCACATGGTGCTCGATCTCGCCTAGCTCGATCCGTAGACCATTAAGCTTTATCTGAGTGTCTTTCCGGGATACGTAAACAAGGTTACCATCTGATCTGTAACGTACAAGATCCCCTGTCTTGTAGACAGACTTGGTGTTGTGGCTAGCAGATTCATGGTCATCGGGTCTCACCCAAGTTGGTCGAGTGACGAACGCTTGTGCAGTCTTCTCATCATTATTCAGATACCCACGCGCAACAGTGTTTCCCTCGATAACGAGCTCTCCGACGCTTCCAATGGGCACTAGTTGAGTGTGGTCTTGCGGATTCACAACCCAGCTCCGGCACCCCACTGCATGACCTATCACGGATGGTTCTTCATTCAAAATGCGACCTTTCTCATCCACTTTTATACTCGTTGTCGCAACCACAGCACATTCACTCGGCCCATACGCGTTCACAAGACTTGTCTTTCCGCACCATTTAGATATATGTTTTGCTTGCATTGCCTCTCCTCCAGTCACGAGTACCTGCAAGCTTGGAACACTCTCTGGCTTCAAGACATTCGCTACCGAGGGCGTCAACAGAGTCCAATTGACAGACATGCGGCTAATGGCGCCGGCAATATTATTCATGCGCTCTTCGTCACTTGGTATACAAATACAAGCGCCTGCCATCAACGTCGTGAGTATTTCCATCACTGAGGCATCAAAGCAAAGGTTGGAGAACTGCAAAACTCGCGAAGTTTGGCGCATGAGCATTGCAGGTGCGTGGTCAGTGGCACCCGTTGCAAACGCACGATGAGAGATGATCGTTCCTTTCGGTAAGCCAGTTGTTCCACTTGTGAAAATCAAGTATGCTGCATTGTCCGGATTCGGCGATAACATCTCACTTTCGACGGCCGGCTGAACCTGCAGATTGAGATTATCGTCAACCACGAAGGTGGTAACTTCCGCAAAGCTAGTGAATTTGTCCTGATATTTCGAAGACGTTAGGACCAATTTTGCGTTCACGTTGTCCAAAATGTACTTGATTCGGCTTTCGGGATGCGAAGGCTCCAATGGAACGAATGCTCCACCCGCATAAAGCACCCCCATAATTGCCACGACAGCCCAGGAAGATTTTTCGAAGCAGATGGGGACGTAGGATTCAGGTCCAACCCCTAGGGCAGTGAAGCGTTTCGCAAGGCGCTTTGACAGAGACATCAGCTTCACATACGTGAGGTCTCCATCCCATGAGCATATTGCGGGTGTCGATAGAGACAGCGATTGAGATTGCTGGTAGATGACATCGTGAACACAACGGTCCACCCTAGGGAGAGGTTTCTGGTTCCACTGAGAGATCTGTTGTAGATGGCTGTCGTCACAAAATTCGATGGCTTCGATCGTTTGAGAGGGATTGTCAGGACGCGTTATAGACCACAAAACTTGACGAAAGGTGGTCGATATATTCGTAGCCTGGTTGTCGCATAGAATGTCCGTCCAGTAGTTGAATTGAACAGCGATGTCATTCTCACAAGCTTCTACGTTCACCGTCAAATCGTACTCGGATGGATCATATGCTTCAAGAATGTCAAACGATAGTTGTTGACTCGATGCGCTCTGAGTTTCCGGCCGCCTCTGGAATGTGAAAGCTGTATTGAAAAGGGACTTTCCCGAAAGCTGCAGCTCATGTTGCATGTCCCCCAGAGAAAAGGCCTGGTGAGACATGCTTTGTGCGTACCCGTCCTGAATCTGCTCGAGCGCCTTACCCACCAGTACGTCGTTACCAAGATCCATTCGACATACTAGCATAGAGATGAATAGTCCCACAGCATTCTGGATGCCGTGGAGAGGAACGTCCCGACCAGAACTAATATAACCAAAGCAGATGCTCTCATTGCCCGTATAAGCTCGTAGTACTAATGACCACACGAGCTGCAGAACGTTCGATAGCGTCACACTGTGCTGAGCACAGAAAACTTGTAGTTCAGAAAGATCTTCAAGCTTCAACTCAAGCGTTCGTAGCTCTCTATCTTCTTCCATGCTATCCGCTAGGGCAGGGAAGTAGCACGGCTCAACATTTGCCAAGTAGCGACGCCAGTAAGCGATATCTTCGTCACGAGAGGCCTGCTGAATGTGTGATATGTAATCACGATACGGTAGCGCTCTGTCGGGTTCTGCTGGCTGTTGGATGTAGTACTGGGCAAGGTCTTGGAAAATGATTGGTATGGAGGTACCGTCACAGATGGCGTGACTCAATTCAAGTTTGCAGAAAGTGCGCCCGCCGTTTGTCTCGCAGATTGTCAGTTGATGATGAGGTCGAAGCTCGACAAAACTTATTGGCTCCTGATTTCTCAAAATTTCCAATGCATTTGCTGCATCACAAGGCAGAAAGACTATCCTAGGCGACGTTCTTTTGAGGACTGCTTGATCCCTGAGACCCTCATCCGACAGACTTTCTATGAAGACTGTTCTGAGTGTTGAATGCTTTTGTACGACCATTTGCCACGCGCGCGCAAGTCGTTTCGCGTCGACAGAAGTAGCCGAGTCAACGAAACTGACTGCAAAGATCGACTGATACATGTATTGTCCAGTGTTCTTGATCTGACTAAGCAGAAGACCCTGCTGCATGGGCGAGCAGCCATAGATATCTTCGAGATCATCTATAGAGGTAATGCCCATTGAAGGAAGTCTGGTCTGAAGTGTCTCAATAGTGTTGTAGGCCAGTGGTAGAAGCGGGAAGTTGCTCAGCGTCGACTGAGCCTCTAACTCGAGCAACCGCTCGGAAGAAAGTCGTAGAGCCTTCTCGAGCTCAGTAACCCAGAGCTGGATACCCTGTTGCCGTTGGATCTCCCGACTATATGCGAAAGAAACATTCAATCTATCTTCAGATATCACCGCCGAGACTTCAAATAGCGCAAATCGAGGAACAGAGGCGCCAATGTCTGAGTCAGTTGAAAGGTCATCGAGTGGCTGAAGCATTGAGCCTGTCTTTTTGAATTGCTGCTCCTGACCCAAATAGTTGAAGGCTACTTCCATTGGCCAATGGGAAGCGGATACCTTTTCTCCCTCTTCCGTCAACATTCGATGCGCAAAGTACTGGCGGCCCTTGTCTCTGCTGCGGCTTCTTTGATCCTTGACCCAGCGAATTATATTGGCGATATCCATGTCTGGGATAGCTTCCGCCGGGAGGGATACTGGGCTGATTGTCGTAAACCATCCAACTGTATGTGTCAAGTCATACTTCGAATCCCAAGGCTCACGGCCATGAGCTTCGTTGAAAATTGCGGGTGGAGAGTCCCTGTCCGGAAAAGCGCGGCAGAAGGCATAAAGAATAGATCCAAGCAATACATCAATCAATTCTGTCTTGAGTGGATGTTGACAGGGGCCAAGTAGCCGTTTCGTGGTCTCTGTATCGATTTCGAAATCTACGTTTTGGACGGCGCCATACACATTCGGTTTTCCCAACATACCCCAGTAGGAGTAGTCGGCAACGGGCGTTTTGTTATTCATGTGGACGTCTTTCGAAGGCCCTGATAGCGCATGTTCACTCTGGAGACGGCTCCAGATCTGGAAAGGAAGTGACGGCTGTGTCATAAGTTGCCCGGAAACGAGCAGAGCCTCAAGGTCCTCCAACACTATGCCCCATGAGACAATGTCGATGACAAGATGATGCGCAACGATTGAAAGGACTTGTGAATTGTTTTCACCAAATTCAAAGAGGTCAGCTGCAAATATTGGTCCACTTTGAACATGAAGGCTTTTTTGACTCGCCTCTACTGACGATCTGATTTCTTCAGACGAGAAGTTGCCGGAATGCGCTTTAAACCGGTAAGAGTTTGAGGTTCCTCTGTCAAGTTTTTGCACCCATTGGCCGGTACTGTCTTTCTCGAAGCGTGCTCGCAACATTGAATGAGTATTGACCAGCCCCTCGACAGCAGCAGATATCTTGTAAGAGCTTTGTCTTTTGGTCACTTTCATCACAATGCTCTGGTTGAAGTGATGAACATGATCTCCCACCCAATCGAAAAACAATCGCTGCATTGGAGATAAGCCAAAGGGTCTGTCGTATTCCTCGTCTGCGTATTGCGTGTTTTGTGGCAACGTAACTTGCGAAGCCAAATGCGAGATTGACTGACAGCGAATGATGTTCTGAACAGTGACTCCAAGGCCTTCAGACCGGCACAGCGATGCAGCCTGCAAAGCCGAGATGGAGTCGCCGCCAAGGTAGAGAAAATTCTTGTCTATCCCAATCTGCTCTGGGGGTAGACGTAGAACCTTCGACCAAACCATCTGGAGTCGTTGCTCGACTTCTGAGCCTTGGACGTCGGTGTCTTCAGTCTGCGTTCCCGAAAGCTCACGGAAGATGTCTTCAGGCATGTCCTCAACCCATCCTGTTACTTTTTTGCGGTCCAGCTTTCCGCTTGCGAGTAGGGGAATATTCTGCAAAGAAACCCAATTAGACGGGACCATGTAAGGCGGCAGACGACTAGATAGATATTCCCGGACACCTCGAACAAGTGACGCAGCATCATTGCGAGCGATTATTTGAAGTCCACTGTGCGCGACAGATGACTGTATCCTCTCCTTGAAGGAGAGAACCGCTACCAATTTCTTCTCGTAGGGACCGGATGAGGGGATGACGGCTAAACCATGTTGAATCGTGGCTACTTGACCCAAATGATGCTCAACTTCGCCGAGTTCCAACCTCTGGCCGTGGAGCTTAGTTTGATTGTCTTTCCGGCCAAGGTATATTAGAGAACCGTCTTCAGCATATTTAACAAGGTCCCCTGTTTTATAGACCAGACCACCCATCAGATCTTGAGAGGGGTTGAATTCTTTCATCCATTTAGGATGACAAATGAATGACTGTGAAGTCTTTTCTGGTTCCTTGAGATAGCCACGGGCCAGGATAGGGCCTTCAACCAACAGCTCTCCAGTTGCGCCAACAGGCACCAGCTCATCATGATCGTATCGATCGACAATATAGCAACGACACCCAACTCCCCGTCCTATATTTGAAGGCTTCGATGTCGAGGAGACGTGCTTGTTCACAGTAGCCACTACCGCACACTCACTTGGACCGTAGGCGTTGATGAGATGCGTCTTATCGGCCCAGGTGGAAAGTAAGTTTTGAGACATAGCCTCACCACCCAGAACCAAGGTTTCCAGGCCGGGAACTTGTGATGGCGAGATCATCTGAGCGAATGAGGGTGTCAGAAGAGTCCAATTGACATTCATCTCGTTTATTGCCTTCGCTATGTCGTTGAGTCGTGTCTCTTCGTCAGGCACGCATACACAGGCACCTATTATCAGCGTGGAGAAGATCTCCACGACAGAAGCGTCGAAAGTGTAGGATGAAAACTGAAGCACCCGTGATGTTGATTGCATACGCATCGCTGGACCATGCGCGGCTGCTCCAGTAACAAAAGCTGCATGAGGGACCAAAGTACCCTTGGGCTTCCCTGTTGAGCCACTGGTGAATACAATGTAGGCAACATCGCTGCTCGCATAGGTCGGAAGTGGAAATGCTATTCTAGGGCCATCGGCGATCGTTTTAAGGTCAATGATAAGGGTTTCAGTGCCTAGGGATTTGCAGACTCGTTCGTACTTTGGTGAGCTAACAATAAACGCTGCATCCACATCACGCACAATGCTCTGCAGGCGTGGCTGTGGGGATTCGCCATCAATTGCCACGAAGCCCGCCCCAACCTTCAAAACTGCAAGCATGACGACAATTGTCAATGCAGATTTCTCGAAGCAGATCGGTACGTACGATTGATGGCCGATGCCAATCTCAAGTAGTTGGCGGGCGAAAGAAGTGGCCAAAGTGTCCAGCTCCTGGTACGTAAGTTGCGCATCCCATGAACAGACAGCAGGGGTAGACAGAGGGAGAACATTGGCTTTGTCCTGTATGATTTCATGGATGCATCTGTCAAACGAGATTGGTGGTATGCTATTCCACCGCTGTATGGAGGTTCGATCTTCAGGGTGTATCATACGCATATCGCCCAGTGTTGAAGATCCTCCATCCGTTGTGTTTAGTCGCATCAGAGCACACTCAAAATAGCGGATCAGTCTTTGGAGATGCCATTCAGGAATAACTTCGGGGTCGTAATGAGCATTCATTCGAACCTCCGAGGTGCCGACATCGAAAGAGACTGTAAGCGCGTAGGTGAAAAAGTCATCGGTTCCGAGCGCCTCACTTTCTCCAGATTTCCAGAAGTTGCTATTAGAGTCTAGGGCGGCGCTGTTGATAGCTATTAGGTTCTGAAAATCGCAAGCTTTTGCAGTATCCGAGTTGATGCGCTTGATGCGTTGAAGGCCCTGATGCTGATATGGTAGAGCGTCCGAGAATTCATCTTGTTGAACCTTTAGATAATCTGCGACCGTGAGCTCGCGTTTGGTTTGAATGCGCACTGGAATCGTCGCAAAAGCTGGCCCAATCATGTCAGCGATGCCTGAGACCGGAGCGTCGCGGCCAGTCACTGTTTCAGCAAATACGACGTCATCTGAATTGGAATATGCTGAGATGGTCATACCCCACGCCGCACGGATCAGCGATGGCATGGTAATCTCTACCCCTAGCCTGCGAGCAATTGAAGTTTTGTGGGAGATCATTCCTGTTACTCGTGGCTCATAGTTCGGCTTCGGTAACATGGGGAATTGTGGTGACGTCGTGCCTCCCAATTTCGATTGCCAGAAGCTTTCGGATTCAGTGGCATTCACGCTCGAAAGATATCGAATAAAGTTGGAATATGACGTCTTCGTTGTCGCATTCGTCGGCTCAGAGCCCTCGTAGCAGGCTTGAACCCTGCTTAAAACAAGCTCTATTGACCATCCGTCGTAAAGAGCATGATGGATGGTCCACATGAAGAGGGCGTCACCTTGGTTCTGTTTGACAATCGAATAGCTGGTCAAGCAGCCCCCGTTGTAAGCTGGCTTAATTCTCTCCGAAGCAGACGTCTCTTCTAGATCATCTCGCTCCAGCCAATCTATTGGCTTATCGACAACCACTTGAAGAAAGCCTAGAGAATCGCTGTAAACGATGCGTGTTCGTAAGATGTCTTCTGCCGCAACAACAGCCTCCCAAGCTTCTTTAAACCTATCAAGGTCGATAGAAGACAAAGAGTACAAGTTTTGAGCAACGTAGGCTCCGGGCTGTTTGGTACTCAGCGCAATCAATCCCTCTTGAATAGAGGTACAGGGGTAGATGTCTTTAATGTCGTTTTCGTCAACCTTGGAAAGACGTGCAATTTCATTGATGATCCGGCTGGAGGGAACCGTTGTTGGGAGGAGCTCAAATGGTTGAGGGCCAGGCTGTACGCACCCGGGGTCAAGCGTGTCTGAAAGAGTGGCATTCTTACACATCTCCGATAGCGTCGCATTACGAAAGATGTTTCCAACAGTGAGGCGAATTCCTTGGGACCTTGCCGCGGTAACGAGGCAAATTGCTGCGATTGAATCTCCACCCATTCGAAAAAATTGTGCATCCATGCCTATGGAGCCCGCCTCAAGGTTGAGTACAGACTCCCACAAGCTTGCCAACGTCCTTTCAAAGTCGGTCGATGGTTCTCGTCCGCTGCTACCAGCGAGCCTGAACATTGCCATCTGACTTTCTGTCAACGATTTCGCGACGCTGTGCAACTGCTTCCTATCAAGTTTTCCCGAGCTTGTAAGTGGTAACCTCGCTAAGGGAATGAACATCGAAGGCACCATATGTTTCGGTAGAGCCTTTGTTAAAGACCCCTCCAATTTCTTGAAGGTAGTCAGGAGCATAGCTGACACCGGCAGCAGACCGCTTTTGGGGACGGTCGCAGAGACATTATCATCCACTTGTGGGCAGGCAAAGAGCGCAAGGGCTTTGAGGCTTCCCTTGCTGTTCCCACGCGTGATCAATTCAACAGCAAAAGGCCAATCGGCTTCGAGGTGGTCTCGAACGTGAAATTCAATCTCACCCAATTCGATCCGCTGGCCGTGTAACTTGACTTGCTGATCTTTACGACCGATATAAGAGATCGTGCCGTCAGAGTTGTATCGTACAAGATCGCCGGTTTTGTACATGCGTCGTGGGCCACGGCTCTGGTCGATCTTGAAAGTCGGTTCCTGTGCCCATGCCGGATCTTCAATGAAGACTTCGGATGTCTTCTCCTTGTTGTTAAGATAACCCCTAGCAAGGATTGGACCTTCTATCAGTAACTCTCCCTCGCAACCTATTGCCAGGAGGCGATCATGGTCCAATGGATCGACAATCCATGATACACTTCCCACTGAGCGTCCGATGCTAGAGGGTTCACTTGACTTGTGAATGTCTGTTCTGTGCATTGAATTGATGGAACATTCAGAGGGGCCATATTGATTGTGGATTTGTACTGCGTCTCCCCATACTTCGAGCACCGTCTTTGTTAGAGCCTCTCCTCCTAAACCTAGCCCCTTGATCGTCGGCATTTCGACCGGATTCAGATACGTTGCAACAGTTGGCGTCAAGTCCATAAAATTTGCCTCAAGCCTTGATATGGCACCAGCAAGATCGTTCATACGATCATGATCAGAAGGCACGCAGACAACACCACCGCGCATGAGCGTCGTAAATATCTCTTCCAGGCTATTATCAAATGTGTAGCTCGAGAATTGTAGGAACCTTGAGTTTGAGTTGATACCCAAAGCTGACCCATGGGCATTAGCGCTTGTTACGAGAGCTTTATGCTCGAGGACGACCCCTTTGGGTTTCCCAGTGCTACCACTTGTGTATATGACGCAGCATGGATTATGCGGCTGTGCTGATACAGACAGATGACCTTGCAGCGGCTGCAGCTTATCAAGGATAACTTGGTCAACGGAGACGACTTGGAGGCCCATTCCATCAAACATGGCATTGTAACACGACGAAGTCAAGATCACTCGTGCCCGGGTATCTCTGACGCGCATCTCGAGCGCCGCCATGGGATGCATAGGGTCCAGGGACACGAAAGCGCCTCCGGCTTGCAGAACGCCAAGCATGCCGATGATCGTAAAAGCGGACTTCTCAAAGCAGAGACATACATATGATTCAGCACCCACGCCCAAAAGCCTTAGATATCCCGCAAGTCTTCCTGAAAAGACATCGAGCTCGGTATAAGTAAGCTTCGCGTCCCAGGCCTCAATAGCTGCTGCTTCAGGATGGAGGGCGGTTTGTTCACCAACAACCTCGTGAACGCATTTGTCTATGACGTTTGGCATGTGACTGTTCCAGCTCGATATGCGTTGTCGGTCTGGCTCGCTCATGGTGTTCAAGTGCCCAGTCTTCATCTCTGATAACTCAAGGATGTTTTTCAGTGCCTCGAGGAAGGTGTTCGCCACGTTCTCGGCGTGTCCGTCCGACAGACAGTCGGTCCAGTAGTCTAGATCAATAGCAGCGCTCTCTTCGGAGACCTCGATATTGATTGAGACGCTGTATTCTGTAGGATCATAGTAAGGGGAACATTCATTGAATGAGATCGCGTGGTGTTCGCCTGCGGTTGCAAGGGGAAGTTTTCGGTAAGATAAGGACGTATTGAAGAGCGAAGTTCCGGAAAGCTTTAGGGTATGCAGAACTTCTGATAATGCGGTTTGTCGGTAGGCCTGAGCGTCGGAGAGATCCGTTTGAATCTGCTGCATGATCGCAATGAGCGGTGTCTCTGGAGTAAACAAGACTCGGCAAACAACCATGTTGACAAGGTATCCCACAAGGTTTTCGACGTCTTCTATCGACGGATCCCTTGTAGACATCAAGTACCCATAGCAGACTTCTTTTGAGCCAGTATAGCATTGAAGTGTTAACGCCCATGCTGTATGGAAGACGTTGGCCATTGTCACGCCATGCAGGTTGCAGAAATTTTGAATCTCCGTAAGCTCGTTCAAATTGAGATGCTTCGAATGCAACTCCCGGTCAACACAAGTCGCATCGTTGAGCACCGGAAAAGAAGTGGGCTCCACCTTGGCGAGGTATGACTTCCAATACCCGATGCCTGCTTGGAGCTGCTGGCTTTGTAGGAATGCAATATAATTGCTGTAAAGGGGCCCAGTTTTGGGCAACGTTCGACCTTCGTAAAGAGACACTAGCTCTTGGAAGATGATCGACATTGAAGCTCCATCTATGATGGTATGATCGATTTCTAATTTGCAGAACACTTGATGCGTTGATGTTTCGCAAAGGGTGAGCCGATGTGGTGGAGCTTGGTCGTTGGGTTCCATGGATGGCTGGGAGGCAAGTGCTTGAGTGGCGTCCTCGTCGGTCATGCATTTCAGGCGTACAATGTTTGCTTCTACAGTCTTCAATACAACCTGATCGTAGAGCGCATCATCTGGACTTAGACTGTCAACGAAGATTGTCCGCAGTGAAGCGTGCCGGTCGACTATCCTTTGCCATGCATCTGCGATTCTGCCGCTGTCAACCCGAGTATTGTCTCTCGAGTCGATCTTGTAGACGCTCTCGACCGCATAAAATGCTGCGTCCTTCTGCTTGCTTATCAGTAGTCCCTGCTGTATCTGTGAGCATCTGTAAATATCTTCAACATACCTGACATCTGATATTCCAATTCGAGGTAGCCTGTCTTTAATTAGCAACTCAAGACTATCGTAAGTCATTGAAACCAGCGGATAGTCGCTCAACGTGGGCTGATAGGCCATCTGGGCGAGTTTTGGTGGCAATGAGAGTAGAGTCTCTCGACATGCGGATATCCATGTCATGATCTTTTCCTGGTGTCTCATATGCCGATTGAAGGTAAATGAAAAACGGAGTCTACCTTGTGCAATAACGGCGGAGATTTCAAATAAGCCAAAGCGAGGGGTGTCGTGACCGACATCTGCTTTGCCGCCTGCACCTCGAGCTTCCCCTGCCATTTCCTCAACTGGGAGAAGCAGAGCATCTTCGCGTTCCAGTTGCTGGTAAATTCCAAGGTAGTTGAATGCAATCTCGAGAGGCCAATGGCTGCCAAACTTTTTAGATCCTTTGGACGTGAGCATTCGACTGGAGAAGTAATGTCTTCCATTAGCTGGTACGGTACGGCGGTAATCCTTCACGCGGCGTAACGTATCAACAAAATCTCCCGAGGCTGAGTAAGGAACGTGTATCGGATACATGGTGGTAAACCAACCAACGGTCCGGGACAGGTCAATAGATCCATCCCACACCTCGCGCCCATGACCTTCGTTGAAGATTGTCGGCGGTCCTCGGTCAGTGAAGGTTTGCGAGAATGAATACATCATTGCGGCGATTAATACATCGACCGTTTCAGTCCCCAGAGCTTCATGACACTTCGACGTTATTAGAGCGGTAATGGGGACCTCTAGCTCAAATCCTTCGCTGTCGACATCTCCGTACGAATTCGCCAGGTCTTCCATTCCCCAATACGCGTAGCCCTGTATTGGTATATCACTGACTGGCAGGACCGTGTTGAGTGCAAGCCGATGAGAATGCTCCACCTGCATTTTGCACCAAGCTTGAAAGGAGAGAGAAGATTCCACATCTGACATCGCCTTTGGATTCGTGAGGAGCTCTTCCATATCTTGAAGAATCAATCGCCATGATACGAGATCGATCACTAGATGATGACCAGTCATGAAAAGGAGTTGACTGTCGCCTTCAACATTGAAAAGGTCAACTGCAAAGAGCGGGCCATTCACTGGATCAAGCGAGGCTTGGCTCTGCGACATGATAGGTTCAGCATGTTTCCTTGAACAGCAATCATGCACATGAAAGGAGTATGAGCCTGCTATGTCCGTAGTGATCCGTTGTTTCCAATCATCATCAAAGGTAGACAGACGAAACCTTGCTCGTAGCATTGAATGACGGCCCACGATTGCTTTGGTCGACTGGTGTAACACCGTAGGTGAAATCGTCTTTGTCAAACTCACGAAAACACTTTGGTTGAAGTGTCCTTTCCCACGATTTGGAAGTTCGAAATACAAGCTTTGAATTGGCGAAAGGTCAAAATCCTCTTCGATTCTCTCGACCTCTTTGGCGTTGTGACCCACTTTTTGAGTAAAGCTTGCGAGATGAGTTATGGACTTGGCACGAAGGATGTTCTGGACCGTGATGCCAATGCCTTTCTTTTTACACTGATTTTGCACCATCATTGCAGATATTGAATCCCCTCCCAGACTCAAGAACGACTGTTCTAGGCCAATCTGTGTGGGTCGTAGATTAAGGACATGGCTCCATATCGCTCTTAATTGGGTTTCCAGCTCAGAGGCTGGCTTCCCACCAGAGTCTTTGCCTCGAACCCATTGAGAATAGCACTCCTCGCTCATATTCTGAACTCGATTCAGGATGGCTTTTCGGTCAAGCTTGCCGGATCTAAGGAGTGGTATAGACTGTACTACAAGCCAAATGGATGGAAGCATGAAGGCAGGCAGCTGATTTGAAAGTCTATCACGAGCAACAGCAACGACTGGCTGGGCTTTGTCTTGGTCCATTTTTTCGACCAAGTGGACATCTACAGCGCTCTTTAGGCAGTTTACAGCTGACGCACCCTGTAAAGAGATCACTGCCACAAGGCGATGCTTACAAAATCCTTCTTTAGGCATAATGACCATCGACTGGTGGATAGCAGGATCTTCTCCGAGGTGATGCTCTATCTCGCCGAGCTCGATCCTTTGCCCATGAAGTTTCACTTGTGTATCCTTGCGTCCAAGGAAGTAAAGCATGCCAGTTGAAGTGTGATACCTGACAAGGTCGCCAGTTTTGTACATTCGCCGTTTGAAGTTACGACTGTGGCCTGTAATAGCCCAAGCAGGATCTTCAATAAACGAAGCGCGCGTTCGCTCTGGATCATTGAGATAACCGCGCGCTAGAGTAGGACCTTCTATTACGAGTTCTGCTGCGCACCCGGGAGGAACCAGTCTATCATGGTTATCTGGGTCTACAAGCCAACACCGCACACCAATGCCGCGGCCAATCAGGGTAGGTTCTTTGTTCAAGGTGATGTTGGAATTTGTGGTCGCGGCAACCGCGCATTCAGCCGGACCATAAGCATTCAGGAGCTTGATGGTAGACCATGTCGCTATGTTTTCCTGACTCATGACTTCCCCAACCAAAAGTAGAGTTTTCAGTCCAGGTACAGTAGATGGAGTGAGGAAATTGGCAACGGAAGGTGTGAGCACAGCCCAATCGACACGCAGTTGGTCGGCAGCGGTAGGAAGGTTGTTGAGGCGCGAGTCCTCACTGGGGACGCACACAGTAGCTCCGATCATGAGTGGGGTAAGGGTCTCGATGATGGATGCATCAAATACATAGGATGAATACTGCAGGACACGTGATCTCGAATTCATCCAGAGAGCCGGTGCATGAGCCTTGGCAGCCGAGCAATAAGCGCGGTGTTCAATCACGATGCCTTTAGGCTCTCCGGTCGAGCCAGATGTCCACAAGACGTAGGCAACGTTTGACGGGGTAGCTCGGGAAACTCTGTCGCTTGGAAAATCATCCGATAGGCCCCTCATTGTTTCAGCGTCAATTGGCATGATGTAATTGGTAACAGATGTCAATTTTTGATAGTGTTTTCGCGAACATAGCAAAGTTTTAGCTGTAAGCTTTCGAGTAAGGTTTTCGAGACGAGCATTCGGCTGTGTCGCATCCAGAGGGCAGAAGCCTGCGCCTGCTTCCATGACAGCCAGCATTGCGACTGTCGACCAGATGGACTTTTCAAAGCAAAGAGGCACGAGATCCTCCGGACCTACCCCCGCCTTCACAAGGCTTTGCGCCAAGCACCGGACATACTTCCACAGTGCGCGATACGTCAGCGTTCCGTCCCACGCGCACACTGCCTCATCTTCAGGGCGCTCGAGAACCTGTTCGTAGATCACATCATGTACGCAATTGGCGACCTGTTCATCCGGATCCTGACCATAAGCCCATATCTGCCTTTTCTGACGTTCATTGAGATAATCCAAGTCTGCCAGTGGTATCCGCGGCGAGACGGCAAGTGTGGTTAGGAGATGGTCGACGGTGTTTGCAAGACTCTCGAGATAGCCTTGTGACACATCGCAGCTTTGCGACTTCAATGTGAGCCTTAGGTCGCGATGTGCAAGAGTTGCAAGGAGCCAAATCTCCCCCTACCGTTCATGTCAGCCTGTTCTGGGTCAAACTATCATAGGGATAAGCGTTCACGTACCTTGGTCCCCGAGGAATCAATGACTTGGCCATCGGGAGAGCCGACTTCTTGAACCCATAGAGTTGTATTAGAATCACTTGAGCCAGAGGCGGAATGTGCATTCGAGCTTGCTGTAGGTGGACGAGGTCGCCTTAGCTCCAAGGGTTCTGTGTTGCCTTGTCTGGCTCTCTCAATGTACGTCGAGAGGCTTTCCTGCTCATGAAATGCCATTCGAACAGCCGAGGAACGTTCGCCATCGCTATTGGTTTGTCGAAACTGGAAAAATATATCATCCTGGCCTGTATAGCAGCGTAAAAGAAGCCCCCAGGCGGTACATAGGATGTCATTCAAATTTGCTTTATCTCTGTCTTGCGCGCAAAGCTCTTGGAGCGTCCCGGCATGTTGGAGCTCCACTTCGGCCGCAATTATCCGACTTTCAAAGTTGCGTTCTCCGTCCAGGAGAGGAAGCTTGCAAGTCACAGCTTCGGTGTGGGACATGGTAGCGCGATTAGATCCTTCCTGTTCCTGGCTTGCGATCATGTTTTGGGGCATTATGAGGGCGATTCAGAATCCGCCGATGGATTCGAATGGGGAAATCAAGACGGTGTAATGAAGGTCTGCAGGGTTGTCAAGAGAAACCAAGGGAAAGCAGTAATGACTGAGCTTCAGTAAACATTACTCCCACTCCAGTCGCTTGGAACGGAAATTTACAGCTGCTGAAAATAGGCTATTCGCTGACCACCTCGTCATAGAGAGATTACCATCACAACGCCACACGCCACACGACTTGACTAGAAGAGAGTAGGTTGTCATGCGTGCAAGGTTTCTGCAGAGAAGCCCCATCTTTCCGCCATGATCATGGGAGTCAAGTCAACCTACGAGTACGGACTGTTCCTTTGGAAAGGATCAGGGCAGGAAAGAGGGAAAGTCAATAATGACAGGGCCATTTGTCCAGCTGGTTTCTCTACTACCCCACGGCTTGCCAAACGCGGTGCGACATCCGACCGGCATGTAGCGCCGTCGAGTCATGTTTGCGGACAGCCACCTCAGGACTCAGCAAAGACGAAGCTGGTGTCGATGTCGTCTTCGCTACACGCGTCGGGGCGCTCTTGGGCTAGCGCCCACCAACAGTCCAATTCAGTCATCAGGAAGGAATCCTGGACCCCGAATGGCGTAGCTGGCGTTCTTGGTTGGTTACATTGGGGAATCATGAGCTGGTTCATCTCCCTTATACTAATAGTCTAGGTGCTTGGATCGGCTGTCAGATTCTGTGGCGGCAGGTTCCAGAGGCCTTAGTGACGAATGGCAGGCGACCAAACTCCGGGGCGCCATACGTAGCACCGCTTTGGCAGGTCGAATCGAGATTTCCATCGGCAGAGCATGTTGCAGCCGTGTGGGGAAAGATCGTGGAATGGCGGGGGGGGGCAGGGGTAGGGGTAGGCGACTTACTGCTAGGGGCAGGGGTAGGCGAGTTTCTTGGCTTGGTAAGGTAGATACATGATACACGATGCCTGATGCATGCATACCCCGTACTGGGTACCGCGTAACTGGATGAGCGGGTTCGAAACTTGCTGCGAGTCGGACCCTTTGGTCTTGCCATGCGATCAGCGTTTGATGCGAATTATCTTATTGTTGGAGCGAGCAAAAAGGGTTAGGGTGTGGTTCAAATAAACTCCTCTAGGAAGGCGGGGCGAGGAAGGGAAGGGAAGGGAGGGAAGGGAGGGAAGGGGAGAGGATCAGAGGGGGGCGGGCTGTCCACCGGCCGCTAGGCTTTATAGAGCTTTTCTAGAAAGCGCCAGCCCTTTCTAGGAAAAGCCCACGGATATCGCCTAGCGTCCTTGCGCCAAGCAAGGAAATCTCTGTTTTCCCAGTGAGTACTCTATACCCGAGTACGATGTGGTCCTCCACATACAACACGTCAACCCTTCAATCTATCAACAGCCTCTCTTCTCCCTCTCTCTCTCTCTCTCTCTATCTCTCTCTTTAATCTCTTTTTCCTGCTAAAGAACGGTGAATCCCGAATACCTATTACAGCGCATAGAGTTTGCCGGCCCCACACTTGGTCTCTACATGGAACACAGGGTTCTTGAGCTTCTTCAGGAACTCTGCCGCACCTATGGCAAAATGTAACCTCAAAATACTACCCAGTAGTACTGGCTGCAGCTGCATGCATATTCCGATCGAGCAAGCATACAACGGTCGGGCATTGGGCGAGCACGCCATCCCCTACCTAGGCTAAGGCTGAGTTTTTAAATAATACTCCATCGAAAATCTTGGAAATTCTTGCAGCGCGAAGCATCAACTATGGACTATAAACCTATACACGCCACCGGCGCCACGACTTGAATCTCGGTTCCAAACAGCGAAGGCTTTGCGTCAGCGGCTGTAGAATGTGACCCAAGTAATGCAGCAATGGCTCCTAGAGCGCGGACCAACGTCATGTCTGGGGCCCTTACGTGGCATAAACAGCCATGAAGATGCGCATCTTGTCCAAAATTAAACACCACGCTTGTTCCAATGGGTTGGCCCCACCTAGTGACCCTGTTGATGCTTTGTTGCTGGAAGATGTGCCGCGCTGCCATTCTGGTGGGATTTTCCTGGAGCCCAGAAATCTTCAGATAACTTTCGACTCTCCTGCGCAGACGACGTCTGTGCGTTGCAATCCAGGTCGTCTTCTTAAGAAAGCAATCCAGCTGAGCAGGAGAAAATGGCGTCCGCATCGTGTAAGCTCGTTGATAATACCTTCGGTCCCTACGCAGGAGGCTGCCGCGGCGGCTTTGATTTCACGTTGTTGTTCGAGGAAGGCATTCTATCAATACTACCGCTTGCTTTGCTTCTTATCATCATACCTTTTCGCATCTCGTATCTCGTTCCAAGGACCATTAAAGTCGACAGCAGCCTTTTGTTACCTACTAAGCTGGTATGTGGCTTCATGTCCAATTCTCCATCTTCATGGAGCTGACGCGTAACTCGTGCAGATAACATACGCAATATACGGAGCAATCCAAGTCGCACTCATCCCTCTATGGTCGGAGCCAAAAGCTATCAAAACCAGGGCATCGCTTCCGAATGCTGTCATTAGCCTTGTGGGTGCCCTTGCACTTGGGGCCCTTTCCCTCGTAGAGCACCAGCGGACGATTCGGCCCTCCCTAATTCTAAATTTCTTTTTATCTATAACCCTCATTTTCGACGCCGCTCGAGTTAGAACGCTTTGGCTGCAAGGGTACAATGACACCATTGCGGCTGTCTCTACCACTTCCCTTGCCATCAAACTCGTCCTGCTCGTGGTAGAGGCAGTTGGGAAACACGGTATTCTACACGTGGAATGGAGAACAACTTCGCCCGAGGCTACTAGCGGACTTTTTGGCAAGGCTTTCTTCGGCTGGCTCAATCCCCTTTTTCGGACCGGCTTCTCCAGATCTTTATCTGTGGAAGACTTGTTAGCACTGGACAAGCACCTGACAACCGACTATCTCTATCACAGGCTGCATGGGGCATGGGGGAGCCTTATCAACAAAACTCCTCGATCGCTCCTCCTGCTGTATTTCAGCAAGTTGAGATGGCATCTTCTCTCCGTGGTCCCTCCGCGGATAGCGCTTATCGCTTTCACTTTCTGCCAACCATTCTTGGTTCAACGTGCCATAAGTTTCTCCCAACAGCCCGTGACCGAAGGCTCCACCAACGTGGGGTATGGATTGATCGGCGCATACTTTCTGGTATACTGTGGGATCGCCATTACGAGCGGCCAATACCAGCATTTGACATATCGTGCGATAACCATGGCCAGAGGAGGGCTTATTTCGATGATGTTCGCAAAAACGTCGACCTTAAAGGCTAATGCTGTCGATCCTGCCACATCATTGACTCTCATGAGTGCCGACATCGAAAGAATTACAAATGGCTGGCAAACAATGCATGAGATCTGGGCGAATCTGATCGAGGTGACCCTTGCAATTTACCTACTTGAGCGCCAGCTTGGCGCAGCCTGTGCGATTCCCCTTGCCGTCGCCATATGTAAGTCTATCTCTCAATATCTGAACACGAGGCACAGTTACGCCCTGCCGTCAAAATCGAAGATCTACAACAACCTGACTAATCATTATTTCGTGGTTTGCAGTTTCATTCTTAGCTTCGGTCTTCGTCCTGAACTTGGTGGTACAAAGGCAAGCCCTTTGGCTCGAGGCGATTGAAAGACGAATCAGCGCTACGACGAAGATGTTGGGCTCGATGAAGCGCATCAAGATGTGTGGCTTGACAGAGATTCTCTTTGAGAGCCTGCACGACTTGAGGCGTCGAGAGTTGCAAATCTCAAAAGGTTTCCGGAGATTGCTCATCGGGAGCATGTTCTTTGCTTACACCACTCCCGTCATCGCCCCGGTGCTGACCTTTGCTGTCTTTTCGATTTTGGCTCTCAGGAGCGGGGGCAAGAGTACTCTGAATACCAGCAAAGCCTTCACGTCGCTATCGCTGTTCGCACTTCTCGCTGATCCTTTGGCGTCGCTGATTGTGGCCTTGACAGCTTTTGCCGGCTCCCTAGGCTGTTTCGACCGCATTCAAGCATTTTTGGAAACGACTGAACATACGGACAAGAGGCTCAAGGCTTTCCAGTCTGACTCTGACTCTGACACGGTTCAGGGTTCTCATGGGACCAACGGCAGCCCAAGTGAGAGCCTCACCTGGACCCCAAAGTCTATTACGACTCCCATAACAGAGAAGTCAGTCTTTCCCTTTTCTAAGACAGATGTTGATGCCATGTGCGTAGAAAACGGAAGCTTCGGCTGGGACCCTGAAAAACAAGCCTTGGTCTCTTCAATACAGCTCAAGATTCCTCGAGGAAAACTGACAATGATTGTGGGCCCTGTCGGCTGTGGGAAAACGATATTGCTCAAATCGCTCCTGGGCGAGGTCCCTGCCCTGTCGGGATCAGTCAAGCTTTCTGCTGGTGGTGTTTCCTACTGCGACCAGTCTCCGTTCCACATGAACGGGACTCTCCGGGATAGTATAACTGCATTCTCGGGACTCGATGATCGTTGGTACCACACTGTTCTCGAAGCGTGTGCTCTAGAAGAAGATCTCCGACAGATGCCACTAGGAGACCAGACACGAATTGGAAGCAAAGGCATCGCTCTAAGCGGTGGCCAGAGCCAGCGGCTCGCGCTAGCCCGTGCTGTCTACGCTCGACATGACATATGCATCCTGGACGATGTCCTTAGCGGTCTAGATTTGGATACAGAAAATCGCGTGTTCCACAACCTTCTTGGATTAGATGGCCTTTTACGCCGTCAAGATGCCACCGTGATCCTTGCGTCCTCTTCCAGCAAACGGCTTGCCTTCGCCGATCATATCGTTGTTCTCAATGAGAAAGGCAAGATTGCAGAACAGGGCAGCTTTAAACAGCTCACTGCAAGCGGAGGCTACGTCTCAAACCTTGACCTGCAGGCAGCGGAGTGGAGATTCAAATCCAAGGAAACCAATCTGGATCAGCTCTTGTCTATGTCTCATGCTGCGAGCAAACCCGCCCACTTTACAGCGCCGCCACCCATTGACACGGTAGAGACAACGGAATTTGAAGCTAATAAGCGGACTGGAGACCTCTCTATCTACGCCTACTACGCGAAGTCTGTCGGGTGGTTCTCCGTGGCCACTTTCGTCGTAGCTATTAGTGCCTATGTGTTCTGCATATCTTTTCCGCAGGTCTGGCTAGGCTGGTGGGCGGCCGCAAACGCCCGGGCACCGAACCAAAAGATGGGATACTATCTTGGCATCTACGCTATGCTTGGGGTGATGGGTATGATATCTCTCGTCATCAGTACCTGGCAGATAATCATCACCATGGTTCCACAGTCAGGCGAGAACTTTCACTTTCGGCTGCTGAAAACAGTCCTTGCCGCCCCTGTGTCCTTCTTTTCCACGACAGACACTGGCGTCACACTCAATCGATTTTCGCAGGATCTGCAGCTCATCGATATGGACTTGCCCATTTCGGCTCTGAACTTCTTCACGGCCTTTGTTCTCTGCATTGCTCAGATCATCCTTATCGGAGTATCCTCGGCCTATGCCGCTGTATCGTTCCCCGTATGGTTCGTGGCAGTGTATGTCATCCAGAAGTTCTATCTCCGTACCTCTCGGCAGCTACGTTTCCTCGATCTCGAGGCCAAATCACCTTTGTACACGCAATTCTCCGAAATCATAGCCGGCCTGACGACGGTGCGCGCGTTCGGGTGGCAAAGAGACCTGGAGGAGAAGAATCGCTTCTTGCTTGACCAGTCCCAGAGGCCGTTCTATCTTCTCTTCTCAGTTCAGCGATGGCTACAGCTGGTCTTGGACTTGCTCGTAGCTGCTGTTGCAGTGATGTTGATGGTTTTGGTGGTCGAGTTGAGAGGCGTCTTGAGCGCCGCGTACGTCGGCATCGCTTTGCTGAATGTCATCCTGTTCGGCCAACATCTCAAGCTAGTCCTCCAGTACTGGACTATGTTGGAGACTCACATTGGAGCGGTCAGCCGAGTCAAAAATTTCTCGGATAGCACTGCACCCGAAGACTTACCGCAAGAAAACGCAGTGCTCCCTCGTGACTGGCCAGCGCAAGGGGCCATAGAATTTCGCTCGGTCTTTGCAGGCTATGATGCATCGCGCATGGTACTAAAAGATTTGACCCTCTCGATCCAGGCAGGTGAGAAAATCGGGATCTGTGGGAGGACAGGGAGTGGCAAGAGCTCACTGATCATGGCTATATTCCGCATGGTCGAACTCCATGGTGGCTCAATCACGATCGATGGAGTCGACATCTCGACCATTCCGCGACGAGAGGTCCGCTCAAGAATTATCGGGCTTCCTCAAGATGTGTTCTTGTTGAATGGAACGGTGCGGCTGAACGTTGATCCCTACAAGAGAGCTACTGACAAGGCGATCATCGCCGCTTTGCAAGACGTTAGATTGTGGCAAGCAATTCAAGAAAACAAAGACGGACTAGACGCCGACATTGAAGCCATCAATCTATCGCATGGGCAAAAGCAGCTCTTGTGTGTGGCACAGGCGCTCCTTCGGCCTAGTTCAATCCTTATACTGGATGAGGCAACAAGCAGGTAAGCAAAGCGTTTAGTCGCCCCCGCAAGCGTTTTATGTACTTGATCTTGCTACCCGACATTATCATGGGTAAAAAACAATGGCTGACTGTTCTTCCTGCCTTCAGCGTGGACGACGTGACGGATGGATTGATCCAACGCATCATTCGACAAAAGTTCTCGAGCCACACCATCATTGCAGTAGCACATAAGCTGGACACCATCATCGACTTCGACAAGGTGGCTGTACTAGACAATGGTACTCTCCGAGAATTTGGCAGCCCACATACGTTGTTGGCACAGCCGTCATCGGCGTTCCGCCAGCTGTATGATAGCTCGGTTGTGCACGGGAGGGACGACTAAAAAAAAGGCAAGGCACACGATGACGGCTTCTGTTTGCAAAAGGGGTTTTTCCACATTGTTGCAAGGGCGGATTTTCTGGTACAAGGGCGGAAGTCGTACATGTATGGAGCGTAAAAGTCGGTGTCGGTGTATCCTTTCATCATACAAATGTACTCAATCTGCTCTTCCTAGCTGGACCGCTCTGTGCAGCACATCATCCAAAGCGTGCGCATCCATGTTCGGCAATGATGTCGACGCGATGGTCCGAGAACCTTTGAAGAACGCACTGACGGCCGAAAGCTAAACTTACCGCATCTTCATTTCACGATAGAGCCCCATGGGGTAGCGAGGCTGAACGATTTTCCCTAGCCGTTTCGAAGGCACACGGTCGAAACCAGTGTTTCACAATCGACATGCCCAATTCTTGCAGTGTCTAGGGTTAGCTACGTAGAATACCTCGAATTGATATGCGCACGGGCATTTTCATTATTTCGAATACATATACTGCAAACTGCCGGCCGGGGGGCATTCAAAGCTTAGTCATCCCCGCATTCCTTTAAGGCAGGTTCTCAAAGGCAGAGTGGGTGTGATCCCCACATGTAGGTACCAAAGTACGTTAGGGAGTACATGGGTATAGCTACAGTAATCAAAGCAATTTATGCTTTCTCCTCACACTGGTCAGCAGAACAGGAGCGGTAGGACCTTCCGTTTTCCATCGCTGCCTGTCGCACAGACGCCAACGGTCGGGCGCGAATGCACGTCATGCAAGGCTAGGCTAGTGGATTGCGTGTAAAACGACGTCGGCAGAGTTGGACTGTAAAAAGGTCCCTCGTATTTCTGGGAGGTTTCATTTGTTTGGATTTATTTTGTTGCCTGGATCAGATGACTCGATGGTTCTCTCGTATTTTTAGCCTCTCGCTGCTTCCAGTGTCTACCTTACGGATGCCGGCGTGTGTGGAAAATGTTGGTGGCTTTTTGCTTTAAACAAACAAAACTCTGTTTGTCATACATAGTCCGAACAGGCATCTGGGTTGTTACAGTAGATGGGTCTTTTTTTTCCCCATGGCGGGGTTCGCCGGGTGTGTGTGTGGTGATCGAAAAGATCTTTCAAAGCATCCCTCCTGCTCGAAGAAAATTCAACAGTAGATTGCGGCTCAGTTCAGCTGCAAAACCCCCAATCACATCGTTGCTGACGCGTACTATGTACTGATCCTTTGTTTTCGCCAGGGAGCTGAATGCGACGACAGCGGCATTAGTACGACCAGGGCCATGGCACGCGAACAGTTAGTTACTGCAGGGGATACCGCATGTTCAGCTGATTGATTCCCTGCAACTTTTGAAAAAAGGCTCGTGGTTTGTTGTTGAGCTTGAGCCTTCAGCTTACGCTTTAACCGCATAAGAACCATTGAAGCGCTTCGCGATGGTGCTAATGTAGTTGCACACAAACTTTTTCGAGTACCCCTTTTTGGAGGCGCTTTTTAAACTTTTTTGGTCAAGCGAAATAGCGAAGGTGAAGGTCTAGTGATTCGCTTTCGATATGAGAGATGGGTAATGTTGGAATATGGGGGGCATTCTGTTAGGAGTCGATCTAGGAGCGAGCAGGTGAAAACTCTACCAGCGGGCCCCAGCCCTACCAGCCCTGTGAAGGCGGAGATTACCATCTCCCCTATTTCCAACAGGTAAAGCGATCTTACACATAATAGATAGTTCATGGGGGGGATGATCATAAGCAACAAAAACTGTCGTAGTTGTTTGCGTGTTATCAGATTTGGCTTTAGTGAAATGAAAAAGTATTGAATCGAATCCCCCCATATTCTACTCTAAGCTATTCAAACATCCAAAAGCGTAGATCTATGAATTATTGCTTAAAAAAAAAGAAGGGAGAAAATAAAGTGCGGAACGAGAGAAAATACACGTGGCTTACTTACCCTCAGCTATATTCCTCAGTATTCCGTAAGCGTGTACCTTCCGCCCCCGCGCAACGGGGTTGAGCTGAGCTGAGCTGTTTTGTCAAGGGAACGATGCGCCCAAAAAATATATATATCTACTATCGATAGTACAAAAAGTCGTGGTGGGGGGTAACTGCGAAAAGGATAAGGGGGCGAGCTGAAAGCAGGTTAATATGGAAGCGCGCTAACCTATGTACTGTACATACTACGGATATGACTTCTAAACAAAGCATCAGTTTTTTCCATCCTTCACAGAAAACCCCATTCAACAACCCTAGCCTCGGCAAGCCCCCATTCCCCGCAAATAACCAAGCAACCCCAGCCACGCGACCGGGTTTCGTTTCTAAAAAAAACACTCACTCTGGGGCCTTTTTCCGAGGTTGAGGTATTTGGTTTTGGACTTCGGATAACTACATACCCTTGGGTGGGGATAACTTTTTAAACCTTGGCTTCGTATGTGTGATGGATAGAAGTGGAGTGGTATCTGGGAGGGGGGGTAAAGTGCTGCAAGGTAACGTCCACATAAGCCCAGGGGGGAAATTGACAAGTTGTGTGGGGTGTGCGAGATACGGAGTTTAATCCTTTTTTCCCCCTTCTCTGAGATTCATCTTTTGAGGCTGTGTGTGTGCGTGCGTTGTTTGTGTTGAGTTTTACACAGTTGTTGCAACCCCATCCATGGAGATCGGGGGTACCACCACCATTGATGGAGCCTCCTCTCATCCCTCGGATATGGTGCAAATTTTTTTTTGGCCCCTTTAATCCAAAATAGATCGAATGCCCCCATTTTTTCGTGAATTGTTTGAATCATACATTAAATCTTTAACGTCTTTTTACGATTTGTTAGATTTGGGCCCTGTGTTCTCTTGCCTGGCAGTACTTTGTCTTTCGACTTTCTCTTTCATTGCATCAGACTGAATTGATGAAAAGGGTTGGAAGTTGATCTTGTTTCAATTGCGGTTATTAGGACGGCGTGTGTGAGAGAGTCAAAAGACGATAGTGCAGATTGTTCATTTCAGCTGAAAAATCATTGGTGGGTTTGAGGAGTTGCTTCATTGATTTTTATGTTAAACCCTGATTTCATCGATATATCATTTGATGAATGAATGAAAGGGCCGAAGTTGCACCCTATGCATGGATGGGGGAGGCTCCATCAATGGTGTACCCGATCCATGGATTATCGTTTTGATCGATTGATTTGCGCGTTTCATCCATGAGTGGGTATATCCATGGTTTGGGTGCATCATAGTCGTTCTTTCTGTGGCGGCCATGAGCTTTGTGGAGCTTGCTTTCTTGGTATCGTGCACAGGGGTGCCTAGTACTAGGGCTATTGTTGTGTGGTTGTGGGAAGGGTTTGAAGGGGGTTTGTGACGCTTATTTCTGGATCGAGGGTTTCCTGAGTTACTAAGGATCTAAGGTTATGACCTTTAAGATCTTTTATGTTCTTGATCATGATGGTCTTGGATTGATTCCATACTAGTATTTTCTATCGGTCCAAAGCAGGAGGTCCAATCTATGTCTAATGAATGGGCAATTTCTCTGAATGTAATTGGTATCTCGCTCTAACGAATACTAGTGACAGTAGGATTGATTCATTGCGGGGTGTTTAGAGGCTCTGTGACAGAACTCCTCTTTCCCATCTTCCGCGTGTCACACAAAAGGCAGTCCCGGCGAAAAAATCCTAGTTCGACCATGCCTCTTCTACCGTCTTCAAGTCTCTCCTTCTCTTCCAAAGTTCCTCTTCCGCAAGTTCTAGGGCCTTTGATGAGTCGCTACTCTATTGGATATTGAAGTTCCAGATCTTCTTTCTTCACGAGTTGCTATTCGGTGTCAACAGTGTACAGAGTAAGTCTTGTCCGGTAGAAACGGAGGAGCAATTGCTCGCGATGGAGGTTCAATCTTCGACTGCGCTGGAGGGAGTAAGCAGAACGTCTAACGAAACTGAGCGATGTTGGTCGGCCTCCCTTCCGATGATGGTCCCAGTAGAATTGACTGTTATTTGAGCGTGCTCCTTAACCGACCTAGCGCACATTATGTAGCCCAATACATGCTAGATAGGTATCAAATTATCGGAAACCGAACCTGATAAAATATGCTATATAATCCTGGATAGGATCGTTCCAAAGTGTGTTCATATTTTGGCCGATTCGTCAACCAACAGAACCCCTTTGCTTTACCTTCATCTCGAGAAGCAGCTCCATAGATAGTCCTTTCTCTAGCAGCTTCTTAACCTCTCTCCACTCGATCTCAATAGGAATTGTATCCTGGCTTCCCATTGCTCCAAATAGGGTCCGTTTGTTGCCTGATCCTTCACCTGACCCGAGAATGATCGCCGAATGGTTTGCCAGCGGCTGTTTCTCAGGCACTACCCAATAGTCTGAAAATCTGGCGAGGAATTCTTCCAATATCGCTGGATTGACGTGAGCGACAACAGGATAGACCTTCGAGAGAAAGATACTGGTCGGCTATCGATGTATCTACTTTTAATTTTGCCACACTGGACCTAAATCCCACTCTCTTGTTTGGCGGTGCTCTCTCAGGCCGTCCTTCTCGACTCACAGAATCTATTCGAGCCGGAACTGTGATACTAGTAGCGCTATGCCCGTACGGTTGAGCGTGATCAGTAGTACTAGATAAGCGCGGCTTTGAGACCTTTGCCGAAAGTCGAACTGGATTGACTCCTGGAGCAGCTTGGCCAAAAATTGGATTGAGCACTGTCTGGTGGGACATGACCAATGATGAATAAGGTGTCCAGCGCGATTGATCAGTGAAAGGTATTCAAGAGCGCGATATGTGAATAAATAGTGGTAGGCTACGGATAACATGTGCATAAATACCGGTGATGCTGGTTATGAGGAAAGAAGCTCGAAGAGATACTTAGCAACTTTGCAAAGATCTTAAGGAAGGCGCGGTTCTCTGAACGTGGAAACTTTTTGAACTTTCCGTCGAAGATCCGAGCCTCGACAAATGAAGAAGGTGCGTTGGGAGATATCTGAAAAATCGTATCCCATGTGGTTCAGGATGAGAGAGGAAATCGGAGGTAGCTGGAATAGAACAAGAGAAAATTAATTACAAGGAGGTCTATGTGATAAGTTGACAGACCCACCACGCATATCATACATTCCGAGCATATACATACACCAAGGGGTGCGGGAAGTCAATAAACAACAGCTATCCTTCGAGATATCCTAAGGAATAACTATACGCATTTTTTTCTTGAGATAGTACAAGCGTCAACTTGAGTTCAACTGCAAAACTTGCGCAGTGAGAGGAATTGAACAACGAAGGTTGTGAAGCTACGATCATGATTTCTCTTACCGAAACCACCACATAGTCTGATAGTTGACTCGGCCTTCCCGGCTGTCGGTTATTGTATACGTGTTTTCTGGATTCACTGGTGCCCTACATGCTGAGCAACATACCACAATACTAGCACTTGTATTTGGCCGGTCCGGTTATACCCCTACTTGAAACAAGTGGAGATGTAGCGTGCAAGTCTTATATCTCGTTCGAGTTGAAGGCTCCACGTGATATCATACCATTTTTCCAGCCCTGCCATCTCCAAGACATGCTATGTAGTCTGGGGAAGGCTAAAGTTTGGACACCAACCCTTTCTCTGATGTCACATCCCCTGCACATAGTTCCCTCGAACATCTAAATTATACTCCCGTATGGCTCAGCTTGTGTAGCTTTACTTCAGATCCAACACATATCATCATCAAGGGGACAGAAGGCAACTGTACTTCACGCATGCTTACACGATTCTTTGCCACTGTGCCACGAGCCCCAAGTTCGAACACGACAATACGCTCAGTTTTATCAGCACCCAGGTTCATTCAACTTCATCGTAGTTCAGTACTGAAATATAGAAACAAGTTCCCTGCACGAATGAAAAAGGAGGAGAGGTCACACCAATAAGGGTCAGTGGACCAGTGCCAGGGGCTCGATCTTTGCGTAATGGATCGGCACTTAAAGTGCAGTCTTCCGAGAGGTAGCAAGAAATATAACCGTCCCATGGCAGAGTTCGGCATCAACTACAGTCCAAGGTAAACCGATACCAGAGGGGGGAACGCTTAGAATGGTCTTGGCCTCGAAGACGAAATGGTTGAAGAGGTAAGCACACTCCCATAGTACTCCTATCATCGACTCCCAAGCCAAAATATCCGAGTCTTTACTGCTAAGGCCTGAGCTAGGACGGGATGAGGAAATAATCTAACGGTGGTAGAATAGCATGACCTTGGCTCTATACAGGGAAGCGGCCCTTGGAAAGCGTGCCAGGCTTGATTGGAATTGTGCTCTCGAGGGCTGTAGCGTAGCCCTACCCTAGAACGGTGCCATATAGGACGTGGCCGATGTAAGGAGCTTGTACGGAATCGGGAACTTTGCAAGTTTCCCACCAGTAAAGGAATTTCCACTTATGGCATATGCGATGTTGTTTGTGGTCAGAGCGAGAATCCTGGTTCGAGCCCGTACGCTGGAAGGAACAAGGGAAAGAAGAGGGGTAGATGGTTGGCAAAGTGCCAAAAATTCGAATCCTGTAGCCATTCTTCTCCAGAACTTGAATATTAGAATCCGTAGCCATGGTCGACGCTGAACTGACAACAAGCGCCTAAGTTTGTCTCCAAAGTGTACTTATCGGGTACCAGGGAACGCCACGCAAGTACGGAGAGCGCGGAGGTCGGTCTACCAAAGGATGATTGTTGGACGTGCGTTTCCCAATCACTCAAACTGCTCGAAAGGCGAAAGAACTTCTTCCTAACTACACAATTGCTATGATTGGTTGAAAGTATGTAAAATTCTGTAGAGTGTGAAGTGTATTAGGGTATTCTCGAAGAAGTCACATGATGATAGATTAATGCTTTGTTCCTCGTGCGCGCCGACTCACTGACTTCACCTGTAATCGAGGCCAATTTACTGACTTTGATCGGGGCCATCGGCAAGCGAAATGAGGCAGCAGGGGCTGATAAGGATCCAGGGCCTGATTTGGTGGCACAGTCATCAATTTAGGCCAGCCATCCAACAAACAGCTCATTGGGAGCAGTCAGAAGGGAGATAAGAAGGCGTTTGCCGAAATGTTTCTGCGCTCCGTCGCTTCAGATTCGGATTCGGCCAAAGGACGTGCCTTAGCACCTCAAAGCGGCTTCTAAGGCTTCTCTAGGGTATAGAGATCGCCAGAGGGTTATAGGTAGGCCCAGATTACGTAGAAGCATAGAAAGTTTATAAGGCAGTCATGTTATCTCGTGGTAGAGTCATGGCCCGATAGAGTAGCCAGTTAATACGCGCGTTACGCGCGCTAGCTCATCAATCCCTAGCGCTTAAACTTATCTCTCATACCCGTTTTAAAGTAGATTCACAACAATCAAACAGCGATGCGCCAGATTTCATCCTACGATAGTAACCTACGGAGACCTGACGTGCTAGTGTGGAGACCAGTATTTGTTTACCAAAAAGACTCGAGGAACCTCATCCCGGAACTGGACATAACAAACGAGTGCCGAGTACGCCATTTTTGATTACATGCCATATTTGCTATAACGACCTTTATGGCTGCTCATAACACAAAAATTCAACACTAATAGGAGACGACTTCATTACACGACCATGTGCCAAAGGCGGACCCGATGGATACCACAATATTGCATTCTCGATGATACTACGTTGCAGGATCGGACAGATAGTTTCGGCATACTTTGATCCGATATCCAATCATTCACAGCCTGTGACCTCGCGGCCAACCCCACGGCTGCTTTGCTCTTGGGTCAGACGATGGCTACGCTTCTGGACAACTTCATCTACACTGTCTTCAAACATGCTAGCTAGGGGGACGCCTGCACAATCGCGGCCCTTCTCAGTCACGGCTTTTGGGGAGGGGAGACGTTGCGCGGGAAGGAAGTTGGAGTTGACGAAAGACAAAGCTCCGTCTTAGTGTCTCTCATGTTTCCAAACGAAATCCAGCCACCGTCAATCGTGCACCAGCGAGATCCAGGCTCCGCTGGTTTTGCTGACGTCTACGAATATTTAGTCGGTCTTTGACAAAGAGTACTGCAACGAAATGTGGGGTTGCGGTCCCAAGAGCTGCATTCCTACAGACTACTAGCCTCTGTAAGAATGAAGTCTCATCCTTCGTTCTCTACACAAGGTTCGTCGGGACGGACTTCTTCCAGAATATATAACCATGCTAATCTATATGGTGAGTCTGGAACATTAAGATCAATCTCTCAATTCATACATCAGCAAACGGTCTTGGCCTTTCAAAGCTTCACAACCGTCGAACGAGGTTTTGGTCGCCGCAAGGAGATAACCCAACTTCGGCACCTTGGTATCGGGTTCACCTTCTCAGAAAAATGGGGGTTTATGGCTAGAATGAATGGAGAACTGGGCTCTCACTCGTTGAAGGCTGACTCATAAGACTCACATGATTTCGAAGGTTACGTGAGACCCTATCTCAACATAACAGTAGTTTCATGAATATGGTATTTGATAGCGTCTGGCCAAAGCTTCAAGACTTGCTCGATATCACAGAAGTTTTAATGCGGAAGTCTGTGGTACACAGGACTGGTATGATCTGTTCGGGCTGCTACCATAGAAGTAGGCACCATGCGCTCTTGAAATAACTCTAGACTATGTACAGGGGTATCCATCTTCATATGTGTACAGCAAATCCACCTCACGACTTGCATCCAGCCTCAACCGCTTTTCAGCCACGAGTATTATCGCTTTCTGTGTTGGTGCTTTCATAAAGAGCAGAGCTGTCACCTAGGAATAGACTCTGCAATTTTGGGTTGGCAATGCGTTGACCAAGAGCAACAGCCAATTCTGCAGCAAAGTCCGGCACGCTAGCATAAATGTCAACCGTCCGCGGTCGACTGAAATATTCATCTTCTACATGCCAGACGTGCCAATCAACTAATAGCTTCCGGAAAGCTGAGCCTCTCGCGGAGTTGGCGTACATAAACGAGATAGTAGCCTGTGATGGAGGGTAAAGACCCATCTTTTTCTTGGTTGAAAACAACTGATCAATGATCTCGTTCTTTAGTGAGTTGATGCCATATTTATCTGATACGACATAAAGTCTTGCCAATTGCAAGTATCGCCTTTTTGCCTCAAGTTCTGTTCCGCATCCCGAAAGGCCATATTTCCTAGTGTAAAGCCATGAAACAAAGCGTTGGAATGTGTAGGCATCGTCTTCTGGAAGCTGCATGGCTTTGTCTGAGGCTTCCTTGAATCCTCCAGAAAATCCCGCTTTGAAGAAAGGTGATACATCACACAGTAGGTTCTTGTGGACTTGGAAGCTCGTTTTTCTCGCTCCGACTTGAATATTGAATGTTTCATCGCCTGCTAATCTATACAATTCAATCAGTATTCGATTTAGTATTTGGTGGCACCATGTCCAACACGTACTTCAGTGTTTCTTTCTCCATCGCGATCTAAGTTCGTCGATGTGCCCAGGCTTCGCAAAGAGTGTTAGTAGTAACGCTTGGTGTGATACATGCTGAAATCAGAATAGGCGTGGGAGGCTAATCATGGACTCCATGACATGCTTGAGTCATTCAGTTGTAGGTTAGACAACAATGAAGCTATATTCCCTTCTGTGCTGTCCCTCGTACACATGGGTGTATTCAGCTCATTCACAGTATTTCCCATGAGTGTATATGCGTCTAACAACGAGTTGTTTTGGGTCTAGTAAAGAAGTAGTATGTCTTTCATGCAAGGGTTTACAGCTGCAGCTGCCCACAAATATCTTCATCTACTTCATTCTGAAACGTATGATATCGTTCGGATATCTATGCAGTTTTATCTAGCTTAACGGTCGTTACTTTCACGGAGAATTCCTGCGCTTCGAAAAGGAGCAAATTGGGGTGGAAGAATATCGGCTAATTTCTGCCAGGTTTGCGACGTCACATTTGACACTCTCAAGTTGCTTTCATTCACTTCAGCTTATATGTCAGATCAGGACATACAATTCGAGACCTCAAGAAGCACAAATGCACCCTTGGCAGTCCTGGAAAGACCAATTAGGTGCCAGAAACAGTTTGTGCCACGCTCCAACAATCCATCACTGTTTACAGCTTGGGACTATCTGGGTCGCCAAATACATCTTGCATTTTATTTGGTGCCGCAAGAAACGTAGCTGCTCATGTATCTTTCAGCAAAGAGTCTTTGTCCTCGAAAATTTCCATGGCGGACTCTGTCCACTTAGACATCATCTGTTCGGTTGACCGACAAATCTAACGGCCCAGACAGGAAGCACGTCGAAGTATTCGAGGAGAGATTAAACCCTGCCAGTGAATTGTTTATACATGCGAAAACCTCACTAAGCTATACCTTTATTTCTTTGGCATGCTACAACTGCGACTGCAGTGTTACAGACTGTTCATCGCAAGATGTCTGCATGAACTTCAGTGGAAAGTAGGAGCTTCGTCGCGCTGTCTTATAATCTCCATTGTTCAGTACGTTACATATAAACTGGTTGTTTTCTTCGCCGTTCTCATTGTCACAATTTCCTGAGGTCTTGAGTTGCTACTTCTTTTCTTTCGTTTGTTCATTTGTAACCTTCAAGAAAAACTTTATTGAGCAAACACCTCAAAAATGGTCAGCAAAGTATTCACTAAAGAGGAGTTGGATGATCTAATTGATTTAGAGGCAGCTACGCGCATAAAGAAACCAGAACAGGCGAAGTTTACTACAAGTGATAACCCGCCACAGATCCATCGAGCCAACGTAAGCTTTTCTGAGAAGTTCAAGCCACAGCAACACATACCAAGCGCTCGATTAGAGCGATGCCCGCCCCCTCGATCTTCTCGTGGTCTAATGTCTGAAACCTTCAAGGAAAATGACGTTCGGGACAGAATTCCACAGCCGCATCGACAGAATGGGACGCAAGCTAAAAACTCAATTGACGTGTTTGGATACTCTCCAGAGCGAAAGCAGGCCTCAACGCAGAGCGATTGGATCCCGAACTTCCTGAAGCCCAGTCGTTCCGCCGAAAAAGCGTCTATGCCTAAAGGACTGCAACTTGGCCGCTCCAACGAGTCACCAGACATGCACTCGCCAACGCCAGAGCACGTAGGAGCCAGCGGCGACAATGGGAAGTCAAACACACAAGACTTCGGGGAAACATATAACGACGAATTCGATATTCAGGATCCATGGAAGGTCGATATATCAGATGCGGACTTACGATAGGCAATCCTAGACCTGACGAACCGTGATAACTGACTCTTGCAGGGAAAATCGAGCGTCTATTGTTTTGAGATAAATCGAAATAGTGAGTTTTCCACCTCCGGAAGCGTGCGCCACCTTCAAGCCTTTCTTATTTCTCTTGACGGGATTTTAGAATTTACTTTTTACTATCATATAAATCCGCAACTGCTATCCCTGTCCCCCTTTCAGTCTTTAGTCATCTTGCTCTGTAACTACGATATCGCCTTCTAGATATCCAATCGCCATAAAACGACAACAAGAGATTTACATTCTGCTTCAACAAGAACCTTGGTCACTATACCGCCTTGTACAGTCGCTCATGCTATTCTACACTCCGTGACTCCCCATCAAACGTGAATTAGATCTTGACTCCATGCCTTTCCGATACCTCAGCTAACCCATCACCACCTGATACCGAGAACAACAATCAAGGAACCACCTAAGTCATTTGATAGCCAAAGAACTATAAATCAAGAAACGGAATTGTACAGCGTTGTCGCCAACAATCAACATCACCCCAACCTTCGAACCCTCCGAACCCCCACCGCCACCACTTTCAAACCCCTTCACAACACTCCAACCACCCAACAGACGCCACCTATCCCTTCTCTCCCCTACATATCTGCAGCATCCTTGTGGAAAAACCGCGCTTCAAGTCTCGGGAAAGACGAATACTATCGAAATAGAGTAGAAAAATCGTGTGATATCAAGGCAAGGTTGAAGAGACGAAAGAGCTCGTGAGATGGGAGATTGATATGAGAACAAATTAGTAGTTTTGATGCTGTTGTATATGGAAGTGGGATGATGATATTTGGATGAAGAGGGTTTATGAGGGGTGTTGTTCCGGTCTTCGTAAATTATTCAAGGTAGGAAAACTTCGGTGCTCATTCCCCCACCCCGTTCTTTCTCACTTCCTGTTTCCTTCCTTTCAGATAAACCGTCAAGACTTTTAAAAGCAACCACCTCAACCGAAGACCTTACGTCTGGCTCTGGCAGATCACTCAGCCTTTTACCTACTGCTGCCCCCAACTCAAACTGCTACAGGACCGGAAAGCACGAATTAGACAAACCGAAAAACCGACTCACGGTGTTGGGAACGAAAACCTCGCTGCTTGGAATTTTTGTATCACAAGAACATACAATCAATCCCTTCCATCGTTTCGCGAAACTCCTTTCTGAGACATCTCACATCTCCTCAACCCTACATCCCCACCACCTAACCCTCAACCCCGCCATTCCTCCCTTCCCATTCTCCCCCCACGCACCCTCTCTTCCTCTCCCAGTACCCAAAAATCAAAAATCAAATCAAAAATTCCCCAAACACAAAAACACTCTCAACACAAACCAGAATTTCTAATATTAAAGCAAACAAAAACGAAAAGACAAGAACACAAAGCGTTTATACGAACAGACTTAGAAGAAAGATCGATGAAAAAAGCTAAAAGAAAGCTGCCTTTATATCTCCTGTCTTATCTTTCTACTCCGCTCTCGACGCATCTTCTCCCCCGTCATCCTCACACAATTCTTTCCTCTTCAACCCTCCATCCTCCATCCCTCCCATTCCGTTCCTGCCACCTCACTCTACCTCTCTCAATAATTCACACTTCATCACTCGGAACTCAAATCCTAAATCCGACAATCAAAGCCTCAGTGTGATGAGCAGAGCAGAGCGGAGCGGAAGAGATGTAGATGAATGTTTGGTTTTATAATTGTGAGGCTGGCAAGACTCTCACCTTCACGTGGTGCCGGCTGGGAACCTGATAACAATTGATTATTCTATCAGAGCTAAGAAGAGTCACGAATTCGACGATACGCAGCCGAAGAAGCTTGTTAACGATCTTTATCGAGCGATGTGCGACTGTTACAACGATCATCGAAGTCATCGAGTCAAGAGGCAAGATACTGCGTCCTCATCACACGATTTATATATCTCAATGTCGAAGTTCTATCGATAGAGACTCTCAGCGATCTTCGACGATTAAGCTCTCGAGACTTATTCGACTGCGTTTCGTTCAAATCACTGTTCTGTTGAGAATGAGACTTTGTCAATAAACACACTATATGAGCTATAGAGTGATCTTCGATAGAAGTTTGACTCTTGAATTCAGCGCTCACTACGATGAAAGATATACAAGTTGATTGAAAAGTTGAAATGCTCAGAAAGAGAGGAAATCAAGACTTAACGACGTGTCGTTTGAGAGTCAGAGACTGTGCAGAACTGAATTCAATTGTCAGTCTCTTTCATACGTCTTTATATTTAAAGACATCGATGCATTTCTACGATTTAGAGTTTTCATCGAATAAAAAAAATCGATGATTTTTCGTTTTCGTGAAGCTATTCTACAAAGATCAGCTATTCTGAAGTACTGAAGAAGAAAATACGAATAGAAGAAATCTCGTGTATTGAGAATCTGTCTTGAGGATAATACAGTTCGATGATGATTGTATAATCTGTGAGTAATCAGGCCTACATATTTAAGAAGTGTTTATTGTAGCGTTAGCTTCGCACTCGAGTCAATAAAAGAACTACTATTTATAATTGTGATTTTGAGAATATAAGCTATATTGAGTTTTGAATCGATCTGTACGGGGAGAAAAAAGGGAATTGAAGAAACAATTAACCGGTCGATCCTATCTCATCCGCTCGCGACTCTCTTCCGCATTTCTTGATAACCTCTAAACTCACATCTTCCCTCTAAAAACCGCAAAATCGCAGCGAGCACAATCTTGTATCTAAATTTTGTAAATCACTGCTTTGTTAACACCACTCTTAAAACTCACCCCAATTTCCCCTCAGTATCTTAGCTTCTTCCCCCTCGACCCCCACTCACTCTCCCACCCTTTCTCCTCCATCATTTTCCTTTCCCATCTCATCGTCCGCAATCCCTCTCCTCTCTGACAGTTCCTCTATCGCATTGTGTTTTGATTCACGACATCTGAATAAGGGGGAGATGGGATGGATATCCGGGTTATTATGTGATCGTTTTGCGGGACTTTTGAAATGAGCGATGCAGCGGTTGAGAGAGAGAGAGAGAGAGAGAGAGAGAGAGAGAGAGAGAGTCAGAATAATTCGAAGATTATTTCTTGGTGGGTGCGGGTGGGTTTTTGAGGGGGGTTTTTTTTTCTCTTTTTTCCCCAGCTCTTCCCCAATTTGTCCCCTCTTCTCGCCCTTTCAAAAATTGCACCAACTCGAATCAAAACCCCCCAAATCACCTTTTGCCCCCCTTTTCTTTCCACCACCAACCCCACCATCACCACCACCACCCATATCCAACCCCCCAACAAGCCCAACAAGCCCCAACAAGCCCCAAAAAAGCTCAAAGCTACTCACATCGCCCCATGTGACAAACACAGAAGATATTCAAAAGCGAAAAGAAGAGAAAAGAAGAGAAAAGAAAAGAAAAGAAAAGAAAAGAAAAGGGTTGAGAGAGAGTTTGGGAGAAAGCTTGGGGGAAGATATGTACAGACAGTATGTAGTAGTCCTTGTTCGAGCTGGAGCTGGAGCTGGGGATGGGGATGGGGATGGGGATGGGGATTGGGATGGACTGGACTGGTCTGATTCGTGGGACGAGAGCCGTGGCGGATGAGCATGGAGCGAAGGATCCTTTGAGATTTATCTTTTTTAATTTCAAAACGCCAAGACGTTGTCTAAAATGTCTCACACCATCTGCTCCAGGAAACAATCACCCATCGCATAACCCTGATATCAACTACCTAACCCCCTTACTCCCCTCTTCACACTACAACTTCTCCGAGCCCCCCACCACCGCGTTCCAATTCACCAACCCATCGCTCGTCGTCCCCGAAATACTCGTCCCGCTCGCGCTAAGCCCCCCGCTGCCCCTATCCACACTGACAACCACAGGCCCCGTCTGGCCATTGAACGGAACAGAGAAATGCGTGATCCCCGCCGCCGTGGCTTGGTAGCTACCAACGGCTACACCGCCGACGGTTACGGCGACGGTAGCGGGGGAGCTGAGGAGGGCGTCGACGAAGATTTTCTCCTGCGAGACTTGCGCCGCGGGAACAATGATAGTAGCGCCGGGAACACCGCTGTTGGTGCCGCCGTCGGAACCCGCGGACACGGGGTTCGGGCGGTGGTAGTAGACGAGCTTCTCGACGGAGGCGTCCGGAGCGACGCCGTTTTTGTACGCGGCGATGTATTGGGGGAGGAGGTCGCGCCAGTGGTCGTGCGGGTTGTTGTCAACGTAGCGGTTGGCGTTTGTGGGAATGCCGGGAGAGCGGATGGGGCCGATGTAGTGGGATTCGCCATAGTCATTCCAGGTGATGATCTAGGAGGGGAATTAGTATTTGAGTGGCAGGTGAGGGGAAGAGGGAGGGGGAGGGGGACGAACTTCGACGAATTCGGGTTGGATTTCGAGTACTTGGTTCCAGCGGGTGGACCAGAGGTCGTCACCGCGTAGGATCCAGTTTTTACTCCATTGCGGGAGTTTGGTGTAGAACCAGGGCGAGACGGGCATCATGTAGGGCTTTTTTCCCAGCGTCGCTTGCCAAGCCTTGTCTGCGGTCGTGTCCTTGTCGGTGTTACCTTGCGGCCAGGCATCCCACGAGAAGGCACCGTCGATGTTGTCTTGGGGGATAGCGGCGGGGCCAACACTTGACCAGTCCGGAACGAAGAAGCAGCCAGTGTTTTGTTTGATCGCAGCCCAGTCACCCTGGCGATCCACGCCTTCAAAGGTCGAGACAAATGGTTTCTCCTTGTAGCGGAACTGAGCGTTGCCGGCTGTGTTGGCGAATGTATTGATCGTAGAGGTCGCCACACCAGCATCCCACTCGCCATTGGATCTATAGTCGAAGGAGAGGAAGAGGCTGAAGTTGCCGTGGTCTTTGGCCGCCTGAGCTGCGAGGTTGATGGAAGAGGTGGTGTAGGAGTCGCCGGGTGCGATGTTCAAGGCGAAAGCGTCAATGCCGACATCGGCAGCTTTGGTGATATCGTCCAGCCAGTCGTTGTAACTACTGCCAGCAGTATTGCCAACCTATGGAAGTGTTAGTGGTACTGGATGGCCGTTTCCAATTCAGGGCATGCTTACCATGAAATGGGCGAAGACGGCCTTGGCCTGGACTTGAGTTGCACTGGTCATGAGCGCCAGCGCAACGGCAAATGAGCGTGTGAGTATCATACTATAAGCTGAAAGAGTGTAGTTAAATGAGCGAAATGCAGTGAGAACCAGTCCACCGGATGTTGAAAAGTAGAGCAGGGCGGCCTGCGTAGAGAAGGAAAAGATTGGGAGTGAGAGAGCAGACGAGACAAGACACAAAGAGCGCAGTCTTATACAAGAACAAAGACCAGGAGATTGCTAGTGTCAGGCCACCATATGAAGGATAGAGATGAAGCCGGGGAGGCCTGAATGCGCCATGGTGGCGAAGAGAATCCGGGGGCTGCTCCTTCAACAAGGTAATAAGTAGATGGTTAGTAGTCAGTGGGTGGGTGGATTGTGCCCATCAGTCGCTGACCGAGAGCACGCGCCTCGCAGTGACATCGTCACACAGTCTCGCAGTCTCAGTCTCACAGTGTCAGTTAACGATGAAACAATTCCGACAGGATGTACCATACAATGCCACCCCCATCATCCATGAAGATTGTGGAAACAAGTGGCCAATGCAAGAACAAGGCATGTGGGGTGAAACGTGTGATTTGTGCACAACGGTGAAACTCGACTGCACCTTGAAGGTCCTTCCTTACCGTAGTCTAATTTCCCCCCCAGGCGTTTAATGACTTCGGCCCTCGGCCCGCCCAGCCGTCCGTCTTCTCTCTTCCTCAATCTCTCTTCTCTCATCCAGCTTTTCTCTTTCCACTTTTCACATCCAGCTTACTTTACTATCTATTGGGGGCAACTTTTAGGGTTGGAGTTCTGCATCACCTCACTACAAACAACATAAAGTACCTAGTATTGTTTATTATTCTAACATCTGTAGCGCGTTGCTCGACGTGTTTTGCAAGGCTCGTCGTGAACGCTACGGAGTAATCTGAATCAAATCTTGTACAACATCTTCGATCATAATGACGGGCTGAATGAACCAACTTGTCTTGCGACCCTAGTTGACTGGTCGGATTTCCAAACCTCCGCCGCCATGATCGTCTCCTTTATTCTCTTCTTTGTGCCAAGTCAGTACCCCAAAGTCCCGGCTGACAGCCTGACACGGTCACACAGCATCGGAGCCCTCCATTAAATGCTGGTCATTGTACTGACTCCTCAGCACCTCCAAAACCGTTACATGCACAACCTCGCCTTCCGCTTGCATGCCGCTCATTCGTGCTGCCACGTCTCTTCCTTGCATGTATTACGGCTGTACTCCATCTGCCCCCAAAGAGCATCCTACCTTGTAAGCGACCCGTCTTGAAACACCTTGTTCATCATCCCCATTGCGACCCCCAATCCAGATCACCAAATTCATCATCATCATCTTCCTCTCCTGCAGCACCTTCGTTCTCTGCTATCCTTCTTGCCCTATCCACAGCCTTCGCGTCAAGCTTGAAGACGTTGAAGATCTCCCCAACCACAGGCCTGTACGTACCCCGCCCACCTGCCGTGGCCTTCATCTCCCCTATTTCTACCCCAGCGGTATACCACACCATACTGCCGCGATGGTATTCCGAGAAGAGTGCACTCGCTTTCATTAGGCTCCAGTGACCCCCTCTGTTGGTGATTGTCCATTCTTGACACCACTTCTTGACCACGGGATGCTGTATCTCGTCCTCCAATGGCTTGATGTTCAAAAAGTCCTCCCGACACTTTTCCACAATGGCTTTGAATGACATTGCATGGGACTTTCTCAACGGCCTGCCATCGTCATCATCTCCATCGACTCGTACATTTGCCCTCCAAAATTCGTGGATCGTCTTCAGTCTAACTTTCACGTCCGCTAGTACCCTCAATAACGATTCGTCTCTCTGAGCCTCTCCAAGCTCTTTCTTCCAAGCTCTTACCAACGCTTCATCCCAGGTGCTTGCTTCGACAAAATGTCGTGAGAAGTGTCCCAATGCGGTCTGCCGCACTTTCTTTGCTACATCAAATACTAGTCGATCAATCACATGCTTTGTTGGTTGCGCTTTGTCCCTGTCTTTGTATGCAGGTTTCGGCAGTCGTATGGGTAATTTGTTCATCTTCAAGAACATAGTCCATTTTTGGTCGTCGAAAATGAAACCACCTTTTGCGCGATCAACCAGATGACCGAGAAGAATCGCAATGGCAATAGCGGAGGGATGATTGATACGGTTGTTTTTGTAACAGAAAGCTTCATGATACCCAGTGCATGAACCCAGCATGTTGGTTTGCAGGTTAAAGTTGAACGCGTGCTTCAGGAATCTGCTTGTGTAATCAGGATCATCGAGGATGTCCGAAACCTTGAGAGTATCCTTTTCGATGCCGTATGTCTTTAGTGAGGGGAATTCAGGGACCAGAGCGTTGTTGAAGGGTGCAACAATGGTGGGCTCCCAACAAATCCATGCTTTGTCACCGTCAAAGTCGCCTCCAGACAGTTTCTCGGCCAGTGAGCGCGTTCCTTTGGAAGAGAATACGATTACATCCCTATAAATGCGCAGCTCTGGCTTGAAAACAGCACGGACTTTCTGAATATCAGATGGTAGCAAAGCCGGTAAGCGAGCGACCAAGACATCTTCGTCATGGATCATGGTCTCGGCCCAGCCTGACTTGGAATCTCGGAAAAGTGTCGAAAATCCAATGTGAACCTCATTTTCTTCTAGAATTGCTAACGGATCAGCAATCATCAAAGCCTGGGTCGACCTGCCAATGCCAATGTTCATCCTGTCTTCGAGCCGAAGACAATAATTTTTGATCGAATGGAAGAGCAGATCCTTCAAGTAACTGCAATGTTTAGGCTCGAATCCATGCTCAACTAACCAGTTGATCCTTTCTGATAATGAATCAGGTAGACCGCCTACCATCTCTATCCCGTTGTTCCTCGCTCTTTCCTCGCTCACTGAATAATTGTCTTGGTTCCATTTGCGAAGTACAATACCACTGTCCATAGCTACCTTCAGCTCACCTACCTTCGCTGTCAGATCCTCTTCCAGCAGAACCATGAAAACCTCTTGTGGCACACCTCGATCCAGTAGAATAGGTATCAACTGGAAATTCAAAGAAGCAGGTACCAACGTTCTCGCCCACGAGTGGACTTCGAATGTCAGTCGTGCAGGATCGGGGGAAACCTCGTCAGTAGGATGGCCTTCAAATTTGAGTTGAGAGCCTGTGACTTCTATCCAGTATCCACGGCTATTCTGCGGCAGTTTTTCGTCAAGAGCATCCATCATCCAGACGCCCTTGGCGCCTCCAATGCGCCCCTGAAAGACGCAAGGAGCTTGACTGAGGTTAAGCTTCTGAGCTATGCCGAGCGCAGCGGCTTTCGATATTCGAGCACAGCCATCATTCATGATCGGAGCCTCTGAATGATGTAATTTAACGTGCGCTTTCTTCTCATCAGACCGCTTTACATTGAGCTTTCGTACCGCTGGATAGTCACTGCGAGCATCATCGCTCCTGATAATTTCCAAAGGCTTGAATTCGACAGTCGGCGACGTACTAGTAAGACCCAGACTAAGCCGAGCGAAAAATTTGAGACTCGTTTGGTTCTTGTTCTCTGATGCAGGCATGAACCACTCAATGAGACTCTGGACCGCCATGGGTGAGTGATTACGCTTCCTTGGGTCAAGCTCACCAAATTGGCTTTCCTTCCTGAAATCGTCTCCGTCTTCGGCGAAGAAGAATATACGAAATTTGGCTTCGTTGAAGCTGTCTTGATTTCTGCGCTTGGTCTTCTTGTTGCTAGGGTCCGACTTGACGTAAAAGACCTTCCACGAGCGACCTAAGAAGCAATGTGTCGTATCGATGAGCCACTTGATGATCATCTCTCGAGCGGCATGGGAGTCGTGCTTCAAGTATGATGGTAGATCTTCCATATCGATTCCGGGGATAGATATGGTACAAAAACGGTCACTGCCAAATTTTCTTGAAAATCGGTACGAAGACTCCATCTTGAGTGGTCTCAAGCGAAAGTCAAACACAGGGCTCCCTTGCTGCTCAACGAATTTAAGGTCTCCTGACAGTGCAACACCCCCAAAATCTTCTCCAGCTTGGGACCACGCGAGTAGACTTGATCTCTCCGGAAGAGCCTTTCCATGCGTCTTGGCAACTGAACTCAAAGAAGACCAAAGGTCTTCGTAATCGTTAATGCTCCGGCTCAAGCAGCTGAAGAGATCACCACTCGATAGCTTGCAACACGCGGAAATTCGTGTGATTTCATAAATCTGTCGGAAGGAGATAAATTCAGGAAAGCTTGAAGAAGCTGTTAAAGTTAGCGGGCTTAGTTTGTAAGAGTGAACTCGAAAGGATAAATTACCGAATGGGGTTTCTGAGAAGAGATGCGCCGCCAGATACTGGTCAATTGGTTCACGAGCAGAATAGGTGGGTGGGGCCATGGTTTTGTCGCTTTCGTTGGTTGCACATGCACTTATAGAACGTCGCAAATCCGTATGATCTCTTCTCTGTACAGGTGGTTTGATCGTAAGAGCTTCGGTTAGATCAGAACCATCCGCAGATGAAGTAAAGGACGTCGTGGTAGAATTAGAGTTGAAAGAGACGTTAGGGCTCCTCCAGGCTGGCGAAGCCGTTGCCGTCGATGTCGTGGTAGATGCAATACTGTCAAAAGAACGAAGTAGGTCTTGCTTGTGCGGGAGAGGCTTTCTATTGTCTCCAAAAAAACCTGGAAAACTGGGCCTTTCCTCTTCTCTGGTGATTGGCGTCATGACCGGACTCATGTAGTTGACATTATAATGCCGCGGAAACTGATCGTCCATACCGTCGCGAGAAACTTTACGAGGCACCGCAGGCTTAATTGGCTCGGGGAAAGATCGCTTTCTCCCTGACACGGAAGGTTCTGGTAAACGGACCAAATCGTACCTTTGGCGAAAGTAAGCCTCGTCTTTTGGATTTTCCAAACACTGCATTTGCCCCACTGGAATGCCCCAGCCCGCATCCCTCGATTTTGCTAGTAATGGGGATGTAGGTGGAGTTTGAAATTCCTCGTCTACGGACTCTGGTGGCGGCAATGTGATCCGAAATGGATTAGCAGTGGCTTTAGATGGGGTTACCACAGGCGGCACGTCAATCATTTTGATGTCCTCAAGGATAGCTGAGGTGTCCATATCGGGGTTGAACTCGTCTGAGGAAGCATGTTGGCTTGTTAGGGAGGCTGCTTTGGTAGGAGTATCATCTTTCCTTGGTGCGAAGAACCGACTGATGGAAGTCTGGCGACGAAGCGGTCGAGTTGATTTTGGTCTAACAGGATTGCTATCGGCTACTTTTGGCGTATTTTCTTCTATAAACCAAGTCAGGATAGCTCATAATCCTTGGGAGCTGAGGCTAGATCTACCTCGTATCTTATCTGGACTTTTATGGCCAACCTCGGCCCTCCCGCCGTCCGTCACATCAGTGAGAAAACGTAATAGACTCTTCAACAATTCGGCAGCGGCCTCCTCAGTGATCGTAGTGCGCTTCAAAAAAGAATCGGAACGTAGGGCGCTGTCAGGCGTAGACCGATTTGGCAGGACGTCGAGATCTGCGTGAGGTTTAAATTTCCATTGAGAGAACGCCACAACTGCATGCTTTTCGAACTGGTCGATTGCGTGCTGCAAACCATCCTTATTCCTGTAGAACAAGAACCTGATCCGATCATAGACTTGGTCCCCCACTGGTCCTGGGCGTGAGCGTCGAGAAGGGGTGTGCTCCTTCACGAGTAAGGGTATATCCAACCCCCATTTTGCGGACAGTAACCTAGCAATAGCTACAAACCCTTCATCCACCTTTGTCGGTGTTTCCGGGGAAAACATTAACCGACATCGACGTAAGGATTTGCTTCGCTTGCAAAAACAACCTCAGGCATTGGCTTACTCGATAGCCTCCGCCGAAGGCAACCAATGGCACCAACTCTCGCATCGACCAAGAACGTAGTATCCAAAAGATTTGTAGCCCTAGCCCCAGCTCTTTCTGAACCGCCTTGATTCAATGCGGTCTACGTACTCAATGGCTATCCAGTCTCTTCCCTAGAGTTCCGGAGACGTTTGCCTGGTAGCCCCCGAATAATCGCTGGATATTGACAGAGCATGCACCGGAGCGCGCAATTGGTCCTAAGACTGTAGGGACAAATGTTACTAACCGTTCTCTCAGCCTGGTGGTCCCAACACACCTCGAGAAATTGTAGCCTCGAAGCAGAAGCAAAGGCAATGGTGCGACTGAAGGAATGGAGCGACAATGGGGTGCAATACTAGGAGGTTAATCTTTAGCAATTCCTAGCACAGAATTGATCGAGCAAACCTCGAAGATCGAGAAAACCATATGGACAGAAGCGCTTTGAATGTCTTATGAAGCAAATAGCGCAATCAGCGCCCTCAGCGCCCGGTAGCCTCACTGCTTTGGGGAGCAAATGATCTACGGCGCGTACGGAGTTTTACTACTGGTTGCACACTGCGAAACTACATTTGACAGCTGCCGCGGTCCGGCCCGCATTCAATAATACATACTTGGCTCGCTACGGAATACTTGTACTCTACCACTGGAAGGTGACAAGACTGACAGTCCCTAAGGTACTGTCAAATGTCAAAATCTTCAATTGAGGATATATATAACATCGTTTTGTCTCTCTCTCTATGTGGCTGCAAATGACGAAGTGTACGAAGTAGCGTCCAACATCGAAAGGTCTGCTCTCTTACTCTTGAAAGTGGTACATCGAATTTGCAATATCACAAAAATACTCATGCTTGTTGAGAGCCAATAACAAGCACTTCCCCACCACCCATAACCATATCCGAGACCAAGCAGAGATGGATTCACGGCTTGTCGGCAGTTTGGCTTTTTGTCAGGCTGGGTGTGCCCTCACATTACGACACATTGAGGACACTATAAACGTTATGAGCACAAACGATCGGGAACGCTCACAATGTGACTTCCTAACTTTTAGGTAAGTCAACTTGACGCTTGGGAGACATGCATTGAGATGAATCAATCTCGGGCGAGATGATACATTAAATTCAAGATGTTGGCCCGGTCTCA
>JAABUU010000683.1_pt1 | contig 72085 bp, 66 predicted proteins | sample 5559301 | NCBI WGS metagenome assembly JAABUU01 (sample SAMN10711884, study PRJNA513360) | rock metagenome | isolation source: Antarctica rocks | place: Antarctica: Victoria Land, Richard Nunatak white
TGATGATTTTCTACAGCAAAAGCATGATTCTTGCTGAAATCAACTATCATATCTATTATAAGAAATTGCTGATCATTATTCACTGTTTCTGTCAGAATCATGTCTAAATGATACAATTAATAAAGATCAGAGTTGATAATGCTTGATCTTTAAAAATAGCTATAACTGAATATTAAGAATACAGAAGAAGATTGATACAAAAGCTTTTATTTATGTAATGTTCAGAGACTGCGCTAGACTTGAAAGAAATGTGTTTGTGACATGAAAAGAAGATGATGTAGATGAACAAGATGTTGATGAAAGAAAAGAGTGTTGAGAAAGAAAAAGAGTCTTGAGTCATATTTGAGTCAAATCTGAGTCAGATCTAGATCAGATCTCAACTAAATCGTTGACTAGCTCTAATCATTACGCAGAATACTCGCTAGCGTGCACTGCGAATTGATTAAAGCTTCAGTCTTGTTCAGTCTTATCAATCTTGATATGCTTATAACATTATTCTTTTCTTCAAAAATTCATGTTTGCATGAATGTAGTTCATTTGCTCGCTTTTTGTTGATAGTTATTTTGATATTTAGCGCGATTTGCTTGAATATAGCTTATGAAATTCGTTTAAAACTTTCTCTGAGTCATTAAATTTTTCTTTATCAACATAGTATCATTCGTTGTTTCTATCTAGATCTTTTCATTTGACTTTGTACTGTATTCAATCTTGATAGCATCTGAAGTTCAATATATTATTCATCTTTCAATGTTCATCGTCTTCAATAGTGATTGATCTGAGTGATTCTGAATGTTGTTCTGATAAAGAGTCTTCTGAATATGATTGTAGTAGCTTCGAGCTGAACATCGAGTGTATATGCTTCATGCTTGTTGTCACGATTCTAGTCTTCGCCTATTCTTCAACTAGTCTTCGCCTGATTTCATTCTAATCGGGCCTAGCACAGAGCTGAGAAACACACATATAAGAATCGAGTTCTTTCCTGTAGATACTTTTCTTTCTTAGCATTTATCTATTAGTTAAATGACATCTCTATGACTCGCTCTAGGCCGATCTCTAACAGTAGATAAATGCTAATCAACTACTCTGCTATCGACGTGTAGACGATACGAAATAACCTACTTCTATTCAGAAAATTCGCAAGAAATTCTTCGAATTACTTTCATCAAAACACATCTTCAAATTTACTCAAATTTACTCAAATTTATCAAATCAATCACTCAACTTTATCACAATCAAATCTATCTATCTATCTTTCTCACAATGACACGCGACTTCGAATCAGTCGAGTCACGAACAGCTCGTCTGCTTAGAAGCACTGCTAGCAGACGCGTTTTCATTATTTCTTTCGATGCTTCAGCTGAATCTCAGAATGTCGCTATCTCATGAGACATCAACACAAGTCAACAACTTCGTCAATGAGCTATCGATCAGTCAGACGAGATCATCAAGATGCTGATCGAGCTAAGAGATCAACGAAACATGACTTTGAAACTCAACGAGCAATGAATCAATGTTCAAGTCGATCACATCAAGAGACTTGATGAGCTAGAGATCAATCAAATGACAATAGACATTCAAGAAGAGACTATCATTGAACTACGAGAGAAAGTCTTGAGTCTAAAAAAGAGACAGCGTTCAGCGAATCAGTCTCGATCTCGTCAGTCTACTGAATCTCAAGCTTCTACGAAATCTCTATTTCGTCAATCTATCGAGAATCATACTCGACGTGACTCGTTCACTCTATTCGATAATGATCATCACAAGTCTTTCAAGTTTTCGAACTCATCTGTATTCATCAACGAAGATGAATCAACATGAGATAGCTGAAGAATCAAGATGAACGACAAGCTTCAGGCAAATGTCGATCACTTTGATAATGAGAATATCTGTATTGTCTATGTGATATCTAGACTAGAAGGTGATGCTGCTGAACATATCTTCGCTTGACGTTGACATGACGCTTCGCATTCATACATCTCGATCGACGAGCTATTTGAGCATCTGAAAGAAATATACGATGAACTGAATAGAAATCGAAAGTGTCGTCGCAAGTACAACGCTCTTAGACAAACAGACAAGTCTTTCAATGTCTTCTACTTCGACTTTATGAAGCTATTCAGCTATCTAGACTACGACGATTGCATTCTGATGAACGATCTTCAGAATAAGATCAACAATCGCTTGCAGAATGCTCTATCAGTCTGTTCAGAGAACTTTACTTCGCTCACTCGCTTAAGAATCTTTCTTCAAGATGTGAATAATAAACAGCGAGTCAACTATCAGCTACGCAGTCAGCTTCGCACTGTCATCGCCAAAGTCACTGTCGTACCTGATAAATGCGCTGCTACTTCATTGTCAGCAGTGATGACTTCGATAATTGAATATGTCAAGTTGACTATCTTTTCTACCTCTGAGTCAGTCAGATCGTCTATCGTCTGCTATATCTACAAGATCTCAGATCACTTATTCAAGAACTGTTCTCAGAACAAGATCAACATCTTGACATCTTGTGCATTCACTCTTCGTCTACATGAAATCGTCATTTCGAAGAATAAAGAGAATGAGAAAATGTCTTCTTTCAAAGATAGTGAGGCAAAAAACTAGAAACTTTCATCAAAGACGCGATGAAAGATGTGTTAATTTCTTCAACGACAAGCATGTCAGATGACTCTTTTGCTTCTGAATCTTTGATTATTGAATGTGTACTTTCTAGCAATGAAATTAGTTACTCATTGAAGTCATTGATAGACATCGAAGCTGCTGACTATTCGTTCATTGATGAAGTGATCGCGCAGATTGTTTGTGATCAGTTGCAAATCGAGCTTCTGACTTTGATCAAAGCGAAGTCAATTCGAGAATTTGACGATCATTATGCTAAGAAACTCATTACTCATGCCATCTATTCGAACCTGACTGTTCAAGATCATACGATTGACACAGCTTCTATGTTGATCATTCGATTAGATCAACATCAAATGATTCTTGAAAAAACATGAATGAACAAAATCGGCCTAGTAATAGATATGCAGATCGATTTTCTTCGATTTTCGAATTTCATCTCTAGTCAGAAATCGATTGTTCTACTCTCAAGTCATAGAACAATCACGAAACAGAAGAGCTTGACTTCTACTCATATACTAAAGAGATCTTTCACTTTCGTTACATCTCAATTCAGTCAGAAATCACTCTCTTTCAGTCAAAAGAAGAGCTCGATCGAACAGTTAAAATCGCGCGACGCAGCTTTAACTAGCGTCAAAATCCCTAAATCGACGTCAGGTTCAACGAACATAGCAATGATAGAGGCAGCGACATATAGAATGTTAGTCAAACGTTCAGACATCAAGATCTTTGCTGTTATCGTCTCGAAAATCGATCGACTCATAACTACAGCTGAAAACAAGTCTGAAGAAGTGAATCTGCATGAGCTTTTTCACACTGAAGCTCTCGAGCAAGTCAAGGTCAAGCTCTTCTCTGAATATCACGACTATCTAGACGTCTTCGATCGAGCAATGATCGATCAGCTATCATCGCATCGTTTCTATGATTACAAAATTGAGTTGATCGATGAAGAAACGTTTTCGCGAAGCAGACTATATCAGATGTTCGATCACAAGCTTCAAAAGATAAAGAAGTATCTGATTGAACATCTGAACAAAGAATTCATTTTCTTCAGCTTTGCATCATACGTCTCGCTCATCTTGTTCGCTGAAAAGAAAGACGAAAGTCTGCGTTTCTGCGTCAATTACAGAAAGCTCAATGCTTTGATCAAACGAGATCGCTATTTTTTGCTCTTGATAGACGAGACTCTCGCTCGTATACAAGAAAGCAAATATCTGACTCGATTGAACATCATTGTCGCGTTCAATAAACTGCGAATGCACTCAGATAGCGAAGATCTGACTATCTTTATCACCTTCTTCGACTCATACAAATATCATGTAATGCTCTTCAAATTAATCAACGAATCGACGTTCTATCAACACTATATGAACGACGTGCTGTTCGAATATCTTCATCAGTTTTGTCAAATCTATCTAGATGACATTATCATTTACAGCAAGATCTTGAAGAAACACAAGCGACATGTACGATTGATCTTGAATAGACTACGAGAAGCTGATCTACAGATAGATATCGATAAATGCAAGTTTCATGTTCAGAAAATCATCTTTTTGAAACTTTTGATGTCAATCGAGAAACTTAAGATGAATTCACGAAAGATACAAGTAGTAGTTGATTGATCTACACTCAATAATCTCACTCAGATGCAGTTCTTCATTGACTTCTGCAATTTCTATCAACACTTCATCAAGAACTTTTCGAAGATTGTTCGTTCAATGATTCAACTCACTCAAAAGAAGATCATATTTGAATGAAATGAGACTTGTCAGACTGCATTCAATCACATGAAGAGACGTATGACTGAGACTTTTATACTTTGTCACTTTGATCAAACTTGTGAGACTATTCTGAAAACTGACTCATTCAACTACGTAAACGACGAAGTTCTTTCTCAATGTGATGACGAAGAAGTACTACATTCAATTGCTTTCTATAGCAAGAACATGTCTTCTGCTGAGTGCAACTACGAAATATACAATAAGAAACTGCTGATCATCATTCAAGCATTTGAGCATTGACAATTCAAACTGAAGTTGACTGACATTTCTATTAAGATGTTCATCGATCATCAAGCACTCATCTCATTGATGAAAGACAAGAAGCTGAGTCGATGACAGATGCGCTGAGTTCAGAAGCTAGCTGACTTCAACTTCAAGATAATGTATCGATCTGACAAACAGAACATTAAGATCGATGCATTAACTCGTCGAGCTGACTTCGTGCCTAGAGATCTCGACGATGAACGTGTTCAATATCAAAGAACTACTATTCTGACATTGAATTGAATGAAGATCGCTGATCTAGAGAAGAATAACGATCAATCAATCTATAAACAGATTCTTGAGACTAATAAGATCGACGAGAATTGTACGCTACTTCGCGAAGCAATAGCAAGAGACGAAGCACAATGCAAAGACATCAAGCTGAAGAATTGTTGAATTCAGAATGAAATCTTATACAAAGACAGTCAGCTATGAGTTTCGTTCAATGAACTTCTGCAAATGAATCTGATTCGTGAGATACATGATCAGTCGTCGATCGACTATTCTGAAATTCTTAGAACAGTGAAGATCATAAAGCGAAATTACTATTGATCTTCTATGCGGAAAACGATAGATCGATATATTCGAAACTGCTACGTATGTCAACGTTCAAAGACATCAAGGAATAAATCAAACGGCTTGCTTCAATCTCTATCTATACCTGAACAGCGATGGCAGAACATAGTCATGAACTTCATTATCGACCTACCTGATTCGTACGACTACAACGCTATTCTGACTGTCATCTGCAGATTGTTGAAAGAAAGACATTATATTTCTTGCATCACTGATGAGAAAGATATCACAGCCGAAAAGACAGCTGAGATGTTGCTTCAATGAATATATCGAACTCACGATCTATCAAGCTTCATTGTATTCGATCGAGATTCTCAGTTCACCTTCATTCTTTGAAAGTTTCTTTGCAAACGGCTGAGCATTTCTCTTCAATTGTTCATCGCCTATCACTCTCAGATCGACGATCAAAGCGAACGAGTCAATCAGAATGTCGAGCGATATCTTTGTTTCTTCTGTTCGTACATGCAGAACGACTGGTTCAAGTGACTATTCATGATCGAGTTTGTCGACAATAACGTCTTGTCTTCAGTCATCTTCTTGATTTTCTTCTTCATGAACAAGAACTTTCACCCTCGTATGAGCTTCGACCCTGACACAATCGAGTATGAAAGCACTCGCGAACGTCTGCAGATCGCTCGAGCCGAAGATATATTCGATCACATGAATAGAACACTGATCTTCGCTCGCGAAGCTCTGATCAAAACACGAGAGCAAATGATGAATCAGACTAACAAGCATAGAAAGAAGATCAATTACGAGATCGAATCAAAGATGTTTCTGAATGAAAGAAACATCGTTACAGCGAGATCTTTCAAGAAGCTAGATGACAAAATGCTCGATTCTTTCATCAATCTAGATCTCGTCGACTCTTCATATAAACTGAAATTATCAGAGTCTATGCGTGTTCATGATGTATTTCATTCTGACCTGCTTCGCTCTGCCGTCGACGACCCTCTGCCTGGCCAAAAGAATGAATCTCTCGAGTCAATAGTGGTAAAAGATGAAGACGAATGGGAAATCGATGATATACTGAACTTTCGACGCTATAGAAGACGACTTCAATATCGAGTCAAATGAAAGAGCTATGACAACGATCTCAACTGGTATAACGCTGACGGCGACGAATTTATGAACGCTCAAGAGGTGGTTGACGACTTTCATACCAAGTATTCAACAAAAGCGCACTAAGAAACAACATTCATGCGAACATGAATAGTCAAGAAGAGAGAGTAATGTCACGATTCTAGTCTTGTCAGACCTATTCTAGCTTCGTCACCTTGACTAGTTCCTATTGGGCCTAGCGTCGGCTGAGAAACACACATATGTAGTCAGCTTCTTTCCTGTAACTATCTTTCTTCCTTAGCATTTATCTTCTAGTTAAATGACATCTCTATTCGACTCGCTCTAGACAGATTTCTAACAGATCTTCAGATGAATATAAACAAATGCAAGTTTCATGTTCAGAAGATCTTCTTTCTGAGATTATTACTATTCATCAAAGAACTAAAGATGAATCTCAGAAAAGTACAAGCAGTAGTCAAATGATCTACTTCTACAAATCTCACTCAGATGCAGTTCTTCGTCAACTTCTGCAATTTCTATCGACGTTTTATAAAGAACTTTTCGAAGATTGTTCATTCTCTGATTCAACTAATTCAAAAGAAGATGATATTTGAATGAAATCAAGCTTGTCAAATGATCTTTGATCATATGAAGAAATAAATGACTGAAGTCTTTATTCTTCGTCATTTTGATCAGAATAAAAAGACTATTCTTGAAATAGACTCATTTGACTACGTCAACGATGACATACTTTCTCAGTATGATGACGAAGAAACATTGCATTCAATGATCTACTACAGCAAGAATCTGAGCTTCGCTGAGTGTAATTACAAGATTTATGACAAGAAGTTACTAGCGATCATTTGAGCATTCAAGCATTCATGATCTGAGCTGAAATTGACTGAACTATCAATCAAGATGTTCATCGATCATCAAGCTCTGACATCGTTAATGAAGAATAAAGAGCTGAGTAGACGTCAGATGCGCTGAGTTCAAAAGCTTGTCGATTTCAACTTCAAAATCATGTATCATTCAGGCAAATAAAACATCAAAGTTGATGCATTGACTCGTCAAGTTGATTCAGTTTCTAGAACTCTCAAGAATGAATGATGTTGCTATCAGCAAACAACGATTCTGACGTTGAATCGAATGAAAATCGCTGATCTGAAGAAGAAAGAGAATGATGAATCAATTTATTGATTGATTCTAGAAGCTAATAGAATCAACGAGAATTATGTTTTACTTCGTGAAGTCGTATCAAAAGATGAAACTCAATACAAAGATACTAAATTAAGAGATTGTCGAGTTCAGAACGAAATATTATATCAAGATGATCTTCTATGAGTTCTCTTCAATGAGCATCTTCAAATGAAGTTAATTCAAAAAGTTCATAATCAATCTTTTATTAATCATTTTGAAATTCTTAGAATGATGAAAGCAATAAGAAGATACTACTATTGACTCTCAATGCAAAAGACAATAAATAAATATATTCAAAACTGCTACATTTGTCAGCGATTAAAAGCTCTTCGAGATAAATTCAATGAATTACTACATTCTCTACTCATATTTGAATAGTAATGAAAGAACATAGTCATGAATTTCATCATCGATCTACTCTTTTCTGAAGGCAAAAACGTCATACTAACAGTGATATGTAGACTGTCAAAGAAACGACACTATATTTCATGTTTTACTGATGATGAAGAAATCACAGCAGAAAAAACAGCTGAGCTAATGCTTCAGTGAATATATCGAATACACAGTTTACTCAATTTCATTGTTTCAAATCGAGACTTTCAATTTATCTTCATTCTATGAAAGTCTCTTTGCAAAAGACTGAGCATTAATCTTCAACTATTCACTGTCTATCACTCTCAAATCGACGATCAAAGTGAACGAGTCAATCAGAACGTCGAAAGATATCTTCGATTCTTCTGTTCATACATGCAGAATAACTGAGCTAAGCTACTATTCATGATTGAGTTTGTCAACAATAATGCTCTGTTCTCAGTCATCTTTTCGATCTCTTTCTTTCTAAACAAAGACTTTCATTCTTATATGAGCTTCAAACTCGATACAATCGAATATGAAAGCTCTTGTGAACGCTTGCAAGCGACTAAAGTCGAGAATATATCTGAACATATGAACAAGATCTTAACGTTTGCTCGCAAATCTCTAGTCAAAACAAGAGAACAAATGATTCAACAAGTTAATAAGCATAGAAAAGAAGTTGATTATGAGATTGAATCAAAGATGTTTCTGAACGAACGAAACATTGTTACAGCGAGATCTTTCAAGAAGCTAGACGATAAAATGCTCGATCTTTTCATCAATCTAGATCTTGTCGACTCGTCATATAAGCTGAAATTATCAGAGACTATGCATGTTCATGATGTATTTCATTCTGATCTGCTTCGCTCTGTCGTCAACGATTTCTTGTCTGATCAAAAGAATGAACTCTCAGATTCAATAGTGATAAACGACGAAGACGAATGAAAAATCGACGATATATTGAATTTTCATCGATATCGAAGACGACTTCAGTATAGAGTCAAATGAAATGACTATGACAATGATCTCAATTGATACAACGCTGATGACGACGAATTTATGAACGCTCAGAAGATAGTTGATGATTTTCATATTTAATATTCAAACAAATCGCGCTAGAAGCGCTTTCGACTATTCAGTCAATCAGAATTTAATGAGTCTGAGTCTGTGAAATCATGATTGAGCAATCAATTGAATCAAGTAGAAAATACATTCATGTGAACATGAATCGTCGAAGAAGAGAAAGTAATGTCATGATTCTAGTCTTGTCAGACTCAGTCTTCTAGTCTTGTCAGATTTATTCTCGCTTCATTATCTTGAATAGTTTTTATTGAGTCTAGCATCAACTGAGAAACACACATATGTAGTCAGCTTCTTTTCTGTAGCTTTCTTTCTTTCTTAGCATTTATTTTCTAGTTAAATGACACTCATATTGACTCGCTTTATGCTGATCTCTAACACTTATGATTGAGTTTGTTGACAATAACATCTTGTCTTCAATCATCTTCTTGATTCTCTTCTTTATGAACAAGAGCTTTCATTCTCATATGAGCTTTAACTCTGACATCATCAAGTATGAAAGCATTCGCGAACGTCTGCAGATTGCTCAAGTCAAAAATATATTCAATTACATGAATAAGATACTGATCTTTGCTCGCGAAGCTTTGATCAAAGCATGAAAACAAATGATGAATCAAGCTAACAAGTATAGAAAGAAAGTCAATTACAAAATTGAATCAAAGATGTTTCTGAATGAACAAAACATTGTTACAGCGAGATCTTTCAAAAAATTGAATGACAAGATGCTTGACTCATTTCAGATCATTGAGTTTGTTGACTCATTCTATAAGTAGAAACTATCAGAGACTATGCATATACATGATGTATTTCATTCAGAGCTTCTTCATTCTACAGTCAATGACTTTCTGTCTGATCAGAAGAATGAACTCTCAAAGTCAATAGTGATAAACGATGAAGACGAATGAAAAATCAACAATATATTAAACTCTTGATGATATCAAAGACGACTTCAATATCAAGTCAAATGAAAGAGTTATGACAACGATCTCAATTGATATAACGCTGACGATGACGAATTTATGAACACTCGAGAGATGATTGATGACTTTCATATCAAATATTCAAGAAAAGCGCACTAAGAAACAACATTCATGCAAACATGAATAGTCAAGAGAAGAGAGTAATATTACAATTCTAGTCTTCATTTAATCTTCGTCTGATTTCATTTTAATCGAGTCTAGCGAAAATCTGATCTAATCATGTTGTCATTGAGACTCTGCATCATATGTGTTACGATTCTAGCTACGCATCTATGTTGATAGCTATGTTAATGACTATGTTGATGACTATGTTTCTGACTATCGTCGATCGCTCGTCACTAGACTATCGAGTTGTTTCGAAGTCAACTCTATTCAGAGTTAGCTTATGTTCTTCTGAGTCATATAGATAGTCAATTCTTCTCTTCTAGATACTTTTCTTTCTTAGCATTTATATACTCGTTACATTACACTCATATGACTCGCTTCATGCTGATCTCTAACAATATATGTAAGATGTCAACTCAATTGAGTCTAGCACAAAGCTGAGAAATATACATATAAGAATTGAGTTCTTTTCTGTAGATACTTTTCTTTCTTAGCATTTATCTATTAGTTAAATGACATTCATATGACTCATTCTATGCTGACTTCTAACACATATCTGAGTCAAACCTGAGTCAAATCTCGACTAAATCATTGACTAGCTCTAATCATTACACAGAATACTCACTAACATGCATTGCAAATTGATTAAAACTTCAGTCTTGTTCAGTCTTATTGATCTTGATACACTTGTAACATTATCTTTCTCTTTGAAAATTCATGTTTGCATGAATGTAGTTTCTTTGCTTGCTTTTGTTTATTTCAATATTTAGCGCGATTTGCTTGAATATAGCTTATGAAATTCATTCAAAACTTTCTCTGAATCATCAAATTTTTCTTTATTGTTAGAAGTCAGCATAGAGCGAGTCATATGAGTGTAAGATAACGAGTATATAAATGCTAAGAAAAAAAAGTATCTAGAAGAAAAGAATCGACTATCTATATGACTCAGAAAAACATAAGCTAACTCTGAATAGAGTTGACTTCGAAACAATTCAATAGTCTAGTGACGAGCAATCGACGATAGTCATCAACATAGTCATCAACATAGTCATCAACATAGTCATCAACATAGTCATCAACATAGTCATCAACATAGTCATCAACATAGTTATCAACATAGATGCGTAGCTAGAATCGTAACATTTATCAACATAGTATCATTCATCGTTTTTATCTAGATCTTTTCATTTGACTTTGTACTGTATTTGATCTCAATAGCATCTGAAGTTCAATATATTGTTAACTTCTTAATGTTCATCATCTTCAATAGTGATTGATTTGAATGATTCTGAATGTTATTCTGTTAAAAAGTCTTTTGAATACAATTGTAGTAGCTTTGAGCTGAACATCAAATGCAGATGCTTCATGCTAACTGATAAATGAAGATGATAGAAAATACTCACTTTAGCAGTGATTTGATAAAGATTTAGCTGTTTGTCTTTCAAATCTTTGCAGAGTCTCATTGTCTTGACGTTTCTGAAAGATAGTCAAACTCAGTCATTTACTTTATATGTGATGTCTCGTTTATGTTTATTGATCTGAACTTCAATTATCAGCTTTGTCTTTTTTAATTGTTGATGATTGAAGCTCAGTAACTCTTTCATTTAAATGACAATATCATCTGCTTTTCTAGCTTCAAGTCATTCACAAGTTGTTTCATAGTCAGTTGTATTTGAATCAAAACTCATTCAAGAGTGAAATTCTTTATTGAAGTAGAAAAGAATCATTGAAGTGATCAAGAAAATATTGAGATTGTCGCTGAATTTCATCATAGATATTCACTTAACTCAGTCATTCTGCATGTAATTGCAGTAAATTCTAAGTTTGCATTCAACATCTTGATTGACTTGTTTCGATTGATCGTTGATCTCAAAATGATAGACTGTGAATAAATTAGCTGTGATTCTCAGTCGCTTGCAAAGACTTTTTCACATAGTCAATATGAATTAAAAGTTTCTGTTTGAAACAATAGAACTGAGTAAATCATGCAGTCGATAAACGTTTCATAGCATAATTCAAATCATTTCTTCAACTGAGATGTCATCATCTTCTCAATGACAGAAAACATAGTGACGTTCTTTAATGAGATGATATATGATTATGCAAATGACGTTATAGTCTTCTAACAAAGATAGTTCAGTGATGAAGTTCATAATTATATCTTTTCAGCATTTCTGTGAAATCAAAAGAGAATGATGAAGTTCATTGATGTTATCTTTAAAAACTTTGCTTCGCTGACAAGCATGACAGTTTCAAATGTATTGTTGAATAGTAGCTTGATGATCTGATCAATAGTAGAAACGCTGAACTAGATTGATGATTCATTTATTGTCGAGTGAAAGATTGAAGATTGATCATGCACTTCTTATAGTAATTTCGTGTGCATGTTCTCAGAGATTCACAGTAAATCTTTTCTAAATAGAACGTCGTCAATGATTTTGCAGTTCTTCAGTTTAATGATATGAAATTTGAGCTTGTTGTCATTCATAGCTTGTCTATATTTGCTGCAAAGCTCATTTATTTGATTGATCATACATATTTGTTGATAGAGATTTGCTTTCGATTCAACAGATAAAACATTGACTCTATCAGAAATCAGAATAGTCTGAAAATGATTTTCAAGACGCTGAGCTGATTCAGAGATGTTCACTAGAAACATTCTGATTAAAGCATCAACTTTAGTATTCATTTTGCCTGATCTAAAGATGATTTGAAAATTGAACTTTGATAAAATGTTCAGATAGTTGACTTGACGTCGACTCAGCTGTTTGTTTTTCATGAAGATTTTCAGAGTCTGATGATTGATGAACATTTGAATGAGTAGTTCAGTGCATTTCAGCTTGAATCATCAATGTTCAAAGCATCAAATAATGACTAGCAGTTTCTTGTCATAAATGTGATAATTAATTTCAGCAAGAATCATGCTTTTGCTGTAGAAAGTCACTGAGTGAAGTACATTCTCATCATTGTACTGAGACAGTATTTCATCTTTTACATAGTTTGATGCATCAATTTTCAAAATAGTCTGACGTTTGAGATTGAAATGATGAAGAACTAAAGCGAAACTGATCTGTTTCTTCAGATTTCTGAAAGCTTGAACGCAGACTTTGTTTCAAACAAAAGACGTGTCTTTTCTAGTCAATTAAGTGAATGATTTGACTAGTTTGAAAAAGTTTCTAATGAAACGACGATAAAAGTTCACAAATTTCACGAAGCTCTAAATTTCTTTCAAATTGATCGAAGTAGTTCAGTTGACTATGATGATCATCTTGCTTAAATTCATGCGAAGATCTTGTTCTGATACAATGATTTCTAGAAAGACAGTCTCTTCTACATTGAATTTGCACTTTCGAATATTCATTTGCAGTTTAGCTTCGCGTAATCATTTCAATACTAGTTTGACATGATTTTTATGTTTCTTTCTTGTTTTACTATAGATGAGAATGTCATTTAGATAGACTTGATAAAAGTCGTTCAGAAAGTTTCATAGAATGTCATTCATATATTGCTGAAAGAAGATTGATTCATTAGTCAGTTTGAATGATAGCATCTTGTATTTATATGCTTTTAAAACAGTGATAAAGATGATGTAATTCTTGCTATCAAGATGCATTCAAAGTTTGTTGAATGCTGATATGATGTTCAATCTAGTCAGATGCTTGCAACTCACTATTTTATCAATGATCTCGTCTATCAATGATAAAGAATATTTATTTCTTTTGAAAATGACATTTAGCTTTTGATAATTCACGCAGAATCAAAGATCTTTATTTGCTTTAAGAGCGAATAGAACGAGAAAGAAATAGAAAGTCTGACTGAAAGTGATGAATTTCTTCAACAAGTTTTTATTTAAGTACTTCTTTACTTTCAGAAGTTTGACAGAAGACATTTAATAGACTCGACAGTGAGAAAGCATTAAATCACTGATGAGTTCAATTTTATGATTGTAGAAGCGATGAAGAAATAGTTTATTTGATTGAGTTTAATCAAAAACATCTAGAAACTCATGATATTTCAATGACAGCTTCGCTTTAATATCTTTCAAATTCTGAGCAGTTTCATTGATTGAAGAGACATTTAAAGCGTTCAAATTGCACTGAGTATTGTACATGATTTCTCTATTGATGTTCATCATGAATAGAGCAAAGACTTCAATCTTGTTTCTCTTTGAATGATTCAACAGCATTTTGAACGAAGCGATGTTTATGCTTCAAATTGAGAATGACTCTTTTTGAATCGTAGTTGAAACAAATCATTTGAACATTCTAGAAATCTTTGACTGAAAGATAAAAGTAGACGAAGTTGATTGCGATCAACTTGAGTGCTTTGAATTGAGAGAAATCAAAAAAATCGAAATAAAAGTATTTAATTGATTTGAAAAAACGATGATGTTGATTTGCATATTCAGTAATATTTCATTTTTATTCATTCATGATTTTTCTAATATGACTTCGTGATGATTGATGTCAGCTATCAACATAGAAACAGTCAATTTCTTATGACTTTCAATGATGAGATTCAATAGAATTTTATGAGTGATAGTCTTTTTAAATATCTTTTCATCATATTCTTTTATTAACTTCTCTTTTGTTAATGATATAGATTGAATTTTCAGCTCTTTACATACTTTATCAACTAGATTGATATGTATGATCATATAGACGGCTGAATCACTGTCTATCAAAGAGCAAAGACTGAATGATTCATTCTGCAAAATGAGAAGAGCATTGATCAGAAATGACTTATCAAAGTAATTCTCTTTCGATAGAATTTCGTCTAGATTGCATAAAAATATAATCTTCACTTCAGTGACTGTTGAAGAGATAACTAGTTTTTTAACTTGAACTTTGATTTAGTATTGAGTTTGAAATGATTGTAGTTCTCATCAACTGCATTAACTTTGATAGATTGATTTAAGCATTCTCTGAAACTATGATCTAATTTGTGATATACAAAACAGATTTCGACTAGAACGTCTGCATTCTTGACGCTAGTCAAAACTACGCTGCGCGACTTTAATTAGTCAGACTTCAAAGTCGAAGACTGAACAGTAATAGTTGCTTTAGAAATGATGATCTTTGAATCATCATGTTTGAGTGGTTTGTTCTTGATATTTTGAACTGCTCTGTGTTCATTGTTCAAGCGAATCAGATAGTTTCAAATATCTGATAGCTTAATGAGTGATTTCATCTGAGCTGTTCAAAAGATTCGAAGACGAAAGTTTATTTTATTCTTTAAATCAATGACTAGTACGTTCTTTTGATACTTTAAATAGATGTATAGTCGTTGAAACTGATTAAAGAAATCGCTGAATTTCTTTGATTCTTGAATCAGATTAATATATTCTCTACGATAGTTGTCTTTCTTATCAGAGTCATGAAACAATTGAGCTAGTTTCTCTAGAAGTTCATTGACAGTCAGATAGAAATTGTCACAGTTGAGATCACATTTGACTTGAGTGATTTTGATGATGTCATCTGCTAGTTGAAAGTTTATGTAGCTCAGCTTGTAAAGTTCATTTGAGAAGATGTCAATGTTAATTGCTAGCTTCTTTCGTATGTCAAGAGATCAATTCTCTCAAGTAAAGTTCTTTTCATTAATGAACATCAAAGAATCAAGTATTTTATGATATCTAGATTGTTCAAAGTAGATGACAATCAAGAAAGCAATGATGATTACATTGACTGTGATAGCAGTGAAAGCTTGTAGTTTTGCTTTCAACTGTTGAATTTCGCTCTTGTCTCATTGTTTCATCTTGACGAGACAATCTGTTTCTTTATTAAGAGCATAGATACGTTTCTTTCATACTTTCATATCATCATGTATGATGATTTCAGCGTTTGATTCATCGAAAGCAATGAATGAAGAAGTGTGTTGTGAGTCAATGATAAAAGAGAAAGCTTGTGAACATGTTTGTTGCAAAAGATCAACGAAAGCTTTATCTTTATCAGATGTGTTTTTAAATGTCATAGTGAAGAAGATGAAAATTGTTTGAAAGAGAGTTGAATGAATGATGATGCTTGATGATTGAAAAAGAAAGACATATGTTTATTCAATAAAAAAGATGTTTCTGAAAACGATTGATCTTGAAACAATTCACGAAGATTCTTTATTGTAATTCTCTTAATCGATTTGATTCTCTAGCAATTCACGAAGATTCTTTATCATAGATTCTATTAATCGATTTTGAATGAATGCATACTGAATGAGCGATAAATCTTCTAGCAATTCAATGATCATATGTTTTTGTTGATTCTATGAATTTTCTGATGTTGTTCTTGTCTTTTGAGATTGAATCATCAGATAAACAAATTTCTTTAGACTCAATTCATCTGTACGAGTTGATTGAATGAGTAATGAGATCAGTATCATGTGATTAACAAATTCTTAATATAATGTCAGAATCATATTTAGATGATACAATTAATGAAGATCAGAGTTGATAGTGCTTGATCTTTAGAGATAACTATAACTGAATATTAAGAATACAGAAGAAGATTGATACAAGAGCTTCTATTTATGTAATGTTCAGAGACTGCGCTAGACTTGAAAGAAACGTGTTTGTGACATGAAAAGAAGATGATGTAAATGAACAAGATGTTGATGAAAGAAAAGAATGTTGAGAAAGAAAAAGAGTATTAAGAAAGAAAAAGAATGTTGAGTCATATCTGAGTCAAATCTGAGTCAGATCTCAACTAGATTGTTGACTAGCTCTAATCATTACATAAAGTACTTGCTAGCGTGCATTGCAAATTGATTAGAGCTTCAATCTTGTTCAGTCTTATCAATCTTGATATGCTTGTAACACTATGTTGATGACTATGTTGATGACTATGTTGATGACTATGTTGATGACTATGTTGATGACTATGTTGATGACTATGTTGATGACTATGTTGATGACTATGTTGATGACTATGTTGATGTCTATGTTGATGACTATTCTGAGAGCTATCGTCGATCGCTCGTCGCTAAAGCATAAACTTGTTTCAAAGTCAACTTTATTCAGAGTTAGCTTATGTTCTTCTGAGTCATATAAATAGTTGATTCTTCTTTTCTAGATACTTTTCTTTCTTAGCATTTATATACTTGTTATCTTACACTCATATGACTCGCTCTATGCTGATTTCTAACATTATATAAATGCTTCTTCATTACAGACAAAGTGAAATAATCTGCATTGATTTCTTTGAGTGCTTCTGCTAGTAGTTCTTCAATTCTTTATTGACTTTGATCTAGTAACTTGTGTTCATGCAGCAGCACTCATCTTTCTTCTTTTGTAAGCTGATTCAACGAGAATAAACAAAAGATTCAAACTTGTGCGCTGATCAGCGAGTATAAACAAACAATTGAAATCATTCAACTAAGTCAAAGATCAGCGAATTAATCGTTCATTCAGATTCGCAAGAGATTCTTTGAATTTGTTGAATAATTAAATGAGATCAGTCATAAAATTGCGTGAAGTCTCTATCTCAAGAAGCAAACTTTCAGTGAGTCTGCTACAATGACACTCATTGTCAATGCAATGATCTTTTCATCACTTTATTTATCAGTGAATCAATTTGTCTATCAGTTTACATGCAACTAGTGAGTCTGCTTCAATGACATTTATTCTCAATGCAATGATTTATTCACTCTCATCATTTTACTCATCAGTGAATCTGATCATACATTCACATGCAACTAGTGAGTCTGCTACAATGATGAGTTCAAAGTCAATCTCTTCAATGAGCAAGTTAATCAGTGAGTCTGCTTCAATGACACTGTCAATGCAATGATTTATCTTCTCATCATTCTACTCATCAGTGAATCAATTCATTTACTCATTCATGTGCAACTAGTGAGTCTGCTACAATGACATCTTTCATTAATGTGATGATCTATCTACTCACATCGCTTTATCTACCAGTGAATCAATCTGTTGACTCGTTCACATGCAACTAGTGAGTCTGCTTCAATAATACTTCTATCTTGCATAGTGAGTCTGCTACAATAGACATTTCGATTCTATACAAGACTAAGAAAATACATTCATGCAAACATGAATCATTAAAGAAAATAAATAATGTTACGATTCTAGCTACGCATCTACGTTGATAGCTATGTTGATGACTATATTGATGACTATGTTGATGACTATTTTGAGAGCTATCGTCGATCGCTCATCGCTAAAGCATAGACTTGTTTCAAAGTCAACTTTATTCAGAGTTAACTTATGTTCTTCTGAGTCATATAGATAGTCAACTTTTTTCTTCTAGATACTTTTCTTTCTTAGCATTTATATACTCATTATCTTACATTCATATGACTCGCTTTATGCTGACTTCTAACAATATCAATCAAAGAATTGAAGATGAACTTGCAAAAGATGCAAGCAGTCGTTGATTGATTTACACTTAATAATCTCACTCATGTTACGATTCTAGCTACGCATCTATGTTGATAGCTATGTTGATGACTATGTTGATGACTATCGCCGGTCGCTCGTCGCTAGACTATAGAGTTGTTTCGAGGTCAATTCTATTCAGAGTTAGCTTATGTTCTTCTGAGTCATATAGATAGTCGACTCTTTCCTTCTAGATACTTTTCTTTCTTAGCATTTATATACTCGTTACATTACACTCATATGACTCGCTCTATGCTGATCTCTAACATTATATAAATGCTTCTTCATTACAGACGAAGTGAAATAATCTGCATCGATTTCTTCGAGTGCTTCTGCTAGTAGTTCTTCAACCCTCTATCAACTTTGATCTAGCGGCTTGCGTTCGTGCAGCAGCACTCATCTTTCTCTTCTCATGCGCTGATCAGCGAGGTTAAATAAACGATCGAAATCATTCAACTAGATCAAAGATCAGCGAATTAACCGTTCATTCAGATTCGCAAGAGATTCTTCGAATTTGTTGAACAATCAAACGAGGTCAGTCTATGACTGCGTGAAGTCTCTATCTCAAAGAGCAATCAAAGAGATCAGTCTAGAACTGCGTGAAGTCTCTATCTCGATGAGCAAACTCTCAGTGAGTCTGCTTCAATGACATCGTCAATGCGATGATCTATCTTCTCATCGCTCTACCTATCAGTGAATCGATTCGCCTATCAGTTCACGTGCAACTAGTGAGTCTGCTTCAATGACATCTTTCGTCAATGCGATGATCTACAAGCACATCGCTCTATCTATCAGTGAATCGATTCGCCTATCAGTTCACGTGCAACTAGTGAGTCTGCTTCAATGACATCTATTCTCAATGCAATGACCTACTCGCTCTCATCGTTCTACCCATCAGTGAATCTGATCATACGTTCACGTGCAACTAGTGAGCCTGCTACAATGACGAGTTCAAAGTCGATCTCTTCGATGAGCAAGTCGATCAGTGAGTCTGCTTCAATGACATCGTCAATGCAATGATCTTCTCATCGCTCTACCTATCAGTGAATCGATTCGCCTACCAGTTCACGTGCAACTAGTGAGTCTGCTACAATGATGAGCTCAAAGTCGATCTCTTCAATGAGCAAGTCGATCAGTGAGCCTGCTTCAATGACACTTCTACCTTGCATAGTGAGTCTGCTACAATAGGCATTTCGATTCTACACAAGGCTAAGAAAATACATTCATGCAGACATGAATCGTTGAAGAGAGAAAGTAATGTTACAATTCTAGCTACGCATCTATGTTGATAGCTATGTTGATGACTATGTTGATGACTATCGTCGATCGCTCGTCGCTAGGCTATAGAATTGTTTCGAGGTCAATTCTATTCAGAATTAGCTTATGTTCTTCTGAGTCATATAGATAGTCGACTCTTCTCTTCTAGATACTTTTCTTCCTTAGCATTTATATACTCGTTACATTACACTCATATGACTCGCTCTATGCTGATCTCTAACAACTCAGATGCAGTTCTTCATTGACTTCTGCAATTTCTATTAATGCTTTATCAAGAACTTTTCGAAAATTGTTCATTCAATGATTTAACTCATTCAAAAGAAGATTATATTTGAATGAAATGAAGTTTGTTAAATCATTTTCAATCATATGAAGAGATGTATGATCAAGACTTTTATACTACGTCATTTTGATCAAACTTGCGAGACTATTCTTGAAATTGACTCATTCAACTACGTCAATAATGAAGTTCTTTCTCAATATAATGATGAAGAAGTACTACATTTAATTGTCTTTTATAGCAAGAACATGTCTTCTGCTGAATGCAACTACAAAATATATGATAAAGAACTTCTGATCATCATTCAAGCATTTGAACACTGATGATTCAAACTGAAGCTAACTGACATTTCTATCAAGATGTTCATCGATCATCAAACACTCATCTCATTGATGAAAGATATAAGACTGAGCAGACGTCAGATGTGTTAAGTTCAGAAGCTCACTGACTTTAACTTCAGAATAATGTATCAATTTGATAAACAGAACATCAAGATTAATGCATTAACTTGTTAAGCTGACATCATGCTCAGAAATTCAGAAGATGAGCGCATTTACTATTAATGAATCACTATTCTGACTTCAAATTGAATGAAAATTGCTGATTTAAAGAAAAACATCAATGAATCAATTTATAAACAGATTCTTGAAACTAATGAAATCAACAAGAATTGTACGTTACTTCGCGAAGCAATAGCAAAAGATGAGACACAATATAAAGATATCAAATTAAAAAATTGTTGAATTCAGAATGAAATCTTGTATCATGATAGTCAGCTATGAATTTCATTTAACAAGCTTCTACAAATGAATCTGATTCGTAAGATACACAATCAATCATCAGTTAATCATTCTGATATTCTTAGAACTGTAAAAGTCATAAAGCGAAACTACTATTAATCATTCATGCAAAAAACGATAGATTGATATATTTGAAACTGCTATATCTGTCAACGTTCAAAAACATTTAGAAATAAATCAAATGACTTACTTCAATCTTTATTGATATCTGAACAGTGATGACAAGACATAGCAATGAACTTCATTATTAATTTATTTAATTCAAGTGAATACAACGTTATTCTGATGATCATTTGTCAATTATTAAAAGAAAGACATTATATTTCTTGCATTATTGATGATGAAGATATCACTGTCAAAAAGACAGCTGAAATGCTGATTTAATAAGTATATTAAACTCATGATTTATCAAGCTTCATAGTATCTGATCGAGATTCGCAATTCATCTCTATACTATGAAAGTTTCTTTGCAAACAACTGAGCATTTCTCTTTGATTGTTCATCATTTATCATTCTCAGATTGATGATCAAAGTGAACAAGTCAATCAGAACATCAAGTGATATCTTTGATCTTTCTGTTCATATATGCAGAATGACTGATTTAAGTGACTATTCATAATTGAGTTTGTCAACAATAACATCTTGTTCTCAGTCATTTTCTTGATTTTCTTCTTCATGAACAAGAGTTTTCATTCTCATATGAGTTTCAATCTTGACATCATCAAGTATGAAAGCACTTGCGAACGCTTGCAGATCAATCAAGTCAAGAATATATCTGAATAAATGAACAAAATATTGATCTTCGCTCATGAAGCTTGTTAGAACACGACTCGGGTTGAGATAGAAACTACGACAGAATAAGACGTAGTTCACAGCATGATGAACTCTGAGCTAGTAAGATCATGATCACGTGCTAATGATTCATTATATGAAATCATTGAGATCATGAAGCGATTCTCATGATTCAGGGTCTGAATCGACGAGATCACTCAGCGATTCAGACGATCGCACGAATCTTCTTTGTCTATATAACGATGGTCGTTTTCTTAGATAGAAGCTTCGTGCTCAATTCATGTAAGCAGTCAATACATATTATTGTCTCAGCTATCTTCAGATCTCAAGTCTAGTAATAGCGATTACTGTTTGATCTCTGTATATATCTTGTGTTGTTAAAGAAACAATCGTTACACTTTGAGCATCACTCTTTCATAAGATATCAGAGATGTTCATTTCTCTCAGTCATGTCTAGTCAGTCAGAACGAGTCACGCTCGATCAAGAAGCAAGCATCTTCAGCGCGAATAAGATCAAGATTTCAACATCGAACTTGTATCACGACGATCGAGATAAACTCGAAGCTTACCTAGTACAGATAGAGTTATACGTCAAACGACATTCATTTCAGTTCAAGTTCATCGAGAACAAAGTACTCTTTGCATCTATCTACCTAAGAGATAATGCATTCACATGATTTCATCATTATCTAACGAATTATCTGCAGAAGAAATCAGGAAAAAGAGAGAAAGAAATCAACAAGATATTTAGAGACTCTCAGACGTTTGAGTTACGCTTAAGAAGAGTATTTGAAGACATTGACAAGAAACGTACAGCGAAACGACAGTTGTACAACCTGCGACAGAAGATCTTCGCAGCAACTTATTCGATCAGCTTTCAGCATATTGCGACGAATACAAAATGAGACGATGCAGCTCTCATCAGTCAGTTCTATCAGAGACTGCGAGAGAAAGTCAAGAATGAAATCGCTAGAATCGATAGACTCGTTGACTTGCAGAAGATGATATTCAGAGCGATGATCATCGACAACAGGCAGTACGAGAGACGTCTGGAAAAAGGTAAAGAATCGATCACGTCAGTAGTATTGAGCCGAAAGTTCAAGAAGAGACGACGACAGTCATACTATGATTCTCAACCTATGAAGTTAGACGCAACTCGAAAGATATCGACGAACGCTCGCGATAAAATCGTTCAGCAGAGCAAGACATGCTACACGTGCAAGAAGCTGAGTCATTACTTCAGAGATTGTACTCAGAACAAGTACAAGAACAAGTCAAAGTCTTATGATAAGCAAGGCAGATCTTTCGCAGCAACGAAAGAAAATCAGAAAGACAAGCATCAAGCGTTGTCGTGAACAGCATGTTACGAAGACAACTGTCGCACTCACCTGAGCGATAAGAAAGATTCGAAATGATACTCAAAACCCTCAAGAAAGAATCATTTCTACGCAGCAACTCATCGTCAATCGGAAATGCATGATGAGAATAGTGACGAGAGTTCGTTCACTATGATCGCGAAATCAGAGATTTTCGACAGCGAAGCATATGACTCGGACAGGTCGAACAGCACTGAAGAAGCTATTCGCCAAGCAGTCGAAGAAGAAAGTCGACTTAGCGAAATTCTACGAGCATTCACTATCGCGACAGAAGACGCTCTCAAGCAAGAAGAAGATCATCTTGAAGTAAGAAAAGATCTCAGAAAGCTTACAAGCCAAGCAAGCTTTATAAGCATGTACAATGAATTGTACACTCTCTTCAGGCAGAAAGAGAAAGATTTTTCACAGCGAATGCAACAGATCAGAAATGACATACATCAAGCTATCTATGATACTATGCAAGATGAGTCGATCGCATCACGCAAAGACATTCGATATCGTGACATAGTCATGAAGAAGTCACTCACAGAAGTCAAGTTCATCAAGCAAGAAGAATATGTACTTTCTGATGAAGATCACATATTCAGAAAACTTAGACAGATGACAGAAGTCATCAGAAAGAGATTTGATCTATGTGATTCAAAGAAATATTCACTTAAGAAGATCAACTCGAATCGATTTCAGTACATAGAACAAGTACTAGAGAAGCAAGCTTCTAGTTCAAAAAACTAGAAGACTCTTCAATCGATAGATCATCGAAGAAGTCTAGTCAAGAGTTGAAAATCGAAAGCATATTTGTCTTCACAAGCGACTCGACGCAGCTACGAGTCTGAGTCAAAATCAACGATCATACAGCATGATTGTTCATCGACAGCGACTGTATCGAGAATTACATATTCTCAGAATTTGCTAGAAAAGCGCAAATATCTATGCAGAAGAAGAAAGAATCTTACAATCTGTGAAACTTCGATGAAACACTCATGAAGTATAATAATGAACTAGTAAATCAAGAAATTTGACTCATTCATTTAAGACTTGAACGACATTGAAAGAAGTTACGTTTGAATATTACGAAGCAGTCAGACAGTGATATAGTTCTAGGCATATCATGACTTCGTACGATCAATTCAATGATCGATTGAGTCAACGAGACAATCGCATTTCTGAGTACAGAAACGACGCGATTGCATTCGATATTGAAGTCATCACAAGAAGTGAAGATATTCATCATGACGAGCGAAGAAATGCGCGAAGAGTTCAGAGAAATCAATGATGCACAGATGTTATGAAGCAGAGAGATTCAGAGCGATCACTCGAAGAATCTCGCTATCGCTATTATCTCTAAAGAATATCAGAAATATAAGATTCTGTTTGAGAAAGAAAGTGATCAAGAGACACTACTCAAACATCAATCGTGAAATCACGAGATTAAGCTCGTTGACGGCAAGAAACTCACGAAACAGTTCATTTACTCATTGTCGACAGAAAAGCTCGATGCTTTGCGACAATATCTGAAAGAGAATATGCGAAAAGAATTCATTAGAGAATCGCAATCGTCAGCAGAATACTCAATTCTGTTTATTTCAAAATCGAATGAAAGTCTGAGACTATGTGTCGACTACAGAGCACTGAATAACATCACGATTAAAAACAGCTATTCATTATCGCTCATAGCAGAACTGCAGAACAGACTGCAGAGTGCGCAGTGATTTACGAAATTCGATATACTCGAGACATTCAATCGAATACGAATTAAAGAAGAAGACGAGTGAAAGACAGTTTTTTGCACTCGACTAGAACATTACGAGTATTTGATCATGTCTTTCGATCTAATCAATGCTTCAGTCACGTTTCAGATTTTTGTGAATAACGTGCTACGATGTTATCTGAATCAATTCGTCATAGTATATCTGAACGATATATTAGTATACTCGAAGACGAAGAAAGAACATGTGCAACATGTTAAGAAAGTTCTACAGACTTTGAAGAAAGTCGATCTGCGCATCAAGTCAGGAAAAAGTGAATTTCATGTACAGAGTGTACAGTTTTTGAGATTCATAGTCACGTCTCAGAGTCTAAGAATGAACTCAAAGAAGATAGAAGCTGTTACGACTTGATCAACGTCAAAGTCGAAGATCGAAGTTCAATTCTTTCTAGAATTCGCGAACTTTTATAGACGCTTTATAGAGAAATACTTCAGAATCGTCTCGTCACTTACGAATCTTACAAGAAAGAACATATCGTTCGTGTGAACTGAGAAAGCAGAAGAAGCTTTCAAGAAACTGAAGAAATTGTTCATTTCTCAGTCAGTACTGATCATGTTTGAACCAGAAAAACTCATTACGCTCGAGATGAACGCGTCAGACGAAGCTATTGAAGCATGTATCAGTCAATCAGACGATAAGAGATGTCTGCATCTCATTGCATTTCACAGTAGAAAGCTTACAGACGCTGAATTGAACTATGAGATACATGACAAGAAGCTGTTAGCTATTGTCGACTCTTTCAAACAATGAAGAGTATATCTCGAAGAATCTAGACATCAGATTCAAGTATATACAGATCATAAGAATCTGCTATACTTTACGATCACGAAAGTTCTAAATCGAAGACAGGTTAGATGATCGAAAGAGTTGTCGTCGTACAACTTTCAAATTCAATATCGAAAGAAATCTGAGAACTCGAAGATCGACGTCTTGAGCAGAAGAGCAGATCACATGACAGATAGATCACAGGTAAATCAGACTATTCTGCAAGAGAATTCGAATGATTCGATTGTCTACAATAGACAAAACGCAGCTACTTTACGAATCGATAACAGAGATCTTGAGAAACGAGTAAAGATAGAGCTAGCGAAGAACTCAGTCGCGCAGAATATTATAGAGAATATCGAGAACAACGCGAACTTTGAGATTATCAATGAAATACTAACATTTCAAGATCTCATCTATGTTTCAGCAAGATGCAGACAGAAGGTGATAGATGATCATCACAAGTCAATGATACATGAACATCAAGATTCGAATAAAATCATTGAAAGAATATCTAGAATCTACTATTTTTCGAAAATGAGAAAACAGGTAGAAGATATTATTAGAAAGTGCGATGTGTGTATTTGAACGAAACACAATCGACATAAACTCTATGAACTTTTGAAAAGCTTCAGCACGTCGAATCGTGCGTGAAGAAGCATAGCTTTGAACTTTATAGTCAAGCTATCTAAGTCTAAGAAAAGAGTCATCGAAGCAATCTATGATTCTATCTTGATTATAACAGACAGATTAATCAAGTACGAATACTTCTTGTCATACAAGAAAGCAACATTCGCGAAAGATTTGACTTACACGTTTCTGAGAACGATTGTAGCAAATCATGAATTATCAGGCGAGATAATTTCGGATAGAGACAAGCTCTTCACATCGAAATTCTGAAAATTCTTGGTGAATCAGCTAGAAATTCATCATAAGCTGTCAACAGCTTATCATTCACAGACGAATGAACAAACGAAGAGAATGAATCAGACACTGAAACAGTATCTCAGATGCTATATTAACTATAGGCAAAACGATTGAGTACAGCTACTGTCAGTAGCACAGTTGACTTTCAATAGCGCAACAACAGAAGTAATCAGTGTGTCATCATTCTTTGCAAACTACGAGTTCGAGTCAGAAACTCTTAAAGAATCGCGAGAATTTGCACAATTAGCTCAAAAAGCTACGCTACAGATGAGACAATTGCAACTGCTGCAAAAAGAGTTACAGAAGAACATACAGTTTCTCAGCAAGCGCATGACTCTGTATGCTAATAAAAGAAGAGATAGGGAACCTACTCTTAAAGAGAGAGACAAAGCATATCTTCTAAGACGAAACATCAAAACAAAAAGATCAAGTAACAAGTTGAGTCACACAAAGCTAGAACCTTGTAAGATTCTAGAGATCAAAGAATCAGTTGACTACAAGTTAGATCTGTCAGCATCTATGAGAATACATTCGATATTTCATATTTGCCTGTTGAAATCTGCGAACGCGAATGCATCAATTCAGACAGAATCTTCAGAAATCGATTCGAAAAGTCAAAACGTCGAATACGAAGTAGAAGATATACTAGATCAGCAAGACATCATAGATCAGTCTCATTGATTGATCAAGTGAAAAGGTTATGATCATATCGAGGACACTTGAAAACCAGAGAAAAATCTCAAGAACTGTCAGAAGCTTCTTCGACAATTTCAGCAAAGAAACTCGACAATCAGTCGAGATCAGAAGGAATTTCGAGCTGTTCGAAACCGACGTTAAGAAGGAGGTCACTAATAGACGACTCGATCGTTCGACGACGTTCGTTCTTCTCGAGTTCTTCAATATTCTTGAACTTTCGTCGCATCATATTCTTTCAGCGAGACTCAATTAATTCTTGTTGCTTTTGCAGACGAGCTGCTTTAGTCAGAGTCTCACTCAGCTCAGCACGAAGACGAGCTCGTTTCTTACGAATTCGCTTTCATTCAGTCTCTGAGACGATCAGATCGCATTTGCGACCTAGATGCACACACTCGACACAACGATCGAAGTCAGTGTCAACACGACACTTCACGAAACGATTGAAACAGTGATTGCAGAAACGCATAACTGAACTATCGTTATGACGAAGTTTCTTCGAAAGACGGCGACGCTTTGCGACAGAACTCGACGGTTTGAATACTCGATTCAAATGCATAGAAACGATGATTTCTGAGAACAGAAATCTTGAAGAGAATCTAGTGTTAGAACACGGCTCGAGTTGAAATAGAAACTACGGCAGAATAAGGCGTAGTTCACAGTATGATGAACTCTGAGCTAGTAAGATCATGATCACGTGCTAATGATTCATTATATGAGATCATTGAGATCATGAAGCGACTCTCATGATTCAGAATCTGAGTCGACGAAGTCACTCAGCGATTCAGACGATCGCACGAATCTTCTTTGTCTATATAACGATGGTCGTTTCCTTAGATAGGAGCTTCGTGCTCAATTCATGTAAGCAGTCAATACATATTATTGTCTCAGCTATCTTCAGATTTCAAGTCTAGTAATAGCGATTACTGTTTGATCTCTGTATATATCTTGTGTTGTTAAAGAAACAATCGTTACAAAGCTCTGATCAAAACATAAGAACAAATAATGAATCAAGTTAATAAGCATAAAAAGAAGATCAATTATAAGATTAAATCAAAGATGTTTTTGAATAAACAAAACATCATTACAGCGAGACTTTTCAAAAAATTGAATGACAAGATGCTCAATTCTTTTCAGATCATTGATTTCATTGATTCATTTTATAAATTGAAACTATCTGAGACTATGCATATACATGATGTATTTCATTTAAAGCTTCTTCGTCTCATCATCAATGACTTTCTGTCTGATCAGAAGAATGAATCTTCGAGATCAATAGTGATAAATGATGAAGATGAATGAAAAATCAATGATATATTGAACTCTTGATGATATCAAAGACGACTTCAATATCAAGTCAAATGAAAGAATTATGACAACGATCTCAACTGATATAATGCTGACGACGACGAGTTTATAAACACTCAAGAGATGATTAATGACTTTTATATCAAATATTCAAGAAAAGCGCACTAAGAAATAACATTCATGCAAACATGAATAGTTAAGAAAGAAGAATAATGTTATGATTCTAGTCTTCATCTATTTTTCATTTAGTCTTTGTCTGATTTCATTCTAATTGAGTTTAGCGAAAATCTGATCTAAAAATAATGTCATTGAAACTCTGCATCATATGTGTAAGATGTCAATTCAATCAAGTTTAGCACAGAGCTGAGAAACACACATATAAGAATCAAGTTCTTTTCTGTAGATACTTTTCTTTCTTAGCATTTATTTATTAGTTAAATGACATCTTTATGACTTGCTTTAAATCAATCTTTAACAGTATTGAATAAAGTTCAAATTATTGAATGTTTAAATTGATTTATTATATTATCATTTATTATAAATGATTTAATCATTTGAATCACTTCTATTAGTTAAGCAGCACTTGAAAATCAGCTGCTTGAGTTAACTGATGAATCAACATCAAAAGAATTTATGAAAAAGCTTTGTACATTCTGAAAAGATGTTAATGTGATAACTTGTAAAATGAAGTTGTTGCAGAATCAATTAAGTCAAATAGAAGTCGCTGAAAATGCTTGCAAAGCATGCAAAAAGCAGTCTGATAAGATTCTTAAAATCGAAGACATCTTGTACATCAAAGATGCTTGAAGTATAACTCAAGATAGACAGAAATTGAAGGACGAGAGGCAGAAGAAGCGCGAAGTGACCTGGAAAAAGCGTTATTTAAATGGACTAAAGAAGTGCTACATAGCTACTAAGCCTCATAGGGCTGCTCGCATTAAGTTCGTTCAGGTCTATCAGAAGAAATGGCGGGTTATTTTGAAGGAATTGGTTAAATATCATCATGTATATGATGGATAGTTGAATTCAGCTGTTGCATGGCTGCCGAGCACTAAGCGAAGAATGAGCTTAGTGAGGGGCACGGATAGCTGTTGTTGATTCATTCTAGGATTCTAGGAGAGAGTGACAATCCCCGAGGGGGCCGGCGGTCGCCGGGTCGCCGACCTCGGTAGAATAATGCCGGCACGCGCTACAGTAACAAACACTACCTAAACAACCTTACAGTAAACACGTTTTCCGAAATTGAGATACTACGTCTGGACACATCTGACGGCGCAGAGATGAAGAAAGGTTTTCGGGTGGCTCTAAGAGAGGTTGTCAGGCCCAGCAGCTTCTTTCGCATTCATGTTCGCGCATGCCGCAGATTTCAATCACCTTTCACTCCCGCAAAGCATGCATTGTTTGCGTATTCAACAGTCTCAAAATCCCGGCATTCTGCCTCTGTGGCGAGCAGGCTTCTAGGTGCCACTCTAGTGGTAGCATGCGGCATTACGACTTTAGTCCTCTACCCTCCTGTAGTCTACGCCGATGCACCCATCCAAAGTGAAGGGTCGCTAGGTCGAAAGATTCGCCTTCATGAAGTTAAGAAACATGGCCAGAGTGCCGAGACGAAATGGATCACAAAAGGGACCCGGGTCTATGATATAACAGAGTGGATCCCTGGCCATCCTGGTGGCGAGGTGATTCTGCGAGGTGTTGGCGGTGCAGTGGATCAATATTGGAACATCTTTACGATTCATAAGAAGCAAGAGGTATATGACATTCTTGAATCGTATTATATTGGGGATATAGATCTTCGAGATCTGGTGAATGGCCAGGTGCCCGCAGAAAACGTTGATGATCCGTTCAAAAGCGATCCGAAAAGACACGGTGACTTGACAGTACACAGTGAACGTCCTTTCAATGCGGAGACCTCAACTGAGGAACTGAATAAATTTTTGACTTCTCTTGACGCTTTCTACGTGCGGAATCATTTGTGGGTACCTCGATTGGATGAATTCAAGCACAGCTTGATCGTAGAAATGCCTAATGGAGAGGAGAAAGTGTATATGCTCAAAGACCTCAAGGAGAAATTTGAAGCTTTGAAAATTACTGCTACGTTGCAATGCTCAGGCAACAGGAGAAGGCATATGACCAGCGAAGCGCGGTCAACCAATGGCCTTCAATGGAACGTTGGGGGTATATCGACCGCAACATGGACCGGAGTCCGCCTTCGAGACGTCCTGGCTGATGCTGGGTTCCCTGTAGATGATTGGCCGGATGATGTTAAACATGCTCAATTCATGGGGGCTGAAGCGTACGGTGCTTCAATTCCCATCGACAAAGCCACGGACAAGCGTGGCGACGTTATTCTAGCCTACGAGATGAACGGAAAGCCGCTACCGCCAGACCATGGATATCCCATTCGAGTACTGGTTCCTGGTAACGTGGCAGCGCGAAGCGTCAAATGGATTAACAGAATCGTTCTGTCGGACGAAGAATCGAATTCCCAATGGCAGCGCCGAGATTACAAATGCTTTGGTCCTAATGTGGGTGGGAATCCAGATTGGGATTCTGCGCCTGCCATCCAGGAAATGCCCGTTCAAAGCGCCATTACCTCCCTTCGCGACATCTCCCCAAACTCGCAACAAGACAACAAGCTTCTTCAAGTCTATGGGCTTGAAGAGGATTCCATCGTTGTCGAAGGGTACGCCTATTCTGGGGGTGGTCGGAGAATTGTGCGAGTGGATGTCAGCTCAGATGGTGGACGATCCTGGCAGCAAGCCGAGCTTCTACCAAATGAAGCCAAGGGAGCAAAGTCTTGGGCTTGGGAGAGGTGGAGATGGGTGTTGCCCAGACAGTCAGCGGGTCGATGCTTTGTTGTCAAGGCAGTTGACGAGGCTTACAATTCGCAGCCTGATAACTATGAGCCGACGTACAATGTTCGAGGAAACCTGACCAGTGCGTGGCATCGTGTGGGATACAGACCTGAATGAACAAAAATGCTTTGCATGTTCATTTCAGTCGTGGTGTATATATAGCTCTTTGCTATGGCGTTTTCTTCTGGCGTTTTTGCTTACGTTGTATGAGATTGCAATTGACCTTACAACGATGAAGCTAAAATTTTAAACGGCACTGGTGAGTGACAAGGGACCTACTGAATGTTGAAACAGCGATAGATGTAAGTATGTAGATTCTATGAAGGTAAAGGTTCAGCTAACTAAACCAACAGATACCCATGACTACCCCAATTAGGATAGGTCCTGAGCATCACGTGCATCAACACTGAACAGTATTTACCAGGGCATTAGAGAGAAGGACCAGCACTTCAAGGAAAGCCGCTGCTAAGTAGGTAGAGATCAAATTACTACCTACCTTACCGTGCAACACTGTTGCTTAGTTATTCCTGCTATGAGTCTTCCATCGCCGATTCCAGCCCAGATTTTCGAAGCAACAGCATGTTGACTGACACCTGCAAGGGATGTCAAGACTATCTGAATCCGGGATACTGGTAGCGACTGAATTTCATGGTTAAGCTCATGAAAAGTCGATTCTTGCGGCTTTATTGAGGAAGATCTCGGACGTGTTGATTATCGATTTAATAGACTCCGTATATATTATAGAGGTACTGTGACGGCAAAATAGTATTTCAGATCTTTTCCACTGGGATATAAGACTTTATATGCTTATAATTATTACTGAATCAACAGATAAGCGAACGCTTTCTGAGATGGCTCCCTCTCCGGAAATGCCAAGGGAGATCAGGATTTCATTAGCAAGCTAGTGCAGCCAGATCCAGAATATCAATGTCGTTGCCTGCCTGCAGTGAGCTAGACCTTTGATCCTATAGCGCTCGAAAATGAATATAGCCGCGCTATTTTCAAACGTGAAGGAATAGAGCTTTGACACGAATTAGGCTAAACCCTTTGTGTTGTAACTACCTTAAGGTACGGCCTGCACATTGAAACCCTCAGACGAAAGATAGTTTTTATAATGTTAAATCAAATAAATTCAAATAAAGTAAATTTAAGAATTAAACAAAATATTACTTAAGAAATGTTCAATAATTTAAAAAAGTAAATATTATTGTAACATATGTGACTTACACTTAGTTTTAAGCACTAGAATACCTCGTAGCGCATCTTACGTGATTAGATAATCATTTATTCAAGCTTACTAATTTATTCTCAGTTGAAGAGTATTGAAGTTACTGTGAGTTTGAATCAGTTAGAATATCTACTCTGTTCTACTCTTGTGCGAATATCAGATTGAGCGTTCGCTTCTTTTGATTAGGTTGAGAAGCTTTCTCACTCTACAAACACTTCTTTCCCGCCACAATCGGTCCTTGCCTTGTGCCGAATACAACCGGCTTTTCCTTGAACTCATACGACTGAGCAGATCAAAGTGCTCGAGCTTTAGATATCGAGAAGGACTACTATTGACTGGCTTGGTCCGGTTGCCTCGAGATGCAGCCAACTCTAGCACCACATCCAATGCGGTCAGCTCCGGTAAGCTGCGATCATAGCAAATGCTGGTGCGCGCCCGCTGACTCTCAGGTACAGGAGAATGCCGCAGACCAATGTGAGTAATCAATCCGGAGTCGTATCACCAAGTACGGTACGGCGCTGACACTTGTCTTTTGTCAGCTCTCCGCGAACATCTACTTGCCCAAGTGCAAAATCCTCATGCCACTCATAAAATCGAGAACCTCCATGCGCCAGGTCCCACGAGCCCACACGGCCCACACGATCACAACATCGATCCTGCCATTGCAGGAACTGGGATAATGAGTGCAAGTGCTGGCGAGAGTGGAGGTGACGACAATAGTGACGGGAAGAAAGGTGGTGGCAAGCGCGAGCTGTCGACCTCGAAACGCGCTGCACAAAATCGAGCTGCTCAGGTATGTTGCTTGATCCGTTTCGATTTCGATGCGATGAAGTGGTTCTTGAGGTTCAAAGAAGAATCAACCTTTGCGGTTTGGCGAATTTGGGTGACAAATGCATTACTAACGCCACCTATAGCGGGCTTTCAGACAAAGAAAGGAAGGACACATCAAGCAACTAGAGGCACAAGTCAAAGACTACAACCAGCTTGACCAAAGCTTCAAGGCGCTTCAGGCGGAGAATTACCAGTTACGGGACTATATCATCAGCCTGCAGTCTCGCCTCATTGAATCGCAAGGCGATTATCCTCAACCACCATCGAACATTGAGCTCCCTAATCCACGATCGTCAGGTCCTCCCCCTCAGCACATCCCGGCACCTACGGCTCCAATGGGATCATCAACTGTTAGCCAGCTACAGGCCTCTGCTGCCCAAGCTGTCGCTGATTTGGGTGGTAATAAACACCAACACGAGGAAGGCCCCTACATGACCGGTAATCCCTCAATGAAGCGACCCAGGATGAACGAGCCTGCAGATATGCGTTCCAACATTGGTTCCCAGCTTCGGGGACCTAATACTGATCCTGCTAATCGATCCATTGCAACCTAAAGGTGTGCGTTTCCAATGGCCAATTGGCCTTAGCCCTCGTGGTCAGTTTGCATATTTGTGTTATTCAGGACCAGCACCCTGGATAGCTAGAACGGTTCCTTTGTTGCTGGGAACCTGACTGGCCCATAATACTCAATTGCGGGTCACTAAGGTTGGGTAAGACATGGCAGTACTCGAAGAAACTCCTGCTTGCAACCTGCTGCTGCTTCTGAGCTTGTATTATTTCTTGATTCTTGACGATAATGGCATGGCGTTGAGAGAGCGATGGGTCTGCATTTAATCGTTTGGGCTTGCTTCGAGAATTGCTAGCCATACCCTGCGCTAGGGTATCAGTCCCGTCAGATACGTAGGAGCTGATAGCATGTGTAAAAATCTCAGAAAACCTTGTGTCAGTAGACAGGTTTCCTGCTGCTTGAGGCCTGTCAGTGATCGAAGTGAGGTTATGACTTATGCTAATTCCATGTAAGATGCTACCGGCTGCCCGTCGGTATCTCTTTACAACCCGGGCAAGCCATTGCGGCCTCGTACCTAAAACCTGAGTTTTGTGTGTCTTGCCACTGCCACCGTCTGGGTCGTATAAAGGCCATGTTTGTAGATTATGTCAGGGATGGAAATTTATGCGCTGTTCCAATACACTCAGTGTAGCTTCGTCGCCCAACTCCTTCTCCGTTGTAAACTATCGAAAGCACTACTACTTCGGCTGACATCGATGATTTGCTGTCCTGCGGACATGGTTCGAGGTCGATATGAGTTTTAGCTCAGGTTTGTCACGTTACCGAGATTGTGTTCCTGCCGTGTAAGGTCAACTATACTGGACATATGAATCTATCCAGCCATATAGCGGACGACGACGTACCTTGATATAGTCCACGCCCTTCTCGTAATACTCATCCCTCGTCACAACATTGTTCTTGAAGTCAGGTTCCCTGGACCACTGAGCCGCACCCTTCCAAGCATCCAGCAAAGGATCTTTAGCCCGACGGACGCAAATCTCGGCCTCAACAGGAAGTGACGCGCGCAATTCTTTGCGTAGGCGTTCATCAAATCCAGCAAACAAAGTATTGCCTCCAGTAAGGAATACATCCTTTAAGATTTCGTCACGATTCCCCACTTTCGTCAGACCATGATTCATTATATCAGCCACGATTTCAACGATACCCGCCTGATCCAAACCCGCAATAGCGGGCTGAAACACAACCTCGGGCACGCGAATCCTCTCCACATTTAGATGGATCTGATGGGTCTCCTGCTGACTCTCAGCGTCAAAAGGTCGAGGACCACGCAAGAAAGCATGAACGAGGCTCTTTGTCCAATCCGACTGAGCATCCATGGTGCTGGCCTCGGTGAAGGCAGGATCGTATCTCAAAAGCTGTGCTTCTATACCTTTGAGCCCTGCACCGAAATCTTCCTCCTCGTCGTCATCGCTTTGTTCACCCATTGCGACGGTTCTGTAGACTCCCCAATCGTCGTCATTGGCGCCGAAGTTATCATCATCGCCGCCTCGGCGCCGTTTTCTCCCTGGTGCGTCTGAAGCTAGGGTCGCTAGTGTTTTCATCCGGATCTGACTGGCGAGAGATTTACGGTTCCCAAGGTCGGCCTTTAGTCGATCTCGGTCTTTTATTTTCTGAAGTAAAGCCTATCGGATGAACAGTTTGTCAAGTGGCCTAATAATCGCATGAGATGCAATGGACTTACTGTTCTGGCCGCTCTTCGATCATCTAGCCAGCCCTCGAGGTCGGTCTCACGCCGCTCGTCATCGCGTCGTTCTTCATCCGCAATGCGAGCTTTTTCTTGTACTTTCTCAATCTTCGCTCTTGCCCGAGCATCGACGTTGGATTTCATTAACCGCTGGTGCCTTTTCTGCCTCAAACCTGCTTCATCGAGCTCCTCATCAGGCAGATCCAGTAGTGGGAAACTTTGCGGTTCATCCTCCTCAGGGTTCTCAGGGCCACCTACATCTTTGTTCCTCGCTTTGCGTACGGACTTTTCAAGCTCTTTGATGGTCTTATCCAATTGAGCTTCATCCTTGAGTTCATCCTCATCTAGCAGGCGCTTCTGTTCCTTTTTGGTTTGATATTGCAAGCGCTGCTGAAGGTCTTTGAAGTATTCGAGCTCTTGCTCTTTTCGTACCAATTTTTCCAACCTCATTTTTGCGGCTTGCTCTTGTAATCGCCGACCACCTTCCCGCTTCCTCTCGGCAATACGAGCTAACTCTTCTCCAGTCTTTTCAATGACGGTTTGCTCAGTGAAGGGATACTGTATTACATGATCTCTATCTTCTAGACCAGACCAGTCCAGATAATTTGTGAGCTCTGTTCCATACTGCCTGGAGACGTAGCAATGTTCGCGGACCATTGTCTCGGCTTGATAGTCCATAAGCTTTCCAGGAAAGTTGGGATACTTCAGCTTTAGTAGCTTGAGCAAATACTCTGCACCCTGAAAACCTCCCCAATTCAGTCGAGTGGTATTAGACATGATAGCCTTGGAATTCACGATAGGTATAAGGTGAGTAGAAGTGTGAGATGATGATATGATGAGCCCGTCGCTTCCTTTATTGTACTTGTAAGAGAATAACGAGTCGATGCCATAAGCCAGCGAAGGCGCAGAGTAGCACTCAAACAGTAGTTCCGTCATAGCTGTTCGTCGTCAGCAGCGTTTATTCAACATTCCAGCTGGGAGACTAACTCTTCCGTGAATATCCTAGATTTGCAATGGGCTCGGTCATGAGGACGGTCCTGCCTGTTCCTCCATCTCTACCGTCGATACCGAGGCTAACGAAGGTGTGATCCAGAATACCTTCCATGACGTCCCAATTTCCTACAACGCTGCTTCCTGGCTCGAAAGCATTCCTTATCTGGCCTCGTGTGGTAGCGTCGGCATAGGCATCATATCCGACATACGAGCATGTTCTGTTAAGCTTGCGGTCCCTATAACGGGCCACGTTGGCTGGAAACGACAATCGAGGGGCTTTATCGAATGACCAGCCAGCTCGGACAAGACTGGCACCTGGATGATAGGTAAGCTAGAATTTACCCCAACTGGGTTTGATTGTGGGTTCAAAGCTACCATTGTCGATTACTATAGCACTTTCGCTTGAGCTTTGGTAATAGCCTTCCATAGGAGGCGGTTGGTATCCCTTGAACGGAGGCTCGACAGCGTGCCAGATTTGTGCAGGCGGCTTTGGCTCATGTTTGTCAATCCCGGTATTGGATGAGTTGGCCGGGTCCAAGTATCGTACAGAATTGATGGTCATCCCGTGGCCGTTGCCTAAACTCTGCAAAGCGTAGGGTTGAATGATTTTAAGTGACGGAAATGGTGGTCCTAACGGACTGTGCAGAAAATGCTCGGATTCTGATTGTCGCAGATTCATGCGGCATCACTCCCCGGATCATAACCTTCCCTCTAGGACCACTTAGACTCAAAAAGACCTTGGAAGACATCGTCACATATCGCAACAAGTCAGGAAATACTAGCGCCTCTATCACAAGGCTCCATCTACCTACTCGTGGAAAGAACTCATAGCCCATCTTAGTCATCACACATGACTGGTAAGCTAGTATTAACCTGCCATTATGATATCATACCACGCATACCAACCCTTCTCTAAGCTACACCAAAAGCCACGTCCCTCTTTGGCTCCATTAAGACGGATCTTGCAGGCTGTTGGTTGCTAGAAGAATTACAGCCAGCCGTCAGTGCCAAAGCAACCTCCAATTTTGTCAACATAAGTAGCTGGCTGACCTTCGAGGTGGAAGAGAATATTGGATCGATAGTTTTTGAACATTTGAGCGACAAGCTCCACATTCATATTCCGGATGTTAATCTCCTAGCCAAATAGTACCTGCATTAGTTGCAGGTTTGGTATTTAAACTCTAAGACGTACCTGAAGATTCTTGTTGAGTACCATTACTGCTTCATTCAGCTTCTCCTATGGAATTATCAACCAACGAAGCACGCGCCCAATGCTAGCTATGATAACTCACGACATTGGTGACAACACGCGACAGGAGCAGGCTTTGCTGTTGCTCATGAGGGCTTTCCTGTAGACGGCCTAATCAACGTAATCCAAATACCTTCGGAGACGTTCAGGTCAACTCACCATCCCTTAAATTGTGTGCCTGGTAATGTTCTCGAAAATTTGGCTCGTATAAAGTATCCGATGCAGATTAGCCTAGCTTATCGATGGTTAAACTTACGCTAACAGCCTTACTACAAGTTTTCCTGCCAGACTGTCATGTAGAAGTACTTATTTGAATTTCTGGTAGATCCACTCAAGGTTACACTCATCTCTCACCTTCTTCGAGCGATTTGGAACACAGTGTGACTGGCTACAAGGTACAATGGCTCCTACAACGCCTTCGGCGGATGATTCGCATCAGATACTGCTCGATTCCCTCGATCTAACTCTGAAATCTCGACCTTTCCGAAATCCTACTTGGAAGCCATCACAGCGTCGAAATAAAAACATCAAGCAGATTATAGCAGAAGCGTCCCGTAAAGAGGCTTCTGTGCTTGCAACACAAGATAATAGTGGCTCTTCAACTCCACGAGTGCAAAGCTCCGCCATGGACACTGGTGCCGTCACACCGCTGCCGGTTAACGGGACGATCGTACACACAAACATCACACAAGCAGCTCAGAATCTATCCACGCTCGTCCTCGAGAAAAACCTACAAGCCTCCATATCATCCGGTCCGATAGCCACATACACTAATATCGAGTCGGCGCCATCACTCCATCCGGGGCACCAGAAATATTACTGTGATATCACTGGCCTGCCCGCCCCCTACACAGATCCGAAGACTAGACTCAGATATCACAACAAGGAAGTCTTTGAGGTGGTCCGGACCCTACCGCAGGGAGTGGCTGAGAAGTACTTAGAAGCTCGGGGAGCTCACGTTGTCCTCAAATGAGTTGCGTTCGGAGAGACTGCTCTTTGAAACTGTTCGACAATCCGACATGACATATTCCTGTGTGGGGTAATCAAAGATACTAAAATATCGGACAGCGAATGCGTTGTACGGCCATCAAAGTCAAGCCCATTCCATCCGGCTTGCCCTTTCGGTGCAAGTCTCACGAAGGTGCTCCGGCTTAATCGTGACATCGATCAATCTTCGCCTGTTGACATTTTACCGATGAACCCATTGGGAAGTGATGGGAATCAGTTACAACGTCTTTCGATCGCTGTTGTCATGGCGCTCATGAATCGGGGACCGTAAACCGCTCGTGCTTCAGCTTTCCTGCAAACCCTTGGATCGGTCATAGCTTAGCAATAGCGCTATCGCTGGAACGTGGAGTACGGATTCCTCCGATGACTGGGGTGATTGCAACAGTTCAATTACATTGCCTAGCATGTTCTATAGTTCAAGGAGAGTAGTCACTCAATTTCTAGAGTAGAAAGATTAGGGAACTTCATACGTCATTGGCTTCAATAGAGAATGCCAGTGAAAGGAAATATCGCCATATCTTTTCTGATGTGTGAGTCCACATTTGTGAAACCTCTGTTGCGAGACCTAACAGATTAAAGCGAAGTAGGTGAGTAGGTAGGTTTCATAGATTTAAGGTATTAGGTAGGATACCGCGATAGACGGCTATTGTTACCGCGCTACTGCAAGCCTGACAATTCTTCTGTAACGGAATACGTACACATGTCTAGGTACTCTCTAGATACCAGAAGAATTACATTAAAACTTTCGAATTTTTCTCCTACATCTAGCTCGCTGAGAGCGTTGGCCTTGGCTTTCTTAGACATACGTTGTACCAAGATGCCGAGCATGTGGCTCTCGGATACGCAGAGTAAGCTCTATGAACAAGCTCATTAAACAGCGAGGGATTGCTAATCTTTGCTACGATTCTAGAAATTGGAGTGGCTTTTTGTTCAGGCGGTGGGTACGATCATCATCTATGCCACGGTCCTGCGCACCGAGTAACACTGGGATAGGGGGTTTGTTCTTGTCCGGGGGAGTGATCTTGTTTTTTGACAGGGCCATGTATACCCCTGGATTTCCTTCAATGGTGCGCACACATGCTGAAAAATTCTTAGGCTAGCTATGGGCAATGTATGATAGCCCCATAGAGCCTCCTCCACGAGCATCCGCTGACGTACCGCGACTGTATAGATCCTGTTTCTTCTAGGTCTCACCCTGGTCATCGGCCCTCAAAAAACGGTTTTATTCTTCACCAGACGACAGAAGCTTAAGGGAACTGCAGCATTCGTTGCTGGGATAGTCCTTATACTGGCACGCTGGCCTCTGATAGGCTTCCTGGTAGAGCTTTATGGGATCTTCGTATTATTTGGCGACTTTTTTTCGACCATTGGCGGATTCGCAGGGAATATACCCCTTGTGGGGCCTTACATACAGCAAGCGTTAGACAGGGCGGGAGGAGGGCGGAGGAATGCAGAGCTACCTGTATGAGTAGAGAAAGAGATGGAGCTACAGAGCTAGGAGAACGTGCCACTACCATCGTTGGGCTGTTGCTACTCGCTACTGGAGAGTAGCGAGAAGATCTCCCTAGGAACCGCAGGCCATACGCGTTATGGCCCACCGTGGCTCGAAGCGTACCACTGAGTGCAAGGGAGCTGATTTCGGGCTTAGGGGAACAAGATGGAAACATTGTCTGGTATTGACCCCATCTATTTGCCGAACCGTCCTCAGGGAAGTATGCAGGTAGAGTACAGCATCATAATCGCATTAAAAACAACCGTGAAAACGCTCAGTAACCCACACTGATCAGATAGTCGCCAAGTTGCTCGACGGTGTTGGCCGCAGCGCCTGACTGGACATTTTCCGGATGATGAGTGACCAGGATCGCTAACGTGGTCTTGACAATGACAATGCCATGTTTCCCCTAGAGCACAAAATGAATCAGCATTTCTAGTTTTGGCTTTCGGCTCAACTATGAGAGTGAGATACCTTCTTTCCATACAGACTTCTACCGTCAGCTTTTATGCATACGTAGCGCTCGCCTGCAATGTGGAAGCCGCTTTCCTGGACCTTTTTCACCTCCCCTGTATCCGCATAGGAAGCAATAACTTCTTTTATTTCGGCGGGAGCAACCTATATGGTTCATGTCAATGGCAGATACTGATTACGTTTCGGCCAGTATCTTTCGAATAATCGACCAAGGCTGTTAGAGCAGCGAGATCGAGCTATCTCTGACTCCTGACTTCTCTGTGAAGAATTGGAACGCTTACTGTGAAGCCGGTGGTGTTTGCCCAAACGCTTGTGCCTTCTACATTGAAGATAGCAGCTTTGTCGATGTTGCCGCTTCCCACCAAACTGTATATTGTGGTTAGCCCTCAGCCCAAAGATGTGCCCCATGAGTTCCAGCGTACCTAGTGTCAACATATGCTTTGGTTTCCGGTCAGCGGGAGGCACAAAAGCAGGTGATCATGAGCCGCTTACCTTGCCACGACATGGCGGAATAGCGGAAAAAGGTAGTGGCACAGAGGGACGTGTATACAGTGATATTCGATACTAGGGATACAATTTTGTGGGTATGAATGTGGGAACGAACCCGTAGTTGCGTTTGTTTTCTGTTCTGGATACCCAGATAACTCAGCAGGGTATGACGAGGGCTGTCGGGACCCCTCAGGCATGCCCACTAGGAACGATACCGAGCAAGCATTGGTAAATAACAGGCCCTAGTATCGAATACAGTACTTGTACGTTCATTATCACAACGACCTTACAACACAACTCGGTGATAATCAGGACTTCTTGCAAGTTCGTCACCAGTAGTACCATTGAATGGAAAGCGCCAACGAAATGGACAGGACGTCGGCAATGGAGACGATTGTGCCATCGATATTCGATTGGAAAACAAGATATCATCCAATCACGAAGTATTGCTGCTATTTCACCGCACTTTCTTAATTTCATCTCTCCTGCCGCCACTACTCACCCGAATGCGCAATCAAATGCGCCTCATCCTCGCCTTGGAGTAATATTAACATCTAACAACCATTCATCGTGGAGACTTCGATCTTTTGTCGCTTTTGATCCATCACCCGATAACCGCTTGTCCTGGTGGCTGGTGCAATCTCCTCTCGCTCATCTCAGGGACAAGCCCGGCAAATGTCGTTTCAAGCACAACCCCAGCCCAGGCAAGACTTCACCATTCACGCATCCACCCCCCCCTCTTACAGATCATCCCGCCGTGTTTGAACTACAGTAGCTACAACATGCCCAAACAGCCAATCATATTGTCATCCAGCTCGACTAGAAGAATATCAGTTAATATTACTCCGTACTTGTGTACTCTTTATTACCGATCAAGTGACTTGCGACCTGACCGTCACCATGTCTCAACCTTTTCCATCTTTCATCGCCGTCTATTGACTAGACCACTATTTCCTTCACGTCTATCCATTTTCTCACCCCTCCCAGTCCTTGGAACTTCTAGATCCGATACCTACCATGTCCTGACTTGCGAGAAATACCCCCATTCTTTCCACCACTTTACGTATGGTAGAAGCTCGAGTGACAAAGCTTCGGTTGTTGCTGGGCTACACTGACCGTTTAGCATTAGCTGTCCTCAGAGTGAGTGAGTGAATGATCTCTGAAGCTTGTTTCTACGACTTAAACAGCTTGCAAAGCCGGGGGATTTGCAGGTTCCAAGGTCAGAAGACAAAACTGGCCCAGTCTTTCGTCACCATTGGTCAAGGGCACGGACGAGTCGCTGACGACTGTATCTAGCAAGCCTCTGTTCTCTGGGAGACGTTACAGCAGGTACGATCCGTGACATTACGGCAACGACCAGATTCCTTTTCGCAATCGGTTCTCTGAAGAGTCTATATGCCGAACTATATAGGCCGTGGGCAATCAGCGCTGGATCTACGAGAGTCTCGGCGGAGCCCTGTTGATATAAGCAACACACCTTCCAGTCGTGGCGTGTTTCCTGGGGAAGCGTTGATCGGGATCGCCCTAGGCAGCCCCCGTGATTGTCCTCTACCGTTTTTGCCTCCAGGGGACTCTGAAAGATATGTTCCTCAAAAGCCGAAGGTCAGCAAGTGGAAGGCGTTTGGTGGTTTATTCGGGAGGAAAGGGTTGACGAGATCGGCTTCAACTTTACCCGACTCGCAGTATTCCCCCTTTCGAGAAATGACGCCCAGCTTCACCTGCGAAGAGCGAAATATGGAGCCTAGCGGCGTCACCCATTGTTATGCATCTCGCGCGGAGTCACCACAAGATTCTTGGCGACCGACACTTTCACCGTCACCCAAGAGGACGCCTACCGTAGGGAGCAAGAATTTACGAAGGAAGATGAGTTTCAAAAGGAGCAAGTCTCAAGGAAAAGGCATTCAGTGTGGAAGCCAGCCCAACAGGAAACGTTCACATACTGCCCCAATGCCGCGGCCTGAAGAAGATGGTCCGAATTTCCGGCTCAATGGCGAATCACTGCTGCAGGTCGAAATTCCCAACGTGGAAATGGAGCGGTATAGCGTAATGTTTAGCAATCTTCTTGAACCTCCAACAACTTCCTCCCTATTGGCTCGAAGGCAGGCGCATCTGGACGAGCTGTATACTGGGGCTCCTGCCAAAGAAGTTGTTGGTACGGTAAGTAATTCAATTTCCTATGCTTGGGGCTTTTCTGTGGAAGAACATCTAGCAGACACTGCCGACAGTAGCTATTTCGGAGTCAAAATTGGTTACGTCTAGCTTATCTTGAACGAGCCAACCATAGTGAATGACGTTCGTTGGCTTTTGTCATCCTAATTCCGGGATAGAAATATCCGTGTTCATCTTGAAGTTGAAGTTGTAGAGTATGATTGTTTACTTACACATTGAAAAGTCCCAGCAAGATCTCGAGCGTCCCAAATTCGAACGACGGACCCCCTCAACCTCTTCAACCAAATCCTCGACGTTCTCTCTCTTTCCTACCACGCAAAACGCCTCAAACCGCAGTTCGGCGAGAAAGGTCACACTCGAGCGAAGTCCTTTATCCCGCTCCGTGACCGGCCTCGGCGCAATATCCCCAGGACGTGCTAAGAAGGAGCTCTCTGAGCCACAGGAGCAAAACCACGTCATCGTGATTCTCCACAGTCCTGCTCGGACGTCATCGACAGCCCCTTTGAAAAGCTCTCATCGTGGGAACCCATCTTCCGATACTTCCCACCGCTCTCAGTCATCGACAGATGCTAGTTTCGTGGAAGCGCCCGAATCGCCTATCTTAAGATCACCCATGAAGAAGGAAGACTTGCCGTTAAGAAAGTCCAGCATGAGGGCCCCGCAAAAGCCTCCAAACACTGCAGAGCCAGCGCCACTTCTTTCAGTGCCTACGAACACATCCGCGAGTACACCCACCGAGCCAGATGCCCCAGATCAAAAGTTAAGAGCTGCCGCTGAAATATCCATTGCACGGCAGATATCAGTATCAAGGCGGCAACGCCATTTACTGGTTCCTATTGTGCCAAAGACGGCAAGGCAACCGATGCAGCCTACGGTCGTGGATATGAGAGAGCCTTCACCGTGCAGGAAGTCCCATCATTTGGTGTTGGAAAGTTCTTAGGACGGTGAAAGCATGTATCAGGGCACAGCAGTCTCTATAGCATTAAGCCGGCTTAGATTGGGCGAAAAGCCCTAGAGGCTTGGAGATTCTTTCTCGTTCTTGCTCTCAAGGATGATTCAAGACGGGTGTTGGACAATTCTTGCGCGGACATCAGACATAGTTATTTGTGTTTAGCGGCTAGGTGACGGCTCAGATGGAGCTTCCGGGCCAATGGCTCACCTCGACGGGTGATTCGGGATTCTTGGTCATTGCTTTGCATTTTCCTGGATGAAGATTTTCGGAGCCAATTTTCACGACGAGACTTTGATAGTTGTAACGTTCGTTGTACAGGTTTACGACCTGGGAACATTAGACCATAGAACAACTTCTGGACCCGGCGTCTGAGCTGGACCCAGCGTTTCCATTTGGTAGTCACTGTTCTTAGCGACGAACCTTTCATTTAGGGCTATGGATCTCTTGCTCCATATCGAGCCTTAGCTCCATTTACTCAAACGCAAGGCATGCACTGAGAACTGATCAATGCTATAAATGATATTCTTCAATCGTGTTTCCAAAATATCTTTATAATCTACTCTGTCCTTGGTGCCAAGCATTTCCATCTGGCCTCAGAATGCTATATTAGCATGAACTTGGGAGAATTGCCGTTTCATCCTACCCTTAAACATGATGTGTCTTACGATAATAGATAGATCTGATTTAAAACGCCGTCGGCCATGCTTCTAAAATCCCCACTGATGCTCTATGAATCCAAAAGACCTTTCACTATCCACTATATGCTCGTTCTTTCTTGCCCCCATCGTCCTCGACCACCGGCACCCCGGGTACTTCCACCCCTTCCAACTTCCACACCATCCCCACATACGCATCACTGATGGCCAACACATCCACCCTTCTCTCCATCCCCTCTGGCATCAACTTAACCGACGTCCTCGAAATTACTTTCCCGCACCTAGCACCGTTCTCACGCTGGGGCCAGCTAACCCTCTTTAACGCCAAAACCTCGTCCTTAGCTGGGTCGGCAACGACAAGAAAATAGCTTTCGGACTGCGGCTTTGGGAATTTTGGGGCGTAGATACGGTAGTCGGGTTGGGTAGATGGGTTGAGGCGGGAGATCGTAGCGGTAAGGCCGAGCGCGTTGATGTCTGTAACGTTGAGACTGAGATTGGGGAGGATAGCAGCAGCTTTGTGGGCTTGCTCTTGGAAGCTACGGGGAACGGATAGGGTGTTGAGAAGCGAGGTCAAAGCGGTTTTGGGGAGCATAGGGAGCTCGGACATGGCGTGCGGGTGTGACTTCCCAACTGTGATACGCTGGCGTTCTTTATCTACATCCACGCCTGGGAGAATGGACAGTGGTCCATCGTCAGGCCAACGGGCGGATTTGATGCATTGGAGTAGCGTCATCATCACGGTGCAGCTTGATAAGTAGCCAAGCTCTGTTAGAACATCGATGGAAGCCTGGATAATACGGATGCTCTGATCAAGTACCGAGTTCTGGTCGCCCACGTAATCAGAAATTGGAAGATCGATGCGGGACATGTACGCCTGAAGAAGCAAGAAAGCCTTGACGTGAGGGTCCCACATGGGTAGACCCAGAGCGTCGGCAGACAATGGGAGGTTCTTGGAAAGTTCGGCATTAATGAGGTCTTCGTTGTGGCGGACTGGGAGTTCATCGAATTCAGTAGCTGAGCACATCCAGGAAAGGACGTCTTGGAAGGTTGCGTTGCGCTTTGCGTGAAAAGTAAGCTGGCGGATGGTTTTGTGGGAGAGGTAATAGTAGGACATGATCTTTCCGAGGGGTGTGGAGTCGACGTCACCATTTGGATGGAGCTCGATACAGCGAGACTCTGCGAGTTCGCCGAGGGCTTTGTCGACTATTCCAATCATGTAGTGGTTGGCGAGCTGTTGCGCGGCCATTGTGTTGTGCTCTTCAGCGGAAATCTCAAGACCATAGTAGGATGGGTTTTTGTGCAATCGCCGGAAAAAGAATGTCCACGTCAAGTAATCTAGGGCATCTTGTTTGGTACCGATTGTACCACCCGAAACTTCGGCGCCAAGATGGTTGCCAAGTACATGGTGCAAAGAGGACTCGACTGGGAAGCCAGTGTGCAAAAAATGCTTATAGAAGGCCTTCTTGGCGTCCTGTGTAAAGATTCGGGCAATACCAGAAGTGTCGAATTGAGGACGTCCGGCTCTACCAAGCATTTGCAGCACATCCGTCAAGTCCATGTCTTTGTAGCCTTCAATCTTGGCATCGAAATACTGAGTACCTTTGACCACCACTAGATGGGCAGGCAGGTTCACACCCCATGCAAGCGTACTTGTGGCGACAAGGATCTGGATTTGATTGTTGGCGAACAACTCTTCTGCTAGCTGCCGGTCAGCCTCTACTAGACCTGCGTGATGTAAGCCGATTCCAAAGCTCAACGCCTCCCGCAGAGCCTCGTCTTTGACTCGAGATAGGTGCAGCTGAAGGTCATCTTCTGACATCCGTACAAATCTACGAGGATTATCTTCCATCCCGCAGAGGTTGATTAGGTCCCTAGCAGTCAAGCGGGTTTGCCTCCGTGAAGCAACAAAGACGATTACAGGCTTATCTGGCGAATGCGTCTTGATAGCTAAGAAAGTTGGTCGGTTCATTGACTGCATGAGTGGACAGAATCCTCGCTGTTCCGGGAAACCATCGATAAAGATCTCCAAAGGTACAGGACGAACGGAATGCCGGAAATTAAAAAGCCCTTCCTTTACGCGTAGCCAATTACCAAGGTCCATTGCATTTGCACATGCAGTAGACATTCCGACTAACCGCACAGAGCCTTGCGACTGAGAGGCTATGTAATTCATTCTAGAGACAATTATCTCCAGGATAGGGCCTCGATCACCTCCAAGAAGATGGATTTCGTCTATGATCACCACGCTGACCTGGCGCACATACCCTCGGGTCTGCCAGCTACGACTGATGCCGTCCCACTTCTCCGGAGTAGTAATGATGATATCGGCGTTTCTGATAGTACGAGTGTCCGGCGTATTATCACCAGTCAGCTCTACTAGCTTGAGTCCCATTTGCTGAGTGAGGCGCTTCCTCCAGTCTTGGACTCGCTCTCGTACAAGCGCTTTCATTGGAGCGATGTAAACGACTTTCGAGCCAGGTTTTTCTCGGAAAGCCCACCACATTGCTAGTTCCGCTGCTACCGTCTTACCACTACCAGTCGGTGAACCGAGCAAGACGTTGGCTGAAGTGTGGTACAGAGTATGGAAGATTTGAGTCTGCATGGGGTTGAAGAAAGGGAATCTTTTTCCATAGATCTCCTCGAGTAAAGGGTTTTTCAAGGCAGCTATTGGAAGAGGTTGGAGGTCAAGCAAATCAGTATAGACACTCTCAGTGTCTGGCCTAATCAGGTGCTGGAACGAGACTGGTGTCACAGTCTCAGCACCCAGCCATCGGTCTGAAATCGCTCTTACGTAGATCTGCGTTGGCAGAGGATCAGATAATGGGATCGTGAAGTTAAGCTCATGATCATTGTAAAGCTTCTTTCTTGTAAGGATGAAATACTCATGATGATAGATCTCGGAGGTTTCAGAATTCTCCACCCAGATCCAATATGATTCCGAGATCCCGTTATGTCTATCATTCCAGCGGAAGTCAGCAGTAAGATATAGATGAATCCGGAGGACGTCGCGGTTTAGCGGAGCAATTTCAGCCTCAATTGTCAAAGTAGGGAAATTGTCGACTAGCTTCGAGATCGTGCGTCCCATGCCGTTGTTATGGACCAGCTGACCAATTTCTGCAGGCTCCATATCTCTTAGTGATTCCATGGAAGAGACGGCTGCTTTTCCGTCAAGGTTCCTCAAGATAGGCTGAGGAAGATCAAATTGGTGGAAAGGATGCTGGAAGGGCCAGATCTGCTTCTCGATCGATTTGCAAAGAGAGAGCAACACTAGGCACTGGTGCCCCCATCTCCGATTCAGAGCTATCATGAAAAGCGCACGACAGATCCTCACTGCAATTTGTGCCACATAAGCAGAGTCAGAGACTAGTGCAAAGTCCTCCAGGCGAGCTCGAGAAATGTATGACTGAAGAAGGATATTCGTCTTAGCATAAGCGACATCGTTGCCCCCTTCTACTTCGCATTTCACAGCCTCTTCTCTCAGCCTTGAAAGTTCCTTGGATTCATTCTCGCGAGATTGTATATTGTCAAACTCCCCACTCATACTGATCATCTTCAGCACATCAGCTTCGGTAGCCATTGGTTGCATCCTAGTGTTGAATATCTCAATGCTGGTCTGCAAGACATAGTACTGACTGGCAATACGGCCGACATCTTTCGCTCTCAATTCTTCTGTGGACTCGTTGAAGATGATCATCTGGCTCTGTTGCAGAACGCGGGCGGCCTCAATAGTTAGCTTTCGTCGCCTTTGGACCAGTTGAGGGTCATCACGGATCTCTGCCCAGCCAATCCCATAAGTCAGTGGGTTCCGTTGCATACGCACAAACAGATAGGAATAGCCAAGCCATTGCACAGCTTCGGGAATGGACGTAACAGTGCCTAGAGCGATCTCTGCATTTAGATTATCAACCAATTTTCTTGAGAACTTTGATTCAATGGGTTGCTGTTGAGTGACAGCGGATAGATAGTGATCAAGCTTGTCATGTGTGGTGCATATGAAACCGATGCCAGTAGCCTGGAATTGAGGTCGACCTGCACGTCCAAATATCTGCAGAACGTCTAATATGCCTAGATCGACAAACTTCCCTTCCTGTGAGCTATAAAGCTGTGTACCCTTGATGATGACTGCTGCGGCTGGAAGGTTGACGCCCCAAGCAAGTGTTGCTGTACAGCAAAGTATATTGATATGCCCCTGGGCGAAAAGCGCCTCGATTCTATTCCGATCTGACCGTGGCATTCCGGCATGATGAGTCCCAAAACCTTTCGGTACCAGTTCTCTCAGCTCCCTCCCTCTTGTATTTTTTAGGTCACGTATTGCGTTGGCATAGCCCTCGGTCTCATGGCGATCGAACAGATCGAGGCATCCTTGATCCGCGGCCATTTCAATAAAAGTACGCGCAGTATTAACGGTGTCTTTCCGGGAATGGACAAAGACCATAACCTGATGTCCTTGCTCTAACATTTCTTTTACCTTCTCAAATGCCGTTTGGTCGATACTATCACGGGATGCTTTGGTTCCCGCTTTCCCCTTTACACCAATGAAGTGCTGCTCAAGGGGGACAGGACGGAAGGAAGCATCAAAGTAGAACAGCCCTGCCATACGATTTACTTTAAGGAAATCGGCGACGTCAACGTAATTTGGCAGAGTCGCAGAGAGTCCGACTATCCTGATCAAAGACTGGGTACTCTCAACTTGTCTCTCCGTTCGAGCGACAAGAGACTCTATGACAGCACCGCGCTCATCATGCAGCATGTGGACTTCATCGATAATGAGCAAGCGGACCTTTTGCACAAGTTCAGTGTCCCCAGTACTTTTGCGAGTGACAACATCCCACTTTTCTGGCGTTGTTACAATAATCTGGGTTTGGACAATCTCCTTCTTCGTTAAGTGCATATCGCCAGTGAACTCGCGGACTTGGATACCTAGCCATGCAAGGCGTTTTCCAAGCTTTTCAGTGATTTCAGCAGCCAAAGCTTTCATCGGGGCAACATAGATGATCTTGAAGTCCTCCGAATTAACAGTAAACTCATTGGCATCTGGCTTATCTGTCGGATTAGGCGTGAGGTTGTGGCCAATTGCGTTCAAAATGGCCAGCATAGCAGCGTCAGTTTTACCAGCACCTGTGGGAGCGCAGATCAACATATTCTCATTTGTTTTGTACGCAACTGGGTATACAAGGCTTTGCATTCGGTTCATATATGTGTAGCCCTTGAAGGTTCTCTTGCAAAGTCCGTCCATTTCAGAAATTTCGATAAGTTTTCTTCCCGCGCCCAACGTTCCAACCTTTGTTGCCGGAATGGAGTATTCTTCGTATTTCTCGTGTTCAATCCTTTGGCTGCCCATCGGCAAACCATACTTTCGGCCTTTCACGTCAAGAGTATTTCCAGTAGAATGAGCCTTGTACACATGTGGATATTGAGGGCCGTCACGGTCAAGTGCTGATCCCAGAGCTGCAGTCTTGTGCTCGAAGTCTTGCCGTCGGATAGCTGCCTCTCGCTCCTCCTTTGTCTGAAGTCGACCTAAAATGCCAGTTGCGTGTGCTAAATCTTCTGGCCCTCGTGCTAGTATCTCCTTGCGGTGCTCTATAAGCTCTATGACTAGGTCTAGATCATCGTACCCTATAATATTAGCAAGGGACATTTGCAGCTCATCGTCTGGCAGAACAGTCAGTCTGTGTACGCTAGACCATCAAGGTAAGCATACCTTGCATGTCCGATACTAGCAGAGCTAACAGCTGCTCATGTAGCTCACGTGCATCAAACCCTGACTTTCCGCTCGTGAATACCACACACTTGTTCCTAAGCCAGTCCTGGCCATTTTTGTCACCAAATGTTTCTTCCTCGAGCAAAGTTCCATCCTCTTCATCTAAGAGGTCACTGCTGTATTCGCAACCTTCATCTTCGCTGAATACGTCCCAGATATCGTCATTGCCACTTTCGCCAGTGAGATCTTCATCCTCAACTAATAGATCATGGCCATATTCTTGCACATTGCCATTAGACTGAATTAAGTTGAGACCTGCGATTGCTTCTCGCATAGCCGCAAGCTGAGCAAGCCATTGAGACTCGGTAGACTCTGCTGCAGGAGACATGTTCCAATCGAAACCAGATTACATGTTTGAGGAAAGAAATGTAAGAAAACAGATAAATTACGCAGGAATCTACCTACTGGGTTAGCAAGTCAGGTCTTCTGTACGGTGAAAGTGGTGATAGGTTTTAATGTTGAAGGCATTTCCATTATGATGACTCTTCGGAGTTAACGATGAAGTCTTGGCATGCAGACGGCTAATTTCCATAACTTTAAATTTACTGCCTGTTTCAATACCGTAATTTACGCGTGGAGATCAGGTAGGGAGCATAAGCTACTCTCTAGTGTATTATCAAGTCATTTGACATTACAGTCACAAAGATTACCTACACTCATTGTTCTTGCACGTTGCATGACCTATACCTAAGACACCTTCGTCTTCGATACTTGATTCTGTCTTTATCTTTTGGTCTCCAATATGAAGCTGTACTATATAGGAGTGAGCACCATCAGCCCCGGTTCTTCACTAGCGGAAGCGCTCGTGCTGATGCCTGAGATAGATTTTGAAGAACGAGGAGAAGCCAGCACACGAGCTATGCGTGGAGAAAGATCTTAGCAGCTACTCCAGATTTACGAGAGACAAGTACGCCCTCAGATACAAAGTAATACACCCCCTGCCTGCAATTAACATTTGCACTCTAGCTATGGCCAATTCATGAGCCTCTTCAGCAAAACCGTTGCCGAAAGAACAAAACCTGGCCAACGACAAGATGTCGAAGAGAAATGTACCCTCCATCTCTCATCTCCAACCACGTCCACACTAATCTGCTGATCAAGCGTACACATTCCATGCCTATGGTCGCACCGAAGGCGTCGCCGGCATCATCATCTCCGACCCCGATTACCCAGCCCTCGTCGCGCATCAACTCCTCTCCAAAGTCATGGATGAATTCCTCAACAAGTACCCACGGACTGCCTTTGCCAACAGCACTCCCACCCTTTCTTTTCCGCAATTAAAGGAGTATATAGTCAAGTACCAAGATCCGCAGCAGGCGGATAGTATCATGAAGATTCAGAAAGAGTTGGATGAAACAAAGATTGTGTTGCATAAGACTATTGAGAGCGTGTTAGAGAGAGGCGAGAAGATTGATAGTTTGGTGGAGAAGAGTGATGGGTTGAGTGCCCAGAGTAAGATGTTTTATAAACAGGTGAGGCGCTTTTCTACTCTGTCGCTTGCGCCCCCTTGACTGATAGAGATCTCCCATTACAGGCAAAGCAGCAAAATTCGTGCTGTATCATCATGTGATTTTGTACAGGTACTTGGTGTTACGGAGTTTGCCGCCATATCTTTCGGTAGTCACAATATGCGATGCATCAAGATTGGAATTCCTATGATGCATCGACTTATGGTTGGTTCATTGCTAAATATCCGTAGTACCTTCATATACGTCACAGATTCCCTAATTGCGAAAGGGGATAATAAAACGCCTGAACTCCCTTAACGTTAGACAAAACGAGATGCAGCCAACTGCGCCGTCGACCGTCTCGGCGGCCGAAAGGTATGCCAGAAACCCTATGTTCACGACGTGGAATCGAACAGTCAGATATTTTTCTTGCCGGTAGCTTCGGTTCACTCTTGCTCCGGATTTCGGTGGTGTCCAAAGCCTTCATTTTGACTGGAAGCTTGTTCCAGGTTTGCAGGCGCAATGTCCCCAATACCTACGCTGCAGGTTGGCTCTGTGGAAGGAGGGATCAACCTCGAGAGGACTCAGAGATGCGCTGCGGCCCACGTCCGCGTTCTCCTATGATTCTGTTTCTTAATTTGGAGTCGGAGCTGGGAGTGATTCCTGTCAACGATGCAAACCGCTCAGAAATCTTCAACGATCCTGGTCATCAAGTTGATGTCAAAGTCCTCGTTGAGCTCCGCCCGCCGTCCGATTATGCAGTTCATCCTATAAAGGACCTCTCCGCCTGGTTGCCGATCTCGGTGCTCTTGAAGGTGATTCATGAAAGTCTGGACGCCACCGAAAGTCGGCGTACCTCTACCTTCAGCACAGCAGAATACGCAGCCGAAGTTGGCTTGTGATGGATCAGGCGAAAGATCCTTTGTTTCCATGTGACTTTTGAAGAGGAATTGCCAGCGGAATTGAATGCCCTCACTGAAGACCAAGACTCTTCTGTCGTAACCTTTCTTCTTATTTTCATCGATAACCATGCGGCCCTGGAAAGTACACTTCTTGCATTGCCAATAACCATTGGCGCTGTACATGCCACCAGGCCGCTGTCGTTCTTCCAAGGCCTTTTTGAAGTCGCCAATTTGAAGTCGCCATGCACCTTTGCAAAAGCCGGCGAACTTATTGCCCTCCCCAGGTAGAAGATCCTTTGGATTCATTGCCATGTTCGCCATGACGACCTCCAAATTGCTCGTAGGTACTCGCCGTTGTGAGCTGAATGACTTCGAGTTACGGTGAATACTAATAGGACTCTGTGTTAGGGGTGGTGCAAAGGGACTTCGTGTAGAGGACTGTCGCATTGGCAAAGATTTCGTTGGTGAAGAACCCCAAGGGTTGTATTGTGGATCGTCAGGCTCAACGATCGAGCTTTTCCCCGTGCCGATCGATCCAACTGTAGATACCGTATCTGAGAACTCTTTATCCGGAAAGTCTCTTAAGGTCGCCCCACTCTGCGCATGATGGTCTGCCGGCGCCGGTTGTAGATATCTTGCGACGACGGAAGTGTCCGGGGCTTTCGCAACAGGTTCAATCCTTGAGCGCCTGCGGAATATGGCTCCGAAGCGGCCTGGCTCCTTCTCCGGAATTGAACTCACTGACACTGGGCTTGATTTGATAGCTGTCGGTGATGGAGGAAGTGTTGACCATGTTTTGTAAGCCGGCGGTGGAGGAGGCGAACCATTCGATGTAGTAGGGGAGGCTGGGGGTGAATTGGTTATTTGGTGTACCGGAAGAGGTTGAGGGTAGCCATTGGAAGATTCTGGGTAAGAAAAGAGAGGGGAAGGCTTCAAGTTTTCGATAGGCCCAGCGGTGATTATTCGCTGTTGAAGTTGCATCAAAATTAAGATAGCCTGATTTTGACTTTCGTCTGATACATCTTGCAAAGTAGAGATATCCGGAAAGGTGTCTTGCTGCCATTGGACCTTGAGATTTGATATTAGTTGACCTTGGAGATATATAATGATATCTTTCAAGCCATCCCTCGCGATTTCTGGAACGTAGTTAGCGTCCATCACCCATGAGCCAGATGTCGCAGGCACTCACGGTCGCCTTTTTCGAAAGCGGGCCCAAACCGCCGAAATTGGAAGTCGTACTGATCCTGAACTACACCTTGCCCACGTTGCAGAGATCTCTCGAGCTCCAGTGTATGTGCATCTTGTAACGACGTATCTTGTTCGTATTGAACGGCTCCGAGGGCTTTTCTGGCCTTCCTCTTGGCCTTGATCTGCTGGACAAGCGCGCTGCCTTGCTGGTAAGCCGAGCAAATGGACGAAATGCAAGAAACGACAGCAAGTAATTCTACTCCTGACATGTCGTTGTCATCCAAGCAATGGTCTTGCGATATTTTCCTACTTTGTCTGATATTGTAAGAGAAGATTGAGATGTTCGGCGAGGGTGGCCCTGGATCCAACATCGTGTGATTCATGCAGCCTCAGCCAACGAGGCACAGCCCGCCAAAAGCCCAGTTGTTGATGAGTGTGTTGCCTCAAGTAAACGTGTGAGGTGAGTAGGGCTTTCGGGCGGATGCCGGTATCTGAAGTTCAAGACTTTCTATCTACCTAGTATTTCATTTTTGGGGCCAAGCACGTTGCTTATAGTTTACAATTCAGTCCGTGTATGTTTCGGAGTACAGTCCATATCATCTGATGAACGCGACCTTCAAGCAACCTCGGATCACGAGCGAATAATCGTCCTGCTCAATCTGGCAGCTACTCGGAGGTGACAGCTTGTCTTCGGCTAGAACCCCTAGCTTCTGCGACAGTTTGTCCGTAAGGCTGCAGTACGAATGCCATATTGGTGTGGCTTCGGCCGAGTGGCCCTGCTAGACGGCTGGAGCTTAGAATCCCCAAATCTTCACCACTCTATTCGATAAGATGGCCGATAAGGATAAGCAAGGTCTTGATGTCAAAGGGTTATCGGTTTAGAATTATGTATTCCGGCCTTCAGCTCTAAATGCAGTCAAAGTACGTCAGACCTAGACGGACATGCAAGATATCCGCCTCCCTCAGTCACATGCAAAAGTACAGGAGAATACATCGTCAGCAGCATTTCCCTCGTTTTCCTTTGACGCCGCTCTCGTCATCAGCAGGTCCCTCATCTCCAATACCAAAGCTCGGTGTAGGAAGACCAAGCCAGCTTCTCCGTTTGTCGCCGTGTCCCAATCTGAAGCTCCCTTGACCATCCAAGCCAGGGCCATCAAAATACTGACCTCTCTCAGTAGCAGGTGTGCCCCCGGCTTCCAGGGCTTGTTCTTGCTCCAACCTCTTGCTCTTCTGTTCGACGAGTTTTCTTGTTAGAACAAGGAAAACTTCGTCAATCCCCTCTCCGTCCTTGGCACTGATCTCGTGGCAGCAGTCCCAGCCTATGTCTTGTCCCCAGAAACCGCTACTGCGTTTGCTGTCAAGACTGTGTACCATGCTCGCAGCGCCAGCCGCGATAGGCGGAGTAGTAACTTGTTCCGGGTAAAAGTGCTTTGCTACATAATGTATACACCTCTCAAAGGGGACTTCTCTTAGACTTGGATCCTGCGCAACCACATCGCTCTTGGTACCGACAACGTGTACTACGACTTCGTCGCCCAGATTGTCCTTTAGTTCCGTCAACCACCGGCCCATCTCGGTAAAGCTCTGTTCATCAATAATACTGTAGACGAGCAAGACAGCCGATGCGCCTCGATAGTAGAGCTTCGAAATACCGCGGAATCGTTCTTGTCCTGCTGTATCCCACAACTGAAGGCGTACTGTTGTCCCGCTGTCGGTGTCAAGGACTCGCTTTGTGAGGAACGAGGCGCCAATGGTGGACGTTGTGGTCGGAGGGCTGAAAGTGCCTTTTACGTATCGATTGACTAAGGAAGTTTTCCCGACGCCTTGCGCAAGTCAGCCGCTCCAGCACTTGGATGACGATGCAGCAGTTTATTCCTCACCTTGAGCGCCCAGGACACATATCTTGGCTTCTAGGCTGTTCGACATTGCTATCGGCTTGAGAAAGCGACATACAATACGTGTTCCATTATGAGCGACTTTCGCTTGTGGAGGCTGGGAAAGCTGTAAAGGCTGAAGATTATATTTCTTGATGAAGAAGATTTTAGGTTCACTCGAAAGCCTTGAAGTAGGTATCTTACCTCCACCTAAGTCCCTGTAACCGAAAAGAAGCCTTTGGAAAAACTCGAAACGAGCTTTGCGTTCTTATGATTGATAGATGGAAACAATGTTGACGCGAAGAGAAATGAGGGCGTTCGGTTCCAACGCTGCCCCGCCGTTGTGATCTTCGAATGCGGCTGAAACGCTATCAGATAGATTCCACACGGCCATTCCAATTTCACATTTCATTCAAATCGAGGTTTCGAAGTAGACGAATAGATTCTGTGAGTTTCAAGTCAATTACGGAGTAGAGAAACAAGCCGCAAGAACAGCAGGCCGAATGGTGTTTTTGTACGCTATGGACCGAAGTGTAATCCATATCCGACATCTTGGAACAAAGTTGAGGGCATTCCAAGTCTCAAACTCTTCCAATCTCTTTAGCAACCCGCCCACTCGTTCTTCGTTAACGAGCTCGGCTGCCTTTGTGAAGCAGTGCACCTTGTAGAAAAGGATTAACACTGCCAGAGATCTGGAGCAAATCTAGAACCCCCACGCGGCCCACGATCTTCTCCGCGCTGCCCCGCAATCTGGTACTCGTACTAATGCCCCACGGCAGCCGTTTCGGTCAACTTTGCTTTCCTTTTTCTAGTCATGATGGTCCAGCTATTGATTCTCTGCTGAAGGCAATCTACTTTACTCTCGCTTCAATTCCTCTGTCCACTCTCTTAAAGTCTTTGTCCTGCTTGTGGCGACCTTCCTGCAAGTCTCCCGCTCTCTTCTAGTCCCAAGTAGCTTGACGTCTACATTACTACCATCCATCGAAACAGTATGAATCAAGAGCCTCAGCGGGCGCCGAAGGAGCAAAAGCTCCACGGCGATGAAGTTGCAAAACATAACAATGACAAAGATTGCTGGGTCATTATACATGGAAGGGCGTACGATGTCACTGATTTCAAGGAAGAGCATCCTGGTGGCAAGCAGATTATCCTCAAGTGGGCTGGTAAAGATGCGACAGAAACATACGAACCCATACATCCGCCAGACACCCTCGACAAGTACCTCGACCAGTCAATGCATATGGGTGAGGTTGACATGAGCACACTTGAGCAGGAGCAAGTAGAGGAAGACCCTGACGAGAAGGAGAGGCAAGAAAGAATAAAGCGGATGCCAATATTGGAGCAATGCTACAATCTCATGGATTTCGAAGCCGTTGCAAGGCGAGTAATGAAAAAGACTGCCTGGGCATACTATTCAAGTGGCGCAGACGACGAGATTGTTGGTTGCCCTAGGTTAATCCCTCAAGGGCTTGACTGACCTTGTATTACTAGACAATGCGTGAGAACCACTCTGCATATCACAAGATCTGGTTCCGACCGAGGATACTAGTAGACGTGGAGAACATTGACCTCTCCACAACAATGCTAGGTACTAAAGTCGACATTCCTTTCTACGTAACCGCAACGGCACTGGGAAAATTAGGAAACCCCGAAGGCGAGGTCATCCTGACGAGAGGCGCAAAGAAGCACAATGTTGTCCAAATGATCCCGACTCTTGCCAGCTGCTCCTTCGATGAGATAATAGACGCAAAGCAGGGCGATCAAACCCAATGGCTCCAGCTTTACGTCAACAAAGACCGAGCAATTACCAAGCGCATCGTCGAGCACGCAGAGAAACGTGGATGTAAGGGGCTCTTCATTACCGTCGACGCGCCTCAACTCGGCCGCCGCGAGAAGGATATGCGCAGTAAATTCTCCGATGTCGGCTCAAACGTACAAGACACTGGCGGCGACAACGTGGACCGCTCTCAAGGTGCTGCCCGCGCAATCTCCTCCTTTATCGACCCCGGTCTTAGCTGGAAAGATATTCCATGGTTCCTTAGTATCACGAAAATGCCCATAATTCTCAAGGGTGTCCAGAGGGTCGAAGACGTCATCCGAGCCATCGAAGCCGGCGTTCAAGGTGTCGTCCTTTCCAACCACGGAGGCCGCCAGCTTGACTTCGCCCGTTCCGGCATTGAGGTCCTGTCGGAGGTAATGCCTGTCCTGCGCGAGCGCGGCTGGGAAAACCGAATCGAAATTTACGTAGATGGTGGCATCCGGCGCGCCACGGATATCATCAAAGCCCTCTGTCTCGGTGCCAAGGGCGTGGGTATCGGTAGGCCGTTCTTGTATGCTATGAGTGCTTATGGATTGCCCGGGGTGGATCGAGCCATGCAATTGCTGAAGGATGAGATGGAGATGAACATGAGGCTGATTGGGTGTTCGAATGTGGATCAATTGAATCCGACGTTGGTAGATACAAGAGGGTTGAGTTTGCATTCGACCACGGTGCCAGCGGATACGCTGGGGATGGGCGTGTATGACCCGCTTGTGACGCCGGCAGAGAAGGCGAGGTTGTAAAGGAATCTTATCGTCACTGTATATGCATTAAGTTAAAGCTTTTCCTTGGTTGTCATGTACTTATTTTGGCTAGATCACGTACATATCGCTATTCTCACATCTCGACTACTTGTGGCTTGTTCCCAAGTCTTCCCGTATTCCTGTACATCAATGATGCATTGACCATCAATCCTCCTGTTCCGTCGCCGCGCCAGAGTCTACTCCATAGAATTCCTAAAATTCCATACCATATGACTCTGGCGAAATCTACCCATGCCGCGAGATCTATCATGTCATTGACGATTCCGGTATCCGGCCTCGCGCATACCCTTTCATAAGCATTCTGGCCCTCGTCCCAAAACACGTTCTCTCGTCCATATCCAGCATGGACGTGCCCGAAAATGTGGACTTTGGGACGGACTCGCCAGACTTCTTTAAGGAGGTGCGCGCAGCCAAGGCCGGTGGGAAGGTCAAGGTGGTGTCGTGGGGGTGTGTGGGTGATTAGGATATCAGTGGATTGGGGGATGGCAGAGAACCAGATATCCTCATGCCGCTCATACTGGAACGCAAAGTCATCTCCGCCGCAAGCGGGAATCTGCGGTGCGCCATAGAATTCCAATTGCCGATTTCCATGTTTGGGAAATCTAAGGGTGATGCTTGAGTGCTGTAGATAGTGTAAATTGCCCCAATTCACCTCCTTCCCATCGTCTTCCTTCCGTCTTGACCTTGGATCGCACCAACTGTCATGATTTCCCGCAATCACTATCTTCTCTTCATGTTCGAAGGAGTTCAGCCAATCCACGTGTTCCTGTATTTCATCTACAGTGCCCAGATTTGTGAGGTCGCCAGCATGAACAAGAACATCACCAGGAGGGATGGAGAAAGGTTTGTGGTTGTGAGTGTCAGCGATGCAGACAAGGCGGATGCGTTGAGGGCGAGGTGAAAGTTGGAACGAAGGGCCACGGAGGAGGAGGACAAGGTGGTAGATATGAGAAACAGTGAACTTCAGAGGAGAAGAGAGAATGGAATAGATAATGGTGGGTGGATCAAAAGGGGAGGAGGGGGAAAAGGGGGAGAGGAAGGAGAGCATGGAGGAACGGAAAAGCAGAAATGCGACAGTTGAGAGTAGCCTAGGGCAGTGAAATAGTCATAGGATTAGCTGTCTCTTGAGTGTCTCGAAGTAGGGCCTGGATGTTCTCAATGAAATAGGTATCTGGTGTTTACGGAGCCAGTTTGGTGGAAAGATCTGTAGCTTGAACCCTGCTCCCCAACCATGCACAGTGACGTCCCGCTTTTGCGTGTGTGCCTGCTACAAGGTTGCCGACTCCCACCGCCAGTTTTGTCCAGATAGGTAGTCCTCTCTTGTTCTTTGGACACTGTATCGTTCGTGGAAGGACACGTATCTGTACACTGCAGCTGCTACTTGATGGGCCATGGCTCCTCACGATGACCGCCTTGCGAACCTCGACGTCGACTACGTAATTAGTTACAGGTTTGCAGACACAAGTATGCATAGCTCCACATTTTAGCTTAAAAGCAATGCTGATGTCAAGGACCATTGCAAATAAAGCAGAAGCGCAAGATGCATTTGAAAAGCTTTTACAAGCATTGGCATGTGTCGGGTTGGCAATCGAGATCAGAAATGGCGACAATTGCTCTCTACTGGTTTTCGTCAAGGTTGCTTCAGACAAGCAGTTGAGCCGAGCGGTCTACAAATCAAGGTGAGTGCTAAGACCGTCAATAGTTGAGAGCACGATGCTGACTCCCAATGGCAGAGTCAAGGACTGGCTATATGGCGTCCGCGCAGCCCAGCCCGATAAAGAGGCCCAAAATTCCATGACAAGCCAACCATTGACTGAAGCCGAACGGTACCGTATTATCTATCATATGATAACGGATCCGACAGAGGAGGGTGGTGCGGGTATCACTCCAAAGCAAGGGCAATGGAAAAATGTCGAGTCGATTTTCCCCCTCCATGACCAGCAGTTCAATAAAGAATGGATCAGGAAATGGAGCACCTTGACCATTTTGAAAGCTGAAGATTTGGATGCTATCAGGGATCATCTGGGCGAGAAGGTGCGTCACAATTCCATTTCCCATGAAATGCTACTAATAGGCATTGAAGGTCGCCTTTTACTTTGCGTTTACCCAGTCGTATTTCGCTTTCTTGATGCTCCCAGCTGGCTTCGGACTTGCTGCGTGGGCTCTGCTAGGTAACTTCTCGCCAACTTACGCCGTTTTTAACGGTCTTTGGTGCGTAACGTTTATCGAGTACTGGAAACGCCAGGAATTAGACCTAGGCGTGCGTTGGGGCGTAAGGGGTGTTTCCGCTATACAGAAGAAACGACGAGATTTCACTTACGAGAAAGAGGTCAAAGACCCAGTGACTGGCGAGACAGTGCAGGTTTTCCCGGCAACCAAAAGGCTAAGTAGACAACTGCTGTCTATACCGTTTGCCCTTTTAGCGATCTTAGCTTTGGGGACTCTGATTGCTACTTGCTTCGGAATTGAAATTTTCTTGTCTGAGGTGTACAATGGTCCTTTCAAGAGCGTCTTGGTTAGTCACGTAATGTCTGCTCACAAGGATTTGACTGAAACGTTGTCAGGTATATCTGCCTACAGGACTGCTGACCACGCTCGTGCCTACTTTATCAACTTTGTTGACCAGCGTCGCCACTCGCCTCAACGAATACGAGAATTGGGAGACCCAAGAGAGCTACGAGTCTGCCATGATTCAGAAAATTTTCGTCCTTAATTTCATAACTTCCTACCTTGCCATCTTCCTCACCGCCTTCGTCTACGTTCCCTTTGGAAGCCTCATCGTCCCTTACCTCGATATTTTCAGCCTTACCGCCCGACCATTCGCCGAAAACGAAAAACAGCTTACAGCCCTCGAAACCCCTTTCGTCATTAACCCAGCCCGTCTACGCCAACAAGTCATTTACTTTACCTTGACGGCCCAAATCATAAACTTCGCTATGGAAACCATTGTTCCTTACATGAAGCGCCAAGGCTTCCACAAATACCAAGAGATCAAGTCCGAGCGTGCCGCTAGAAAGGGGGGCGCGGGCCCAGGAGCCGCTATTAACGATTTACCAGAGGAAGCTGAGTTCCTGCGCCGTGTCCGCCATGAAGCTGAGTTAGACGTCTACGACGTAGCCGTCGATCTGAGAGAGATGGTCGTGCAATACGGCTACCTGTCGCTCTTCTCCGTCGTCTGGCCTCTTACCCCCGTTTCTTTCTTTGTCAATAACTGGATTGAACTGCGCTCTGATGCCGTAAAGATCTGCATCGGCATGCAACGGCCTACGCCTTTCCGTGCCGACAGTATCGGCCCTTGGCTTGACAGTCTGGGATTCTTAACTTGGTTGGGAAGTATCACAAGTGCGGCACTTGTCTACCTTTTCAGTAACGATGGCTTGGGCCCTGATGGCACGCCAGCTATGATCAAGGGGTGGGCGCTGCTGCTCACAATTTTTTTCTCGGAGCATATCTACCTCCTCGTTGGGCAAGCTATCCGCATCGCGATCTCGAAGATGGATTCGCCTGGGATGCAGAAGGAGAGGGCGGAGCGGCTCATGGTGCGGAAGCGATACTTGCAAGAAACCCTTGGCGAGGACGTCATGGAGCTTCCGCCGAGGAATGCGGAGAACATTATGAGAGCGTCGCTGGAAGAGGACGCAAGACTGTCTAGTCTGAGGAGCACGGGCCCGCAGGATGCGTTTTGGGCAAGGCAGAGGAGTTGGGAGGAGTCGTTCAAGGTTGGGGCGGCTCTGATCGAGAGGATGGCGCCGGGAGAGAGCAAGAAGGTGCAGTGATGGGAACCTCTGTCGGAAGGGGCCCTTCGAGACGTGGGAAAGGAGGGATGAAGTGTTTGGGAAGGAGATGACCACTATGTTATATTCTGCACGAGGAATATTGTTTAAGCGGAAGCTTAGAAAGTCTGGGGTAGTTCTGAAGCGTATATATTTGTGCGGAGACCATACCCGAGAAAGTGCGTATAGACTTTTGAACGTTAATATTTGATATGCACGAAGTACCATGGTCAATCATTCCCGGTAAAGCATCATAATACCTCCATTGATAAGGAACTTGGTCCGAACTTAAGGCTTCGGGTGATATTTCTCCTCAAACCCTTTCGTGAGTCAGTGCTGTCTTCGTCGATGCCGTCCCCCTGGCGCACACTATTCGTTCCTCCAGCTGTATGTTTTCTCCAAACATTCAAACGTCTCCTTAAAAGCTATCACTTCCCATGGTCTATAGCAGTTAGGCACTACGGCTCTTCTATTCGGGCCACGGAGACGGTACCCAAGGCGAGTGTTTGTAAGAGCAGCCACTGTGGCTGCTTCTCCAAATTCAGAATGTGGCACGCGATTAGGTATAGAGATTTACTAGAATAGGTTCTGAACGTTGTAGTGCACAGCAAGGTTCCATGGATAGGAGAGGTATCTTTGTTCAGTCCCCGTGCGCAGTGAGTCCCAGCCCACTACTTATCGATCTGCGTTGCGTAGTCCGGCCCCTTAAGATTTGGTAGGTAGGTGGCAGGATTGTGTTTTCCAAGACCGTGGTGGCACAGTACCCGTAGCAGGTAAAAGCGATGACTTTTTGCAGCCCGTCCCATTGCCGCGTGCTCACCTGTAGAAGTCCAATCACTCATCCATTTGCCACGCATAATCCAACTCCTTCAACCTGCCCACCCGATTCTTCGCCGCAAACCATTCCTTCTCGGACCCATTGCCCCTATCCACCCCATCCCACCTGTATCCCGGCCTAATGCCATACCGATTCGGCATGGCGGGACCTTGATATAGCGGTTTCCCACTAACACTCTTCCCTTCCTTTTTCTTACTCAGGAAATGCGCCGCAGGATCGTTCCATCTTTCCTTCTCTTTGAGTTCTTCATTGAGCTCGGTATCATCCGCGTAGCGAGAAACGGGCATGAACTTTGCTTCTTTGAGTTGTTCTTTTCGATTTTGGGCTTGGGCGCGTTGAACGTCACCTTTTTGGGCTTCGAGTCCCGCGGCCGCTTTTAAGGCTTCTTCTTCGGCCATTTTGCGGGCTTCGGCGCGCTTCATTGCAACGTTGATGATCCGCCCGCTCGCATCTCTATATATTGTTTCTTTTCCCTCTCCACTCTTTTCATCTCCATCGTCCAAGAACCGCTGCCGCTCCAAGGCTTCCTTTCGCTTAAGCTGTGCCGTCACTTGCTCGGCGGTCTGGAGGCCAGCATGAGCGCCTGATTCCATTTTCGCGGTAGATTCATCCATGACGGGAGCATCTTCGTCTGCGACGTTGCGGGCTTGGGATTCGGCGGCGGCGCTGGCGATAATGGCGTCTGCAGCTGCCTGGTCTGTTGAAGAAGGGGCCGGCGTCCCAATCGTCTGCCAATTGTTCCGGCGGGCTTTTCGAAACTCAGCGCTGTTGGCGTTGACTGTCAGAGGGCCGTCTTCAACTTCGCCGGTGGTGTTCCTGGTGTCCCACCCAAGGGCGTCGTCGTCTGCGATGATGAGGCCGCTCTCGCCATTTTTTCGTTTGCGTTTCTTGGACTTCTTCTCTGGCTTTGAGTCTGCTGTGAGGTAATTCTTGGCTAAGTAAACGGCAAGTGACATGTTGGTGAGTAATTGTAAGTTTGAAGGGTGGAAACCTTGAGCTTTAGATGTTCAACTTCAGTTCACGCGCTAATATGGTAACCGTATTGAAATCTATTAGACTCGAGTCACTTCATCTGCAATTAATGACTAGACTTACGACTTCTTACCGCAAAGGACATGGCACGATCTGATGAGGCGGAGTGGTGGTTTAATGCTGTTTACAGCGCGGTGCAAGAAATACCTCTTGGCCAAGTAACGAGTTATGGGCATATTGCTCGTCTCTTGGGTCGACGTAAGATATTTGATTACCTGCAGCTCTCCCCCCTGAAACTCCAATCCTCTACTTGTTGGGAGGGACACAAGACTGAACAAACTTCTCGCTCTGGTGTAGCTGAATGTCCTCGGTCCGTGGCTCTGAAACTGCATTTTCCCCAGAAACAGCCTTTTGAGATAACTGGAAGCCGAAACTAATGTCCATGACGATTTTAGCCAGGTTGGAATATGTTTGAAGCATGTACCAGCAGCCAGTACCGGCCAGCATTTTCACGGTGACAACGTTCCCTGGCAACGAGTAATCAATTCGAAAGGAATTATATCGGTGAGGTGCGTCATACCTACCTTCATCAACATTGCTACTATGCCTAAATACAGCAACAGAGGGCCAGGTGGTGCTGCGAGACAAGCTACTGCACTGCGTAGAGAGGGTGTCACTGTTCGGACAGGCCATCTCGGTGAATTGACTATTGATTTCGGCACATTCGGATGGTTCCCAACCAGTCTTCCTAGCGAAGGGGCCGACGACAGCGAGTCAGAGGATCAGACTGAAGCTTGAAGATTCTATCTAGCCTTTTGAAGAATCAATTTCCAATTGGCAAACCCATCACACCAGTGTTTCGAATTAATGAATGATATCCTGCTGTAGAGTAGTCGTCTGTATGTCGCAACGGCCATGACTTGGAAACAAAGTCATCAAAAGTTCTTCCACTTTCCAACCCGATAGCTCATGGCCCATGGGGCGGAGATCAAGACAAGGGTGGGAGTTCGCATTTTGGTCTGAGCCCAATTTGATATGAATGGCAAGGGGGAAGGAGTGGTAACTTTGCCTGATGATCGGGGCATCTACGGAGCAGATAACAAGTACTTTGTCCGAAAGACTTCGAAGGCTACGAGCTGGCGAAGCGAATAAGGTAGATACTTACTACGGAGTACGGATACCTCCGTATCAAGACCGCAGTCCGCAGTCCGTTATCATCCGAGTGTCCTTGAAGTGTGCAAGCGCGCACTTCTCATACAAGTACGTCCGTAGGCGCAGTCAGTCAATAATCATCAAGCAGGGCATAGAGACATTTATTGGCTACTGCGCAACGTCCATTTCAGTGCATAGGTAGCCCTTGTACAGAGTACTTATGAGGAGAATGGAATGGAATATTCCGTGCAAGCGCTCGACTGGAGGCTCATGTGGTGGCTGTGTGGTGGCTGTCTTACCTTTATCGCCCCCTCTTCCTCCGTATCAATCAGGCAGTCAGTCAGTCAGTCAGTCACTACATACACGCTATCATCCAAGCCCTGCCCCCGCCCTCAGTTTCCAGGCTTCTACTGAATCGCTACTTACCTTACCTACTCCGTACTACGTAAGGTAGGTACTTATCTGGCCAACTTCCGAGCTCCCTTCACCTTGGCTTATCTAACCCAGTCATCCGCTCTTACGCATATAGCGCATTCCGCTATCGTCACTGCTTCCTTTGTTGTGGATGACTCAAAGTGTCTGACCAAAACAAAGAGTCACTTACTATTGCCATCCTTCATCCCTACTTAACTCCGTTGCCTTGCTGCACCATCGTACACACGTGTCGAACTTGTCCCACGTTACTTCATCCGGTGTTGAATCATAGTAGACACCTTCACTTGCTGCTTTGCCTCACCTGTTTCCCTTCCTCCCTGATTGCTCTTTCTCGCATAATACTCTCCATACCTTGTTTGAGAACAGTCTTCGCCCACATTTCCAGCTACGAAACTCTTCTAACCCCGGCATACCAACCATCTACCACCAGAAAAACCCCCCACACCAAGCTACCATGTCTGCCAGTGGTCTCAGCGATGTAGCCGTGGGGGGCAAGCTCGCCCTAGACCACAAACGTGAGCGGGACCAGAAGTACAAATGGGCTTTTGGAGAGGCCGACCCGAGACCTGGACGGCCAAGCAAGCGTCCCTTGAGGGTTACAGGATCAGGGTGCGTGGCATGACAACTCTTGTCCGTCTCCTCTGTCTAATTAGTCGGCGTGCAGCTATGTACATACCATTGAAAAAGACCTCTGTTTCCAAGACGTCGATTTCCAAGCTTTCAAAATCGGCAAGATCCCCCGCAAGCCGAACACCCACTTCGACAACGACACATTGACGTCGGACTCCTCAGCTGAGGAAGATGTCAAAGAAGCTTCCGCTGCACCTGAGCCCGACGCAGGCATTACCTACTCCTTCGACGCCGAACGTGGCCCTGCGAAGGGTAGCCAAATCCTTAGCATGGCACTCGCAAAAGCCGTGGAGAAGTACGAAGTTCGGGCTACCGAGAAGTTAGTCAAAGAGGAATACGAAGTTGTGGGCAAGGAGAAGGAGGAGCTCCACGACGGCTACGTGGCCGACGAAGATGACTTTGAACTCGTTTGAGGTATCGGAGCGCTGAGTCTGTGGAAATTCATTGAATAACCCATGGGCCATAGCGACATTGTATCGCTCTTCACTTTCTTTCAGCGTATTACGGTTTATCTGATGAGCCTGGGTAGCGATTATCGGCCAGGCGCAATACAGGCGGACCAGCAATGGATGGTTATTGTTTCAGTAGACTCCTAATACAGCTACGTGCTGCTTTGTGTTGGCGGTGTGGATGGTCTGCAGTGGTGTTGATAAATTCCGAAGAGTATTTGCATTTACGGTCTCTTGACAGTGTAGTCTTCGAAGCCTTGCACTAATTTAAACAACATCCCCTCGAGTTACTTGCGGTCCATCTATATGTTCACCATATAGACGTTTAATGTCACTAATGTTGAACGGCAACCTGTTGAGGAACAAGTACTACAGCACTAATGATCTTAATTCACGGTGGCTTTATGGCTCTGAACACGGCGAACAGAAGTGAAACCGTGACAGGAGAGACAACGAATTGCAGCTTCGAAGCAATATACACATACTGGCAGAAACTTCCAAAGGCGGACAATGACACAGGAACACATCAGAGAGTGTTGTAGCACTTATTGACATCCTACTTGCCTAGATTATACTTTGTATATCTACCATTTAAAGTGCTGTTTGCTCGCCCTGTCTGTTCATGAACGTCACGATCGTTACCCGGCATTGCGGAGTAGGCCGTTTGTTTACCTCAAGTGTTGGGCACAAAAATCAACACCGCAAAATATGGATGTCCGATCGAACGAAAGTCCTATGGACTTTCAGTGGCAACAAGGCTACGGTCCAGCAGGCGCAGATTCGCCATTCATGAAAGCCATGTCGAATAACCCTCAACGACAAGAGACCTTTGGCGGGCAGAAACGTCGGTCATCATACCCCTTTTATAAGCTTTAATTGATAAATGACATTCACAGGTTCCTACGACCACTTTGACTCTCCTCAGAAAACTTCATTCCCGTCTCTACGGAATCCTAGCTCAGAAAGCTCTCTTTTCCCTTCGACGCCATCCATGAAGCCTTCAGTCCAGTTCCGCAACCCTTCCTTTACCACCCCTCAGAGGCGCATAATCGACACCGATTTCTCCTCCGGTCCGGAGAATCAATCTTCTCCCGCAAACGGCGACACGGAAGACACGCCCGAACTTCCTAGACAACACATTTCCGCAAACTTCGACGGCGCTATGATCAAGTTCGAAGGCTCCAGAACCCATTCCCCAGAGAAGAAGCACCCCTCTTCGGGCATGTTCGGCAAGTTCGTCACGCCAGGCCGCGGCGAAATAGCCCGCAAGCCCCACATCGACGCCGCCATTCGCAAAGTCCACAAGAAGCGCCGCCGAGATGCTGACAGAGACGTCCGCCTCGCTCATCGCCGGGGCGGTCACGGCTACGAATCCGAAGAGCTAGAGGATCGCTCCCAATCCCGACCTCGACGGAACACCGACGATAATTCAAACAATCAGGGTTCCCCGCCCTACGAGATGGGTCTCATCCCCTCCATCTTCCACTTCATCGAGCGTCATCCCCGCCTCCCCCATATACTCTGCCACTACGCCCAGGTCCTGCTCAACTTCTTCCTCGTAACGTTTTGCATGTACATCATCTACTCCTTCTGGTCCACAATCAAGTCCGACGTTGACGAAAAGGCGCGCGAAGCGGCACACGAGATCATGGCTGAGATGGCGGGGTGTACGCGCGAGTACAAGGACAACAAGTGTGACAGCAATACGCGAGTGCCGGCGTTGGAGGTAGTGTGCAATAACTGGGAGAAATGCATGAAGCAGGACCCAAGTTTAGTGGGGAGAGCGAGTGTAAGTGCGTACACGTTCGCAGGGGTTTTGAACAGCTTTTTCGAGCCGTTGCACTGGAAGACCGTGGTAAGTTTTCTCTCCGGCTCCAGCTCCACGAAACAGAAGCTTAGCCTCCCATCAACAGATCCTCTCTCTCTCCCTCCTCTTCGGCACAGGCATCATCTCCAACCTCGCCCTCTCCTTCCTCAGCCGCAAAACCGACCACCACGACCCCCTTCATCCTGCCAACTACTTTCCCCAACAGACACCGCAGCAGCAAATGGGCTACGGTGGCGGAGGCGAGCCGTACTATCCCCAGTACCAAGGTCAAGCGCCTTATGGGAGGCTGGGCATGGAGGGTGGGGGTCTTGGCGTGAGGTCGGAGAGCCCGAGTAGGAGGATTGGATATGAGTATAGGAGTGAGAGTCCGGGTAAGCGACTGCAGTATCGGTGACGGATGTTTTGATAATGGCTGGATGCGTATCTATCATGAATGGGGCTTCAAGGCGTATTGAATTCGAAAATACTGTCGTGCACAGGGTTGTTTCTCATATGGACAATGAATTTTTCCTGCTAGTCTATTTACATGATTGATACACTCTATGGTACAAAAGTGGAAAGTAGAGAAGATGCGTAAACGAGTCGCATATCTTATGAGGTGGAAAAACCCCACTCACCTTCATGAGATGGTACAAAAGTAAAGAAAACAAGCTCTCCAAAGCGAGTCGTACATGTTGTGAGGTTAGAAAAAACCCTCACACAACTCCACATGTAATGATGTAAGCCCCCCGGTGGCTCGACAGTCCCATATGCACAGAAGCCAGGAATCACGAGGGCCATGCCAATATCCCCTATCGCCTTTCCAGAACGCCCGAAAATCACTAGGAGAAACAGGAAAGAAAGATAAAGAAAAACATTCACCCCTTCCACCCCCTACCAATCTGATCACGTGTCCATGTCGTCCCCTTCCGCCCCGTCACCCACCCCCGACGCTCTCCACCGCGCCGCCTTTTCTACTGGCCATTGGCCCCCGAGGGACCGGCCCCCGCCTCCGCCGCCTCCCCGATGTGGGCGGAGGCCAACATGGAGAATTGGCCTCCAGCCCCCGCCCACACCAGGACCTTGTCGCGGACGGCCGTGTTCTGGATCATTGTCGGCGTCGTCACGTCGTCGTCAGTGCCAAGGCCAGTCTGGTAGTTGGCGCTGAAGCCCCAACTCCACGCCTTGCCATTTCCATCAATGGCGATGGTGTTATCGGTTCCGGCGGCAGCGCAGGTGGCGCCGACAACATTTGGAACGTCGGTCGGCCCGATCAGGATGCGCGGCACACCTTTGGCGTCTTTGATAATGTCGTTCTCAGGAAGGGTCGAAGGGTCACAGCCGGTTTGAGAGCCATCGAGGCGGCCCCAAATGAGGCAGCGGCCGGATGCGGTGACGGCGACAGAGTGGTGGGCACCACCTGTAATCTGAGTGATTGTGTCGTTGTTAGGTAGGTTCAAAGCTGGTACGACGGAAGCATTAGCAACGACGGCGCCATCGTCTCCTGCATTCTCTTCTATGGCCGTCTCCCCAAACGAATTGAGACCCCAAGCATACACTTGCTCATCTCTGCCCACGGCGAACGAGTGGTCCTGACCGCAGCCCACAGCGCGGATTTTCTTACGCAAGCGTAGGAGGCGAGGGACGAGAGCGTCTCCGCGGGTACGAAGGACAACACGATAGCCGAGTTGGTTTTGCTCGCCGGAGCCCCAGATATAGACGTTGCCTTTGGTGTCGAGCGCGAGCGCGTGGTTTGCGCCGCAAGCGATGTCAGTGACGTTGGTTAGGGCGGGGATGAGGACTGGAGTGTTCTGAATACGGGATGTTTTGGAAAAGCCCACGATGCCGTCGTTGCCCTGGTGCGATATTAGTACTTTCTTCAAGGAACGAGAGAAATTGACTTACGCGGAACGTTCCCCAACCATACACATGTCCATCATCGGTAAGTGCGAGAGAGAGACTATCCCCAGCAGCCACCTTCACAAATACCGTGCCAGCTGGAAAGCAATCGCTCGGAATTGCTGTGGGAGTACTCTCGCGGGGGTTCAAGCCACTATCACTCGCATCATCCGAATCCGAATTAGACTTGTTGTCTGCTATGTCTTCCATACCACCATCCCAAGCAGTATCTCTTCCCAAAGCGCCGTGATCGTTAACTCCCCAAGTAAGAATATGACTATCCTTCGTCAACGCCAAGACATGCATGCCCCCGGTGGCAATCTGAACAACACCCACATCTTTGGCCGAAAGCAAGGGGTTGAGACGTGGACGCTTAACATCGATGGCGGTCTTCGCAATACCAAGACCAAGCTCCCCTGACGAGCCTTCTCCGAAAACGTAGACATCCAACTTCTGTACAGGGACGTCGTTGATAACAACTTTTGCCTTGACTTTCTTGGCTGGACGAGCAGCTTTTTTCACTTCTTCCTCCTTTTCTTCATCGTCTTTATCATCATCATCTTCTTCATCATCTCTCTTACGCTTCTTCGTCGTGGTAGCGGTTGCTTTAGCAGGCGCAGCTGCTTTCTTTGCGGCCGAAGCCGTGGCTTTAGTTGGAGCCTTCTTCGTAGCCGTAGCTGTAGATGTGGTACGCGCCTTCTTTGAGGCAGTGGCAGTGGATTTAGGAGTAGCTTTCGTTGAGGCAGTGGCAGTGGCCTTAGGAGTAGCCTTATTCGAGGCAGTGGCAGGGGCTTTAGTAGGAGCCTTCTTTGAGGCAACGGTGGTGGATTTAGGAGCAGCTTTCTTAACTGCAGCAGTCGAGGATTTTTTCGCGACAGGGTTCGCCTTACCTGCAGCCAATATGGCGGAACGGGCAGTGACTTTCTTCGAGGTATTCGGTGCAGCGGTTGTCTTTGCTTTCTTTGCAGCTGGTTCGGCGGCGGTGGTAGTAGCTTTACGCTTCGGCGCGGAACGAGTTCCACGAGGAGCCATGGTTGAGAGTATTGTTGTATGTCAGGTAAAGATGATGGTTGAAGCGTAAAGGTGCTGGTTGAGTCGAGCTTAGAAGTGCTGGATTGCAGGTGTGGAGTCGAGTCGAGTCGAGCTTGCAGGTGCTGAGTCGAGCTTGGAAGTGCTGGATTGCAGGTGTGGAGTCGAGTCGAGTTTGCAGGTGCTGAGTCGAGCTTGGAAGTGCTGGATTGCAGGTGTGGAGTCGAGTCGAGTTTGCAGGTGCTGAGTCGAGCTTGGAAGTGCTGGATTGCAGGTGTGGAGTCGAGCCTGCAGGTGCTGAG
>JAABUU010000685.1_pt1 | contig 71932 bp, 81 predicted proteins | sample 5559301 | NCBI WGS metagenome assembly JAABUU01 (sample SAMN10711884, study PRJNA513360) | rock metagenome | isolation source: Antarctica rocks | place: Antarctica: Victoria Land, Richard Nunatak white
TACTACTAAATAAACAGCCCAAATGTTGGAGTTCCCCAGCTTGATTTGAGGGTTTAATGGTTGATGCAGGTGGGGTGGTGATTTGGTTGGGGAGCGCAGCCGAAGACTTAGTGCGGGGTACTGTAGTCTCAGCCGTCTGCGTGCCTTGGCGACGCACAGACTCATTTACGCGTGATCATGTGACATGAACAACCACCTTCCAGGTTATCATTGACCAACGATCGTTGTAAACTTCCCTTCTTCATCCATGAACCCATTATACTAGGCTAGCAGGTCTTATATGACAAGAGCCGATTCAGTTCATGCTAATTCCTGTATTATGGTTTGGTTTGATTATTTGGTCGCCATTTACTGTACTTGGTCTGCATGGCCTGGGCAAGATTCTACATCTTCTCCCAATTTGCAGGCCACTACAGTCACGTTTGTTTTGTGCTAACACCATTCAAATCCAATACTTCCGTGGAGAATTCACGTGGATGAATGCCACGCATCTCAAGTTCAATAATAGGTAGGAAGGCTAGCGAAAGAGTAGCCATTTTATTTCAGGCGGGCTTCCTAAGCCTGTTGATAGAGAATCAACACCATACTTCTAACCCACTTAGTTCCTGAAGGGTAAATCATCCATCGAAGGTGATCAACTTCAGAGCGGGCTCGTGGACCACAATCCCTGCTGTGTAATCGTAAATATCGCAAAGCTACAAATTAAGCCTGAGTGGCCGATTTTATTATACATATCCTGCATTTCTCTGCTATAATGTTCTTTGTCAAGCCAGCCAGTGACTTTCCTGAGATTACGACACCATTCATCTTCTCTTGACCTACAACGAGCTTTTCTATATTCATTCGCCTATGTACATCGATGACATGTTTGGTCATATCCCTCCACTTGCCTAAAGATTTCAGCATTCGTTAGCACCGGGTCCACGCCCTTTGGTGCATCATGTTGCTATACCAAAGGCGGTCCCAATCTTTGAAGTCATATTATTATTAATAAGCTGGATCCATTGACTACTCTCAAATTGGGTTAAGTTTGTTGTTTTTCAATCCGATACCACAAGATTTAACAGTCTATCTAACTCGGTGTTCTTGAAGTACGCTGGAAGAACTTTCCTATCAACGAGCTGAACGGTCGCAATGTATGCAACACTCATCTGGGCAAAACCCGGCCAAGATTCGCTCTGCCTTTTAACTAGCGTGTCGGAATGTCCGTTCTCCGTACTCAATAGTGATTTTGTGTATGTCATGCGGATGCTTTATTCGGTCAGGGTATGTCTGCTGAAGTGCTTTGATGCGGCCAATAGTGCAATGGGTCCCGGCCATTGCCACGTAAGGCTCGATGTTGATGTATTCAGTATGCCAAGTCTGACCCAAATCCTTGGTGTTTCCTTCCACCTGATATGAAGGATCGTTTCTACAGCCTTGGCCGAGAATGCTAAGGTACCCACCGTAGGATCTCTCATACACTCGCTGTATTCCTGGGCACTGATCTCGAGCCATTAGTACCGCGAGAGGCCGTTACGAGCAGCAAAACCGTGGCGCATATGCTTGATCCTGCCCTCAAACTATGCTGAAATCAGCCCGCAAGCTTGCATGCACGCCTTTCCGAAGGCGTCCTCCATCCCATCTGGCGGCAATCGCTACAGCTTATTGATTGATGCTGCAGACACTGATGTACTGAAAACGGCCTCTGGGTACCAGCCTCGAGACAGCATATCTGTTCCACTGAGACCAAGGCCGACACGCGGACCTGATTCATAGCCAACAATGGTTGCGACGAAGAACGGAACATCATCGGGGGCAACGTGACCTTTCCTGGCATAGTCTAAGTTTTGTTCAGAAGTGGCGAAAACAGCAGGAAGCAGTTGACGTCGGAATGCAACGATGCTTGAGTGTGGCAATAATCTAATTTACAGCCTGTCAAGGAGTGTAGCTGCTAAGGGATCAGTCCCCCACGACGTATCAGCCAAGGCTCCGCCAAACTTGTAAAAGTAAAGACTAGAATCAATGGCGCCGAGCTTCTCTATTTCCACCTCATGGCAGATGAGAATCGATCAAGGCGCATGTAAAACCAATCTAATATCAGATCTGTGGGTCGTGTCCGAACGTCGCTCGAGACATCGTCCGAACATACGGAATGCTTTCAATCCCAGGTTTACTAGTTGCTCTTTCTGATCACTGGTTGATTGTACCTAGCCATTGAGGATGCCATAACGCTATCTGCTAAAATAGTTTCCTTGCGAAACCCGAGTTACATTATAACCTCGCATATCTCTGTCACCTTTTCAGAGGTCGCGCCCCCATGTTATATTTGTCCTGGATAAAGTACGCGGTTGATTGCGGTAGAGCTTGCAAAGGCTTGTGCCATGAGACCCGGGGACGCTCAACGTGAATACTGTACGTAGCTTTTCGCGTACAATATTCTGAAGTAAGGAGCCAGATTGCCTACCAAGATCAATGGCAGTTGTGCGAATGTACACCCAACGAATCAACAAAACACGATTTGTCTAAGTAGACCATCAGTCTTCTCCCCTTCTCAAAATCTGGAGTTCTCCACCTTTCTACATACTGCAACCGTTGAGCAATCAGGATGAATGGAAAAAGAACCCTGAGGGACTGACTGAAGGTATCCTTCGACCACATGTAATTGTGTGATAACCACCCTGGAGCAAAAAGTAACCAAATTGTGGATTGGTCCAATTAGGAGGCTTCCGTCGTTCTAGCTTTTGGCTTTGGTTCTCTAAACTTAGGAAAACCTAGATGCCCGACAGAGCGAAACCACCAGCATCTTTATCAATCTGTAAACACTCGTTCAATCCGCACATCATAAACGCCTCCTTGATGCCCATTTCATCCTTTCCCGTATAGTCAGTGCCATCGGTCTGAAGAGTCAAGAGCTTCTCTTTCACAGTCGTCAACACCGTGGTAAGTGCAATTGCTGGGAATATCATAACACGGAATCCTAGCTCCTTCGCCTCTCTCACACTAAGTCTAGGTGTAGCGCCTCCGGGCACCGTGTTAAGCAGCACAGGTACTGTGCCCATCTTTCCACAAATTTCTCTCGCTTCCTCTACGCTCGCCAACCCCTCAAGGAAGACCGCATCCGCTCCGCAAGCTACAGCATCAGCCAATCTACCGGCAGCTTCATCGAATCCAAGCGACTGTCTTGCGTCTGTGCGCGCGATAATCACGATGTCGCTTCCGACCAGTTCACGCGCCGCAACAGCCGCTCGAATTCGACTAAGGAAGATATCACAAGATACTAGCTCCTTGCCAAGCAAATGGCCACATCTCTTTGTTTGAACTTGATCCTCAATATGCAGAGCTGCCGCTCCGGCACGGGCATACTGCGTCACCGTCCGAGCAACCATTACTGGGCCACCATATCCGGTATCAGCATCTGCGATTAAAGGGACACTTGTATCGAGGTTTGCGATCATCTCTGCGTTTTCTTTCATGTCATTCAACGTTGCCAGACCGAGATCTGCCATGCCTAACCTCGACATGGACGTGCCAGCTCCTGTCTAGCATTGCCTTCAAGTCAGTTCTCTCCATAAAAGGACACGAGGTCGATTCTACCATGTAGAGGGCGTCAAAACCTAGCGATAAGGCTATGCGGGCTGTGAGGCCGTCGTAAACTCCAGGGCAGACGATGAGTTTTTGGGGGTCTTTAAGAAGCTGTCGCAGTCGAGCTGCTGCACGGACGGGCGTTGCAGGTACCAATGAAGCCATCGTCGCAGACTTCCCCTTCTCAGTTCCAGGTACAGAAAATTGCTAGATCCTTGAAGCTACTTCAGCTGTGAGGAGCCCACAGAATAATGTTCCTCTGCGGATGCTGAAGCGGGGCAATGCCGATATCGCCGAACCTAGGTAGTTAAAGTCAATCATGATACAAAACTCTTTTTTGCAGTTGAGGGAAAGGATTCGTGATAGTCAGAAGGGTCACACTAAGAGTGCAACGCGACGGATGAAACCCTAAGAGCATCGTGAATGACGTTATATCTAGCAACCACCAAAGTACCATATGAACGAAGAGAATCTTTTCCGGACCCTTTCCGACCCACCGTAGCTTCACAACAGCGCTGTTCGAGATTGGTAAGGTAATTTCGTCCAAGCAAAAGTGAACACTGAGAATCACCAAGCTTGGACCTCTCAGTCACCGAGATTGACTGCGAGCCTCACAATAACTCCAATCCCAGAAACAAGTGGAAAACATCCAAAAGGGAACGTATCGAGAATGGGCCGGTTTACAACGGTTTGCAGGTCGTTACAATCTACCTTGAGTTACACGACGTGGTTTGAAGTATTTTGGTTGCTTGGAGTGGATTATCGGCTTCCCCAGTGGTTCTGAAGACATTTGCAGCTATCGGGGTCTTCGCCGAGACGATAGTTATTGGCTTCTATTGTCGTATTTGTAGGAAAAGTATGTAAGGCGCAAACCACTGGCAAGAACAGGTCCATACTGGCCTTCGACTATGGCCAACCTGCTTATGTCCACATCCAGGCTAACCGGAGATTTCCGTTCAAAACTGACAAGGGGGAAAGGCTCGTTCGTGCGAGGTTGTGAGTGGGATACGGAGTAATGATACATAATAATACTGTAATAATCAAACCTTAATAACAAGAACAATACCTTAATGACCTGAGCCTAGGCCATGACGTGTAGTCACCCGCATCTGAGCCTTCGTTCATCTCGGGACTCGGTACTCAGTACCACGGTATAAACAATCTCAAGTTCTCAACGTTCCCAACTCCCAAGTCGCCAGTAGTCGCGATACCAAGGCCCAGCCATGTCGACATCCCTACAAGTCCTGCGACTTCTGCGACTTCTGTCTCGAATAAGTTATAGATTGCCCGCCGGAGACGGTGTGGCTTATTGCTTGGGACGAATCAAGAAAGTCTGACGCTTCTAGTGCCCGAGCATCTCACTTGTTCTTTGCCGAGTTGTGGCGCCCAGTTGCACAACAGACACTCACACTGTCACACTCACACACCACCAAAAAGAAATCATGATACTGTAATGGTCCCCGGGGGGGCTGTTATGGCGCCTGCAGTCTATCGTACCCATGGAAGCATCCATGATCAAAAGATTCAAGGGGTGGAGAACTGGGCATTCCATCCGTGGGAGATTTTGCTGACTTCCTTTATTCTCCGCGCAGTGCTCCGTAGTGACGTACGGTATTACTATGCTCCATTCATTTACTTGTAATTACAATTCCTCTCTCTCTCTCATCCTTCCATAACTCTTTCTACTACTATTCTCTATTTCGCTTCGCATTTTGTGAACCGCTGCATCACACAATTATGGTGCAGAATCCTCTACGCCGTCCGGTAGGACCAAGGAATCCACACCCTTTCGAGGTTGAGCAGAATCGAGAGTCCCCGAATAAAGTATGGAAAGACCACTTCATTGCAATGAGTGGCGAGTTCGTCGGTACGATCATGTTCCTCTTCTTTGCCTTCAGCGGCACCCAGATCGCAAACAACATCACACCTCCCTCCGACCCGAGCCTTCAGCGTTTGCTCTTCATAAGCCTTTCCTTCGGCTTTTCGCTCGTAGTCACCGCTTGGAATTTTTACAGAATCAGGTGAGTAAAAAGCGCATTGTCGATGAATGCGCTTTTGCTAAAATTGCGTCAGTGGAGGGCTCTTCAATCCTGCTGTAAGTGCAGTTTGCTCTGCCTTGGAATCTGTTACTCTTACTGAGTGCTTGTTAGGTAACCCTTGGAATGGTAATTACGGGCACGCTCCCGCCATTGCGTGGCCTCTTGCTCTTCCCACCTCAGATGCTGGGCGGAATGGTAGCTGCTGGGCTGGTTCAAGCCATGTTTCCCGGTCCTCTTACCGTCAACACGACCTTGTCGGCAGGGACCTCAGTTACTCAAGGCCTCTTCATAGAGATGTTCCTTACTTGCGAGCTGATTTTCACCGTCCTGATGCTGGCTGCCGAGAAGTCAAAGGTTACTTTTATTGCCCCAGTCGGAATTGGTTTGGCCTTGTTCGTGGCCGAACTTGCCGGTTTGTTACCCATTTGTTGATTATTCCATCAACTGTGAATAGTGTTAAGCATTTGTTACAGGGGTTTATTACACTGGAGGCTCTTTGAACCCTACGCGGTCGTTCGGCCCAGCCGTTGCGAATCGTCATTTTGAGCATTATCATTGGATATATTGGATCGGACCAGCGCTAGGTGCTCTCATCACTGGAGGTTACTTCCATTTCGTTAAGTACTTCAATTACGCGGAGGCAAATCCAGGGCAGGACGCCATCAATGAGTCAGAAGCAGACAATGCGAAGGCGCAGTGAGCCCTTCGGCGGTCTTTAAAGTCAGAAAACTGGAACCACATCAAGGGCTGGATCTTGCATCTTATCGCTTGGGTGCCGCGAAACTTTTTGACGTCGATTTGCTGTTTGAGAAGATCCCGGCATCGTGATGTGATATCTTACCACATTCGCTAAACCTATGCAATGGCATAGCTCCGGTAGCGCACGGATTGGAATAGCTCCCACAGCTGGATAACCGAGTCTCGTGATGGTGGGTGGAAGTCTTTAGTTGGTTTTCCTAGATGGAGTACGGCAGGATAGGTACATAAAGAGGAAGATTGTTGATTAAATAAATTTCACCAAAATATAACCAACACTAGATGAGTACTTAAGAACTGATGTTCATTTGATATCTGTTCCAAGTCTGACCAACTTCACTCCTTTGGCTTCGGTTCACTTTTCCCAATTATCAACACAATGTTCTCATTAAACATTCCAATCACATTTCACAGGTCGTGATGATCACAACATAAAATCATCATGATTCCGTCGACAGCCGGAGCGTCCTTTCAACAAAGGGAGATTACGGTACAATCAATCTAGGCAATTTGGTACTTGGATCGATATGGTGCAGTCCCATTCTTCCAGTCAATACGGTCCTAAGATCTCAAGTTGATAATTCATAGTCTTCACCACACAAACACACAGATCAAGAACTTTCAGCGAACAAACGACAATGTCTGAACACTCATGATGAGGTTGTGGTGCCATCGCCGCCTAATATCAGGAACGGCGGTCTTCGGCAGTTCAAGCCCGTCATTAAGGAGGTGTGACTTTATACCTTTGATTGACGTTCGAAGCCTTCAGCTGACATGTCGTAGCCTCTATCAGAGGCGGTTCTCATGCACGAACGATGGCGTTTGGTTTGTGACGAGATTACGAAAGCATCGCGCAGAGATAAAGAGCCCTCAAAGCCTTTCCGGATATTTGACCTTCCTCGTGAAGTACGCAACCGCATCTACGGGTATGTTCTTCACGGTAGCGTCGATGGGACCTTAAGACAGCATACGATCACCATCACAAGGAATAGGTGGCGTGTACTAGATTGTACCCCTGGTTTGCTTCTGGTAAACCGCCAGATCTACGATGAAGCATTACCGTTCCTCTACACCTCGAGAATATTTGAGTTCTGGGAGGCGCTGTGCATTGGCCCATGGCTAGGCTATCGATCGGCTCGGGGGCGTCAATCCATTCACCATATGCGATTTCTGCTCGACATGGATGTAATGAACCGTGCAAAATTACCTGTGGAACAAGCAGAACACCACCTACTGATAACGAGTTGGGAAGAGTTTACGTACATGTGTCAATACGTTTCGAAAGAACTAAAGCTTCAGTCCTTGGAAATTGAATTCACGGGCACCCCCGACATTGTGTGCGAAAACTTCCACCAGGACTTCTGGGCCAAATCTTTGTACAGGATTACAAACTTGGAACGACTGAGTATTGTTACGAGGAAAAAGGTCACCATCGATCCAAACTCTGTCTCTTTCATGAAGGCGAAGATGGAGAAGCCTCATCCCAGCTCGGCCACCTCACCACTCCTATCTCTACCCGTGGAACTTAGATGGAAGATTTACGAAAATCTTCTCGTGTCGAGATTAACCTCGTACCACAAAGTCTGGTTTGTCAAAGACCACGCAAAGCGTAGCGCCTATGTCCCAAGTCGTGACCTTCAGTCTCAGCGCATCCCCTATGATCCACCTTTTTCGCTAGCCCCAGACTGCCACCCGGACATCCATCCCGAAATTCTGGCTACTTGCAAACATGTTCAAATGGAGGCGACGGCTATGCTTTATACGGAGAACAACATGAGCGAATTGCGTGGGAGCGATCCATCAAATGTTCCTGTAGCTTCTGCTGTGGGTGGTGGGTCACAGTCGCTTGTGGTTAAGAAACGTCGGTGGAACCGCTGAAATATGAGTTACTTCTTCACGATCAATCAGCAGTGCGAGATTTGAAAGGCAAAAAGATGGAGTTGACGTTCCCCGTCAGCAAGCGGTACGCTGGAAGCAGAAAACATCATTACACCACATGTCTGGTGTAGTGTCACCAGCAATAGCTCCTATCATGTCCGATCTCACTATCGCAATGAGGCAATGACCACAAGCTAAAGTCCTTCATGAAGAAATTCCACGACCTTTCCGATGTTCTTCATTGGAGCTCATCAGACCTATGAATCGATAAATGATCCAAGCATCGTACACTGATATCCCATACACCATGTTCACACCAACATCGCATCCCATCGTGCATCCCATCATCAATGCGGAAGCCCAAAACGCCATGTCCCACCGTTTCCAGCTTGTATCACCCAACCATTCTATCCTCCTTCCTCGCATTCCTCCCGAAATCCCCCCCTTTGCCCTTCCGCTCAACCTCCAAACTCTCATAACTCGGCGGCGCCTCGCTTCTCCTCTTCCCCGCCCTCCCCTGATCTACACCCGCAAAATGTCCCTCATCCCCCACATCAATCCAATCTCCCTCCTCATCTAGCTCCATTGTCCCCCTTGCCCTCATACAGCCCACCCGATGCGTCTTCCCATCCCAACCCTCGCGCTCACAGCGGCAGATCTCGCGCCCTGACTGCGTTCGCGCAAGGTGTTCCGCATGATCTTTCTCGAGCTCCGAGTAGCGCAGACTGCGGTCTTCGCGGGCGGCACGCTTCTTTTCGCGGGACTTTTGAACCTTGTCGTAGGTGAATGCGCCGGCGGCGAAGATGAGGGAGGCCATTGTGTTTTTTTAGGGGGGGGTTGCGGTGGGGTGGGGTGGGTAGGATGGTGAGGGAAGTTTGAGGGAGGAGAGAAGGTCGAGGGCGTCATCATCCATTTTAGGGCATGTTCGCCACTCCACAGTCTGGGTCGGACAGTTACGTTTATCGACAGAGCAACAACGATGGTATCGATCATGCTCAAAGAAACTCTTCTTACGGGATGCGTAATATCTACGACGTCAAGCTCCCGAACGGTGTGGAACAACCACAACAACATACTTTCCACGTTTCAGCCTGTAGGTCAAGGATCACTTTCTCAAGCTCTCCCTCTGTACATCTCATCACGGTCATGTGGATGAGAAGATATGATATGCGTTTTGAGCCTCATATACTTGCAATCAAAACTACCGTGTATGGGTCGCTTGCTCTAACTACGTCGCTCTGTCTTCCAATCCGGGCATGTCTTGCCTTGCCTTGCGATAAATGACTCATGGCCCAAATGGATGGAGGTTGGAGGTACGGTGTGTGTGTGTGATATCAAGTTTATTGTCGTTATGTGGGCTTATGCGGCTATGAAAGACATCAACCATTAAGGGAGGTGGGTAGGTAGTTCTAAGGTAAGTACAGATACTCGAGACGTAGAATCACTTCCGAGTCGGATTTGCACCGAATTCGCCCTCCACCACTGCCGCCTCTTCGGGAAACCTATCTCAGAACCTATCTCAAAACCCATCTCAAAACCTGATACTTGCACAGCTAGAATCAAATCCTTAATAACCCTCCTTGGTAGCTACCACTCGGCCAACTCACCCTCATCGAGGGACGGTAAAGAACTTCCCCCGACCGAGGCGGCTTCCGTCCGGAGCCCCTTCGGCAGAGTACGGTAAGGTATCAATTCTCTTCTGGGACATGAACCTCCAAGCGGAAGCTTCTCAACGTCTGAAACTTTCAGACTCCGAACTTCTGCTCCAATGTTATGTATGTTGGTCGTCTGTCCACACAAGCAACGTCGCAGTACGACACCCCGCTTCTCAACGCTTCACTCGTGATGTTGTACAGTATCAATGCGGGGTTACAGTAGACTACCTACCTACCTTTCTTCCCTCTTCATCTTCTTCCTGACAGTGTCCTTCTATTCCATGAGGTACTACTGCATACTACCTGCTACCTGCTACCTGCTCTCTGCAATCTCTTGGGTCTATCCCCCCCCCCCCCCCCCCCGCGCCTTCTCTCAAGTGACCCCCCGATGTTCCCCATGACCCCCTTCCTTTCACGCGCACAGTCGTTGCTTATAAGCGGCATGCCGAACTTCCTCTCCGTCTTTTCCGACGTTGTCGTCCTGAGGATACGCATCAACCGTTTCCTCCTTGCCAAGACCTTCCATACAGACCAGAGTTCAAGATGTGTAATTCTTTGAGCGTCCTTGTTGGCCTGTTTACCGTTGTGCTTGTGTCTGCGCAATGCCCCGACTATGCCAACTATGCCAGTACCCCTCATGGACCGTACTCCAGTGGACAATACCAGCTCTCGTACCAGCGTCCGACGCCGAATTGTCGGACCTTTTCCTTACCTGAGGTTGAGAGTACTATTGCCCGCCTGAATACAACCATCAAGGACCCGGATCTTTTCCGCTTGTTTGAGAACAGCTTCCCGAATACCTTGGATACCGCCGTCAAGTGGAAGGGATACGCCGCTGGGACGCAAGAGGAACTGACCTTTTTGATCACGGGAGACATGTAAACCCATGGGTAGATATACAACCACTGAAAGTGCAACACTAATCTCAGGTCCTAGAAACGCCATGTGGCTACGGGACTCTGCAAACCAAATGCAATCTTACCTGCCTTTGCTCAACGCATCTTCTGCCAGCGATTCTCTAGCATCGTTGTACCGCGGTGTGATCAATCTTCAATCCAGGTTTCTCTTGAAGTCTCCGTACTGCAACTCGTTCCAGCCACCGGCGGAGTCTGGCATTGCCCCGGCAAACAACGGAGCAGCAACGAGTGACCAAGTCGTACCACCGTACGACAACAACTTCGTCTTCGAGTGCAAGTACGAGTTAGACTCACTAGCAGCTTTTTTGGAGATCTCCACCAACTACTACACCGCAACCAAAGATGTAGCTTTCTTCGGACAGTATCAATGGGTCAACGCCGTGAAAGCTGTGATGACCGTTGCGGAAGCCATGATGACGCCAACCTACGCTGCAAACGGTAGCGTCAACACAAGCCCATACACCTTCCAGCGAACAACCAACCGAGCTTCAGAAACCTTGGAGAATAATGGACTCGGAAATCCCACCCAAAGTGGTACCGGTCTCATCCGCTCAGCGTTCCGTCCTTCAGACGATGCTACCATATACCAACTCTTCATCCCCGCCAACATGATGTTCTCTCGATATCTTGCATCCGCCGCAGAAATCGTGCAAAAGTTGGGCGGCCAAGACCACCTGGCGAACCAGATGAACAGTCTTTCGGTGTCCCTCAAGGCGGCCATTAGCAAATACGGCATTCGCGACGATCCAAACCACGGCCGCATCTACGCCTACGAAGTCGATGGCTACGGCTCCATGAATATCATGGACGATGCAAACATCCCAAGCTTGCTCTCCGCCCCCGTCTACGGCTATCTCGACCGCACCGACAATGTCTACCAGAACACCCGCAATGTCCTCCTGAGCGCTGACAACCCTTACTTCATGCGTGGGCCGGTCATCAACAGTGTTGGGGGACCGCACAATGGCCCGGGCTACGCGTGGCCGATGGCGAGTGTTGCGCGGATCCAGACGAGCGATGATGATCAGGAGATTACGCGCACGTTGAAGGAATTGGTGGGCAGTACGGCCGGATTGGGCTTGATTCACGAGAGTATCAACTCCTTTAACCAAAAAGATTGGACGAGGCAGTGGTGAGTTCTACCTCTGGTCTTGCACATGTCTATGGGACGTTTGCTAATGCGGGGCGTTGGGAAGGTTCTCGTGGGCGAACGGCCTCTTTGGAGAGATGATTCTTGAGCTTGAGAAGAGGAAACCGAATATTTTGCAGCAGAGCTTTCAGGGATGAGGGATGAGGGGTTGGAATGGTGGCGAGGGGCTTGTTTGCTGCGAAGCCTTTTCCTATTGAAACCTGCCGGAAAAGCTCGTGATTATATCGAAACATTTGATGATTTTCACGTCAATGATTCTGATCAGAGACTGCCATCCGTCGCAAGCCCGCCAGTTGACATTGCGGCCTTGGTTTCCCTGATTCGCGACCCGAGCTCATCCACCACATGCATGGTTACACACTGCAAAACCCATCTCCGGGGCTCTCTACTGCGTCTGCGTGCATTCATTCCGTGAGCGCAAGCACCGGCGTCTCGAAACCCACTCCTTTCAATTCCATTTTCGCCATCTCTCGATGAAGACGGTTAGGCAGTCGCATTGCAGCCTTTCCCACTTCCCCGAACCTCGGTTTCCCCCTCCCCTCCGTCCTTTCCACTACTTCACTTCACCTTCCAGCTATATATCCCTCCTGTTGTGCCGATCGTTCACCATTCGTACTCACCCATGCCACTCACTTATCTCGCCTTCACTACAAAAAACCCCCATTTAGCTCCTGTACTACTGTAGCTCCTTCCATCCCCATCCCCCCCGGAAAACCCTCCCCCGAGTTCCTCCCTCGATCCAATCACAGGATCCAGACCCCACTTGACCAAAACAATCCATCCGCTTTGCAGGTTCCGGTTGGAGAATATCCCCAATCGACATCGGTGTTTACTGAACCTCTCCCGGCGGAATTTCGGCTTATCATGCTCGTCGTGTCCATTGCACGATACAGCGTTCGAGGTTCATGTATCGTTTCTGCCCGGGTACGTTTTTGCTGGGAAGGACGTTCCGGAAGTGGTAGAGTAGGGGGGCCTGATGTTTTATTGGGGGGGGTGAGGGATTTGTCTGGGGGTTGAGGACGAGGGTGAGAAGGGAGTGGTCCTCCTTGACCTTCGCCACGCTTCAATCTCAAATCCATCTCAAAATCCACCAAATCCAAGAATCGAGCTCATCCTATCCCGCAACTACTTCATATGTCAATTTGCCGTCTCCTTCCTTCACACCTGTTTTCAGGATATGAGGGTATAGATTGGAACGAGGGGAGAGGGTATGGATTGGCGATGAGATAGGGGAGTGGGGAGGAGTGGCAGGGAGGATTGTATATGTATCAGGAAGAGATGGAGGGTTTGGAACCGTTCCACCGTGCTCGGAATCTCGTCAAGATGACAGTCTTTAAATCTCTGATCCTCCCATCTATCTTACCGCGACATCTAACACCCATTCTCCCTTTTTCTAATCCTCACAATCTCTCGCTCTCTTCTTCCGTCCTTTCTCCCTCTCCAACCGCCCTATTACACGTCGTCATTCTCAACAGCTTTGCTCCTCTCATTATTCAATTTTGATACAACACTCAGCGTCGCCTGCCTTTCAAACTTAGAAGCGGTGTTTTTTCCTTGGGTTGGTATAGGTCCTAGGGTTCCGGGTAAGGGAGGAAGGAGGAGAGATGGGAATGGGGCTGATGTGTCATATGGTATGTGTACCAAGAAGGAATTCGGAGGACTGGTAGTGATAGGGGAGTTTTAAAGAATCTTCGTTGATAACTAACTTGTTGAATGAAACAGGGTTCCCAAGACTCGTACTGGGTGTGAGTCAAGGTCAAAGGTGCAAGTCACCACAAGCCCCAGGCCCTACCGACATCGGCAACTTTTTCCCATACACGTAAAGTAAATCCACAGAGTTGTCTCAATAATTCCACAGGCCAGTCACTACAGTTGCCGCACCTTGGACGTTCCAGCACAAAGGCAGAGGCAAAGTTCAAAACGTATCTCGATGTATTGATCAAGCACCTAACTAAACGACTATCGACGACACCTTGAACTCTCCAACCGCATAAAACAACAGCTTTTCTCTCTCCTCGGTATCTGCAGCTCAAATGACACGAGATCCAAACATAGAGGCTTGACAGGGTAAAGTATCGAAGTAAACCACATCCCGGGCTAATCGCTGAGCAAAACCGCTCATCTTTGCCACAGGACCGAGTAGTGCTAGAACAATGATTAAGTCGCCTTTGGCTGCATCTCCGCCTCCGCCTTCATCTCTTCTTCGCTCTTAATCTCGTCGACATTGATCTCATACGCGCTTTCATCCAATCCGGTCTTTGGTGCCTTTTTAGGCCCCTCGTTTTCTTTGCCTGTCGGCTGCATCTCCTCTTCTGCCTTCTTCTCCTCGTCGGTCTTGCAATCGTCGAGATTGGCTTCGTAGGCCGAGGCGTCTTTTTGCGAGTCGTCGTTATCTTGATTTTGAGAAGTTGAACCGCTCTTTGGCTGATCTCTGGGCTGTTTCGAGTCGGCGTTTTCTTTATCTTGTGAAGTCGAACCGCTCTTTGGCTGATCTTTGGGCTTCTTCGAGTCCTCCCCTAGTGACTTCGACTGCTGGCTTTGAGCATTATTTGCCTCATCTTTGGGCTGCTCTGAGTCGGCATCTTCCTTATCTTGTGGAGTCGAACTGCCCTTTGGCTGATTTTTGAACTTCTTCGAGTCTGGCTTCGACTGCTGGCTTTGAGCGCTATTTGGCCGATCTTTGGACTTACCCGAGTCCTCTCCTTGTGACTTCGACTGCTGGCTCTGACCATTACTAGACTGATAGTTGGGCTTTTTCGATTCCTCTGCTTGAGCCTTCGATTGCTGGCTCTGTTCACCGTTCGACTTCGCCTCTTGTTTCTTCATTTGTCCGTTTGCACTCGATACCTTTTCCTTGACTGCGTCACTTGCATTCTTCACACCATGCTTCGCCTTCGCACTCAGATCGTCTGCACCCTTTCGTATCCTACTTTTCGCATCATTGATTCTAGCCTTTACGCTTTCAGGCATTTCAGTGTCCTCGGTCCCTTCTTCATCCATGGCATCCTTTATCTCCTTCTCCACGTTTCTGGCTGCATCTTTGCCCGACTCTTTGATGAGTTGCTTCTGATTCGGTTTTGGTGGAGGAGCGCGGGAACCGCGAAGATATGTTCTGACGAAAAACTTGACGAAGAGTAACAACAGTGGTGCCAAGTAAAGACAGTTCAGGAGGATCGCGAATGCCTGACCCGAAGTATCAACGCAATTGATCGTCTGGTATTGCGTCTTATACCTGATCTCCTCCTGCGCCTTCTCCACTTCAGCGGCATGGACAGCATCGATCCCAAAAGTTTCTCCATGCTGATTCCGGACATTCTCTGCCAATCCCTCCTCGCCCGCGGCGCGAAGAGCAAGTTTTTTGAGCCAGCTCCCAACACCGGCTGTTGCAGTCACGCTAGCAGCAGCCGACGAAACAGAGGACGCCGCGGCTGGAATCGCCGAGGTAAGGTTATGTACGAAGACGTAAGGAATTGAGACGGGAATGTCATAGGCTATGAAGAGATGCGCCAAGGCGTAAGTCGCTCCGAAACCAATCTGAGTGATCTGAAGCGTTGTTAAGGTTTGTTTCATCGCTCGGGGAACGGGAATGGAAAGAGTCAAGAAAGTGTAGTATGTGTACTAAGGCTAGCGTTAGCGAATCTAAGTCGAGCAAGCGAGATGGATCGCCGTCTTACCATCAAGGCATGTAGACCAGAGTTGATGAAGACAAACATCCAAATTGGTGGGGACATGTAACGAATTCCAGCCCACATACTCAACATAGCGCCGGCGTGGTGATACGTCTGAAGAGTCGAACTTGTCTTGCCCTTGGCGAGCACCACCAGGGTATCAACGACCTCGTAGAATTTGGACAGGTAAAAGAGCCATCCGTAGAAAGCAAGACCTTCATTCCATATTCTTCCGACATCCAGTGTATCCGGAGAGTTGTCTAACAGCTTCAAGGTAGGGTCCGTGAACCCCCAGCTGCTGGTCGTAGAGTTGTAGGTCGCGGCGCTACCAAGGCCTCTTGGTCCATGAACTTTACAAAGCGCATCCATAGCGCCGGCAAGCCCGTACTCGCCTTCCCAGCCCGGCCATGAGCGCCTGATTGTATGGAACATGCCCATAAATGTCCAACCTGAGTAGACCGCCAGAAAGACATTGTGCAGAACGACAAAGCAGTAGAAACCGGTCGTCTTGCTGAACGCCCATGGCTTGTTGTCTCTTCTCTTATTGAGCCGATTGAGATACGTCACTGTTGTCGCGTAAAGAATGGCAATTGTGATTGGGTATGCGACATGTAGGAGGTTGTTGTAGAGCTCTGGGTCTATGTTGAAAGGCCTCGCCAAGGTGAAGTCGGATTGTGGTGGACTGAGGACTTGTGGTCCTGAGACAGGAGGAAACTTAAGGATGGACAATGGCGGATGAGTGACGTGTACGGAGGGCGCCGACATGGTTCCTGAAGAGGTGAGGGTCATATTGAGGGCTCTGGGCGACGATTGGCAATGTATGAATATTGATGGATATCTAGATCTAGATTCGATGTGTATGCGACTTGGTGTGGTTTGCAGCAGTTGTTAGAGGAAAGAGTATCAAAGCATTGCGCGCTCTCGTAACGCGTGTTGAGAAAGAACTGGAAGATGCAAGTTGATTGAGACCGATATTGATCTTACCTTTGCCCTTGCCAGTAGCCGTCGATCTCACTGGTGCGCGATTGGGATTGTAGAGATGGTAAATCGCGGGTGAAGCAGAAGTAGATTTTGGGTGGGAACAAGGGCACACGTCGCAGTCGAAACTTGAAGTTTGTCCCAACCGCCTCACGTCATTCGCAGGTTGAAGACAAGAGCACACGACGCTTGCGCTTAGAGTTGCCCGCCCTACCTGGGGATTAAGCGCCAGATCTAACAACTTACAAACTACCTACGGTACCTCACCTACTACTATCCACGTAAGGAACATGACTCCATCTTTTCGTTACTGTAGTCAATCCCTCGTGTGATCTAAATTTGTGATCCAATACTCGATATCTCGAACAGTCTATGGAAGCTGAGCTCAGCCCAGCCCTTAAAGCCTTTCCCTCAATCGACTTCTCAAACCCCTTGACTCATTCAAATGCAGAGTGTTCTAAATAACGATTTGCTGACATCTGTCAACGCAGGAAAACTATCCTGCAACTGGGCTAGTTGTGTCCATCTAGACACTCAAATCATGAACTCCAATCACCGTGAGGTTTCTCTCCCCTGTGATTTCCCGCTACCCTACGGCTTTCCTCTACATACCGTACGGTTCTTATTCGGTGGGGGTTTCTCTACCCTACCTTATGGCTTCTAATTACCCTAGGGTTTTGTTGCAATATCACGTGGTTGAGCCAGGATCACCACGGCCTCGGCTCGTTCCACGTCATCGCCTAAGCGTTACGGCGAGCCGTAACACCGTCATATCTATCATCACCCATTTACTTCCATCCTCCACTTCTATTTTCCGAATCATAGTTTTGTGGATGCTGCTACTGGCTTTCGAGATTGAATTTCGAAACGATAGGAAGAGAAGGCGTAAAAATGCAAAGCACGACAGGCAATACTATGTACGCCTTGCGGAATGTGCTGGGGAAAGGAAAAGGTCTCGTCGCAATCGAAAAGATCTCCAAGGGCACGCGAATTCTTTCCGAAGAGCCCATCATTACAGTACCTCGTAATGAACCGGCCAGTGACCAGCTACGGATATCTATCTGCCAGCAAGTCGATGCCCTTAGCGAACACCAGCGGCGAGCCTTCCTCTCTATGCACAACATCCACGCATATAGGAATGCTGCCGAGCAGTATCTCGGGATCGTTCGAACAAACGCCCTCCCTATTGAAATCAACGGAAGTGAAGGGGGAATCTTCCTCGAAGCATGTCGCATCAACCACGCCTGCGATAACAACGCACAGAAGAACTGGAACACGAACATCAAACAACACACGGTCCATGCTTTGAGAGACATTTTTAAAGGCGAAGAGATCACGATATACTACTTAGGCGTCCACAAGAACCGCGAAGCCCGAAACAAGGCTCTTCAGGCAAAGTTGGGCTTTATATGTTTGTGCCGTCTCTGCTCCTTACCGCTAGAGCAGAGCCAGGAAAGTGATAGGAGATTGGATGAGATTTACCGATTGGACGGTCTCATCGACAGAGGCGGCATAGAGGGGATTTTGTCATCCCCACTACGGTCCCTCTGCTATCTTGATAAACAGGTCCGTCTCTATAACGAGCAAGGACCAGATGATGCCGGTCTGTCGCGGGCCTTTCTCGATGCCGCTCAGATCGCTATCGCCAATGGCGACTTGGCAAGAGGACGTATCTTCGCAGAAAGGGCGGTGTCTGGGTGGTTGACGGCCCTTGGCGGCGACAGCATCGAAGTGATTGAGCATGAAACTCTAGCACGGGACCCCTCGAAGCACAAGCTATACGGAATTTCAATGAAGTGGAGGACGATAGTGGATGAAGCCCCACGCGGACTTGAATCGAGCGACTTCGAAGACTGGCTTTGGAAGAGGGAGAAGCCAAAACACCCGGGACAGCTGGCGGATCTTCGGAGCCACGCGACCTTCCCCGGGTTCATGGACCTTCCAGACGAGAACAACGTTGATCTGAACTTCTATGAGAGCAGCGACATGGTTACTTACCGACCGCGACGTCATTGGTGCTTCTTAGGCGAGATTGTGGATTTTGCCACGCTCCTTCGTCTGCAGATGGAGATCAAGGATGTTGACGGCAGGGAAATTCCGCTGTACTTCTATACCGATGGCCGAGGCAATGAATTGACACCTGCACAGGTTCAAAAGGGGTACACGGTCGCAATTCTCTACGCACAACGTCACGCATTTGTATATGGTGAGCCCGGTATCCGCCATGAGGATCCCCAGATGATCAAGGTACCACAGCAATTGCCAATCTATATAATTAAACTTGATTTATGTTCGCTAACCGAACGCGACATCACGCAGATCTTTCCAATGTCACTGCATGAGTTGCTGGCGTTGAACGACCAGGTTCAACAGTTCTCAATAGAGCTTGATGGTATCAGATTGTGCCACGGGTGCGGTAGGAAGGCAGCCTCTCTAAAACGGTGCGGCAAGTGCTCGTCTTTCTGGTATTGTGACAGGGTAGGACCGCCATTGAAAATCTTCCCCGTATCATGTTAACTTGGATGCTAACATGGGTGCGATAAGGCCTGTCAGGGAGCTGGCTGGAACGAGAAAGGCCACAAGGCTAATTGCAAGCTCCTCAAGGATCCCGATTTGCAAGGATTGTTTGTTCTCAAATGGGACGAGTTTGATAACCGTATTCGATTTCCTCTCCACGCTGCAGAGGACTCCGAGGTTTGAATGATGTCTACTATGTATTGACTGAGTTCATTGTGCACGAAAAGAACATATGCATCGAGCCGGGTAGAGACCTGAAGTATGCTCTCCTTCGCTGGTCTTCTTGGTTCTGGAGTTCATAGCTTGGTTCATTTGCCGCAGTCGACGGCAGGGTCGCTACTACCAGTTAGGTTGACCAACACTGTGAGATGTGAAAGCGTTTGAAGAATTGGTTATGTAGTGAAAGGCTCATTTTTGAGATTATCGATCTAACCCAAACGGTTTAGCCTTCCAACCATGTCTAAAATTAGATCAGGAAATGTGGCTTGTGGCTATGGCACGCTCTCACCCACAGAGACGAAGACAGCGGCGCCGAAAAGCTGCATGAATATGCACAATGCGGTGGCACTCGGAATCTCGGACATGTCGAGCACGGTCTGAGTGGCGACCAATGGCAGCTGCAGTCCCAGACCGATACCGAAGCCGCAGATGACCTGGTATCCGATCCACTTTGGAGAACCTGTGTCAACCTCAAGATTGGTGAGGAGGCCTGCACCGATCGACGTCAACACAGAGCTGGCGAGCATGAAAGGAGTATAATAACCGATGTTGGTGACGAGGGCGTCGGAAAGGATGGTTCCGACGACAACGGAAAGTAGAATAGGAATGTTTCTAATGCCGGATTCGTACGCGCTGACGCCCTTCACGGCCTGGAACCAGATGGGGAGGTAGTAGATGGTCACAAAGAAAGCGGAACCCATGAAGAAGGTAAAACAGGCCGCGGCCCACACGCTGCCTTTCTTGAGCATGAGCGGACTGAAAATTGCGTGTTTGGGTCTCCAGAATTGGATGCCGATGAAGGTTAGGATGAATACACCGAAGACGACGAAGAGAGCGATAATTCGACCATTAGACCAAGGATAAGTGGAACCGCCCCACTGAAGCGCAATTAGAAGACAGACAACGTCAGGAATAAAGACGACAGTTCCAAGGATGTCAAATTGTTCAATGCGTTCCTTCCAGGTGAGGGAAATGGTGCCACCAGGTTGAGGGATTGGTTTAAAGAAGAACAACATGACTGCAACAGCGACGCCACCGATGAGAAGGTTGATGTAAAAACACCATCTCCACGTGACCTTGTCGGTGAAGGCCCCTCCTAGCAACGGCCCAACAACGGAAGCAATGCCGTACATGCCGCCGATAAGCCCGGTGAAAGTTGACCGCTTGGCAAGGGGTACGGAGGTTGCGACGAGGAGATAAGCGCCTGAGAAGACACCCGCAGAACCAACGCCGGCGATGGCGCGACCGACGATGAGAGCAACGCTGGTCGGAGCAACGCCACATATAAGAGATCCTAATTCGAAAATCCCAATGGCGACGAGGAACACCCATTTGATGAAGAAGAAGGTGTAGAACTTACCGAAGATTAGCTGAAAGGCGGCTGTTGTGAGCAGATAGGCTGGTCGAATGGTCAGCGAAGTTTTAATAAGAGCGTCAGCTCTAAACCATCCACATACCACTACCATACCAGCCGACGTCATTGAGACTGTGGAACTGATTCGTGATCTGGGGGATGGCGGTTGCAATGATTGTACTGTTCAGCGCAACGAGAAATACACGATTTCATCGTCTTGCGTAACTTGCTGAAGTTCTACGCCTGTCTTAAGCTCCAATTCTGTCTTTTCCAGGCCGTCATATACTGGTGAGGCCCCCAGTGTATTCTTGAAAGAAGAGACCTCTTTCGCCTCTTTGAACGATTCGTTCTCGTCCATGCTGGTCGCATTAGACGGTGGCATAGCTGAAGTGGAATCTCCAATGTTCTCTATGCTTGCTTTTCTGTTAAGAGCGACCAGCTACGGCTCTTCAAGAACGGTTGAACAATGAACTTGTTCGATGGGCGACGTTTGACCAAGAGTGAAAGTGATGGCCGTAATGTATGGCTAGCCAGGTTCAGCTTTGGATAAGGTAACTGCGTTTGTGATTCTGACGGTGATCAGAGTGAAAGCCAAAGCCTGGTCATATATATCTGGGTCCAGATTGTATATGGGTTTCGAACATTCGTATTGTATACTAGTGTAAGCATCTCGCTCGTCTTGAAAGTCCGCTTGCCTCACCTGAGGCAATACGGATACTCCAGAGCCTACTGTGATGATTCATCATGATTCAGCTACAATCTTTCGATTGAGGCAACTGTTCCCTGTTTTCAACAATGAACATGTGCACAAAGGGCCTTCAAGAAGGGCCGAGCGAGAAAGCGACCATCATGCTCATACTGGAAGGACTGCCTAAGGCTGCGAACCTGGTGACACAGTCCATCAAACGCTAAAGCCAGGATGTGGAAAAATGTTCCAGAGACTTGCCGCAGGCATTGGCAGCCTCCATCACATCCAGACTCAAGTCAATGATCGACGAAGTCACCTTGCCCAGATCTAAACAAAGCCCCTGCTGCAATCAGGGGGAAAAGGTTCTTTAGGGTTTTTTTCAAAGTGCTCTTGCTTACGGTCCATACCATCTGAACCGCGAATTTTCATACAGCTCTCACACGCTGCGATCGAGCGAGTGGATAGGTGAGATCGAGAATTGGGGATCCATAGACGATTATATGAGACTGGAATGTGCCGCACTTCAAGTTTACCAGGTTCAAACCGAAGCTATGCATAGTACTCTTGTGCTATGACATGAGCCTTCGATACGCTCGCACTATCCGCTGAGGCTTGTGGTACTGTATGGAGCAATGAGTTGCCCCAAGTCACTATCTCAGTTTATTTCTAGTACTTGGTTTCATCATTCGGAGTCTCTAGCTTTCTAGGCTACCTTAAGGACGAAATAGCTATTTCACAGGGCCTAAAGCCGGAGGCACTCATGCCAGCTTACAGTCCTGCACCACAAGTTCCATCCCAGTCAACCCTTCAAGACCTCCGCCAGGGCCTCATCCAGCGTCTGCTTCGGCAACGACAGCAACTCGTCCGCGCTCTCTACATAATTGATATAATTTCCACCATGACCATCCACACAGTTGATATAACGAATCAACAACATGGCGCCGCTGAAATCGCCCTTGGCCATCTTCTCCGACCCAATCTTCTTCTGCTCTTCCGCGTCGACATGCGTTACGTCCCATTTCTTGCCGGTGGCTTTTTCAAAGGATGCGAGGACTTGATTCTGCGAGACGGTGAAGGAGTCGATATACATGTGTTTGTTGGCTGTCTTCTCGGGGATGAGCATGGCGTTCTTGACCGCTAGCCCGATCGTAGTGAGAGTTGAGGTCGACCAGGTATCGTTGCCTTGGTTGAAGATGGTGGCTTCGTGGTTTTCCATGTCGAAGCCCATGAAGCCGGATTTCGTGGCCCTACAGCTCGTAGGTCAGCTTCTGGCTAAAGAACAAAAAGTTCCCGGCAGAAAGCCGCGAGGACCACGATGTATCAATTTCAAGCTTACAATTCAAAGAACGGGCCCGTCACAAACGCTGTCCACGTCAAGCCCTCCTTCTCCTTACCCTTCAAATACTCCACCGTCTCCAGCTTCCCCTTGAAGATCTGCGGTAGGATCGCCACGGCCTTTTCATTCCGCGTGTCGCTGCCAAATTCCGACGGTATGAAGCGCTTCACGCCCGCCTTGATCGCCGCATCGATGATCGCTTTCTGCTGCACCGTGCTCGCAGTTGCGATGGTGGAGACGACTGCATCTTGGCCTTTGAACGCTTGGAGCAATTCGGCTTCGGGGTAATCGTCGCCGATGCGGTGGACTTTGAGGTGGGAGGGGAAGGTGGATTTGGAGGAGTGGCGGGTGAGGATGGAGAGGGTGAAGCGGGGGTCGGCGGTGAAGGCGGAGAGGATGGAGGGGCCGAGGTTGCCGCCTGCGCCGATTAGCATTATGTTTTTGAGGGGGGATGACATTTTTGAGGATATCACAGAAGCTATGGAATTGAGAATTGGGAATGGAGAGGGGTTAAATACCACTGTTTCTCACTGCTATGGGGACTTGTAACTACGGTGTTGAACTTCGGTTGGACATGCAAAGGCCGTTTGAAAGGCCGTTGAAAGTCCGTTATTGTCCGGATTGCTCAGCCCTCGGCCATGAGCTCCTTAGAGTGTCCGAGGATTATCAAGCGTAGAGGGTGAGTTTCTCAATTCAGATAGATTGCCTCGAGGTACCTTACCTCGATCGCCACGTGATCCCAGAAAATGATTATGGACTACACCGAACCTAAAAGAATAGGATCACCCGCTCGGGTAGACCCGCAGAACCTCCAGTGCTCAGCCTCCAAGGCTTTGATGCTTTTGAAGCCTCCTCGCCCGTTCGTAGTCACTAACTACAGGGGACGAGATACAGGCCCGTTTTGCTTTCTAGACCCCACACCTGATGGGTCTCGATATACATGTGGGACGTATCAAAGTGGCTCAGAAGGCGGCGTTGGACGAGTTGGTCCACACTGTGGGAAGTGCTGAAATTACCGATGATCGATCGATGAGCGATTAGAACCTGAGCAACATATGGATAGTTGTCATTACAACAAAGCTAGATCTCCAAAATTCAACGCCAGTTATAAGAAATCTAAACATCCGTCTATCGAGGGGTCAATGATATAAAATTCTCCAGCTGGTGTGGTTGAATCCGCCATGAAGTTTTCGCTCGGCTGCGTACTTCCTCAATGGTCCTCCGTTCCAGGGCGCTAATCAAGCTCGAAAATCCTACTCTTCGGTGTACGCTCCGGAGCACGGACACTCCACTGCATACTCAAACGCTTATCTGCGCGCGGGCTTCGTAACTCATCGTAGGGAACGAGGATGGCTTCGAAGTGGGTCAATGCGCTATTCCAGCCTGTAGCCGCAAGCCATAGCAGTCGGAACTGATTTACAGTAAAACGTGCTCCTTTTCCCTCTGGTTGTCGATACTGGTGCGTTGAGTCCTCAACAATGCCCACCTGGCGACCCCAGATCAATCCACCGGGCTTGACCAAAAAAGAAAGTGCACGGAGGAATGCCTCCTGTTGAGCTTCGTCATATAGGTGAATCACATTCGCCGTGTGAACAAAGTCAAACCTGCCAGCCAAATCGCTACACTCTTCGAAAAAGCGAGGGTGCAAGACATCGGCTTCTCGAAACTGAGCTCCGAAGCCGTTGGGGGCTTGGTTGTAGAGGGAGAAGCCCAGTTGCATGAAACCTATTAAGTAAGGGTTACCGCGATTTGCAAGCTTTCCGCTAATGGACTCACCTCTCTCACAGTCCAGACCCATAATTTTCTGGGAATCCATCATCAGGTACTGGTCACAGATGTTTTGGGGGAGTCTTCGACTTACATTGGCAGGGTACCCGTCGGCGATCAACGTTCGAATATCTGTGGCCATGCAGCATCCAACGTCGATCAGCGTCTTTAATGGAGCATCCGCTACATCTGAAAGCACTTGCTCATAAAGGAAATGTCGATCGATGCGGGATTCCGCGAATAAACACTCTCTGATGCATGTATGCGGCGCAATCTACAGATTTGATTAGAACATCGTGTAGTGAAATAGAACGGATGTTGCTTACTTCCATGGCTTCTTTCCGGGTGTCACTGATACGTTGAACCACCATGGACGCACTTTCCCCGGGCGTGTTGGAGAATCTCCTATGGAGAGAAAGTGTGTCCGCTTCCCTCTTCAGGTAGATTACCTGCGGTTCTAAAGTTCTCGATATCCACTGTAGATGGCTGAGCATCAGGTTGCTCATCCGGCGATCCGAATTCTCCGATATGGCTTCTCTGATCGCAAGCTGAAGCGAGTCTTGTGCGGTAGGTGCGTGTGGAGGTCAATTGCACCAGTCGAAACATTCGGAGAATACCTTTCTCATCTCCGTAGCTAGGCGAACTCCAACGGCTAGGTTGAGAAAGAAGACATCGGGTCTTCTTGAGTAGTCTCTCGTGAGCAAAGCACAAGCAAACAGGCCATAGGCAAGCGTCTCCTCTGCCAGGTCCTCAGGCCATTGGCAGCTTGGTCAAGTGTCTCAAGCATCGGCCTAAGAAGGTATTCCAGCTTGATAACCGCCAGTCCTTTGGATAGAGTCTCCATGTTAAGATCATAGTCAACATGTATTGTCCTTTCTTCCACCCTCCACCTTACCGCCATACCATCGCCGTCGACTGTACGTGTCAGGTCGTCATGCAAGAAGTCTGCGTAGGCGACATCAAAGAACCCGTCTTGGTAAATCGGTTTGGCAAGGTCCAAGAACGGTGTATGGGTTCCTGCGACCTCGTAGTCTACGTAGAGAATCGACGGAACAGTACTTTCCGTTGAGACCATGACATTGCCGCCATGCCCGTCGCCCAGTCCAAAAGCTGTCGTTAGCAAATTGAGCCCTCCCACTCTGTGCGGGTCTAGTATCTGCAAAGCGCGTCCTAAATGATGCCGCAGATCGTGATAGCTTCGGCCATTGATGACTATGGGAAGATCCGAGAAAGCATCCAAAGACATCGTCCCATGAGCCGTTTGTGGGAAGAGACAAGGATGTTCCGCTCCATAGAATTGTTGAAGACGGCGATTCCCTATAAGTCGATGGTGAAAAAGGGAATGAATTCGTTGCCGAGCGCAAGAAACCGATTCGTCGCCTGGTCTGAAGGAGCGCATGTAAACCGCTAGAACATCGTGAGCTCGTCGTAGGCCAACGTCAATAAACCATTCGTCTGAAAGGCAGTTCCTTCCGCTGATGTCTTTTCTAATAATTCCTTGGCCATGGCAATATCGAAGGCGGATCTCGTTGAGCATCTCACCAGTGAACCGCCGGAAAAAGAGTCGTCTGAGAGCCGGTTGCGCTGCAGCGAGAACCTGCACACTCTCTTTGGGAAAGTGATATCGAACAGAGGGAAGGGCTGCCAATTCATCGGGTACGGACTGCGCATCCTTTATGTATACCGGCTGCCATCCAAGATTTGCCGAGGTCAGGATGTCTGCATTTGAGCCCTTTGAATTAGACGAAAAGCGAGTGAGGGTTGTTGCAGTGTCTTCGTCTCGAATGTCAAAGACTGCGGGAAATGACTGTTCTAAGTGCAGAATTGAGTCCGTCAAAGGGCCGAGTGGAGCTGCTCGCCGTTGCAGTGGCGTAAAATACAGTCCTTGATAGCCAGTCGAATACTCAGAAGTATCCTTTCCGGAGAATTGGTATGGTTGGTGAACATCAGAGGGAGTGAGGGTTGACCCTTCATGAGTCTTTTGGATGGATATTTTGGTTCTCATCGTATCCTCCGAACAGTTCGATTCAACCTCCTTGATTTCTGCGCGAAGCATCTTGCTGTAACTGTGACCAAAACTTGCTCCGCGGTAGAATAATGGCATGATGCTTTCCATTCCATCCGCTCCAGCCAGTAGTTGCCATTTCTGCAGGATAGCAGCTTTGAAAGAAGCTACCAGGCCTGGTTTACACTCAAAGATGCATAGCGACGTCAGGAACAAATCGCAGGTGACACCTGGACTGACGGCCTCGTAAGGTCGACCGTTCGAGGGGGAAATTGCATCCGGCGCCGGTCCCTTTAAAAAATCGAAGTCGTGGAGAACATGGAGCTGCTCTGTTGCTTCCGAGGGTTGAAAGACGAAAAGTCGTGGACCCCGTATAGGGTGATCACGGCGTGTCCAGCGGACGACCTTGTATGAAAGTACTCCCAAATGGGAGGGAGTCGACTTCGAAGCTGCCTGGTAAAGGCTGGTCTTTGTCCATATCTTGATGGTCCGTTTCGATCCCTGCCTCGTCCATCCTGAAAATCGCAGAATGTCCCATTCTACGGGCAATGGCGAATCTTTAGGAAGCTAAGAAGATTCCAGACAATATGTCAATTCCAAGGATTCAGATTTCATACCTTCATAAGTGGACATTCTTCCTTCTCTATCCGTAGCAGGGTACAGAGTTCAGACTTGTGTTCGTTGACAAGCCTGATGATGTCCTCCTTCTTCTCGACAACTTCAAATCCATCCCAGTCAGTGTGATCATTTGGATGCTGAGGATATTTGGTTTCGAGTTGGTCGTGTACCAGGCTACCTCCAAGGGAAATACAGAGAAAGCCCAATCCACGGACGTCAACGGACAAATCCAGAAACCATCATTGGAGCGGAGAAAAGGATTGGTCTGGTCTTGGGAATCGACACGGAACGGCGCTCAGAGCCTTTCCGACGATCATCTGATCCTCCTCAAAGGACATCGTCGAAGGAGCGTCTTTCCTGCACACCCATCGCACTTCGAAATCTTCACCCTCCTCCTGCGTCTGCGCAATCGGGCGATCAGATGAATCGGCATGGGCCACGTACCAGAAGATTATCTTGCGAATGCCATGACTTGTGCGCTGCTGAACGGCGATCGGCTCGGTGTGCGGCATCGTCGGAGGCTGCGGCGTTTCCGTGGGAAGATTGTGTCCGACTAAACGACAGCTGTAGCCAGACTCCTCAAATGTCTCACGCTCTGCTGCAGCCTGCAAAGACTCCCCAACATTCTTCCGGCCCTTGGGAAGCAGATACTCCCCCTTTGGACGGTAGTACAAAAGTAGGACCAGATCTCTATCACAGTCGATTGCAACCGTGCCACTGCTGAGAACAAAACTGTCAGAGAAATCCAACAGACGATTGTCGTAGGGTGTTGTCGCCATTGCGAATGACCAAGGTATCTATAGCAAGGCTAGACCGATCGACTTTTGTCCTGCTAATACTCTACGTGAATGGCAGACCATTAGCCCGTGCGGTCGAAGCGTTTCCTAGTAGTGCGAAAGTCTCGATTTCAGAGCTGGGACCAGAGACGACTATTCTGAATGAATATTGCAAGACGTAGAGCAAGAACGTCGCCGATTTTAATAAATTCTGGGGTCGCTTACAGGTTCTAGGCAGCAGCTGAACTGACGTGAATCGTCTTATAGGATCTTTCAGTTCACAACACCTTCCCTGTGAGTCCTCTCATTGTCTCGCGCCGTTCGTAGAACATGTCAACCTTACCGAGGGTCTCTCGCCTTAATGGTCACGTTCATGTACCTAGGCTAAGTCTGCAGGTCTCGTCTACCAACGCCATTGTGCAGGGGTTCAGAACAACGGCAAGTGGATTTGATCGATTTTTGCCAGTTTCAATGGTAGTACTTCTTCCTGCGATGTGGGACATCACTGGCAATCCGTCAGCAATTAACAGTATGCTCGCATACCCGGAATGAAGCCCGGGTGAAGCCTAGACATATGTAAGTGTCGCAATCCTGCAACTTGGTACAGGTGTGCTCAGCCGACCTATCGACATCCACTCACTATGGGGGGGCATCTCCAAGACGTGATTGATCCGTAGAGGGTGCAGATGAAGGATTTTTGCGAGGTAGCTAACAAGAGCTATGTGGCGGCTGTGGCCGTCAGGGCGGCATGGAGGTTGGCAGGGGTGCCGGTGCAAAGGCTGCTTAAAACAGAGGTTAAGATAATAATAATCGACCAAACTGTGGCCGAGTACGGGCTTCTTGTGATGCGAATGCAGCAGACCTTAAGGCAAAATCCAATTGCAAATCTCGCATGCGCTTGTTTTCTCGCGAGAAGGCGGCATCAGAATCCGAATTTTCTCTGGCCTTCTCAGACACGATATACGTTACACTCGCGACACTTTGGGCTTGGTTTGATCTGAAGCACATGAAGCCTGTCGCCTACGTAGTGCACTGAATGCTTGTGCATCTTTTTCGAAGATGTCATATTCTTGTCTTCTTCATGAACGACGGCTGGCCTTAAGGCCTTCCATCATGCAGGTACCTGAAGGATTTCCAACTCCGAAACCCTCGGGTTCCTCAATTTGGGACTCTGCGCGCGAAGCAATGCCGTGTAAATACTGGCATAATTGGAAGCTTACTAAAGATGCTTGGTTTCTGAAATAGCAATACGAAATCTGCATGTTGGTCAGCCAGAGAGAATTTCTCAAGAAGATGTTCTTGTGTCGAATTGTTGTACAAGGCGTCTGCGGCTGAATCTTGAGCCACCAGTTTGGGGCCCTAAACCTATGTGGAATCCCTCTTGTTTAGCCACATATACTGCTTGATTAAGCATCAGATGCAGCGCAATCCTACTGACTGGCCACGTCGGCTTTTCTCGAGCCACTCTCTTCGTTACGAACTTATCTGGGCTACATTGATCCCTGGTAGGAACAGCAACATGCGTCTAGAAGACTGGTGCACCAATATCTCGATATGCAGGTATGACTCGTTTTGGGTGCGTTGCACAAACGCTCTGGTTACACTGGCGCTTTGAATGAAGCATTGCAAGGTTACTTCCCCTAAATGCTACATCGATGGCTGACTAAGTGTTATATGATCATCTTGGGAGAGCAGATTTGTGGCTTTCTGCTCACAGTCTCTCATTTGTCGCACCTTAATCTTAAAATCGTTTTTACAATACGTGATGCTGGTTTGAAGACGGCAGTAGCGACTCCCATCCAAGACAAATGGTCGGACTAGTGCTCGGCTCTGATCAGGTTCAATAGTGAGAAGGACGAAGTTGAATATCTTCTATTAGCATCTCAACTCGTCTTATCTACCCTACTTTTGATTCTGACGGTGTCTATCACGGATTTCATTCGTCCCCTATGCCTTCTGCAGTATGAAACACTCAAAGTGCATCGTCAGGGTTCAGTAAGTGAGGCCTGATCTAGCCAAATAGGTCCTGACGTGGCCCGGTTGAAATCCTGCTACCAGTACGTACTATCTTTGCTCATTCGATCTTCTGCTAAAAGGTCATGTCGAAGCTCTCCGAAGCTGCGTACTGAGACTATTACTAATGGGCTGGTAACCATTACTTTATAGTGTACATAAGACTACGCAAGCGCATCTTTTCCAAATTATCCAGCCATCCGCACAGCTGCTTACACCCTCTGGTAGACCGGCTAAGCAAAATCTCATATCTTGCTGGCAATGGAAAACTCGAAGGACTCTCAGCAATCAAGATCGCAGTGCTAATGAGCTTGATGGATATTCTAGTTAAGGGTACGATTGGCGAAAGAATTGGCTTCGCAAGTGCCCAGGCGCTTCTGATCCATTCTGTTATGTGTTGCAAAGATACAGATCTCGATGCACAATTATCATTTGATTCATTCCCGCCAGTTTTCATCGCCGTTCAGGATATTCAAACCTCGTCCATCTATTCCCGAAATGGTAGTCAGGGCAATTTACCCATCCCTGAACTCCTTTTGCAAAAAAACTCCTATATCTCCGGCGGTGTTCGAACTAATCGAACAAATGTTGGAAACAGGTACGGCTGGGGCTCGCTATTAGAGTTTTCACCTTTTCATCTTCGAGATAGTCTTGAACAGCAACAATCGAAATATCAATGCACCCCCTTATGACCTCGTTTTCCAACAACAGATAAACGTCCATCTACGGATATACATACCCAACCGATAATAGTTCCCTGAACACAAAACCTGAGGTCTGCGCCCTAACACTTCTCCATTCCAACCATGCCATAACCCCTTATCCTCACAGATTTTCACCACGAAAAACCAGGCTTTTACCTTTCCACCCCCCCCAAAACCCTTTTACTGAGCCAAAAGCATCTTTTTTCCTTCCCCTTCTCCTCCTCAAAGTAAACGGCCCACCCATCCTCCCCGTCCACACCCTCTTCCCCTTCCCCTTCCTAACCCCAACACCACACCACCCGATCCACACCGCTCTTCCGCCCCTAATATATTTCAACCCTACTAAATAGAGACTTGGGGGAAGAAGCGGTGGATGTTGTAGAGATTGGTTGGTTCCATGAAGGCAGGGGGGGGAATGATGGGATGATGTGGTGGTGAAGAAAGGACGGGGTGGGGAAGGGGGTTAGGGGAGGAAGGAGAGGGAGGGGGAAAGGGGGGATGAAGTGTAGAATTGATTCTTCGAGCGGCAACCATGTATATACAAGCCAAAACATTTCGGCAATCCATAAACAATTCCACCCACCAAGCACGCCTACCAGACAATTCCCTGTTCACGAAGTGGAAAACCCCCGAAACCACGGACTTTTCGATCGAAAACTGGATTTCTTACCCAATATACTTGCTGAGATATCAACATCCAACCAACCAACCAACCAACCAAGAGAAGTATTTGATGGGGAACGGTAAGTGTGATGGTCAAGGCATAGAATATTGTTGTATTATCGCGCAACTGCCGGCCGCGAAGGAGGTAGTCTCTATCTATTCTCGAGACAAAAGAAAAACCTCAAGCCGCTAGCAAGCCGGTCATGCAAGGACAAGAAAATGTCGTCCATCCATCCGCGCCATGTAGAAATGGCAACACCACGACCTTTGAGCGCGCCAGAGCTCCGAGCCCACAGTTCGCCACGCTTCGTGAGTTTCGAGACCGCTGTTTCATGTTTTTGTAAGCTAGACCATGCTATCATCTACCCCCGCTTCCCGAATTGAACGAACTGGGCAACCAGACGCAGTATCACACGATATGCCTCGCTTCAACCCCCCACTCCCCCCCCTCCACCTCCCCCAACGGCGACACAATCTCCTCTCCCCTCGCCCCGGCCAGAAATCCACTCCCGCCCGCACCGGGCCCTTGGGTGGCCATCCATAGCGAATGATCAAACGACAAGCCCGAAATATCCGATATCGCGGGGCTATCGAGGCCCGAGAACGGGGGGCGCAGATTCGCGCCGTTGTGCACCGAGAGGTTTCCTTCGCTTAGGGGGCGGCAAGGGGAGGTGGAGGGCGCGTGGGGGTTGGGATCCGCGAAGAGATTGCTTGTGGGTGCGGGAGAGGAGATGGTGGTACGTTGTGGGGCAAAGGACCCTTGCGGTGCGAGTGGTGGGGTGCGAGGGAGTTGAGGGGTTTCGATCCGTGGGGGGAATTCGGGGGAGGCGAGGGTCATGGGCCGGGAGGTGTAGGCTGGGGGTGGAGACCAGATGCGCGGGAGAGAGCGGCGGGTTGATAGGGGGGACACGGAAGGTTGAGGAGATAGCGGTCTGCTGGAGGTGCGGGGGGAAAGGTCGAAGTTGAAGTTGCTGAACGAGGGGTCGAGGGGGATTGAACTTCTGGGTGGGGCGAAACTTCGGGGGGGGGTTGATGTTCGGGATTGGGCGGATGATCTTGGTTGGGAGGATGGTCTAAGGGAGGATGTCTTTGGAGGCGGAGAGATTGTTGGCTGGACAGGAAACCTCGTCTGTGTGGAACTTCTGAGATGTGCGGAGTTTCTGGGCTGTGCAGAGTTCCTGGTCTGAATAGAGTTTCCAACCTGTGTGAGATTCCTGGCCTGGGTTGAATCTCTTGGGTGCGTATTAGCTCTGGACCGTGCGTTTTGCTCTTCGCCATGTGAAGAAACCGAAGGGGAGCTCTTTTGAAGCTCGAGTAGTTTGCTTTCATGCAGGGTTCGTCGGCGATGATGACCCTTTAGCAGCCGGTTTTTTCTTCGCCAGCTGGCGAACCAGACTATCAGGATGGGGGAAACGATGGCAACGAATATAATGGGAACAACAATGATTGCTGTGAGTTTGCTGGTGCTGAGGCCATGCTGCGGAGCAGGATCCAGAGTCGGAGTACTGTTTGCTTGGGATGCCTGGATAGGTGTTGCATTTGCGGTTGGGGTTGATGTCGCCCGAGTAGCTGAATTGATCCGTGTCGTATCAGTAGTGATGCTGCCCAGTTGGGAAGCGTGCGAATTACTGCCGGATTTTGAACTGCCGCTCACAGTCGAGTCCCTGGCAACACTGGAGGCAGCAGAAAGTACAGCACTGGTTAGGGTCCCTCCGACAGATATGTCGGGCTCCAGAATTGGAAATGAACCGGTCACGTCTCCATTGTTGTTTGATGAGCGTAGATGGAGACGTGAAGCGTCATGGATGTCAATTGCCATTGCAGTCTGTTACTCGACAGCGAGGTTCAACAAGATGAACAGTTCTGCTAACGGAATAGAAAGACGGAAGAGATATGAAACTTATGAAACTGAATGGAGGTGCCAAGCCATTGCATGCAGGTGACGGCTCAAAAGGTCCCAGACGCGCAAACGACTGGTAGGAAACCCATCGATTAATTAAGTCGAAGGCCATCGTCATATCCGTCTAGATCGATGCTGAGACGTAAATCAGTGGATATGCTCTGCCTGCTAGCTTCCGCGTCCGCGCAAGGAGCAGCATTGCCATCGTTGTAGTCTCAGCCTCGACGACTCAAGACCGGCCGACGCAGATCGTACGTTCGAGCCTAAGAGAGCCTAAGATTTCACGAGGGAAGCAGGCATGAAACATGCAACAGAAACAAGCTACTCCGTACAGAATTCAGAGACAACCCCGATGCAGTGATAGGGGGGTTGACAACCCCCACGCCCTGCATTGGCTTGTGCGGACGTCTAGAAGCCGTCCAAGGATAAGTAAGCGATCGGTACTTAGCCGTCGCAGAAGCATCATCGCGAGACTGATTCCGGATAAGCGTCAAGCGAGCGAGTCTCTGGTTTACATGTATAAAGGGAATCCAGAATGTTTGTGTTGGGATGCAATCACCATCAGTTGCTAATGGTACGTATACCTTATGGATGTTGGATGTTGTGATTAGGAAAAGCTAACGCGGTGGCTCCCTTGGTTGGTTGCCTCCGTTCTGGTCAGGCTTTTTGCGACAATCCTCTGGCAATCACCCCACCGAGTGGCCGTCGACTAAGTATGTGTGTTGGCTGTAGTCAAAGAAGAAAGACAACCACAACACCATTGTACCAGCGCTGTTAGGAATCGAACCTAATATAATATAACTCTCCAACGACAGTAGTGGCTGGGAAAGGACTTCAAGACATCTGGTACCTTGGACTGGTACACACAACTGCTGGAATCGATCATGGTCCGTGATGGAAGTTGCAAATGCTTCGGGTTCTATAATAAGCAACGCTGTGTCACCCCTGTCTCTGCTACTGTAGCTCAATTTGGCAGCTTATTTTCATGAGTACTCCGTACGCTTACCCAAGCCAAGACCAAAAACGACATTCCCGTCATTCTTGTGAAATTACCACTTTGAAGCACAGCCTTGTGGAAGCAAAAGGAGCAATACATAGGAACAGCGGAAGCAGGAATAGGAGCAGCGATATCACACGGTGAACTAGCCTGATTCGGTAAGCGCGGATATGTATTCCCGCACTCTGCACCAAACACAGATACTGTAGCTTCCTGAGGTGCGTACTAGTAGAAACTCTGAAGGACGAGGTCATAGGGGCATTTTGGTATGTACGTTGAAGCTTAATAGGAGTCTATCTAGGAGCGAGCAGGTAAAACTCTACTAGCGGGTCCCAGCCATATCAGCCCTATGAAGGCGGAGATTACCATCGCCTATTTCCAACAAATCCCACTTCTTCAATCCTTGATCTAGATAAGTCACTGTGATGATACGACAGGTGGCTCAAACCAGCAACATGGTAATGCTTTTTAAATGGACCCCCGACTACAAAGTTGTAATCATGGAAAAAACGGTCTTGAGTGTTCATGTGTGGTGGACAGGAAAGAGAGGAAGCTTTCTGGGTGTGGTATCTTAGACTAATGGCTGACTGACATGCAACTCATTAAAAGTCAAAGGTTCTGTACGAAATTGAAGAAGATACAAGACCATTGGCCAAACTTCGGTAACCATGAGCAAGCAAAACAAATTCTAAAATCAAGACCCATCCAAGCATCTAGCATTAGTTGCCAAGTTCCCACAACGGGCCTTTCTCCCACTGCTCCAATGCCCAAGTTTTGCAGCGTTCGTGTTCCACATACCCATTGCGCTTTCTGTACAGCCGCAACGATATCGGCCCATACGCCTCTGCTGCTGGATTCTCCGCCCAAAGTAGTCCCTCTTTGACCTTCGCTAGTATATCTACTTCGGAATCTCCCGCGTCTTCAGAGAACATATCTGTCAGGCTGTGTCTGAAATTGTAGCAATCGCGACCTTCCTCCGTGTTCAAGTATATCTCTAACACAGCCTGGTAGGAGGATCTAATGCATTGCTCCAAGAATGCTCCCTGCCCGTAAAGCTGGTTTAAGGATTTCGTGATGTCGGCGAATGAGAGGCGTCCGTACACTTTCGCAAGGACAATGCGGCGCATGTCTTTGTCAGTCTCGATTTCGATACGCTCACCGTCGAGGCACCCCCAGGTTGATGCGACCATTTTGTTGTTCAAGGATATTGGAGTTTATGGCTGGCAAGGCGAGAAGCTTGGAGGTAGGGGGTCTTTCCAAATTAGAATTTCGAAGACTTGCTTTGGTGGTGGGGACGGGAGGTTTAAAGAGTGAGGAAAGATGTATGCCGAGAGCAGGAAGAAGAGAAGCTTTGCCTTTATATGTGGGTTGGGACCGCTTCCGAGTCATCTTGGGAGTGAACGCTTCGCATACTATCTTGAGTCATCAACTGTGATCAAACGTTGTCCACATGATGACCAGCCCGTCCGCCTCTTCTTGCACTTCTTCTCAATTGAACTGTCATAGAAAATCGCAAGCATCCACAATCAAAATTTCGCTCACTTGAGGGCTTCACTTTCAGCAACAGCCGGTATGTTTCAGTCAGGTCACGAAGGTGACAGTAAGGAACCGACTCCTTGTGCGAATTTGACGACATTCAGTCTTGGCGGCGAGAAGCTTTTCTGAGCATTCTGCTATCCCCGGAAACGTAATTCTCCTCATTCACGTTCTAGCTGTCCTCATTATCCTCAACCTCATATCTGTCATTCTCATCAATCTTGTCCTCCTCCGTTGTTCGCGTCGTCCTTAGCATCTTTCCATTACAAGTAAAAGTATTATAATCCTTGATACTTGATTGAGATTGTGGTGCCGTGGCGTTCGCCCTCAGGAGGCAACACCTTAGGGCTACTAGAGCTACAGGGACTAACGTGTGGTTTCTTTTGATATTTCTCGCCGCACAGTCGGCGGAAGTCATCGAACGTATGATAGCCGTCACAACAGAATAGCCCAAAGGCACTCTAAATGTAGCTAAATGCGCTCAGTACTAAATCAACGCAGTATAAAACACTAGTAGATACTCTTTCAAAAACTTTGCAGATGCAGCATCCGGCGGACATGTCTGCCAACGATCGGCAATGCGGATTTCGGTTTTAGGACCCTCAGAAACTTTCCCAGAAATAATAGTTGGCCAACTGTCAAGCATAATTGACGAAGAACTCACTATCAGTGCCGACAGAGTAGTCAAGCCATGGATAATTAGCCAAAGCAGTGGCACCGCCAGTAGTACTTCCCAATGGACTTTGATATTGATACCGTCTAGAGTTGATTAGACATTGGTAATTAAGCCACTGATCTGTAGACTCATCATTTTCGTCTTTCATACTATTACTGCGCTTAAATCAGCAAGCCTGCGGCTGGCGTTTGTGGCTCGTACAGTGCTGCATGATCTCGACTCGTCATGGTTGTCTGGATCCCATTAGGGTTGTATTTGTCCTTGGTTGAGACACATGCCCCAGGCAAAGACTTCTCACTCGCCAGCGACAAATAAGGTCGGCTAGGCACAGCAACTCCTCTGAACAAAATATCTTGAGTAAGTACGTCAAGAAGAGATTGTCTTTTAGCTGTCAGTCTCAGCGCTAATATGCGACTCGAGAAATCAAGCTAATCTACTGTATGGGCCCGTCAAGGTTGGCTGGGTCCACAGCAAAGACAATTGTATCGATGCTACCAGGGTAGAGGCGCCACGTCTGATGAATGTTCTGTCCTAACCACGTACGGTCCAGATGGAAGCGACTTGACATCCGCTTCGAGCTTCACGCGATCTATCCGCTTAAATGGAAGTGCAACCTGATAGATAAACGAGGTTGCTAGAAGTTCCAAATGCCCATCGAACTGGCGTGAAGCCTGAAGTATCGCTTATTCGACGAGATCTGTATGTAAACGTCGTCTTTACGACGATAATCGTCGCTGATTTTGATGACACTATCAGTGTCAAAGATACCAATCTGCGCAGGAAAAAGAGAGATCGGCTGCACAGGTCTATGAATGTCTCGACCTTGGACAAAACCCGATAAGTATTTGACTTCGAATTCGCTTCGGCGATTTGGCCTGTCGGCTAAAGCCTCACCCACTTTTGCCTTCACAACAAATTTCCCATACATGCTTGTCAACAGCAAGCATTCAAGTATATCTCAGACGCGTGAGAGACATTGGATTCTACCATGCTGTGCGCCGTTTTGAGAAGTGATGGTCTCGGAAGAGGCATACTGGTGGTGCAAAAATCTTGGCTCCCGAGTCTGATTGAAACGCGCTGTAACAGCCGCACCCGCATGGGAAGCATCAAAGGCTGCGCGAATGAGCCCTAAGTCTTGATCCCAACTTGCAATGAGAACGTGAAACTACCTTCAAAGGAGGTAGGGTGGTGTCGTTTGCGGCTAGAGCATATTGATGGTGATGAGGTTGGTTTGAAGATCTTGAATGTATGAATCATAGTAACGTAAGGGGTTTATTCGATTTATTCGTAAGAATTGTATTGTGTTTTCGCGAAGTTTTCTTACATGGAATCGAAGCTGCGGCACTTTGCACGATCAAAGCGAACAATAATAAGTGGCATTTCCTAATCTTACACCTCTCAACACTGTGCTTATGTACATCAAAGAAAATCAATATGTGCAAATTCTATCTTACAAACATAGTATCTACATACCCAACTGTCAAATTAAAATTCAACGTGTTTCGCAACGAAACTACTTCCACCTTTTGCTGGTTCTAACACTTGCCTGGAAAAATTTGATGAAGAATGTAAATAGATAGAGTGAGTGTGAAGAATATGCTTTTTGTACAACAGTTATGTAAAGGAGTCGTACATCGTAATCATATAGGATCTGGCTCATTTCCTGCCTTGTGCGTCATTGTCTTCCGTGAAAGCGACAAGGGCAGAGGTTGACGTACTTCTGATCCAGGAAGATCCCGAATTCCTCGGTCAAGAGCAAAAGGCCTGCCGCACGCGCTTGAATGACATCACTGACGATGAATGGTTCGTGATTGTGTGATAAAGCCTCTTCATCTCGCCCGGATGTTCTTGATCTTGTTCGGAGATTCTGTGAATTTGAAAATGTGCCAGTAGATCATCACTAGTATCAAAATAAATCCTGCAAGAAGGAATCGGGCATCTGCGCTTCGGCTCGACCAGGGTCTCTGCATTGGAGTCATGCGATGTCCTTGGTTCTGCCGAAGCTGTATTCGAGCAACCATCATCTGGTGCTGGCTTTTCGAGGTACCTAAACTTTCCGCGCTGTGTAGGTTCTTCCAGTCCTAGAATAAGAGGCCTGAGTATCGCGAAACTGTCTCTCCACCCCTCAACAAAGATTTGCACGAAGCTCATAAATACTTTGACGTCTTCCATGCTGCTCATGGCGCCTAGGCTGACTCGTATGATGCCCGTCGGCTTGCCATTGAGCACATCAACGAAATTGCCGCAGCGCAGACCATCATTAAAATTGGCTCTCATTTCCTCTGGCGACATATCCAACGCCCAGGCTATGCCGCCAGGGTTGCAGACTCCGCCCGTTCGGATCTGAATGTTGTTGACGATGGCAAGATTTTCGAAGTCGGATTTCCCTACCCAAGCTCCGCTGCTATCTTTAACGTTGAAAGCGATCGTAGGGCCTTGGGTTTTCTTGTCTCCATACTCGGACGCCGGGTGCTTATATATTGTACAAACAGGCATTCCACTTGCATGGCGCAATTTTGACAACTGATCGTAAAGAATCTTAGCCAGCGCACAGGTATGCTCAGAGATGAGATCCATCGATCCATATAGCTTTTGGTGAATCTCCATAGCGGAGTCTAGTGCCATAATGCTGTGAAATGGTAGAGTTCCATCTTCCAAAATTTCGTGCAAGGATTCATCTTTCTTAGCATGCCATGTCTCCCCAGGGACGTTGATGACCATATCGACCGTCCCGCCGCCGAAGTAGGGTCGATTGCATAGTATGTGACCCGCCTTGTTCCGCACAATCAGAGCTCCTAGATCCGGGAATCCAAATATTTTGTAGAAGCTCAAGGCAGTGAAGTCTGGTGCATTATATGGGTCGCTTAGATCTAGCTGCGAGGTCGCTACGAAAGCAGCGGCATCCAGGAGGCTATATACGTCATGATGCTCAAGCTTGTGGGACGCTCGGATTCGGCCAGGCCAGCTCAAAGGCAAGCGTCGGCCGTTCAGGTTTGATTGCGCCGGATAAGCGAAGAGTCCAATGCCTTTTCTCAATGCAGATTTCTCAAGCGGTGTACCAGTATCTGCTTGATCGTTAGAAAGCCAGTCCTCAACTTCGGCATCGGAACCGAAGTATCGGAAACCTGCAGACGCGACTTCTCTTACGCCCACCAAAGACGTGTGGGAGTCAGCGTGATAGCCGTACCACCAAGGCTCTATCCCATGGCCACGCTTGTAGTCCCGCATTCCTTCCACGACCAACTTGACAGCAGCAGTGGCGTTGGCAGTGAAGACCACATCGAAATGCTCAGGACTAGCTCTAAAGAATTTGAGTATACGGGACCGGACAGCCTCCACACGTACGGTCGAAAGAGATGATGCAGAGCAATGAGAGTGCGGATTGCCGAACAAATTGGAGATCATGTCTTTCGAGAAAGTCTGCATAAGAGACCTCGGAAATGGGGTTGTACCGGCATGGTCAAGGTAGGTCGTGCCTAAGGTTGCGGCGGTGAGCCGGAGTCTCACGGAATTGGAGAGAAGGATATACTTTCTAGTAGAGGATACTCGGTCTTCCTTATCCGTTCGATTGATGTCGGGTACATTTCCCTTCCATCTCGATCTAGTCTGTTTAGCGCTTGTTCTGCTTGCTTCGGTTTCTTGTATTCCATCGCGACGTCCTAAAATAACAAGCAACGATACCAGAAGTCCTTTACCGTAACACGTAACCAACGCATAGAGCCCCAGAGGGATTCAATTGCACAATGATGTCCATTATATTCGCAATGCTGCCGAAGCCGAATAGAATCACCGACCATTCATTCCGGGTTACCCTGGTGGTGGTCAGCTGGACCAGGCCGATCTCGGCAGCTTCTTCACAGAGACATTGATCTTCCAAAAAGTGTGATTAAAAATCAGATTCCTGCCGTGAAAAGCCATGGGCTTGCAGCAGTGACCGAGCCGAGGAATACACTATGGCGCAATAAGCGTTTTTCGCATGAAGCGAGCTAACCGTTATTCCTTATGAAATAAAAGCTGGGGACGGGCAGCAAAGCTCGTCTCATACTTTTCTTTGCTTCTGATCCGGTCAATAAAGATCCTTCGGTTTCGCCGGATTCTGTGCTCCGTAGCAAAAGCTTTTGAGTAATACCTAGCATTTGCAGATCGGAGAAGGAGAAGTCAGTATGCGAAAGTATAACCTAGCAGACTTCTATGAGTCATTGCGCAACATAATGAATGTAAAAGTTAAAGAATAAGCAACTTTCTGTTTCCCCTCTAGTTCCTGTACCATCATAAAAACGACAATCAGAAGCAAATGTAGTGTGTAGGTAGTCAAGAGCGTATGCCATTCAATCAGAAGCTCTGCCAAGTAAAAACCCTAATTAGAATCCAAGAGCAAGACTGAATATGTAGCCGTAAATTGAGTGCTGACATGACTAAATAAGAGCGTAGTTATATAGCAGTCGAGCGAACATTCACGAGTATGTGTCTTGTAGGTTAGCTTCTGCGACAATGGGGCAGTTGCGAGAAGTAGCAGAGGTACTGAAAGCCTTGAGATGATGTTGAAGGACAGCAATAGACTAGATCTTTTTTCATCAAATTTTCTGCGGTGTCCTTAGCTATGATTGGTTTACACCCTTAGTAAGCAGCCGAATTTTCTTCGAAATACGCCCCTCAAGCGTTCAAATATCACCATTGCCCTTCGAAAGAGTCTGAAGGCTCTGACCTCCTCAGCCTCAATACTCAGCAGTACTAAGCTGACGACTTCGGGATTCTCTATACGACTGATCTCACCTTCGGGGACCTCACTCACACCGTGACTGGCTAATTGGAGGAGGTCTGCAATATGGCATTCACAATAGATCCTCTCAGACTTGACATCATCTCTTTCAAGTTCTTTGTTGTCGCAATTCGTGCGTTTCCAAGTGGATTTTGGAATAGCTTTCTCAACAATAGACACATCCATAATCATGACGACGCAAGCTGGGTTTGCCACGACTGACCTTGAGTATAATGCTGGTGAGGGAGATCACCTGAGCAACAACAGTGTCCGTAGCTTTACATGGCTTAAGATTGATGTTGAGATTGAACACTTCGCAAGCGATCTGGAACCTAGAAAGATTATTGCTAACATAGATGGCTATACTAAAGCCGGCAAGTGTTTGACCATCACAGCTTGCGTTTGGCCGTTAACAAATTCTAGGAGAGTTGGTGGCCATCATGGGACCATCTGGTTCTGGGAAAACGACTCTGCTCAATGTACTAGCCAATCGTAGGGCTGCATCAGGAGCAGTGATGAGAGGAACCATCTCAATAAACGGAGTGGAAGTATCTGCTCAGACTTTGCGGGGTGTAAGCTCTTACGTGGAGCAAGAAGACGCTCTCATCGGGTCCTTGACAGTCCGAGAGACACTGGACTTTGCTGCTCGGCTATCTCTTCCAAGGTAATATACTAGATCATTCATATAGACATTGCTTATGGCTCATAAGCTCCGTTTCCACCCATGAACGTATGCGACGAGTAGACGAGCTGGTCGCCGCTGTCGGTCTTTGCAATCAAGCTTATAGCATCATCGGAACACCGCTTCGCAAAGGCATAAGCGGAGGTCAGAAACGACGCTTGAGCATAGCTTGTAGCCTTATTACAGCCCCAAAGATCCTTTTCCTCGACGAGCCAACGAGCGGTTTGGACTCTACGGCAAGCTTCGAGGTTATCAAGTATCTGAAGACGATTGTTAGAAAACACAATGTGCGTACCATATTAGAAAAAGAGTGTAGCTACTAATTCTGGTGCGCAGTTGATCGTAATTGCTAGCATACATCAACCGTCGACGTCGACATTCGAACTCTTTAATCAGCTCGTATTACTGTCCTCCGGTAGAGTATGCTACAATGGTCCTTTACCAGAGGTTTGGCCTTATTTCGAGTCCATGGGCGCTGCGATACCGAATCATACGAATCCTGCTGAATTCCTTCTCGACCTCACAAGTTCCGATTTTGCTCAAGGAAATGACGATGCCCAAGAGCGGATCTTGAAACTGCAGGTAAACTGGCAGGGTTCGCCAGAAGCCGTGGATATAGCTGTAGCAGCTTCAACAACAGTGACGGAGAAAGATAGGCCTGGATCCCTCCTCGAATTATCCACTTCTCGTAGTACCTTTATTGCAGTTGTCATTGCGCTTCTTTACAGATCGTTTATCAAGAGCTATAGAGATGTGGTGGTATACGGTATCCGCCTTGCCATGTATATTGGTATGTCTGCCCCTCAAATTCAGAAGCAGAAGGCTGATTCCTTCAGGTCTTGCAATCCTGATGGGAACCGTATGGCTTCGCTTGCCCCCGAATCAAACATCCATCGGACCTTTTACCAATGCCATCGTACGTCGTTGCCAGCCCCCATTACCTGGGCTAGACTGAAAAGACGTCACAACTCACCGACCCATAGTTCTTCGGCTCCGCCTTCATGTCCTTCATGGCCGTCGCCTACGTCCCTGCTTTCCTCGAAGACCGCGCAACTTTCATCAAAGAGCGGGCCAATGGCCTCTACGGCGCCACAGCATTCATGCTCGCCAACTTCCTCATTGGCATACCCTATCTATGTCCGTATCTGTCCCCTGATCATTACCAAATTACTCTGCTTACAGACCACAGTCCTCATCTCGGTTGTTTTCTCGCTAATAACGTATTTCCTTACAAACTTCCGCCCTGACGCTTCTGCTTTTTACACGTATCTGATGTGGCTCTTCCTCGATCTTCTTGCAGGGGAATCCCTCGTTATTTTCATGTCTTCGTTATTTCCGAACTTTGTTGTTGCTCTGGCCCTCATCGCATTTGCGAATGGTTTGTGGATGAGTGTCGGTGGATTCTTGGTTTCCCCAAAGATCCTCAATCCGTTCTGGCGATATGTATTCCATTATATCGACTACGTAAGTCTCCATTCTCATCTTTCGAATCATCAACCCCACAGCTCTGCTGCCTTCTTCCGGAAAGCACTTCCTGCCACACAACCGCCCACACTAACCCTGTACTCCCAAATCAGCAAACCTACGTCTTCCAAGGCATGATGGTCAACGAATTTGCCTCTCGCACCTACTCCTGCGGCCCTCCTCCCTGCACCTGCAAGTACCAGACCGCCCTGGCCCATCAATGCGCTATAGATGGAAAAGGAGTACTGGCGACGTATGGTTACAAAACTGGCAAGACAGGGGAATGGGTGGGCATTTTGGTGGCTATTGTGGTGGCATATAGAGTGCTGGGATGGGTCGCGTTATGTTTGAAGAAGACGTGAGTTAGGGGAGGAGGGTGGTGTAGAAATGATGAATAGGTTGTCGGGATAGGAGGGAGGGATGTGTGAAGTTATTTTGAATATTTTGTATTACGACTCAATTAGTTTTTAAATGGAAACTAGATAGCCGAAGACTAATCTGCTAGTAAATTTCCACTGATAAAGACATGCTCGACACATTTTACTATCACACCGCCAAGAGTGCTGCCTTAGGTAGGGGGCACTGAGAGGGGGTTATGCAGGCGTGGGGGTTAGTAGACTCTAGAGTGGTGCAGATATGTACAAGCGTATTTTTTGTCAGTGACGGTGCTCTGGGTCGAGTGCGGAATAAGTTAGCTTTTATCGTATTCGTACTTCTTCTTTGGCGCTCAGCGAAGTTCATTCACAACTGCTACCTACTACAGGTCATACTGTAGGTAATCCTTCTCATGTCAATTTTTTTTTACAATACAGAATCTTATTCTACCGAAAGTAAATTGCATGCTGCTAGATGAGACACTTCCCAAACGCAAGGAAATAAGACGTCAAGTCCGTGAAGCCTTGAAGACTGCCGAAACAGGCTAGCTGGAGAAAATACATACAGAAGTGAAGAAGAAATACATTCAATTTGTGCTACATGAAACCGTGAAAAGAACCCGAATCCCTAGGACCACTCTTGTGTCGGAAACGCTAGGCAGCGTAGCCACGCTCCTAGTAGCCACACTTCTCAGCAGGCGTCGGCAGCGCAAGCGGGTACTCGCCATCTCCCATCACCACGTTCGGGCCGGGGTTGGGGTATTTGACCTCGGCGACTCCACGTACGGTCGTGCAGCCATTGTCGGTGTCGGCGACGAGGAAATCTGGACGCTGGGCGTACGGTACAGGTCCCGTAGCAGCGCGGTCGGAAAGAGCGTGGCTGTAGCGCAGGTTGGGTGCTTGGCTGGGGCTCGCAGCGGCCAAGTTGGAGGTTACGGCCGACGGGGCAGGGGCAGAGGCGGTGCCGTCGCCGGGGGTGATGGTGATGGCAGCGCAGTTCATGTTGAATTCCTGCTCGCGGTTGAACCAGGTCCACGCGAAGATGACGTCGCCGGTTGGGATATCGGCTGGGATGTTGAAGTCGAAGTTTTGTAGGCTGGTGTCTTGACCGCCCTTTCGGTGGGGGCAGTTGCCCTCCCAGGAAGTGGCGACTTGGAAGGTTTTGCCTTTGTCGACGGAGAAACCGACTTGGCAGGACCCGCCGTAGTGGTTGCCGATGCCGGTCATGTTGAAGTTTTGTTTGCTTCCGGCGGCCCAGGTGGCTACTGGTGCGCCTTGGGGGGTGCCCAGCTGCTTGAGGTAGCCACGGCAGGGGTAGATGTCTTTACGGCCGCAGCAGTCGTAGGGGAACTGGAGGCGCTCATCGGCGGCATCCGTGAGACGGGGGTTGTTGGCCGCACCGAAGGGAGGAGGGTAGACGAGTTGCATGTGAGCGAGGGCTGAGGTCGCGAAGACCAGTGCCGCGAGAGAGAAATGCATGATGTTATGGTGTAGTTTCAGTAGCGTAGAGCTTGTGTTTTGTAGACGAATGAGGGTGATGACCAGAACCTGCTAGGTCAAGGAAAGCTGTAAGTGTAAATTTAAGATTGTGTATGCAGAGAATGTTGGTGGAGATTGAGGAAGAGTATGATAGAGAAAGAAGAAGAAGAAGAAGAAGAAGAAGAAGAAGAAGAAGAGGAGGATAAGAAATTTGAGGCGTATTAAACTTCAAGTATTCATTGTAGGTAGGCTGAACGGTTGAACAGTTGGTCATTGTTTCAATGCCACCATTCAAGTACAAATCAATAACGACCAGTCAGCATCTGTAGCACATGATTGGTGAAACAACACGGACAGAACACCGCGACCCCTGTAACCCTTTGTCGCAAGAGGCCCAGATTTAGCCATGTGATTTGAGTAGCACGGGGCTAGAGATTCATTGTCTGGTTGTGACGAGCATTTCCATTCTTGCTCAAGATAAAGAGGTCGAAGTTTTAGTTGGCTTGCCTGGGCTGTATTAAGCAAGGTCAGGTAGCGACAGTGAAAAAAGAGGTTGTACATACCTTAGTTGGAAGTTCCGGCGCGTAGCACGCGCGCTGGTCGGCGGCTTGAAACCCCTAGAGGATTAGGCTAGGATAGGGGGTTGGGTTATGGAGTACTGTACAGTAAGCAGCAATCAAGTCCCCTGTCCTAGCGGGGCTCCAGATACAGATACGTTACTCCGATAACGGTCTCGGATTTGCCCCGCCATTTTTGAGGGAACTTTATTTTTGGTGGAGTCAAACGGTTTCTTTATTCATGAAGCCCGAAAAGCCCTGAATATTCTTTGTTTCCTCACACATGGCGAGTCACAAGATCGTCGTCTTTGCTGGAGACCATTGCGGTCCGGAGGTGAGAGAGATGTGGAAATGGCTTGCGTTACGAAGTTGAAAGCTAATCCAGTTGAAGGTCACAGCAGAAGCGCTCAAGGTACTTCAACTTGTGCAGCCAAACCTACAAAATTGACTAAATGACCAGTACAGATATTAAGAGTCCTCGAAAAGCAGAGACCAGATATCAAATTCGACTTCCAAGAACACCTGCTCGGCGGCGTAAGTATGCTGCCTCAACGTCCAAGCGATAACCCCCCTCCCCCCAACTGACAACTCTTCCCAGGCTTCAATCGACGCCACCGGGTCCCCACTAACCGATGAAGCCCTCACAGCGGCCAAAAACGCCGATGCCGTCATACTCGGGGCCATCGGAGGGCCGAAATGGGGCACAGGCAAAGTCCGCCCGGAACAAGGCCTCCTCAAGCTCCGCAAAGAAATGAACACCTTCGGTAACCTCCGGCCCTGCAACTTCGCGTCCGACTCGCTTGTCGAAATCTCGCCTCTCAAAGCTGACGTCTGCCGTGGCGTCGACTTCACCATCATCCGTGAGCTAACGGGAGGCATCTATTTCGGTGAACGCAAAGAAGACGATGGCGATGGCCACGCCTGGGACACAGAGGCTTATTCGCGCACGGAGATTGAGAGAATTACGGGGCTGGCGGGGCATCTCGCGTTGCAATCGGATCCGCCGATGCCGGTGTGGAGTTTGGATAAGGCGAACGTACTGGCGACGAGTAGGCTGTGGAGAAAGGTGGTGACGGAGATTATGGAAAAGGAGTTTCCGCAGTTGAAGTTGGGACACCATCTCATTGATTCGGCGGCCATGTTGATGGTCAAGGACCCAAGGGCGTTGAATGGGATTATTGTCACCAGCAATTTATTCGGGGATATAATAAGCGACGAGGCAAGTGTTATCCCCGGGAGCTTAGGCTTATTGCCAAGTGCGAGCTTGAGTGGGATTCCAGATGGGAAGAGCAAGGTCAATGGAATCTATGAGCCGATTCATGGTGAGTTTTCTAGACGAACTGTACAAGCTATCTGCTAACTGGAAATACAGGATCGGCACCAGACATTTCAGGGAAAGGTCTAGTCAACCCCGTGGCAGCTATTCTATCCGTCGCGATGCTTCTCCAGTATTCATTGAACCTCCCAAAGGAAGCGAAGGCGGTCGAGGAAGCCGTAAGAAAGACGATCGAAAATGGCGTGCGGACAAAGGACATTGGTGGGAAAGCGAGTACCGGTGAAGTAGGGGATGCTGTAGCAAAAGAGTTGACGAGAATTCTGTCATGATGAGAGGATTAGCTGAGTTCAGGACAACTCAAAACAGCATTATAAGATATGCATACCTTTTGTGTGTCATCCTGATCTGCCGAGCGCAACATTGCAACGTATCCTTTGTTATGTCGGAACTGGTCCAGTATGCCATGATGATATCCCCCTCATCTCACCTACCTCAACTCCGGTTCACCCATCCAATCCGGTTCCTCCAACCCCACAAACTCCTGCTGTAGCCCACCCGCCGCCGTGGTGGTCCCTTCCGCCCTCCTCCCCTTAACCCTCTCATCCCTCGCAAAAATCTGCACCCCACGCACATGCGTATCCTTCCCATTCTGATGATTCTCACAAACCCTAATCTGCAGCAAAAAACACCTCAACACCCCCGCCCCCTCCGCATCCACCACCCCAGTCACCAACTCAATATCCTGCCACCCCCTCGGCCCTTCGCCCTGCCACTCGGCAAACTCGGTCAGGTCGTGCATGCCAGAGCCCGCGAAAAACAGCATGCGCGTCGGGGTGTAGGACTCGTCGAGCTCGAAGTCGAGGTAGACGCGCAGTTTGACGATTTTGACCAGCTTGAAGAAGTGGATGGTGAGGAGGTGGGGTTGGGGCCCGTCGGACTGCCAGAATTGGGACGGGGAGGGGGAGCGCAGGGCGTCGACGCCGCAGCCGGGTTTGTAAGTGCTGACGGTCCAGGAGGCGAGGGAGGAGATTTCGCGGAGGTGGGGGGGGTGGTCGGGGTTGCTGGCTGTTGGGGGGGTGGAAATGGTGTTAGAGAATTTGGTGGGTTGTGATTGTGGGTGGGTGGAGGTGAGGTGAGTGCAAGGGGGTTGTGAGAGCAACAAACTTACCGGGATCAACACCAGCATTATCCTCCTCTGCTGCTTCAAACGTCTCGTCATCAACGCGTGCTTGTTGGGCGTTACCAGAAGGCTGGGCAATAGATGCCGTGGCGGGATTGGCTGTAGCCATTCTGGAAGGCAAGCGGGGCAAGGTTGGGTTGATGTTGGGGTCCTGCGCGTCGCGGTCGGTGAGTGGGGATGGGCGACGTGCTGCCATCTTTTGAAGGGTGACGTAGTGGTGCGGGACGGGCCGCTGTAAGCGAAGTGTGGTGGGTCGGAGTTTAAAGGGCCGATGGTCGGTGTTCGGAGGTTGTCTCTACAGATGCCAAAGGGAGCTGAGAAATGTGGAAGATCGCCGTGTCTAAGTTTTGTGTCAACACAACTTGTTGTCACACATCACATATGAATAAAGCACATGGCCAAAAAGCCTCTTGACAAGGATTATTTGTATGAGAGCGCAAGCCAGCTATACCTGAACAAGCCCGGCAACGCTTAAGCAATGTCCAGCCCGCTGCAGGAAGGACCTGTACCTTAAGGTACCTACCTACCTAGGTAACCTAGTACAATCATTTTCAGAGATGCGGCATGTCATATGACTGTACTAGTCCACCGATCTTTGTAAGCCGAAGCTCTTTACAAGTGTGCACTGACAGGTGTTGAAGACACGCGTGGCTATAGTGATTGCTTCAATGTGACGAACAATCTTGGTCTGACATGCAATTCGCAAGGCCGCTATGACGAAGCCAGGAAACTTTATGAGAATGCTCTGGCTGGTTTGGAAGAACATCGGCGATCGAGATGTTTTGGCTACCATGACGAATCTAGGAAGCTGTTACGACAGTCTAGGGCTTTTTGATCAGGCCGAAGCCCTCTGGAACAAGACTTTGGCAACGACTATCCGGCTACACTCAATGTATATGTGCTGTTCGAAGAGATGTACCATGTTCGAGGTTAGTTCTACGACGCAGCAGATCTCTTTAAACGAGTTTGTGATTCCACAGCCGAGACCCTGGGGACGAGCCACCCAAAGTTCTTGCAGGTCTACGAAACTATGCTGAGGTGCAGGGAAATTTGGAATCGGCTGAAAAATGCTACAAACGGGGTTTGTGTTCAAGGAAGAAACGATTTGACGAGAACCATTCAAGGATGGTTAAGATCTCGGTTGTACTCGAGCGTCTAAATAAAAAGCGATCCCAGGATGATAAAGCTGCAGGCCAACCTTCAGCGGAAACGGATTATGAGAAGCAGCCAGTGAAAGATCAATCTGATGAGCAGATTTCACTGCAGTTGGAGTCTCTCAATATGTAACGTCTTACCAACATGTACAGTTTGAAGTATATTTCAAGATTCGGTAGCGGAAACCACCGATGTGACGGCCTTGGAAAGATTTCTTTAAGCTTGGTGTGGTAGAAGCAGTCTCCATGACTTTCGTAGTTATGCTACACAGAAGGCAAGATCTTCCCAAGCGCAACCATCATCAATTCAAGTCCATTACTGCATGTATTTGGAGCAGCACTCTCTATACTACCTGAATCGATCTGGGAAAATCCGGGGTATGGTCCGTATCTTCAAGTCGCAATATTTACGATGTATTCCACGGATGGTCTGTCAACTGCTTCAACTATGAGATAAGTTCATACTATGGGTTCTCTCAAACGCCGAGACGATTGAGACAGCGCCTGAAGGTCAACTGAGTATATGCGATGTCTTGAGGCAAACCCGGTGGCAGCATATTGCACAGAAGACACAGGCGATATTAAGGTAGTCTAGGGCGGAGCAGATCGGGCATTGGGCTCTTTTGCCGACAAGAGCAATACGGGTGATATTCCTCTTATCATGGAAGCGAAACCTGATGGGTCCGCTACTATGGACATGACTTAGACACTGGTATACATGGCAGCTGTCCATGAAGCAACAAAGAGCCAGGCTAACAGAAGTGTTTTTGAGGTAGTGCCCTAACAGTACTTCGTAAAAATCTCGCTCCTTTTCCTTCCAAGAAGAAGAGACCTTTTGTGTCTTGGCCGCTTAATTTGTTTACCGAACAATCAATGATTATCGCCTATATCGATATGTTGCTAGTCAATGCGATCGAATCATGCCCACATACCAAACCTCAAGAGCAGAACATCCAATCCGTCCTCAAATATTCCGAACACTTGCGAAGGCAACCAGAATTTGAAGCCGAATCGAATGATCGAGAGGCTGAGTAAGAAGAAGAAGAAGAAGAAGAAGAAGAGGGGGAGGAGTATGAGATGGTTGATGAAATCAAAATTGGTAAATGTGTGGTAATGAGGCGTTCAAGGCGTTAGAGCAAGATAAAGCTACAAAAATGGCCTTTATACCTATCGTTGAAAAGAACATGGCATACGTTCGACATGCACCACGGGTGCAATAGCGGCTTTCAGCGGCGCATGTCGCCAGCTCCGTACTCGGTCGTCGCTTTATGCTTTTTCCCGTCCACTGAGCACGGCACGATTCTTCACATCTATGCGGGCGCTGATTCTTATTGAGTGCGGTTCTTCATTGACTACCATTAACCCTGCGAAACCAATTCCGATGTTGCATAAAGCTGTGTTTCTTAGCAGAAAGATATTCGCGCCAATTTGGTCAGGCTAGGTGAGCAGTGCAATATCATTGCTTCTACTGCTTCTACTGCTTCTACTGTTCCTATTATTCCTATGGCTCTAATAAACCCAAGATATTAGATTTCAACGCTCTTCAAAACTCGAAATGAACAAGCTCAGGCTTTATTCCCTGTTCCTACTCCAATACTTGGATATTACCTTTGCAGCACCCGCGTCCACGTCGAATGCACTCGGACTGATGCTGTCCCCCCCACCTGCAAACTCTGCCAGTAACAACTCTCCCACGTCCAACCTCGCCATTCCGAACCCGTCACCTTTCTCCGAATCAATAGTCTACCCCATCGTCGACAGCACCGTCTCCCTATTGATACATCCACACCGCTACCAACCCATCCGGCCCGACGACCTAGGCACATGCCTCCTCTCCACTTCAACACGCGCACTAGATGACATTCGCCGACACGGCGATGGCCCGTTAGAGCCTTCTGACAACCCATACATGAGCGATCCGCTTCCGGATGTCAATTGCAAGGTGTCGCTCAGGAGCTGGCATGTCATGTCGCCGCAGGGTAGCAAGGTCACGTTGATGACGTACGGGGTCGTGCAGACGGTTTTAAGGGGTCTGTTGGAGTATATGCTGTTTCCTGATCCGCATTATTATTCTCTTTCTTTCACGGTCAGGGATGCTCAGAGGGGGCCCGTGGGGGCGGGTAGTGTTGGTACCCTGCATGGCAGAGGAGGAAGTTGAGTCTACCTGTTCGCTCACAAGCAGCGCTTTCATCGAGGAAGACCAGCTGATCTGAAGTTCAGCCCATAAGCCGTCGTTCCCATTCGCTGCGAAGCTCCTCATCGCGCTCAGCAGCGACTCTTTGAGCGACCTTCCTGCTGTATCTAGCTTGTTTGAGCAGCCTGCTGATCGTGCTTTGACTGGTGACAATGTCAAACTCGTCGTACAGGAATCAGATCATGTCATTCTGATAGGCGATGGGTCGTTGACTGAGGAAGCCAAGGAGCTCCTGAGCATGATACTCACTCAAAGCCCTCGGTCTACCAATCGTACCAAGCACAGGCGCGACATCGCTGAAATGAAGGTGTTTTTTACGCATACGATTGATCTGCTGCCTGGTAACATGAGTGGCTTTGTGTATGAACGTTGTGCTATCGCCACGGGCGAGGTGAAATTGAATCTCGTCTCTAAGGTCCTGGGTAAGAGCTTTGGGTATGCTAGGTAGGATTCAGGAATGCCCCCGTGTAAGACTGAGGTTTGTATAGCTTCAAAAATGAAGCTTGGGGATGTTTTGGGGGTGTGGGGATGGTATCTAGGTATTTGCTCTATTTGCACCAAATTCGGGGCTGATTTGTGTGTTTCCCCCGGCCAAATTCGCTAAAACCCGAAAACTGAACCAGACTTTTGCATACAACGATAGCCAAATAAGTCCTGGCGTTAGGGTCAGCTAGAAGCTGCATGTACTTCCCTGACGTCACAGATTCAGACTGAGATTCAACATCAAAGGAGACAACAGCTTTGTAGTCGACAAGTAAAATGACTAAACAAATTTACACATCAAGGGCAAATAGTATCAAGCGTAAATGAGATCTGCGATTCGTAGACCATCCTGGCGGCTTTGATTGGCTACCGACAGTCTCTTTACAGCTGAGATTCCTAACACACAACAAGTATGATGAGATTCGCGGAAGGCGATCAGATAGGTCTATCAAAGTGGCTTGGTGGTACGAGTCGATAGAAATGACTCTAGAAAGAGTGCGTAATGATATGGAATCAGGAATGTAGTAATTTCATGTACTAGTAGGCTCCGTAGGACCGAAACACGAAGGTAGGAGTGGTCAGTATGGGTTCGACGCCCGCTTGGGGGCCGTGGACCTTATTAATAGGCAAAACACAAAGACAATTACCCGCCGGAAACGGGAATGTAGATATTTGAAAAGTTCCACCCCTCGAGCTGGGTTTTGACAGCCGACGGGAGTTTCCCCTCGTCCGGGTCAATAGGGCTGAAGGGCAAATGATGACCTGGTTCCGAAGATTCAAACATCTTCGACTGCGACTGCGACGGCGCTCTGCCGTAGTGGCAGATAAGAGCATTCATGAGTTCAGAAACTTTCTAAATGACGCTGAAAAAGCATCAAGCTGAAATCAAAAGGGTCATGACTCGTCCAAGAGATGATTCACGTTCGGGAAACTCTGCAATGAAGCCCAAAATCTACCAATTAAAAGAAATGAAAACCGTCAACACTTACTGAAGGAGAAAGATCCCTTGAAACGACAAAGTTCAGCCTTCAAACAAAGAATTGTGCTTTCGGCGGCGACAGCTTCGATCAGAAACAGGCTGTTTCAGCATACGAACTGATCATCGGTCCCAAACCCGTCCCAAACAACCCAACCTCGGAAATCGCATCAAAGCCCTTAGTGGCATCTTCGAATACCAGTGCTAAGACACTCCTCTTGTACAATTCTCGCACGCGCATAACCAAAGGTTCCCTGTCGAATTTCCCGTGTCTATTCGCGTGGACTTGACATGTTCAGATGAGGAATCTTTCTTAGGGAAGTAGCACGGCCTCGAGACGTCTCAGACTTTGTATGGAACATGATCACAATCAATATGTATTCGAGGATTGTCTCTCCCAGGACCCAATCTTGATTTCTATATTTAAGTAGCAGGAAACGCTCCTCGACTAGCTATATAAACTGCATCCATCTCCGTCACAATCATCCTACAATTCATCCTCCTTCAAAATTCCTCACTATCATATCTCAATTCCTTCCTTTATCCATCAAGCATCTAAATATGAAGTCATTTGCAATCGCTGCCGTTCTCTCCGCATCAGCAGTGCTGGTCACCGCCCAGGATGCCTTCATGTGTCCCAAAGCCAACGGTACCTTCTGCGCCGGCGCCTCGCTGGCCAGCCCCGGCATAATCCACTGCACAAACAGTGTCCCCACCAACGGATCCTGCAGCGAGATGTGAGTCGCTTATCCCCCAACCGAATTCAAAAGATCTGACGTAGCTCTCGACATAGGCTTGCGGGCATTGATCCAGTCGGCGTAAAGTCAAATGCGTCCTGCTTTCAAGAATCCGCTGGCAACGCAGTCTGTTCCTACAATGATATGGCCTACTCGAACGACAGCCCGCATTTCCCCATCCACCCCGTTCCCTTTCCCGCCGTTGCTTCCATTACTGTAACTATCACGCCGAGAGATACAGCTGCACCTCAACCGACGGTGACGTATACGTATGCTAATAGCGCTGGTATTGTGGACATGGGTGCTTGGGCTAGCGGCTTTTGGATCTCTGCTTTGATGGCTTTGTTCGCGTAAGCTAGATCGGTGAAGTAGGGCTGTTAGATCTTCTCTTGGCCGAAAGGGGGTGGCTGTGTAGTAGAGGTTCACGACTCATGGTGGGCTCTAGCTTGACAGGCTGAGTATCTCACGAGATATTCAATTCACACTATACTCTTAGCAACTCTACGTAGTATAGTATAATCTGGTTTCTTGGGATCGGAACGCCGTAGGCCTTCTCTCGAGGTCGATGCTCAATATAGAAACTCTGTATATCATATTTTACTGAAATAATCGAATCTGAGTCTGTGAAATACGAGATCGAGAGCTGGCAGCACAAGTGTGTAAGCTATGTTGCGATATCTCTTTTTCCTAGGCCTGAAAAGTATCTTAGGTCGGACTTTAGTCAGTCAAGGTAATGAATTAAACGTGGCTTGAATGCTGATGGTTGAAATTTCATCAGTCTGGTCCTTCGGTACTAGGTTGTTCATCGAAAGAAAAATTCTTTCATTTGAACATTCACTTGCACAGCCTCCCCGTTCATAAGACCATGCACATATGACTCTGCAACAAAAGTATGATGACCGCCGTCTTTCCGAAGAAGAAATGCAACATGGCCTCTACTCAGGATACAGACGCTATCACCGAGTTGTACTGATTGGGGTCCCAGTCCGATGTAGCCTTTGCGAGTGATTAAGAACTTTCTTTGCCATGTCACAAATTCCAGTGAAGCTTGAAACAACGATGCTGACCCTTCCTCTGGTTCTCCAGACCCGCGCCGTGACCACTGCTCTAAAGTTTTCTGCTCCCCTATGTGCGATAGATAACTCACAAAGTGGTCTCCGCAGTGATCCGGGGCCGGCCACGTGTCTCTGTCATAGTCACCGAGTAGGGTCCGCCAAAACGCCTTCAGTGTCGTTGAGCCTCGCCGCAGTAGCGGTTCTACCATACGTAGCCATTTCACAATATCCTTCGTATGAAGCAATCATAAAACGTCGAAGCTTGTAGAAGATACAGTGTCAACTTGGTCTTGCTGTATTCCATCAGCAGCAAGTAGACCTGAGGATTCTGACTTCCATCTGAGCGAAACTGCACTTGTTCCGGCGGCTCAATATTTTATGCGGCTCACAGGAAAGCCAAACATCACGACGTTTTGCCAGACGCTGTAGTCCGGTACCCAAGATGGGAGGTCGAGAATCTCCCGGCAAGATTTACCCTCAACGATTGTTAGCAGGCTGAGGGATTGCTCGTGTATCATCGAGTACCCAGTGACCTCTGTGTACACATCTTTGATGGACTTGAAATAGTCTGGTACAATCGAAGGGTGTGGATTATTAGCTAACCCTATCAGAGCTAACACCTTGTCCTTGAGGTCTGTTGCACAGAAGCGTTGAGTTACGGAAAGAAGTAAAGTAAGGCTCATACCACGACCTTCTTGTACTTCCGAAAAACTCCTTTTAATGTTACTTATAGTCTTGGGGAAAACGAGCGCCTTCGAAGCCATCCTTGATTGCATGTCGAAAGCTCTTCTTCATGTCGTAGCCAGGAGTTGTCGAGCTACATAGTCGATGTGGTCCCAGCGTATAGTCAAGCTACCGCACTTAATCGAAAATGTCGATGAAGGTTGAATCAAATTCATCCCTCTCGTCAAAGGTCCACGCCCACAACCCGACTTCTCGGTGGGATTCAAATCGTCTGCATTTACCTCGGATCAACTTTACAAGCTCAAGCCTTATGTTGACGATTGGCAAATCACATCTCGCATTGTGGTCACAGATGAGATGTATTTTCCATTCCTCACCTCGAAGGTGAAATGCGGCAACGAGGCCCTCAACATCGCCGATCGGCAGAACGTTCATAGTGTCAGCGTTGCAGCGAACGCTGTCGTCGAACTATACAAAGCAATGTCGCGTCAGAAGAAACTTCATCGAAAGATTCTTAGCTTCTCAGTCTCGCACGACAATGAGGCTGTAAGAATCTACGCTTACTATGCTTTGATCAATGAAAAAGATACATCGTTTTACCATCATTTCATTAAAAAGTTTGACTTCATCAGCGAGAACAACAAAGAGAGATGAACTGCATACAAGTTCACAAGAAACGTCTACAACATCTTTCTTTCAATTCATCTTGAAAGAATCTGTGTCGCTGTTAATCAACTGATCAATTCAAAAGTCTTTCTCATCGAGTCTTTCTTCAAACAGTCAAACGTTGAGTTCTTTGAACAAGATGACAGTCAGTTGATCATCTTCTTCTCACAGAAGACTGAGTTGAGACTCTTATGATGATACTTATTTGTTACCTCGAGACGTGCGTTGGTTTGAATCCCATGCTGATCCTTCACTGTGAACGCGAAGCGAAATGTTCCTCGTCCGGAGACGGACGTCTGTTGATTGCGATCGAGTCGTTGAGTGATTTAGTTTATATTAGGTTCGATTTCTAACAGCGCTGGTACAATGGTGTTGTGGTTATCTTTTCTCTTTGGTGAGTAGGGTGGTGAGTAGGGTGGTGAGTAGGCGATCGAGTTGGTACTGAACATGCGGAACAAAATGTAATTAATTCAATAATACGCTCATGCTTTATCACATCAGGTAAGGCGATCGGCAAAGTTCGGTATTATTCCAGATTTAATGGCTGATCTGAATGTAACCCGAGAATTTGCCCTCAGACGTAGTAGTTGGAACTTACGTAGTAAGCAAGATAGCTAACCCAAAGGGGCTAGGTTCCATCTACTACGTCTGAGAACTGAGGCAACTATCTTAATAAGATCACATCTGTTTGACCACAAGCAGCCACGCCCTGCGTCTATTCCGATGCGCGAACTGTATTGATCATTGTATCCGCTCAGTCAACACATTCCCTTACTACCTAGGCAAACAACCCCTTATTCTCCTCCACCCACTCCCCCAACCGCATCGGCTCCCTCCCTGCAAGCTTCCTCACATTCTCCCTTGCCTCCTCGTAAACCGCCCTTTCATACCACACCTCCTCTCCATCCCCCAGCCCCTTCAACAATCTAACCAGGTACCTTGCCGCAGCTTCTGGCATACCCTGCCCCGCAATCATCGTCTGCACCCCCTCCTCCTCCCCCAGACTCACAACCTGTACCTCCCGCCCCACAGCCCTGGCTATAACCCCCGCCGCCTCCCTTTGCGAAACCAGGTCCGGCCCACAAAGATTCACAAACCCCTGCCCAGCCTGTGGGCCTCGCGCCAGCAGCGCCCCACACACCTGCCCGATGTCTGCCGGGCAGATAAAATCGAGCTCCGCGTCCGGCGACACAAGCTTCAACTCCCCGCTGCTGATGCCCGCCTTCCACGGCACCGCATTGCTCGCGTAAAACGCCGGCCGCACCGCTATATAGCCGTCCGCGCCGAAGATCTCGGCGAGAACGAGCTCGACGTGCCCGTGCTCATACGGTATTATATCGCTCGGCAGGATCTTGCTAATGTCGCCCCCCTCGCTCAAGCTCACGCTGAAGCTGCTCAGGAAGACGACGAAGTCGACGCCCGCGGCTTTGAGGGCCGTGATGGTGGACTTCATGTGGTCGGAGACGCCGTGGGCGAGGTAGATGAATGCGCGCTTTGCGCCGGTTTGATGCGCTGCGGCGCCGACGGTGTCGGGCTTCGTGAGGTCGGCTTGGACCCGGGTGAAGCCAGCTTCTTTTTCTTGTTCAGGGCTGAAGCCGGGGATGGGTTTGAGGGGGTCGCGCATCGCGAGAATGACTTTCGCTCCGTGCTCTTGGGCGCTGCGGGCCGCGGCGGAGGCGACGCCGCCGGTAGGGCCGAAGATGATGGTGGTTGGGGGGGGCATTTTGGGGATTTGTGTTTTGATGCTCAACACTGGTGTAGTAGATGGCGAGGTTGGTAGAGCAGATGAAGAAGAGGTGAGTCTTTATATTGAGAATCTGAATATCAAGAGGCATCGTGAGATAGTCTAAGCATTTCAATGCATATTATTCAGCTTCGGAGTCGGAGTACAAGGTTAAGCCGTACATAGAATTGGTGGTTCCGTTAAGGCCGATAGGTTTGGCGACCACAAGTGGTCCACAACTCTACTCGTATGCACGGGGTTTCCGCGCACACTGGGTTTCCGCGTACTCTAACCTAGAAAGGTTAGTTGCAGATAGTATCGGGTTTAGCGTAGTAAAAGGGCACTAAGATAATCAGTCATACCTAGTTAGGTAGCGTGCGCGGAAACCCCGGAAACCCCGTGCATACGAGTATCGGATTTATCAATTCTTATCTCCATAAAATTCAATTACGAGTAAACAGTCATGTTCTCGATACTTCGTAGAAGAGGACGTTTAATAAAGGGAACCACTAAACGTACACCCCTTTTCACTACATGTACACCCTCATTTCACTACATATACACCCCCCCTCAACCAGGTCTAGCGATCACCTAAATAGGGTTGACGGTCGAAAAGCTGTCAGCCTCAGAGGTACTTATATTTGTATGAGCTCGTCACGAAAAATCAAGTATCGCTGAGGGCGAATGTTTTTTCGAACCGAATTTACATTTGATCAAATGTGAAACACCTCATAGAAGCCTTCTGCTAATGTTCGGATAGAGGCTCAGGCTGAGCCGCTCAGCCAAAGCTCCACCCCCTCTACCTTCTCGATCTCGGCCCCTAATTCTACCTCCCCTACCTTCGCTTCGGCCCCTACCTCTACCTCTTCCCCTCGCTTGTATTTGTCCTAACTCTTGCTCAGCCCGTTGCTGCCGCTAAACCCAGCTGAAAGAGGTGTACATGTAGTGAAAAGGGGTGTACGGGTACGTTTAGTGGTTCCCTTAATAAGTTCAACATAAGGCACTTTGTTACGAATGTCGCTTGGTTATGCCCAGAGTTATTAAGCTCGGCGTGTTTGGCTCTCTCGCTGCTTAGGGTTAGCTCAGCTTCCCTTGTAGAACAACTCACATACAGTATACTACGCACATACATTTCATTTTCATCATCATCCTCTTACACATACTACCAGAGCTATCTAAGTTCTAGACTTCATGTAATACAACCTTAAGAAGATTGTTCGAAGCATTTGATGCGTTCTTGAAGAATTCAGTTCTCAATCTTGAATCTGCGCGGCCAGTTGTACTAGTTCAATCACTAAGTGTTCGCTCTCTCGCCCCAATGAATGTCACGTCGGCATTTCGGGAAACTGGGCGCCGATGGCTTTTGGTGGCTAACGATCGAACGGGCCACTTTAGCAACTTCAGTTGCTGCGGGCTCAAATAGCTACATTAGCTACATTTTCGGCTTTGAGCATCAGGGCATTATCAGATAAATCATTAAATAAAGCAATTAATTGATTATCTAAATAGTTATCTAACCATCTATTTAAACGAACTGTTGACTATGTAGGGTGCTTAGTAGGGAGTCATGAAGGGAGTAATGGAGCGAGCTATGGAGGGTGTTTGGTAGGGAGCATAGAGGGAGCCATGGAGGGAGCCATGGAGGGTGTTTGGTAGGGAACCATGAAGGGAGCATTGTTTAAAGCACTGTTTGACGTGTGTTATGCGCCCGACCGACGCGTATTTTGAAGTATGTAGAGTGTTCGATAGAGAGCTTGGTAGAAAATTAGGTAGGAAGTTTGATGTTGCGTCATGAAGGGTGCTTTCTATTGAGCAAATTAGCATGTGCTATGAAGCATGTATGGAGCATACTATGGAGTAGGCCATGGAGCGAATGACGTGTGTTCGAAGGCGTCGCATGAAGCATGTTTGGAAGCATGTTTTGGAGCGAGTAGGCTGGTAAGGACATGTTCAGCTACCAAATCAGCTATCTACTCGTTCGCCTACTCACCAGCCCGAAGCCAGCCCGGGGCCACATTAGCAGAATTAGCAAGTCAATACGAGAAAGCATGAGGCTCGAATCCTACATTGACTCTTGACATCGTCAACAACTTGGTCAATCTTTACGCTAATCGAGGCAAGCATAGCTAGGCGGAGAAAGATATATCGGCGGGCGCTGGATGGAAAGGAGAAAGCATGGGGCCCGGACCCTATATTTACCCTTGGACACCGTCAATAACTTAGGCCTTCTTTACAAGAATCAAGGCAAAGCATAGCGAGGCGGAGAAGATATGTCGGCTGACGGGACTGACGGGGATGATTTATTTTTTGATTACTGTAAATTGCAGCTGAAGCACCTTTTTTTCTCTTCCTTTTTTTCTTCTTTTCTAATGTTTAATTTTTTTTATAGACATATATGTTTGGGGGGAAATCAAAAGGAGGTCTGTGCTATCGGTATGAATTTGCGGATTTACCCATAAACCCTGAACAAATTCGCTCTTCTCTTTTCTTTCACGTGCTTTTATACAAACGACTCGACTTCTCGCGACGACCGTTGGCTCGGCCCCCTCTGTGCCTTCTTTGGAGTCGGAAAAGTTCGCTTTGGGGAAACGTGCGGTATGTGATATGGGTTCGGATTTCGAGTCTTGATCGCTTGGGTTTTGGTTGGTGGGTGATGATGGGTGATTTATTGGGTTTTGTTGGTGGGTGAGTTGGGTTTTGGTTGATGGGTGATGTGAATAGTTTGTAGAGGGTGGTCAGGGAATGGAATGAAATGGAATGGATGGATGGGCTCGAATGAGATAAGAGTTGGGGGGATGGTATTTTGGGAGAAGCGCTTTGGCGAAGGGGATCCAGGGGGGGGGGTTTCGAGGCTTGAGAATGTGAGAATGGGGGGGGGGGTTTGTATGGTTGCAGCTGGAAGTAGATTCTTAGCCTCGAGGAATAAGGAAGTTGGAAAATTGGAAATGAGATTTTTGATGGTGGCTGCGCGGGGGGTTTAGCTCTGGGTTGTTGAGATGTGGGAGGATAGCGGGGATGAGGGGGAGGGGAGGGGGAGGGAGGGGGAAGACGGTAAGCGGGGTTATTGAGATAGGGAAAATCAAGGGACTAGAGGGGATGGGTTTTCTTTTCCCATTCCCATAATTGGGAAATATCAAGAGTAAGGACGGATGGGCGGTCGAATGTTTTGGATTGTTTTTTCTGGAAGAGATGTGGGAGATTTCTTGGGTCGGAGAGTTTAGGGTTAGAGGTGTTGCGGCGTAGAGTGGATTTTTTCTTCTGACGGTGGGATTTCTAGTTGGGGGTCTTCCTTCCACACCTGTGCCGAGTATTTTCCGACTGTCCGTTTTTGCTTGGATTTTTTCTAGTTGGGGCAGGACTTTTACATGCCTTGACAATTCTCCTCACCTCCCCCCCTTTTTTAGCGCTTATCCATTTCCCGTCTCTGGCAAGAGAACAGCATCGCATAGCCGATGCTGACGCAGTCCGTCAACGCAGAGGGTACAAAAATCGCCAGGGACCAAAGTGAGCGGAATCAGATGCAGGTGTGAAAGATAACCACGTTCACAAGATGAGGAAGCCGGCACCGACTAGGGAGGCGCATCGGGAAGTGGAAAACAGGGGAAGGAATGTTATCGAAAAGGGAAAGTTTTCCTCCGAGAGGGTTTTTGAACCTTTACGGTTTCTTTCCTGACTTATGCGCTCGACACATAAGATGTTAAATATCGTTCCCCTCATTAGCGTAAGCTAGCATAGGCGTATAAATATCAATCAATCAATCCATTTCCCGTTCATATCCCCTGAAATCCACCAAATGAATCTTCTTGGCGTCCGCATGTTCAAACTCGATGTGGGAGGAGGAAGAGATAGATGGAGGTGAAGACTGGAGGGATGTGAAGTGATTTCGAGTGTGATGTAGGGGCAGGATGGAGAGGGGGAGATGAATGTTGATGTAGATGCAGCAACAGATACACTAATGAGAGAGAGTGTTTTCTATGTAGTGAGGTGCAGTAGCTATGAGTAGGTGTGGGTCAGGTGACCTCTATTATCTGATAGGCCTGTTTCCTTCCTAAGCCTATTGGCTCCTACAATGGAGAAGGGGATGGATGAGCCCCCGAGAGATAAGGGAAGGACGAGGTGTAAATAAGATGCGCTTCATGGGGATGTGAAATGAGAATCTCTCCCTAACCGAATAAAAATCCGAGCGAGAATGGGCAGTCAAAACATCTTGCATGGGTGTAGAAACTTTCTGATTGAATGTTTCACAGGGAGGAAAATTTCCAAGTAAAGAGGCTGAAATAATCTTGAAGCATCTTGGGGAATTCGAATTGTCAAAGGATTGGATCGGGAAGGATGCGTTCAAATTAAAACAAGGAGCAAGAGAATTTGAGGGGGGGAGGATGGAGAGCTAGAGGGTCGATTAAGGAGAGGTGTGGTTGACCCACGTTCCTATCGTTTGGGGGGCATTTTTCTCTCAGGCTACTCTTTCGCTCACGCTCTTGCTGCGAGATGATAGAGTTTTGATTGTTTGCAAAAGCGAGGTGATCTTAGAACAATGTTGATTTGCTTTCGACTTAAGTTGTTTAGAAGGACAATGAATAAGTATTCTGGGGTTGGGTTGCTGCTTTTATCTCCCTCTACTTCGATTTTCAGAGCTTGCTACTTCCTCCTTTGCAATATGTTTGAGCAAATTGCAATCGGGATGGCGGCCTTTCGGCCCTCCAAGCAAACCTGTACTACTTACTCTTCCCGGCTGTTTTCCTTGTTCACCAATGGCTTCTCCTCGACCTCAGAATCTTTGATTATTGACACACTGTTTTTGGTAACGTAACCATGCTTTCTCATGTACATTCTCTGGGAAGATTCTAGCAGAACGTGCTGTACATCTCAACTAATGGGCAGCATCAGGGCGTTGCCAAAGGCTCCATTGTGCCCGGAAGAGGTCGAAGCTACGTATAACGAAGATTACATTAGTTGGCGTGTTGCTAAGGTCCGTGGCTGAAGTATTCCGGGTTCAAGCTAAGGGGATGCTAAACGGCTTGATTGTTTACTCACCCAAAGTATATACGTCGCGTGATAGGTTGGGTTCTGAGTGGGTTAAGCCAGGGGGCAAACTTTGTACTATTAGTAGGAATGAGGTACGCGGTTGGGCGGGAATTTACGAAGCAAGTCTGACACTTGTACTTGGAGCATAATTGGTGCTGGGGTATTGTGCTTGGGTATGGAGCACTGCCTGAAGCACTGTTTATCGCGTGCTCTAAAGTATGCTTGACACATGGAACGGAGCTTGATAGGGAGGCCAATAGGAAGCATGATGGGACGTTATGGTAGTCATTGTGGTAGCAAATAGGCAGAATCGCTTCATGTTGGCGCCTTACATGTCTGCCCCGTCCTACCCACTGCCCTATTCATACCATACTTTTCCACAAGTCGTTTCTTCGGTCAAAAGCCAACCCATCGCTAAGCCCAACCCAATACCACCCAACCCAGCCTGGAGAAATGGGTTGCATAATGGGTTGGGTGGCGAGGGTCAAAACACCACCCCGACCCATCTCGTTGCGCGGCCTGGAAGTATATGAAAATGGTATTTCAATAACCATTCCCAATTGGTATACAAAGTTGATTATTGCAATGTGACCACGGCGGGAAATATTATCCGCCTCTTTGGTCGATTTTCTATTGTCCCCTTGTCAAGTCCTTGGGTCAGAGCCGGGAAGAGTCCGAGGTGGACCTTTCCATCAGTGTCAGCCTTAGTCTTACCATCTAAACCCATTGTCGCGTGATTGAAACGGTCGCCAAATCCGGGCCACGTGAAGGAGAACTCCCGGTTTCCCAGCATGACCTGAGCCTTGAGCCGAAGAGCGGCAATGAATATCTTGTCCAGACTGTTGTGCCATGCTGTGAGATCCTTGTTGTCGACTGTTGGAAGGTTCTTGACCAAAAAAGGGCTTAAAGCGTCATCGAGACGGGCCGACAGCTTAGGTACATAGATGCGGAGATCGAGCTTCTGATTAACGAAGATATGCTTGCTTTTCCGACGGATCTGTTCATACAGCTCGGGATATACTAAATTTGTTTCGAGGATTAGCGCTGCTTCTTGTCACTGTAACTGTAAGAAGGAGCTCACGATTCGCTAATTCTCTCTCGAAAATTTTTGACACGTCTGGTTTTTTGTCCAGATCACTTGGCAGGAAGTCGTGTCGTTCCAAAAATACCCATTCATAAACGGCAGCGGCGACCATTGCGCGGAGGAAGTCTTGCATGATGACTGGACTGTGTGATAGCTGAGTCCAGGAGGTTCGTGACAGATCCTCTCTACGCCCCACGTTAAAGACACGCGTACAGATGTCGAAGAATGGGCCGGGCGACAATGTTGAATAAAGTTGAGGAACCTTGTCGTAATCGGTTTTCGTTGCTTCGAGGAGATTCCGTATTGCGCACCGTATCTCTCTCATTGTTATTTCTCTCAATGATTCTAGCAAAACCAAACTGGGTGAATAGATATCTGGATTGTCGAGTAGATAGTTGTTGACCACTGCTTGACACATTGCATGCGCGCCTTCAGGAAACGAAACATAAGAAGTTAAAAGGGTCTTTTCTGATCCATCGGATGTCTCCCGAAGTGCATCATCGTGCAGATTCTTATCCTTGGTTTTCTCAGGATATGGGATACACAAACTGCTCAAGTCAGGACGGGGCGTAGAACGGACACTCAAGTTGTTCGAAGACGCAATTGCAGGTTGAACACTAGTGGAACGTTCTGGAACGAGGACAACCAGATCAGGCTGAACTGTTTGACCTCGCTTTACATTGCGCGAACTACGACTGTCCGTGTCATTAAAGTACGATCAACGTTGCCAGTATCGAGAATTGGGAGTGTAAGAACAAAGACATACCTTTCGCGGTTCTTTTCTACGCAAGCCGACATAGTACGTGTGGTTGTGCTTGCTCGTACCTGCCTATGGTACGCAGTAGTGAAGGAACGCTTCCTAGACTTCGAGGCATTGACTCGATAATTGCTGCTGAGAAGGTTATTCCGATCGAAATCTGATGTAAGGGCATGGCGCCCTTCGCGAAACAAACAACTGCTGCTTGGGACTTCAAATCTGCGATGCCGGTCCCACAATTTATCGAACTTGCTACGCAGCTGGGTCGTCGTCACTTTCATAGAGGGATACATCTGCGCAAAGAGCTTTTCACAGTCTTCCAGTGCGGCTCTTCTATCTACCATGTAAAGACCATTATCGCCTTTGTTGTTCTCAAGATGCTCAAGAGCTGTATTGGTCATCTCACCAGTCCAGTTGATTGGGCGGCCCATTGCAAGTCACGACACGGGATAGGTCTTGTAAAGGTTCGAGGGCCCTTTGTTGGTATTTGCAGTCTTGAGGATAGTCAAACCCCACTCAGAAATTGTGAACTGTCCGAAGGGTTTGTAAGTACGGCTGTGGAGGAGATGTAGCTAGAGCGTCTTACATTTACGGAACATATTTTGGGGGTGAGCCTTCGAAAGTTGTTCTTGTATTTTACATTACAGACGTGACAGAAAACAGCACTAGAACGCGTGGTAGTTACCTCAAGGTATGGACGATATGATCGCCAGTCGCGCGCAGGGATCCAGATCTCGATTCCACTAACGTCTCAGCAGACTGGCTCTTAAGGGGTCCATTGGCCATGGAGGCTTGATTCTTGCCGCTCAGCATACTTCATAGTCTCCTCGTACGGAATAGTCCCGATGTTGTCCACTATCCTAGGATTTTCTCTCGCTCCTGGGGTTCTCGTCTTTTGTTCTCTTGTTTGGTTATAGTACTATCTTATTAACACTGCTCTCGCCTCTCTACCTGACCAAAGTCTTAGAAATAATCAACATGAATCGATCAGGCGACAGTCGAATCACAAAACGGCTAAAAATTGGAATTGACTTCGGCACAACGTTCTCTTCGGTCAGCTTCGCTATTCATGACTGGAACCCTAACAGCCAGCAATCATCGACGATTCGACTCAAGCCACAATCTGTACAATTCGACAGTGGAAAAAGTCAAGTGAAAACCCAGATTGCCTGGCATGCAGCTAAACAGGATTATATTTGGGGTGATGATGTTGATAGACGTATCCGCGACCAGGAAATACCGGAAGAAGATCGAATTGTTTTGTTAAAGCTCGGCCTCAACGAAGTGAAGGATACAGAAAAAATCAGAAGGAAGCAAGCGGATCAGCTTTCGAGGATTCCAGGCCAGCCAATCATTGCAGATCTGATTAGCGTACTTCTCGCGCGAATCTACAACTTTGCCAAAATTAAAATTGTCAAGATTTGTGGCGCTACAGCTGGTGGTAGCATTTTTGATCTCAGAGACGTTCAGTGCGCAATTTGCGTTCCAGCTATATGGACGCCAGAGATGAACCAGACGATGGTGACAGCTGCTGAGAAGGCAGCGATTCCGAACCCAGATATTGTTGCCGAATCAGAAGCGGCGGCGGCTTTCATCATGCATGAACAAGAAGCGGCCGCAACAAATCCTGACCAGGCCATGCTACAGGTGAGCGAGCCTCGTTGACCTCATCCGTAGCAAATTGAGGAGCTGACATACATAGCTGGATGACTCCTTCCTGGTTGCTGATATTGGAGGCGGAACTGGTGTATGCCGAATGTAGCTTATACAAATTTGGAGACAATCAGCTGACACATGCTTCACAGGACTTCATCACTTATGTAGTTGAAACGGAGAGCCCGGTGCTGAGAATGCGCGAAGGCACTGCCGGCACAGGTCATTGGTCATTCTGTGGTGTATGAACGACTGGCTGACTTAAATCGTAGGTGGTCTTTGCGGATCTGCATGGTTGAACGACGAATTCAGAGAATTTTTTGCCATGTATACAGAGGAGTTAATGCCGGACTTCTTACGCGACCTGGGGAAGGACAATACTGTCAAGTGCGTTGAAGATATTCTGGATATTGCCGTTGAAGATTTCGAAGACGCGAAAACACGCTTCAATAGTCTTTCAAATACCACTAGAGAAGATCACATGAGTATACACATACCCGGAATACGAGAGAACCCAGTTCAGAAGATACTTCCCGGCCGTATCTTAGTGCCTAGGTATGCATGTAAACTGTCGTTAACAGCGATGAGTCGCCTGCTGACACGAGAAAGCGAGCACATTAGATGTCTTTTTAAAAAGATCATTGATCCAATAGTTCGCATGATTGAACAACAAATCAGGTCCTTCAACGAGAAATATGACTCCACGAATGGGCGGAGATTAAAGGTACTATCGTAATTATTGTCCTGAATAATCTTCTAACAAGAGTTAGAAAATCATCTTCGTAGGAGGACTAAGTGGTAGTGAACACGTCTGGAACTCATTAAACGAAGTTTTTTGTACAGGCGCCCACATGGGATATCCAATCGAAATCATGACTCCGAATGAGGACTCGTAGGTCCGACCCCGACCATCAGAACAGCAATTATGCTGACTATCAGTCTGATAGGTCTACTGTCATCTCCAAGGGTGCAGTGCTCAGATCAATGCAAAAAGATGCAATTGTCGAGAGGTATCTTCGTCGCAGCTTCGGTCCCGCCTGGGACGAGCAATACAACAAAAGAGTACACGGTGATGTTGAAGCCAAATTGGATGCGCATGACAATGTTGAGATTGTTGAGAAACGTATTCACTGGCTGTTTAAATTTGTATGTTTGGTTCTGTGCAATGCATATTCAATTCGGCTGTAAAGTACTGACACATCTCAGGACGAAGCAGTACATCGGGGTTGTGTACGAACGTTGCGAGGATGGCGAGGTGTTCCACTAAAGGGTCCTATCATAATACGAGAGACACTCTACGGCTCGCATCAGGAGAAGCGAGATCATCTGGCTGTGGACGACCGTGACAATGGTGAGACGTTGTGTGGCTCGGTCCTAAGGAGTGCTGACAGAGCTTAATCAGACATAAAGGCAATAGGAGTGCTCGAGATGGACCTCTCTGACATTGACCGAAGGCGGTTCACCAGAAAGCAAAACAAACGGACTAAAGAGTGGTATCTTTGGATGGATTACGAAGTGCGTGTATCCTTTGATTACCCCAGGCTCAAGTACGAGATCATTATCCCACGGAATGGCAAGTTTCCGGACTCGGAAACCTGGGGCGATGATCCTATCAGAAGACCTGCTGTCCTTAATTGTGCTGCAGCCTTCGAAATCACCAAACCACAAGCTCTCGCGACGCCCGTACGTGCTAGACCCAGCATTCTTTCATCAGCAGCAAGAGATAATGCTACAGATATGGCCGGCTTAACAAGACCAAATCTTCGCTCCGCAGATTCCCACACGAGCCAGAGACGTCTTAAAAGCACAGCTCAGCAGAAACGGTGTCAGGGATGTCGCAAGGCCAAAGGCAGGTGTATACGGAGAGTGTTTGGGAAACCATGCGACAGGTGTATAAAGGCAGGTGAAGAATGCATTAGCAGGTCCTGACCAAATACTAGCCTCCTATATCTAGCAGTGGTTCCAGTCTATACCTCATATGTTAATCCTTTGTTAATCGTAGTTGTTCAAAGCCGTCTATATGCCATGTCTTGAAAGTAAGGGAATGTAAGTTAAGGCGTTACCCATCATGTTGATGCTTATTGACGGAGTGATGTTACACAACCGAGGTAACACCGATCAAACTAGGCCACTTTGAGCCGCTTACCTAAGTGTTTGCCGCGACTGCAGCGCGTCACGTCGAAAGTCGCACAAGGTAAATACTTTTCATAACAATAGCGTGTCACGAAACTTTTACGCTCGCAGATGTTAAATACAGTCCTTGTTCTTCATTTCGAGTGGGTATCGCTCTTCGATGGCCTACACCGCCAGCTGGAAAGAAAGGGGCGCAGATAAGCTTCCATGTCTATCTCGTATTACAAATTTGCTATTGACGGGAGGCACGAGCGTCAGGGGAAGCACTCCCCGAACCGCCAAGTCAGACCTAAGGAAAAGTGATACGTTAAGAAAGTGACAGCGAGCTCTGATTGACGGAAGTCTTAGTCTGGCAGGGTATTGATTTGCCTAATTTTGCCTCGCTTGCTTTGGCAAGCCACAAATCACCCGTATTGCGGCTCTGTTCGATCCCAAGGCAGCAATATGACTCAGAATCAAGTTTCAAAAATTCTGGTGGCTGGTACACTAATTTCCGCTGCAAATCGCTAAGGTGCTCCAGCTTCCCTTCTCGCTAGTGGTAGATGAGTTCACCGTATGATTCAACCTATCCTCCGGAAATCTGATGTCCTACGGCGATGCTGTTGATTCCGTTGGATGGCAGCGACCTCTGTGGGGTCGGCTGCTGGATGCTGGGATACGCCTTGAACATCTGCGGGCTTCGTGTAAGATACACAAGTTGAGAAGGTTTCATGACCAGGCCTTTCATTTCTCTCGGAACTTTCATATATTGAAATAGTGTAATTGAGTCTTTTTCATGATTCTCATATCGTTCTCGAGCTTCTGCGAATTTGATTGACTTTCTTACTGGTATGAGGATCGATGTTTTCTAGACGTTTACAGTGTTAGTCAGTGTCAAACCGTTAATCATTGATTAAGTTATAAGCTACCCTTGAGCTTCGTTTGATCTTGAAACCCTCTTCAAGCCTCTCACTGCTTTTATTTGTAGTTCCTCGCCATCTTCTGCCTTTTATGTGGTACAGAGTCATCGACGCCTTGCTTCTTACATTCTGGGTCGAGTATAGCTTTCGAGAGTCGTGACGTTTCGTATGCGGTGTTGGCTCTGGTAACCCCAAAGGGTTCCTAGTGTGGCTTCCGCACCCTGGCCGTGCAGAAATCCGTGGGATTGCTCCCCACGTATTCGTCTGTGACGCCGTTGGCTAGCGATGTTCTCGAATGTCCCAAAGCGCTCGCTACTACCGCATTCCCTACTCCAGCGCGTTTGCGCTTCAAGTTTGCTGCCTCCTTTGCGGCGCCTCTCCTCATATCGTGCCCGACTACTTTCGCTAGTAGGCCCGCGGCCTTCGCCGCTTCGTAACCCTAAACCTCAGCCGAACTGAATATTGCTTGTATATAAGCCAACGTGCCAACTTGGTCGTGTTGGAATACGAGGTCATATGGGGGCATATTGATGTTTTGGTTGTTGCTGAAAAGTAGTCTATCCAGGAAGAAGGTGAGAAATCTACTAGCGTGCCTTCCAGCCCTACAAACCCTATGAGAAAAAGGTTACCAATTCCCCTATTTCCAACAGTAGGCACTTTTTTTTAGAAGATATTAAGTCTAGACCGGCTGGCAAGACTCTTACCTTCACGTGATGTCGACTGAGAACCTGATAACAATTGATTATTCTTATCAGAGCTAAGAAGAGTCACGAACTCGACGATACGCAGCCGAAGACGCTTGTTAATGATCTTTATCGAGCGATGTGCGACTGTTACAACGATCATCGAAGTCATCAAGTCATTTCAGAGGCAAGATACTGCGTTCTCACCACATGACTTATATATCTCAGTGTCGAAGTTCTATCGATAGAAACTCTCAGCGATCTTCGATGATTAAGCTTTCGAGACTTATTTGACTGCGTTTTGATCAAATCATCATTCTGTTGAGAAAGAGACTTTGTCAATAAACACACTATATGAGCTATAAAATGATCTTCAATAGAAGTTTGATTCTTGAATTCAGCATTCATTACGATGAAGATATACAAATTGATTGAAAAGTTGATACATTCAGAAAGAGAAGAAATCAAGACTTAATGATGTGTCGTTTGAATGTCAGAGACTGTGCAGAACTGAATTCAATTGTCAATCTCTCTCATACATCTTTATATTTAAAGACATCAATGCATTTCTACAATTTAGAGTTTTCATCAGATTCAATAATTTTTCGTTTTCGTAAAACTATTCTACAAAGATCAGCTATTCTGAAGTACTGAAGAAGAAAGTATAAATAGAGAAAATCTCGTGTATTGAGAATCTGTCTTGAGAATGATACAGTTCGATGACGATTGTATAGTCTGTGAGTAATCAGATCTACATACTTATCTTAGCGAAGCAATCTAGAAAGTTTTTACGACAGTAAAGCTGTTGTAGTTTCGTAATATGATTTAATCGTGCATTCTTAATGATTTGATACTAAACTGTAATTTAAAAGTCAACGTTTGCTCTGATAGCGCTACATGTTGCTAAACATAGAGTTGTGAGCTCGCTTCTGACTTTTATGTGTAAACATTTGACATCGAATAACACTATAAACGATTCATGAAAGAAGTAATCAAACGAACTAGTCGTTTATTAATCGTAAATTCAGACTTAAGCGTTGCAACAGATCTCAACAGTAAAAGATTGATAAGTGAGAGTTCTACTGCAAATTTTCGAAATCACGTTATCACTAGTAAATACTGATTGAATTTGTAATAGATAATTCATTGCTATTCATGAAGAAAGCTATGAAGAGTATTCGATAGAAAATCATGAAGAGAGTCATGAAGAAAGTCATGAAGAAAGTCATGAAGTGTGTTTGATAGAAAGTCATGAAGAAAGTTTGATATCGAGTTTGATATCGAGTTTGATATCGAGTTTGATAAAGAGTTCAATATTGAGTCATGAAGAATGCTTTCTATTGAGCTAGTTAGCATGACTATGAAGCATGTATGAAGCATATCATGAAGTAGATCATGAAGTAGACTGATGAGTAAATGAACGAGTAGATAGCTGAGCATGTAAATAGATGAGCATGTAGAGTGATGAGTAGAATGATGAGCATGTAAAATGATGAGTAGATAGCTGAACATGTAGATAGATGAGCATGTAGAATGATGAGTAGAATGATGAGCATGTAGAATGATGAGTAGATAGCTGAACATGTAGATAGACAAGCATGTAAAGTGACGAGTAAATAGCTGAACATGTAGATAGATGAGCATGTAGATAGATGAGCATGTAGATAGATGAGCATGTAGATAGATGAGCATGTAGATAAATGAGCATGTAGATAGATGAGCATGTAAATAGATGAGCATGTAGATAAATGAGCATGTAGATAGATGAGCATGTAGATAGATGAGCATGTAGATAGATGAGCATGTAGATAGATGAGCATGTAGATAGATGAGCATGTAGATAGATGAGCATGTAGATAGATGAGCATGTAGATAGATGAG